>Ga0209367_1000039_pt1 | contig 70769 bp, 48 predicted proteins | sample WorMetLIZISLAND2_FD_187412 | JGI IMG/M metagenome (GOLD analysis project Ga0209367, IMG submission 187412) | Marine gutless worms symbiont microbial communities from Max Planck institute for Marine Microbiology, Germany - Olavius geniculatus... ...
CGGAAACTGTTGTCTTAATTGATCGATATTCATAAGATCTCCTTTCGTTTGTTCTTTTAAGGAGATCTTACACCATGGGTGTGACAGATACGGTCACACTAACCTTAAAAATGTAGATAGGCTCGTAAATTTTAAATATTCGTAATCAACAATTAACATTTAAGATGTAATTCCGGAGTTTTCGAGTCAAAGGGCGAAGAGTCATAAAAGCCGGTGAGGAGCATCAGCTACGGGAGAATCTTTCCTCCTGTAGTGCACTTTTCGTGGGCGAAAACGAGAATATTGCCTTTAAAAACGCCTATTTCTGGAATGTAAAAATTTATAATCAGTATGTTGCGGTGGCCCGACCTCCAGTGGAAGAAATTGCATTGGCAACCATTTGGTGCATTAAGAAAAGGTCATCAGTTCATTTCTCAGGGTTAAGGGCACAGAAAAAATACGATTTGATTCAGCTTAAATTTCCCTGTGCCCTTCAATTTTAACCTTATTTCCTTTAATGAATGTTGTGATCACGAAGATGTAGTTCGTGGCAACCATCACAACGACTGAAACTGGATTTATTCATCCGGCGGCGGTGGCACAGCATCATCAAACGGTGGTGGTGGAGGTGGTGGTCCATCATCAGTCGGGGGTGGTGGTGCTGAATCATCACTTGGTGGCGGTGGTGCACCATCATCACTGGTCGGTGGCGGCGGGCCACCATCATCACCGGCCGGTGGCGGTGGGCCGCCACCTGAATCGCTAATCCCAATAGGCACATCTATCTGTCTAGATCTCAATCTGCCGCACTTTATATAAAACTTGTACGTGGCGAAATCTAATTCGGCAATTGCTGCTTCCACCTGGATGTTGCTCGATGCTACAACTGCAAGCTGGGTAAAGTTCCCTGAGCTGTTTCCTTGAAAAACTTTGGGATTCGGACAGAATCGGCCGTAGAACATGATGGTTTCCAATTCGAGATCCACAGTGGCTTTTGTGATTCGTAAAGAGGCTGCACTAACGTTAACGGACGAAAAGGCTACCGTTGCCAGTGCCGCTAACAATATGATTAGTATTTGTCTATATGGTTTCATCTTTTTCCTTCCTTCACGCATTTCAAGTAGAACTTATTCGTCTAAGACAATTGTTTTATACTGGAGTTTTGTGGATTTTCTTCCTAGTGCATTATAACTATGCAAATTTCTGTCCAACAGATTAGGAAGATTTTTGAATTCAATCTATTATTCGTGTTTTTAATATTTTAGGCTATTAAAACGTTTGGATTGATTTAAAACGTAGTGGTGTGGAAAGATTGATATAAAGCATTATACCCTCAATATACTGAGGCTTTCACAACATGTTGAGGGTTGAGGGGGTTCAGGACATCGAGGTTGTCGTCGATTTCGTAAAAGAATGAGAAAAGACCAAAAGAAAAGAATTGCCGAAAAGAATTGTGTCGCATCTTGATTATTCATTATTGACTCTGCTTGCTAGCCAAAATAACCAGCTTTTTATTAATTACGAAATGACAAACATAGTGCTTCTCACAATTCCCGAAAAATATTATAGGCATGGTTAAATCTTGATTTAATTTGAGTTATAGAGGATATGAGAAATCCACGACTGTGCCTTTGGACCTGAAGGTAGGATTCGACAATGGCCCGGCCTTTGCGCGTAGAGTATATCCCGGCGCATTTTATAAAGTCCCGTTTCTGGCAAAGAGCTCATTAGGCCGCTAATGAGCAGAATTACGAAAGCGTCCGTGGACAGTCAAGCCCGTAATCAACCCGATTTTATATACCGAGACACAACTTTAGTTGATACCTGATCTGTTCGTGGTCTGCCTTTCTCAAAACAATAGTGCCGATATATCTTGTGGAGTTTCTCTGTGAATACACCCCCCGGAGGAGGTGTATACTCTTCAACGAAATAAATTGTAAACGTTTTAAGTTGCTCTTCATCCACAGCGGATTCGTTCCAGGAGCGGCACACCCAATTGCTAAAGTTTTGTCGCTGTGGTTTATATATATTCGGATAGACACGGGTGAGGTATTTTCTCCATCGATAGGATGGGAATTGCTCGGCTGCAAAATCGGCTGGTTTGTCAAAACTGGGTGGACCGGTGGTTCGATGCAAGACGTCGACGGAAGTGCCGTCAAGGCGCACACCGGGCATCACAAGCCAGCCATCATTTTTCCCTGGATGCGGTGCGAACATATTCCACCACTGATCGAGGCGGAACACGTCCTTGACCGTCTTAAGGGGTTTCGGAAACGGGACGTTCCAGGCGCTGATCGTCGACGCGTTCCACCAACATATATAGATCAGAAACGCTCCGGCGACAAGTTGATTAAACAGGCCCGGTTTGAACGTTACATCCCGCCATTGCAGCAGATGACCAGACCATCGACCAAAGGCCCCACGGTGTTCCCCGATCCAGTGATATACAACGGTTCCGAATTTGAGAAATGGCCTGTGACCTATTATCGGTGACAACCAGAAAAGCCATGGAGATTTGCGGAAGACCGCAACCATTGCCTCCCACTTTAGATATCTCTGCCCGTCATCGCCTTCAACCACCCAGGAGTGCTCGCGTTGCAATATCTCATTAATCTCGGGCACGGATTGGGCCGGGCTGATATGTGTGTCGTTTAACATGAGAAACTCTCGCAAAAGATGACAAGTTTTGAGACAAAAGCCGCATGGCTGATCATAATAAATCGTCAGTCTGCCAGGTTTGCAGATCTTTCCGCTAATCCAATCCCAGGCTTCCTTCGGGAGCAAGAGCAATATGGAAGTCATGGAGATCAGCGGGAACAGCCCGATTCTGAGGTTCGGGATGAAGCCAATTTCAAGTGTTATAAAGCAAAAGACCACAAGGAGTCTCAGAGGTACTGTGAAGAACGGAGAAAAGGCCAGAACGGGAGCGACCAGTTCCAGGGTCCAAACATAGAGTGAAAGCGGTTGAGTTAACCACAGCCAGTCCCGCCAGTAGGATGCAAAACCGGTGGCGACTTGATCCAAGTGCAATGCATAGTAAATTCCTGTGCCATCCGGGAACCACTCCGGAGACGATTTCAAAAAAGCAGAGAAAAAGTACACGGACATCGTCTGAACCAATATCGCAGCCCCGCCAATGGACACGTGTCGGTTGGATGTAATGGGGGTGCGGGCAAGTGCTGCGTCAACCGAAAAACGGGCGCCAAGGGGCAGAAACATACCCCAAAAAAGCAACATAACAAAAAGGAAATCTCCTCCCTGAAGCAACAAGGGGATGCGGTTGTGCAGAGAGACCATTAACAACCAGCTAGCGATGGTGGCCAGCCGCGTGCGAATACCGAAGATCATCATCACAGCGAAAATGGCTGCCAGAACGAACAGTAGAGTCTGGAACTCAACTGAACCGTTTGCAAGATGAATAGAGAATCGCCAATCTCCTATATAGTTCACTGCGGCCTCTCGTGGAAACACACCGAAATCGGTCATGAACGTTTTAAGATCAAACGCACGAATCACCAAATCGGCAATTATCAGAGTGCCAAGCGCGACTCGCATCAGAGCCAGCGAGCGTAAATCAACGCTGAAAACGTTACGAAATGATGTAGTTAATCGTGACATGGGTCGGCTTCCTCCAGATCGGGGTTGTCCCTGTCGGTCTGTCTTCAACATACATCTGATGTGTCCAAGACTTATGACACGGAATTCCAAAAAAAGTAATTGCATTGGCAACCACTTGGTGCATTAAGAAAAGGTCATCAGTTCATTTCTCAGGGTTAAGGGCACAGAGAAAATAGGGTTTGATACATCTTGATTTTCCCTGTGCCCTTCAATTCTGACCTTATTTCCTCCAATGAGGGTTGTGATCACGAAGGTGTAGTTCGTGGCAACCATCACAACGACTGAAACTGAATTTATTCATCAGGCGGTAGGGAACCATCATCACCCGATGGCGGTAGGGAACCATCATCAGTCGGTGGTGGTGGTGCTGAATCATCAGACGGTGGCGGTGGTGCACCATCATCACCGGAGTCCGGCGGAGGTGCACCATCATCACCGTTCGGTGGCGGTGGGCCACCACCTGAATCGCTAATCCCGATAGGCACATCTATCTGACTAGATCTAAATCTGCCGCACTTTATATAAAACTTGTACGTGGCGAAATCTAATTCGGCAATTGCTGCTTCCACCTGGATGTTGCTCGATGCTACAACTGCAAGCTGGGTAAAGTTCCCTGAGCTGTTTCCTTGAAAAACTTTGGGATTCGGACAGAATCGGCCGTAGAACATGATGGTTTCCAATTCGAGATCCACAGTGGCTTTTGTGATTCGTAAAGAGGCTGCACTAACGTTAACGGACGAAAAGGCTACCGTTGCCAGTGCCGCTAACAATATGATTAGTATTTGTCTATATGGTTTCATCTTTTTCCTTCCTTCACGCATTTCAAGTAGAACTTATTCGTCTAAGACAATTGTTTTATACTGGAGTTTTGTGGATTTTCTTCCTAGTGCATTATAACTATGCAAATTTCTGTCCAACAGATTAGGAAGATTTTTGAATTCAATCTATTATTCGTGTTTTTAATATTTTAGGCTATTAAAACGTTTGGATTGATTTAAAACGTAGTGGTGTGGAAAGATTGATATAAAGCATTATACCCTCAATATACTGAGGCTTTCACAACATGTTGAGGGTTGAGGGGGTTCAGGACATCGAGGTTGTCGTCGATTTCGGCCTTTCGATATTCAACTTCTTCATCCTGAACCTTAAAGTTGAAGGATTAAGCCCAAGGCGGTTGGCAGCTCCGTGATTGCCCTCGATCACCCAATCACATTCCGTCAAAGTTTTAACGATGTGGTCACGTTCGACTTCTAATAGACTCCTCGAGGTACCAGAGCGCAAAGACTCTTTTTTGTGCAAACCAACCATTTCAGCTAACATGAGAGTATTACTTGTTGATAGAATTACGGCTCTTTCGACGATGTTTTCAAGCTCTCGCACATTTCCCGGCCAGGAGTAATTATCAAGCGCCTTTATCGATTTTCTGGGGATGGTTTCGATGTTTTTACCGAATTTCTTGCTGTACTTTCTGATGAAATGATTTATCAATAGGGGAACATCTTCTTTTCGTTCACGAAGGGAGGGAATGATTAATGGGAATACATTCAGACGATAATAAAGGTCCTCTCGGAATTGTCCGCTTTTTACAGCTTCTTTTAAATCACGATTAGAAGCCGCTATAACCCTTACATCAACAGCGATGGTCTTAGATCCTCCTACCCGTTCAAGTTCACCCTCCTGGAGTACTCGCAAAAGTTTGGCCTGCAGACCAAATGGCAAGTCCCCGATTTCGTCTAAAAATATCGTACCTCCGTCCGCAAGTTCAAAGCGCCCTATTTTGCGAATGTGAGCCCCGGTGAATGCCCCTTTTTCATGGCCAAAAAGTTCACTCTCAATCAAATTCGGCTGCAGGGCTGAGCAGTTGACCCTGATCAGTGATTTGGTATTGCGCAAACTTAAATTGTGGATCGCTCGAGCAAAAAGTTCCTTTCCTGTACCAGTCTCCCCCAATATAAGCACAGTGGCATCTGTTGGCGCCACTTGTTGCAACTGGTACTGTGATTCTTCAATGAGTGCGCTCTGGCCAATGATTTCATCAAAATTGTAGTTTAATTTAATCTCTTCATTCAGATAAACACATTCAGCCTTCAGACGATCTTTCAACTGCTCTACTTCATTAAAAAGCTGTGAGTTTCTTATAGCGATTGCAGCCTGATTGGCGAATACCGAGAAACCTTTAAGCTCATCAGACGCCATAGCGCGTTGAGAGAACATTGCCCCAACTCCTAACAGCTCATCCCTGAAAATCAATGGATAGCCGGCGTATGAGCGAAACTTATTTTTTTTAATCCAGCCTTTATCGTAAAACCTTTTATCGCCCGAAAGGTTGTTGGTGAATATCGGCTGCTGATCTTGAGCGATTTTACCGATTAGCAATCCTCCCAGGGGTAGACGCCGAAATGATCCGTTAAGGTTCGTGTATATCCCGGCGCTTGCCTCAAGATGAAGACAGCTCCTTCTTTCGGTACACGTTTTCCGCCAATGGCAAACATCGCACATATCTCCGGGTCCGATCAACCAGATGCGGGCGAATGAAGCTTCTGCTTCCTCTGCTAATCCCTGAGTGATGGTCGTAAGAACCAGCTGAAGATCTAGACTGGAAGTCATTTCAAGCATGATGCGCTCAAGGCTATCATTTAGAAATTTGGATGCCATGATTTGCACCAATATTCCATGGTTTTATAGATCTGTTTTCTCGCTGTCTTATTTTTTGAGCGAAATTGCCTTCAAAGTCTGCAAGTAATTATTCTTTCTTGACTTGAAGTTTTATGAAAGCCGAAATTATTTCAGAAAACGTCTATAAAGCATGCAATCTATGGAGGTAATAGAAGCGCAGATGGTCGATACCAGTCAGATTCAGCAGGAGATGGTGCTTAAGGTGTTAATTTGTAGTTTTCTGTTAATCTATTATTCTTCTCATGTCAAGAATAAAGCAATAGTTACAGCTCTGTCGCATGAACTTATTTAGAAGCGATTCTCCTTAGTTTTTTCTGATATTGCTGATATCGGGTCCGACTTAATGCTCAATGCATAGCTTGGTCCGAACCAATGCCGCATGCTAATTAATGGAGCGCTTGCATTGTCACAAAACTCTGAGCTGAATCAATAAACGTACGCCTTCCTTGACATCATATTTTTTAATGCTATTTTCCGTATATCAAGATTTAGTTTCTGACAGAGCACAGAGGGGCTCATTCCATATTTTCTCACCTGCCCTCGAATCTTCAATTTTTATTCTCAGACGTTTCTGCCTGTTTTGATCAATAATTGCTTATTCGTTCATGCGTGTTCAGTAAGACTGACCACGGTGTTGTACGACGTGTGACATTAACACTTATTGGCCTTTTATTTTTATCAGTTGAATGGTGATATAATGATTCCGGCCTCACAGTATACTATGGCGGCCAAATATCGAATTTGATCGGGCACGCCAGGGAGAATCCTTTAATGAACGCAATTAAACGAATCCACGAGTGTCTGATATTGTTGCTACTGTGTCTCGTTTCAATCACCCTTACCGGTTGCCCGGCAACGACCAGGAGTTCCTCGGATGCGCGCCAAATAGAGGGTTTACTATCGCAGACTCCAGGTGGTGCAGATGATTTTATAATCGTCGATTGTCGCCTGCCCGGTAAGATCAAGCAACTGGGGCAGCATATGGTTTATCTTTCGCGCGGCAAATCTGAAAAAACCACAGCCAAAGACTGCGCGGTCAGAGGGGGGGGAATTTGCCATCCCCGGTCAGTCTGATTACTCTAGATCTCTGTTGGTCTGGCTGCCCGATGCCAAAGCAGGAGATATGGAAGCGCAATACTATGTCGGCGAGATATATCAAAGAGGCCTGGGCGCCGCCCCTAAATATTCTCGTGCTGCCAAATGGTACCGCAAAGCCGCCGAACAAGGATATAGCAAGGCTCAAATGAGTCTGGCCTATCTTTACGAGAAAGGTCTGGGTGTGGCAAAAGATCCGCAACAGGCGCTGCGCTGGTATCGCAGGGCCACCGGCCTCGGTGATTCCATCTCGCTGGATGAAAACATCCTCAGCATCGAAGAACGACGGGAATTGCAAGAACTCAGAGAGGAGGTAAAACGCCATAGCGAAGAAACCCGGATGCTCCGGCAGCAATTGGAGCAGATTCAAAAGGATTTAGAAGACAGTCGTCGAAAATTGAATCAGCGAAGCAGGGATACCAAAAATGAAACTCAGCGCCAAGATGTTGCCCGCTTAAAGTCTGAAGTCGCCAGATACGAGGCAGAAACCGAAGCGTTGCGCCGCAAACTGGCCCAAGCCGAAGGAATGTTAAAAACGCTTCCGGCTCCTGTGGATTTCTCAGCCATTGATTTCGGCCGCTATCACGCCTTGATCATCGGCATCATCAACTACAGCAAATTACCTAGACTGAAGACGGCTGTCAACGACGCCCTGGAAATTGCCAAAATCCTGCGTGATAAATATGGCTTTAACACGAAACTCCTGCTGGATGCAAAAAGTGATGATATCATGCAGGCGCTTAACCAATTCAGAAAAACCCTTACTGAAAATGATAATTTACTGATCTACTATGCCGGCCATGGTGTCCTTGATGACAAAAACAACCGCGGCTACTGGCAACCCATTGATGCGGACCCGGATAGCACCGCCAACTGGATTCCGGATATTATGATAACCGACCAGTTAAACCTCATGGCGGCCAAAGAGGTGTTGATCATCGCGGATTCCTGCTATTCCGGGGCCCTGACCAGGGGTGTCATCGCCCAGTTGGAGTCCACTCAAAGCGTTGATGTCCGGTTGCAGTATATTGAGGAGTTGGCCAAGGGGCGCGCCCGGATGGTTCTCTCCTCAGGAGAATTGGCGCCCGTTCTGGATGCAGGCCGCGGCGGACACTCGGTCTTCGCCAACGTCCTGCTGGATGTGCTGAAGTCAAATGACCAGGTTATCGAGGGAAACCGCCTACACCAGGAAATGAGTGCCTTTGTTGTATCTGAGTCAAAGCGATTCGGTTTGACTCAGGTCCCGCAATACGCTTCCAATATTCAGGCCGGGCATCAATCCGGAGATTTCATTTTCGTTCCCCAAAACTAGCAATACCACTTTGTGGTTGACATTTATTTATATTCTGAGTAATTAAGTGGGACGTTGAAAGTGTCAAGCGGCGAACCTGGCGCGGAAACTGACACCTCCAATAGTTTAAAGCGGCTCTTCTCCTCCAACCCACTCCTGCTCTACCTGACCGCCGCCGCCGCCAAATGCGATCCTAATCAACGTCACAGATACACAATCGAGCTTGCATTCGTAAAATCAGGAATCCGCTTCTTTTGGCATAAAGTGCTGACCATTGTGGAAGGAATTGAATAGTCAAGGCTTTCCGGCATTCCGGATAGACAGGCGGGCCCCCGTGCTTCAGTGGGGTCCTGTGAAACCCTAAAAAAGGAGGAGAAGCCATGAACACAAAAACCAGTTGCAAGGCTGGGGTCCAAACACCGGAAAAACATCGAACATTTAGATGCCGTGGGGCGGAAGGCAGGCGGCGTTTTGCAACAAAAAGCCTCCTGGCGACCCTGCTTTGGGCAGTCGTTCTGATACCGGCCGCCGCTAACTGCCAGACGCTGGACGATGCGGTTGAAGAACAGCTTAGAGCCTCCGGCACCACTCCATGCGCCCTCCTGTTCGCTTCAGGAGGAATTCCCGCCGCGGGAAGCGGGCTTGATTCGATATGTAGTCGATCTATCCCTATTCCGGGTGATCCAGGCTCGCAAGCAACCGGTGGCAGCCAAGGTACGGCTACAACCCGCCCAAGTGTCGTGGAAAGACGTTTGGAGGAGGCGCGAGATGGGGAAGGAACAGAGGAAAGTGAGGCTGGTGTCGAACTTGAGTATGGCAAATTTGGCGTTTTCCTTTCAGGTGAGTACGAAAATTTTGACAAGGATAGGACCAATTTTGAGGACGGCTACAATTCGATCATCCGGCGGCTGATCGTCGGTGGCGATGTCCAGTTTACCAAACAGATTCTCGCCGGTCTTGCATTTGACACTTACAACCAGGATGGTAGGTTCGATGGGCCTGGTAATTTTGAGGTCGATTCCTATAAGTTCGTCGCTTTTGGTTCGTTTCTTCCCATTGGTGACCTGTTTGTACAGGTTTCAGCCAATTACGGCATCACATCAAACGAGCGGGAACGGGCTGCAACATTTAATGAGGCCGGTTCAACTCCTTCCAGTTTTTCTGGCACACCCAAAGCGGATTTCGACGCCGATCAGTACGGTGCCTTCGTCACGGCGGGGTATGATTTTTCTTTCGGTCCTGTCACGCTCAGCCCGCGTGCCGCCTATGAATGGCAGCGCGTTGCATATGAAACGTACCGTGAATCCGGTAGTTCAGGCCTGGAACTCAAATTCGACGATTTTGACATAACCTCCAGTTTGAGTACGTTGGGCCTGCTGGGCTCCATCGCCATCAGCACCCGATACGGCGTTCTGGTGCCCCAGGCAAGTTTTGACTGGAAGCACCAGTTTGACCTGGACCAGCAAACCCTCGATATAAGCTTCGTTGACGACACCCAATCGGTGAAATTTGGATACCAGAACGAAAGGCCGGACCGCAACTACTATGAGATCAATGCCGGCCTTAGTTTTGTCATGCCCAATGGCTTCCAGGCCTTCGGCAACTATCGGACCATAACCAGTCACAGCATATTCGACAGTGACGCGATTACGCTCGGTCTGCGGTATGATTTCTAAATCGTACCTGGGTGAATCTTTGGTTTGACCGTCAAGGTAGGGCCCCGAACCCGGTTCAGCCGGAACAACCGGGGGCAGGCGCCTGCGGCAATAGTAAAGATCCGGGTCCAGAGTGCCCGGCTTTGATTTCACCCCAGAGGAGTGGAGTTCAACCTAGACTCCGCTTGGAATATCGGAGAATATCAACGATGTTGTTTTTTAAACAATTTCGCTGCCGGTCTGCGACGAAGAAATACCCCGGCATTGAATTCCGAAGAAATAAAGCACTTCTGTTATTATTAGGACTCTTTATATTGCAACCGGCCGGGTGTGACGGCAGCGACGCTGAAAAGGACAGCGCGACCGGCTCGAAGGCGGCTTCATACATCGCCCAAATTTGCAGTTTCGGCGAGGCGGTTGAAACCGATGGGCACCGTCGCCTGGCCTTAATTGTCGGTGTGGGTCAATACAAGAACAAAGCCGTGCCGGATCTTGACGGTCCTCCTAACGACGCAAAGCGTTTTTACAAGCTTCTAACGGAAAAAAACGGGTATGGTTTTCCTGCAGAAAATGTCTGCCTGCTGCTAAACGAGGAGGCCAGCACCGCCCATTTCAAGCAGGCCTTCGACAAAGCACTGGTTGAGCGGGCGCGGGCCAATGACGTGGCGGTCATCTTTTTCGCAGGGCATGGCTCCCAGGCCCCGGATAAAAATGGCGACGAGGCGGATAATTTCGATGAAACATTGATGTTCCATGATGCGCGCACCCGGGGCGTCGGGGATATGCTGGATGATGAGTTCAATCAGATGCTGGCGCGTTTGCACAAAAAGACCAAGCGTATCACCGTAATCCTTGATTCCTGTAATTCCGGCACGGCAACCCGGGGGCCCGAGGCGGGTACGGTCAGGGCCCGGTTTTTTAAGCCCATGACCGAGGAAACCGGGGCCGGGGCAGGTGGCGATGGCACCGGGGATGGCGCCGGCGGCCTGACAACGGAAGCCCTGCCGGGTCTGGTACTCTTTTCTGCGGCAACGGACAGCAACCCCGCCCTCGAGAAGAACGGCCGGGGCATTTTCACCGACGCGCTCTTGCGGGTGTTGGCGGAAGTCGGGAAGCAGCCCTTGACCTATGCCCAGGCCGCCCGCCTGACTCCGCCGTTGGTCTCCGCCGAAAGCCCCCAGGTGCCATATTTCCACGGCGATTTGACCGGGGCGGTCTTTGGTAATGTATCCCGGACCCGCCCCATCGCCTGGGAAGTGAGCAAAGTAAAACCGTCGATCGAAATTTCCGGCCCGCCCCTGGCGGGAATCGGCACGGGCGCGGAATTTCGCATCTATGACGGGGGCGTCACCGGCGCCGATACCCGTGACCCGGCTAAGGCCAAGGCAACCGTAGTCGTTGTTGAAAGTACCAAGTTGAACGCCAGTGTCAATATTACAGCGGCCAAACCGAATATGCCGAGAATCGAACCGGGCGATCTGGCCGTACTGATCCGACCGGCCGATGCTTTCATAACGATAAAAGTGCGGATGCGGCCTTACCGGGAAGCAGGCGGAATTCCGGATGAGAGGGCCCGAAAGTTGAGGTCCCTCATCGAGCGGGATTCGGAGGCCCGAATGCTCGTGAAGCTGACCGAGGGTCCGGGCGACTTCGAACTGAGCGTGGGCAATGATAGCCGCCTGGTATTGAAAGGTCCGGAAAACCGTCCTCGCAATACCTACAATAAAGACGATCAGGTACCGCAAAGTCTTTGGCAACACGCGCGTCAGCGGGCCTTGCTCCATTTGCGCGGCGAAGGCGGTTCCAATTTTTTGGACAACGAAACCTTGCGGGCCTCGTTGATACCGGCTGCCAAGCAAAACAACTGCGCCCATAAAGCTGTCTGGCAGCAGGAAGAACCCAACTCACAGCAGATAATCCCCCTTTGTTATGCATGGAATTTACGGGTGTCCCGGGCGGATGAATCGGCGATTCCCCTTTTGATCGGCGCACTGATCCTTTCCACCGACGGTAGTATTTTTGCTTTGCCCCGCGATGGCAGAAAGGTAAGGCTTCAAACAGGAGAGTCTTACACATTTAAAGCCAGGGGAGAGACTTTCGTAGGCGCACCGCCCTTGGATGTCCAGGATCGGGTCTTGGTTTTCGGGACCCATGAGAAAAATCAGGTATCGTGGGGTCTGTTTACCGAAACCGCAGCAACCCGCGGCACCCGCGGAGGCGCCCCTGGCAGGTTGCACCGCGTCCTTGACCGTTACCTGCAACCGGGAACACGCGGTCAAGTAGTTTTAGATGAGGAATCAGTGGAAGAAACCACCTGGACCATGAGTACGGTAACCATGCGAGTAAAAGCCAAATAGCTTTTTATTGAGATCCCTATGTGCTATTTTATAAACAAATCGAAACGATCGGATTTACGATGTGAAAACGATGTGACGAATCATAATCTGTGCAGAGGAGAACCGGAATGGAAGAATTTCTAAAATCGAAAGCCATGATAACTCCCGGGATTGCCGGGGCAACCACGACGTTAATTACCTCAACCTTGTACAGCCAGTTTGCGCTGCCGGCCAAATGGGTAGGTCTCGCGGTCAGCCTGTTGTTTGGACTTTCCGTCTGGGCCGACAAGGAAGTGCCACTCTACCAGCGCATCGTGTTTTATATCATAAACTCCCTGACTATTTTCGCTGTGGCGATTGGTATCAACCAGGGCGGTATGGCTGTCGAAACGAGTGTGCGAAAAGCTAAAGATCCTCAGGTCATAGAAAGAGGGGTCCCGCAGGAATCCAATTCCTTTTTTCAGGATTGGTTGCGCTAAAAGAAAAGAAAGGAGTCGCACATCTAATTTTTAATTCACCGGATCGGCAAAACCTATCCGGGTCCTCCACCAGTGGAACCAGTGGTGGAGGGCTAATATCAAGCTAAAAATTGCTTAAATCAGCTTAACTGCTACGCCCCCCTGGCAACTCTATTTTTTCCACGCCGGATGATCAGCGCAACCTGCTAGCGGCATCTAACCGGCGACTTGGGTCTGGAAGTCTTGTAACCTGTATTAATTTGATCTAAATTCCGGGACCGTCGGTCGGGTGTCCCCAAAAACGTTCCACCGGTTTATCGGGTTTGTCCTTTTTTTTGTTGGAATTCCCTGCGCAGGATGCAAGTAAGCCTATCATTAAGAAACCAATAAAAATGATGTTAAGAACTTTATTCATGGAGGTCCTCTTTAATCAGATAAAATGCGTTAAACGATCAAGTCAATCGTGTGAGTCGATCGTGTAATAAACAGAACTTAGTTCGCTTCGCTCATCCGTCGGAGGCGGAGAATAATGGAACAACGGAATACTGAATATTGGGATATTGGGTACATTCGAGTTCCATCTGGTCAAAAAATAATACGGTTCATGGGATAAACAAACCATGGATCGAAAAAACATCAACAGAGGACTTAGAAAACTGCGAGGTTGGCAAGATGCAGGTTGGCCATTAGGTCTTGGCCTGTAAAATTTTTGCCGACTTCCCATTCGAACTAAAGAAAGTGGTCAGCAACAGCATTGACGCTGCAGACAGGATCTCGCGAAAGCATTCAGAAGGTTATTGTCGTGGCAGTTTGAAAGAATACCTGAACAGGCAACCCTTATAACGTATTTGCGTCTAAAATATCTCGGATGGTTTCAGCTATATCCCTTCTGAGCACGGGCTTTGATACAAATGCGCGAATGCCCATAGCTTTTGCCTGTTGTTCATTGATTTGGGAGCTGTAGCCGGTGCAAAGGATAACAGGGATTTCAGGCCTTAAGCGGATTAGTTCATTTGCCAATTCATCACCGGTCATTTGGGGCATGGTCATATCTGTGATGACCAGATCGAAGCTGTCTGCTCTGGCCTTAAACAATTCCAGGGCCTCTATGGCACTAACTCTGCCGGTAACTTTATACCCCAAAGATTCAAGCATTCTTTTTCCGATTTTTACCAAGGTCGGCTCGTCATCTACAAAAAGAATACTTTCGGTCCCGGTTGCGATAGACTCTGTGTCGATCGATGAAGGTGCGCCATCGCTTTCGACTTTTGGTAGATAGATCCTAAAAATTGATCCTTTACCCAGTTCGCTGGATACAATTATTTTGCCTCCATAACTACCGACAATCCCGTGGACGACCGAAAGTCCCATGCCGGTTCCTTCCCCTTTCTCTTTTGTGGTAAAAAACGGATCAAAGATTCGATCGAGAATGTTTGCTGACATACCGTGACCGGTGTCCCTTATGGATAATTCGAGATAGGGTCCTGGTTTCAACTCCGGGTGCTCCACCGATACATCTTCTCCAAAATGGGTATCCACCAGCTCCAAATCCAGCACCCCCCCCTGTTTCCCTCATGGCATGTCCGGCATTGGTACATAGATTCATTAAAAGCTGGTGTATTTGAGTCGGATCTGCCATTATCAATGATTTACTTTTGATTTTCGGGCGAATTTCAATGGTCGTGGGCAGTGAGGCCCTTAGGAATTTTATCGCCTCTTTGCAAATGAGTTTTATCTGAACCGGTTTGAGCTCCTGCTCGCCCTGGCGGCTGAAGGTTAGAATTTGTACGACCAAATCCCTGGCCCGGCCGCTGGCTTTGAACACTTCCTGCATACTTTGGTAGGGAAGGGAATCTTTTTCAACTTCATTTAAAGCCAGTTCGGTGTAGCCCATAATGGCTGCAAGAATGTTATTGAAATCATGAGCAATACCCCCGGCAAGGGTGCCGATGGCTTCCATTTTTTGAACTTGTTGAAGCTGCAGTTCGAGTTCTCGTTTCCCGGTAATGTCTTCGATTATACCGTCATAGTATTTCACTGAGCCATCAGGGTCTTTAACCGCCACTGCTGATACCGATCCATCAAAAGAGGTCCCATCCGCTTTCTTGAGTTTCACTTCATATCTATTGACAAATCCGTCTTTCAGCATTTTTTCATTGAAAAAATTTCTGTCACTTGGATCTTGATATAAATCTGAAACATGTACAGCAAGAAAATCTTCTCGACTAGAAAAACCGAACATTTTAGCGATTGCTGGATTGGCCTCGATGAACTTGCCCTGAGGTCCCGTGGTGTTGCGATAAATCCCGACATGCAGATTGCCTGTTAGAGTTTTATACCGCTCCTGGCTCTTCTTTAACGATTCTTGAGTCAATCGCTGTTCGGCAATTTTCGATTCAAGTTGAACGTTGGATACCATTAATTGTTTAGTAAGAGATTGTTCCGATTCAAGGATTGATTCTAAAGCAGCCACAAGTACCCCTATTGAAATAGTAGTGGCTGCACCAAGAACGGTGAAGCTTAAACCTGCAGCAATCCACTTCTCAGCATTATATGGTGGTATCAATGACCAATCAAAAAAACCCGAATTAAAAAGCAAGCCTACCAGGAAACATGAACCAACATTCAGCACTAAAGTTATAATTCCGGCTTTCAGACCCAATATCAGACCCGCCAATGCGGAAAAAACAAAAAGATACAAACGTCCGCTGCCGGATACCCCGATAGTCATAATAGAAGAAATGCCCACGATAAAAAAAACGAATAATCCAGCCCATGCCCGAACCTTAAACGGTATCGCTTTTGCAAACGTAACGACAACAATCAATGAGTAGGTTGACAGGTATAATATTGCAGTCAAATACTGTTCTGATTTCGCAAATATATTTAAATTCGAAATTAATGGAAAGATACCTAAAATAACAATGATTAGGAATATCGAGTTGAAAATTCGTGCTCGCCAATATTGCAAAGTATCTTTCCCGAAATCAGACTTCGACGGGAGGAAATGATCAAGCACACGCTTAGGCAGATATAATGATTTGGTATATGAAAGCATTTGGGTTTTCGGCATTTCCGGTCACTTAAAGATTTCAACCGCACTCGACGCCGATACCTCCTTCGATATAATCTAACAGAATCAACAAGCTTGGAATTCTAAATCCAAAACTGATATTCCCGCGAAAATCCAGGTTTGTATTGGACATGAAAGAGCATCTGGGGCACATTCCTGAGCCCATTTCAGAAAACGAAAAATTTGTTTCTCATATAAGTTTACCATAAACTGTTTAAATTACAAAAATTAATTACGTCTCAACGTTGCATTTGCTAAACAGGACCACCCCAATTCTGGTGTTGAAAGCAACATATCAGGAATTGGCGCTTTATAGACAGCCGGCATTTTGGGTCTTAGCTTTACAGGACAAGATAAATCGATATTGGGCCTTGAAGATCTGATTTTATTAGTGCTTCGGATTTCGGATTTACATTGTCGCGCCGGTGATCTTGCCCCCTTCCAGGGGGCTTCCTGAGGCCTCGCGCTATGCGGGAGAAGCATCACTTTTCAAAAGGGGGTAAAATGCAAAAAACATGGTCCTATAAAAACTATGAAATCAAAGAAGGGCTAAAACCTGGAAGTTCACAGTTTCGCTATTTCTTCGTCGTTTCCGAAAACGGTGAGAAAAAATGCAATTATTGTGTCTGGATATTAGATGAAGCCCTGCCCCGATTCGATCAATCCAAGGATTTTAATTCCATCGTTTCTTCTCAGATTGAGACCTGGCACGAGTGGATCAAGGGAAAAATTGATGCGGCGGATTTTAAGGATAGGGCATTAAAATTCGATGAGGCGGGCGAAATAGAGATCGACCTCTCGGAAGTGGCGGAACATGTCAGGATGGATTAGTCTGAAATAATCCCTCCACCTCTGGGACCTCTGGTGGAGGACCTGGATAGGTTCTACCGATCCAGTGAGAAACAGCCGAGCATTTGCAATTTCGAAATAGGTAAATTAGGACGCAGATTTTCGCAGATGCACGCAGATTGAGCCAAATTGAAGATTTGAGGTATTGAGGTATTGAGGTATTATAAAGACCGATTACCTTCAATTCTTAAATTCCTGAACTCCTGAATCCTTAATTTGAACCCATGCTTATCTGCGAAAATCTGTGAAAATCTGCGTCCCATACTTTTATTGGGTTGGGAGATTCGCCGTGGTGGGGAAAAATTTGCGACCTAAGGTCGGGCATATCTCATTCTTCTTGAATCAAGAGAACGATCTTTCCAATTGTATCACCTCGCTCTATTTGGCGATGGGCATCTGAAGCCATCGAAAGCGGATAAGTGTGGCTCACTTGAATTGTCAGATGATTGTCCGCAAACAGCTGCGCGCAGTCAGTTAAAATTTGCGTCTATCGTATTTGATCATCGATGAGATTGTAGTACATGGGCGTAAGCATCAATTCGTAGCTTATTTTCAAATTCTTCAGGCGCGCCTCGGACCAGTCGGCGAATTCAGGTTCAGGTTTTAACAGGGCAACGAGCTGGCCATAACAGCGCAGTGCGGAAAATGACTTAAACAGGGTTTCCTTTCCCACCAAGTCAATCACAAGGTCGACCCCATTTCCGTCGGTTCGGTCTAAAACTTCTTTTACGAAATCTTGCTTTTGAACATTAATGGCGTCTTCTACCCCCAGTTGGCTCACAAAGTCAGCCTGATGATCGCCCGCCACGGTTGTGAAAACCCTGGCTCCCTTGGTTTGCGCCAACTGGACGGCAACATGCCCCACACCGCCGGCGCCGGCATGTACGAGTACGCTCTGCCCCGCCTCCAGATTCCCGTGATGAAAAAGGCTGTCCCAGGCAGTAATGAGGACAGATGGCGCCGCTGCGGCTTCGACGAATGAGATCGATTGGGGTTTATGGGCCAGGAAACGCTCGGGCACCATCGTATACTCCGCATAATTTCCGGGCTCTTTGCCAACACCGCCATGGGCAAAGTAAACTTCATCTCCCTTATTGAAGCCTCGGACGCCGTCGGCGATTTCCTCTACAATGCCGGCACCATCCAGACCGAGGATGTTCGGAGGGTCCGACGGGTACCAGGTTCCCCGGTGTCTCTGTTTTGCATCTACGGGATTGATTCCAGCGGCTTTCAGTTTGACCAGCACCTCGGTCTCATCCCGGATTGAGGGGTTCGGCACGTCTTCATAGGAGAGCACCTCAGGTCCTCCACATGCATTCATTAGAACAGCTTTCATCATATACCTCACACATACTCCTGAAGTTATGGATTATTGGTTAGTGGTTAGTGGTCAATAGGGAATTCTTTCTCTTCATTCATTTCTTCCACAGAAAAACTATAGGACGAAGCAGGATGCGAATCCGACTAACAAATCCCCTGAGAGAACAACGGCCCAACCCGGATAAACCGGAAAGATTAGCCACAAAGGCACAAAGACACAAAGAAACAAAAAAAAGATAATTAATATTAAACTTAGTGCTTTAGTGTCTTGGTGGCGAAATTATTTTTTTTGATGAATCCTTCGCAAACATGATGTGATTTTTATATATGGAAACTAAGCTTTTCCCGAGACTTCGCTTGCAAAAGTGGCCCCTACGGGTCAGTATAACAGCGCAGGTATAACTGACAAATGACTAAAATGACTAAACTGCCTAAAATGACTAAAATTAAGGTATGCTGTCTATTTAAAACGGATCTATCTACAATTTAAAGGATCGTACCATTTTATCCCCCTCCCTCGATCCCTCCCACAGGGGGAGAGAAGGTTATCTCCTCCCCCTTGATGGACTGCGACAAGCTCAGCCGAGCGGGGAGGCCGGGTGGGGGTGAATTAATATAGATAAATGCCTTTTCCTTATTTTTGTATATGGGCTCGATTTATAATGATAGTCCGCCTCAGGCGGATTAGATCATTTTAGTCAATTTGAATTTTAGATCATTGGTCACTTTTGAAATACAGTGACTCAATTAACAACGACAACAAATTGTCGATACGACGCCGCTAAGGGCCTAAGTAAACATTTTTGCTCGATTGGGGAATTCAACTTCAATTTTCTGAATACACGTTTTTTAAGACATCAACCGGTTCCGGATAGACACACTCATTTTCACTGTAATCGACAGCTTCATCGATCTCCCGGGAAACGCGTTGTTCGAGAGCATCGTAGGTCTTCTCTGTCAAAATGCCTTCGGCAAGCAGCTCTTTCTTAAATCTGGTGACAGGATCCTTTTTCTCACCGGCGCTTCTTTCTTCATCCGTTCGGTAAACGTCTGCATCGCTAATCGAATGACCTGTCCAGCGGTGGACCATGCATTCGATCAGAGAAGCTCCCTTTCCGTCTCGTGCGCGTTTGATGAATTTGACGGCCTGGTGGTATACTTGACGAACATCATTCCCGTCGATAGTTAAACCCGGAATTCCATATCCGGCAGCCCGCGCGGAAAGCTCTTTTAATCCCGTGGCCTTTTCCACGGACACGGACATGGAATATCCATTGTTTGCCAGCACGAACACGACCGGCAATTTAAGCGCGGCCGCCAGGTTGACACCTTCGTGAAAATCCCCCCTATTGCAGGCACCGTCTCCAAAAATACAGACCACCACACCCTTTTTCTTTTTCATTTTCTGGACAAGCCCGGCGCCCACCGCAATGGGTATTACAGATCCGATGATTCCCGGCATAGGGATGACTCCTTTTGACATGTCACCATACATATGGGAGCCCGATGGAATCAGCCCTCCCTGAAGGCAGTCCTTTTTGGCGTAGTACCCGCCCACCAGGTCCTTGAGACTGACGCCCCGCATCAATTCCGAGCTTTTTCCCCGGTGGGAGATGGCGATATAGTCGTCTTTTCTCAAAGGAAATGTAACACCGACATTGGTGGCTTCCTGTCCGATTCCCGGATGATGATGACCGCGAATTTTACCTTCGCGAAAAAGAACCGTGATGCGTTCTTCAAGCCGACGACCCAGCAGCATCCAGTAGAGCATCTCGGATAATGCTTTTTTAGATATTTTCATTTCAAACCTCATTGAACAGTTACCAATTCAGTTTTGGGCAAAAAGGCGCAAAACATTTTGGGACATCTTTCTAAATCAACGATAAACAAGCATTTACAATTATTGGCATTGAATTCAACCCTGGAAATTTCAATCGAACGTCTACCGCATCGCCAGCAGCATCTTTTGGGGGCTTTCGAGATGATCTTTGATCGCCCGCAAAAACCGCCCGCCCGGACCCCCGTGAACCACTCTGTGATCATAGGAGTTCGTCAGCATGATCTTATGCCTGACGACCACCGCGCCGTCCATTACTGACGGCACCTCCCTGACGGCACCCATGGCCATGATGGTTGTCTGCGGTGGTAATATGATCGCCCAGCCCGAATGCAGTCCGAACACGCCGACGTTGGTGATGGTGAAGGTGCCGTCCTGCACATCACCGGGTTGAAGCCCGTCACGACGAGCCTTGTCAATGAGCAGCTGCAAGTCTTCGGCCAGCTCCAATATGGTCTTGTTCTTAACGTCCCGCACAACGGGAACCAGCAATTTTCCGGATACATCCACGGCCACACCGATATTCAGCTGATTCTTGACGACATAGCCGTCTTCATCACAATACGCATTGGCCTCGGGAGTTACCCTGAGCCCCGCCTGAATCGCCTTCATGACAAACGGCAAATAGGTCAACCTGGGCATTTCGGTGGTCTCTTTCGTGGAAGTGATAAACGCCGCCAGATCCGTAACATCAACTTCCACGGACTGGGCATAGTGGGGAATGGTTTGCAAGCTGGCGGTCATGCGATCCGCGATCAGCTTGCGCCAGGCAGTTAATTGGATCTTCTCCTCCGGCCCAACCGGCATCTCAACCCTGCTTTCCTCTACGGCGGCCGGGGCTGTTTTCTGCTTTTCGATCAATCTCAGTACGTCTTCTTTGACGATCCGTCCCTGGGGTCCGCTGCCCGTCTCTAATTGTGAAAGATCTACGCCTTCCTCCCTGGCAATGGCTTTAGCCAGCGGAGATATCCTGCGCGATCCGGCGGTCGTCGATTGAGAAGCGGAACGTTTCGGCAAGTGGGCTGCCGGAGGCACATTCGAGACCGCGGCAGGACTGGACTGAGGTGACGATAGAGCCCGGCCTTCAGCCTCCCGGTCAATCGATTCAACGGCGGCCTCATCCGCTGATGAAATCACACCCAGAATGTCTCCGACTGCCACAAGATCTCCCGGCTGAGCCCTAATTTCCGTCAAAACGCCGCTTGCCGGGGCGGGCAGTTCCACGTTGATTTTATCGGTTTCGATGGAGACCACCGGTTCACCTTCATTGACGTGATCTCCGATCTTCTTATGCCATTCCATGACCGTAGCTTCCGGTACGCTGAATCCGGATTCCGGAACTTTTACATCATATTTCATGCGCTTCTCCAGCTAAAACACCACAATCTCCCGGGCCGCTGCCACAATCCGCTCGACACCCGGAAGATAGAATTGCTCCATTTCGGGAGATTGGGGTATTGGACAAAATAGACCTCCCACCCGTTTGACGGGGCCGTCCAGGTAGTCAATGGCCTTGTCCGCCAGAAGCCCGGCGATTTCTCCACCAAAGCCCCCCCGGGCTGGTGCCTCATGGACGACGATTGCCCGCCCTGTTTTCCTGACCGATTCAATAATGATTTCTTCATCCAGGGGCAAAATGGTTCTGGGATCTACAACCTCAACCTGGATGCCATGATTGGCAATTTCAGCAGCGGCCTCCAGAGATTGCTGCACCATGGCGCCATACGCAATGATGGTCAAATCATCCCCTTCTCGCTTGATATCGCCCTTTCCGATGGGAACCAGGGTATCGTCATCGGGAACAGGCCCTTTTTGCCTGGCATAAAGAAATTTGTGCTCCATAAAAACCACCGGGTCATTGTCTCTTACGGCGGCCTTCAATAGACCTTTGGCGTCAGCCGGTGTGGAGGGTAGAATAACCTTTAAACCCGGAACATGGGCAAACCAGGCTTCAAAGCTCTGGGAATGATGAAGCCCGGCGCCGACACCCGCACCATAGGCGGTTCGATAAACTATCGGGATATCCACCTGACCGCCCAATACCCAGCGCATTTTTGCCGCGCAGTTGACGATCTGATCGGCTGCAATGGTTAGAAAATCACCGAACATGATTTCAACGATGGGGCGGTAACCGGCCAATGCGGCCCCGACACCGCAGCCCGCTAACGCAGATTCAGACAACGGTGCGTCAATCACCCGTTCGGAACCGAATCGATCATACAATCCCCGGGTAGCGCCAAAGCATCCCCCGCCCCCATATCCAACGGCGATATCTTCTCCAATAATAAAGACCTTTTCATCCCGTTCCAATTCTTCGGTCAGGGCCTCATTAATCGCGTCAACATATCTGATCTCTCGCATCGTATTTCCTTTCAAGGTATCAGCAGCACCTTGATCGCCTCCATTTTTTTTAATAGCGCAAAGGCATCCTGCCATTGCGATATCGGCATCGTTTTGGTGATGAGCTGATCCACATGGATCTGTTTCCTGGCAAGAATGGATATTGCGCGTCGCCAGCTCGTCCAATTGGAACTGGCGCTGAAGATCAACTCCGCGGATTTGAGAAGGCCTGCATTCCATGGAAAGGCAACGCTGTCCGCGCCGGCCATGCCCAACCCACAGATCCGGCCGTTGGTTCGAATCAGATCGAAAGCCTGACCAATTGCCGAAGGCGCTCCGCAGGCTTCAATCACCAGATCGGCACCGACGCCATTCGTAAGCTCATCCACCTTCCGGGCCAAATCTTCCCGCTGAATATTGACAACGTGGTCGATGTTCATCTTGCGCGCAACGTCCAACCGGATCTTTTCGTCGTCATTGGTACCCGAGATTACGACGGCTCGCGCGCCCATTGTCCCCGCCACCGCAGCCGACAATAACCCGATGGGACCGCATCCCAGGACCACCACGAAATCCTCCGGTTCCAGCCGGCACTTTTGTCCCAGTGCTTTCATGACAATCGCGATGGGCTCGATCAGGGCCGCCTGTTCGAAACTCACATGATGCGGAATGAGATGCAGCGACGATGCAGGCAGGGTGAGCAGCGGTGCAAAGCAGCCGTCAATTTTATAGCCAATCGCCCGCTTCTGCGGGCACACCTCAACCTCACCGCGTTTGCAAAAGCGGCACCGGCCGCATCCCCCCCTTGTGAGCTTCCGCGACCACCCGATCTCCAACCTTGAAATTCGATACCTTTTTACCGGTTTCAATGATTTCACCCGAGAATTCATGGCCAAGGACAACGGGGGGATTACAGTGAAAATGCCCTTCCTCGATATGCAGATCGGTCCCGCATATCCCGGCCGCACGGATACGGATGAGGACTTCATCGACATTCGGCACCGGTTCTGCGATATCTACCAAGTCAACGAAGCCGGCACCGCTATTTGTTTTGACCAATGCCTTCAAAAGACCTGCTCCCAATGAATTAATTCAGACCATTTCAAAACGAGTGAGCGCTCCTCCCGCTGAACGGGAAGCCACAGGAAGTCCCCATGAAGCGGTCAAGATCACTAAAGCGACAATGTAAATCCGAAATCCGAAACACGAAATACGAAACAAATTCGAATTACATAAATCCCAATGACAAAAATAAATTCCGATCCAATACGCAATCTAACGCTGAACGCGTTGATCATTTCTATGCAATGATTTCATCATTTCAACTTGCTATTTTTCCGGCGACCCATTCCCGTAAACCGGAAACCGGCGATTTCAGCAGGCACGATCATCCGATCCGACGGTCCGTATCGATATCAAAATAGTGCAGCTTCGAGTTGTTCAGGGCCAGTCCGACATTGCTGTCCCGCTGAGGCGCCTGCTTGACGGAAAGTTTCACTTGAATATGGAAACCATTTGACATGATGGTGAGTATGGCCGTTTGCCCCAGCTTTTCTATCTCCGTAACCCGCCCTTTCAAATGGGCGTCAGCGCCGTCTTCCGCAACCGTCTTGAGATCTTTGGGACGAATGCCCACCTTGAGTTTTTCAGCGCCTGTATTTTGATCCAATACGGATTTGTCTCCGGGTGAGACCGCGAATCGGAATGAGGCGTCGTGGGTATGAAACACCAGATCGTCTGCCTCGCGGGTGGCCTCAAAAACATTCATGGGCGGGTCGCCCACCATGCGGGCCACGAAAATATTGGCCGGGGTATCATACAGTTCGTCGGGTGATCCGATCTGTTGGATCTGCCCTTCATTCAGCACCGCGATCCTGTCCGCCATGGATAGGGCCTCCAGCTGATCCGGCGTCGCATAGATCGTCGAAATCCCCAGATTCAACTGTATCTTTTTCAATTCCCGCCGCATGTGGTGCCGGAGCTTGGCATCCAGATGAGCTATCGGTTCGTCCAGCAGATAGACCCGCGGCTTTCTGATCAATGCCCGGCCCAGCGCCACTCGTTGGCGCTGGCCGCCGGAGAGCTCACCGGGAAGACGCGTCAGCAAATCGCGGATTCCCAAAAGATCGGCAATCTCTTTAACGCGTTTGTCAATCACATCCCGTGGATATTGCGAAGCCCGCAGGGGAGACCGTAAGGGAAAGGCCAGATTGTCAAATACGTTCATTTGAGGATAAAGCGCATAACTTTCAAATGCCAGCGCCATATCTCGCAACTGCGGCGGCGTATTGGACATGGTCTCGTTATCCACATAAACATCTCCGCGGTCCTGGGTTTCAACACCAGCGATTATTTTCAGCGTCGTCGACTTGCCGGCTCCTGAAGGTCCCAACAGACAGAACAGCTCGCCGTCACGGCACCGAAAGCTCACTTCTTTTAGCGCCTGAACCTTCCTGAATCGTTTCCAGATATTTTTTAATTCTATTATAGCCATTCCGGTCTCCCCGCCGGCAGCACCGCCGCATTACGGCTGAAAACCATCACGGTTGATGGCAAATGTTGACGCCGGTTTGCCAATTAAAAAGGTGAACCCGCTCTAAGTCAAACCTCAATTGCACGCTGTCACCGATGTTCGGTCTGATATCCGGGTCGACGTCCACCAAGAAAATTTCATTGCCGGCAAGTTCGACGCTGAGAATTGTGCGTTCGCCCTGGGGCTCAACAAAATCAACCACCGCGCTGACGCCGGCGTTCGGGGAAGACGTATCCAGCTCCACACTCTCTGGACGAATTCCAAGCTTCAGTTCAGGAGGTCCCTGATAGGTAGCAATCTCCCGGCCCAGCTCATCATTTATCTCGATTCTAAAAGACGGTGAAACCAGGAGACGCTTGCCGTTTTCTTCAACCAGACGGCAATCGGCAAAATTCATAGGCGGCTCACCGATGAACTGCGCAACAAACTCCGTATGGGGTTGTTCATAAATGTCCGTTGCTGAACCGATCTGGAGGATCCGGCCTTCATTCATCACGGCAATACGATCGGCCATGGCCATGGACTCCATCTGATCGTGGGTAATGTATACGGTAGTAACCTGAAGGTTTCTGACCATTTCCTGCAGCTCGGATTTCATCCGGGTCCGCAATGCCGCATCCAGGTGCGAAATCGGCTCATCCATGAGCAGTACCGCGGGCTGCCTCACAATCGCCCGTCCGATGGAAACCCGCTGCTTTTGACCGCCGCTCAGCCCCAGCACGTAGGAATTCAGAATATCGTTTAAATCCAGGAAATCCGCTGCCCAGCGGACCTTTTGCTCTATTTCTGATTTGGGAAGCTTACGAATCCGCAACGGAAAGGCAATGTTTTCATATACCGTCAAATTCGGATACAAGGCCCAGGTCTCAAAGACCATGGCAATATTTCGATCCCTGGGCGACAAATCGTTGACCAGGCGATCGCCGATATATATCTCGCCTCCGGAAATTTCCTCCAGACCGGCAATCATTCTCAAGGTGGATGATTTGCCGCAGCCCGATGGCCCCAGGATGGAAAAAAATTCCCCGTGGCCACATTTCCAGGATACATCTTCAACGGCAATGACTTCCCCGAACCGCTTCCATATATTTCTAAGCTCTACGCTGGCCACCTTTTACTCCCCGCGTTCGTGTCGCCGACTGGACAAGATTTTTAGCCCTTCACGCCGCCCCGGGTGAGGCCTCGAACCAGATAGCGTTGAAAAATCAACACCAAAATGTAAATCGGCACGATACCCGTTAAAGCGCCGGCGGCCATCTCGCCAAATTGAAGCCCATGCTCCCCCTCATATTGGGAGATGCCGACCGGAAACGTCTGTGAATCCGGACTATACGTCATGATTAACGCAAACAGAAACTCATTCCATGATAAGATGAGGCAGATGATTCCGGTGGCAACCAGCCCCGGCTTAACAATGGGAACCACGACGCGCCGGAGTGTTTGGAACCGCGAGTACCCATCGATCCAGGCGGCCTCTTCCAGTTCTTTGGGGACCGTGCGCACAAAACTATCCAACAGCCAGATGGCAACCGGCAGATTCGCCATCGCATGGACGATAATCAGTCCCACAATCGTATTGACCAGCCCGGCTGATCGCATCAAGGCGAATATGGGAATACTGACGACGATCGGCGGCATGACATAAGTGCCCAGAATCCAGGCCGGAAATATAAGACCCCCCGTGCGAAAACGCACAATGGCATAAGTTGCAGGAACGGCAAACATCAGGGCAATCATCGTGCTGCCGACTGCGATCAGCGTCGAATTTAAAAGATATCTGTGGATGGGCACATTTCGATAGGCGCGCTCCCAGTTTATCAAAAACACGCCCTTGGTCGGCATCAGAGCGCCCGACTCCCGGATCTCAATGGGTTCTTTTACGGAAGTCGTTGCCATGTAGGCGATGGGCAGTAGGATGCTGATGGTAAACACCGCAATGACGGCTATCCGACCCGCATGCTCCACCAGGTAATATCGTAGAAATTGGCGCTGACGAGGTTCTGCAGACTCCTTGGCTGTCATGGAAGTGATCTCTTTCTTCGCAATGTGAGTTCAACCAGCAATTTCATTCATCATTCAAATCGCTTTAAAAAGCGCTCTCGTCCCAAGACGATCCCGGTCACAATCACGGACACCAACAGCAATACCAGAATGCTCAGCGCTGCGGCGTAGCCGGATTTAAACATGGTGAATCCGATCTTGTAAATATAGAAAGAAACCACCTGGGTGGCCGATCCGGGCCCTCCATAGGTCAATATGAAAATCAGATCAAAGACCTTCAGGGCGATGAGAAACCGAAAAAGGAATGTGATGACCAAGGCCGGTGTCACCAGCGGCAGCGTAACGCGGCGAAATACCTGCCAGCGCGTCGCGCCGTCGACTGCCGCAGCCTCATATGGCTCTGTGGGCAGCGATTGCAGTGCCGCCAGGCAAAGCAGAAAACAAAAGGGTGTCCACTGCCATACATCGGCAGCCATAATGGCAATCATCGCCAACTTGGGGTGCCCCAACAAAACAGTCGGAAGGTCAACCAACTTAAATTTCAGCAGATAATGATTCAGGAAGCCGGAAGTCGGGTCGTAAATAAGCCGCCAGATCATGGCCACCGCCACCGGCGGCGTGAAAAGAGGAATCAGCGCCAGCGTGCGCAGTACCTTGGCTGCACGAATTTGAGCATGCAGAAACAACGCCAATATAAAGCCCAACATCGTTTGGATCGCGGTCACACTGAAAGCAAAAATCAGCGTGTTGACAATGGAGCGGCCGAATATCTCATCCATAAATGCCCGCTTGAAATTGGCGAGCCAGATGAAATTTTTAAAGGGCTGGCCAAGGGACGAATCCGTCAAGCTGAGTCCGATAATATAAAACAACGGAAACAACGAAAAAATAAGCAAAACAATGATTGTCGGAAGCGCCATCAACCTGGGGCTTCGTTTGTCTATGGCAACTTGCACCGGATTTTCTCCTCATATCGATCCGAACCCGGATTCATTTCGAAACGGTTTCCGCTGATAAACGGGGGAGAACTTGTGCCCTCTCCCCCTCGCGGGCGATTACTTCAGAATCGATTCCCATTTGGCCTGGGTATCGTCCAGGGCCTGCTTGGGCGACTTCGCGCCGGTCAATGCAACGGAAAGATTTTCCGTCAGCGCATCCTGAAGCTCGGCCCATTTGGCATCTGACGGCCAGGGCGCGCCGCGTGTCAGGATAGCTGTTTTAGCGGCATCAGCAAGCTGCTCGGTAACATGCTTGCGATACACCGGAGAGTCGTAGGTTGACAGTCGCGTCGGGTCCAGCCCCCCGACAATCGTGTTGGCCCGTACATTGATATCAGGCCGGGCGTTGAACTTCAAAAATTCATAGGCCAGCTCTTGGTCCGGCGCCTTGGTCGAAATCCCCAGACCAAACCCGGCATTCAGCGCAGCAATATGCTTGGCTTTGGGCCCGGAGCCTTTGGGCAAGGGAACCACTCCCCATTGACCGATGATCTTTGACTGCTCCGGGTTGTCGGTCATCTGACCCAGGTCCGTCCAGAACTCCACCATGGCGATTTTGCCTGTCAGCCAGCCGCCTAAAAGCTCGTCAAATGCGACCGCAGAGGGCTTGGGCAGCGCGTATTCCTGCTGGGCGACCAGTGCTTCCAAAGCTTTGATCGCCTCGGGACTGTTGATACTTGGCCGGCCATTCTCATCGAAGAAACTACCACCGTATCCGCCCAGCCGGTTGAGGTAGGTCCCGATCAGGATGATCGGGATCTTGGCCCCCATAATTCCGCATCCGTAGATCTGGTTGCCCTTTTCCTTTTCGGTGATGTCCTTGCAAATCTCAAAATAGTCATCCCATGTCACCGGGGGCGTTACATTGTGCTTTTTAAAAAGGGTCTTGTTGTACCACAGGACATGCATGTCACCATCATAGGGAACGCCATAAAATTTGCCGTCAAGCTGAGCAAGGGTGTTGATGAAAATGGGCACGAAATCATCCGCCTTGATGGCGTCGGCATTGGCTTTCCACCGATCAGTAATTTCTTCCAGGACACCGTTATTGACCATCACGCCCAGCATCGGGTACCAGTATTCAATCACGTCATAGACGCCGGCCCCGGAGGCCACATCCAGGGTTGCCTTTTCGGTGACATTGCCATATGGGACAACCAGTACGTTCACGCGGGCACCGGTTTCCTCCTCAAACCATTGGGCGACGGCTTTGGATGCAATGGTATGGGGCTGAATGGTGAGAAAATTAAGTGTGCGTCCTTCGAACTTTTTCCCGGCCGCATCCGCAGCAGACGGCAAGCTGGCGTGCATCGCCAGTGAAAAGAGAAATACAAAAATCACAGCAGCGAAGATAGTTTTTTTCATTGTTGCCCTCCTTTTGCCTTGAGATTAATGATTCTTCCGGCCGACTAATTTGCCGGTTGATGCCGGTTAACGGCGCGCTTCGAAAATGGCGCGTTTCAGGCTCTATTTCTGAGAGATCTCTCGGCGATTTCCCGCGCTGTCGGATACCCGGCCGGCTACCAATCGGCGATACCCATTTCCCAGCTGCGCTCCCAGACGGGCCAGACCGCTTCAATGAGTTTTTTGTAAACGCCGTACAATTGCTCGTATTTTCGGGTGCTTTCCGCATCCGGCTGGTATTCTTTTTCGATTTGCACCATCTGACGCTTCGCCTCCCCGTGGTCAGCAAAAACACCCACCGCCACGCCGGCATTCATCGCCGTCCCTTTGGCGCCAAGCTCCACGCCGGACGGTATTTTCATGGCATTGCCGGTGCAGTCGGCCAAAATCTGCGACCAAACCGGACTGCGCGCACCGCCGCCGGTTAGATAAGTTTCCTTGCTCGGTTGCCCTTTCTGCATGCAGACGTAACTGTCACGCGTCGACAGGGCGACCCCTTCGAAGACAGCCCGCAGGAGGTGGCCATTGCCATGCCAATCGCCCAGCCCGAAGAATACACCCCGGGCCTCCTGTTTCGCGAATGGGGCCCGCTCGCCCTGCAAAAAGGGCAGGTACAGCACGCCGCCCGCGCCCACCGGGACATCAGCGACCTTCTTGTCAATCACCGCATGAATATCGACGCCGCGCTGTTCGGCTTCCAGTTTTTCGGGCAGGCAGAAATTTTTTTCAAACCAGTTGAGGTTGCCGACCGCCAGCATGGTCATGGCATTTTTGACAAAACGGCCGGGAACCGCGTGGCACATCACACTGTAGTTGCGCTCGGGGTCAGGATCCGCCGTCGCGGAAACTACCCCGTGCACACCGGCCGTTCCCATAATGCTGGCCGCCTCGCCGACGTCGATGCAGCCGGCTCCCAGGGTGGAACAGGTGCCGTTAAAAGCACCCGCAGCGACGGGGGTACCGGGCGCCAGACCGGTCTCCTGAGCAGCCTCGGCGGTTACGTGGCCGGCGATTTGCCAGGAGGGCACGATCGGTGGGAAGAGATGATGATATCGGCCAATTCCGCTCAGTTGCATCACCCGCTCGGAATATTGACCGGTTGTGGTGTCCAGGTGAGCGATGGAAGCCATGGTCGGATCGGTGTTCTGTTCGCCAGTCAGGCAAAACTTGGTCCAGTCCTTTGAGGTCAGGTTTACTTTGGCCCGCTCCAGGCTCTCGGGCTCATGCTCCATGAGCCATGGGTAAATCACACAGGCGCCGATTCCGGCAAACAACGTCCAACCGCCGGCGTCGTACAACTCGGTAAAGCGGCCGTCTGCGACCCAGCGGTCCAGTACCGGCTTTGCACGTCCGTCCAGCCAGATAATCGCATCGCGCACCGGTTGACCGTCAGCATCCAGCAGCCAAACTCCCCCGCCGTGGCCACTGAGCGAAATGCCGGCGATTTCAGCAGGGTCAACGGCAGATTGATTCAGGCACTGCCGGATGGCAAAAACGGTCGCCTGCCAGATTTCCGACATGCTCTGCTCCGCCCATCCGGGCTCGGGATGAGATACGCCGACCTCCCGGCTGCCGATGGCCACTTCGCGGCCGCGAAAGTCAAATAGCGCTGCTTTGGTTACAGTGGTGCCATTGTCGATTCCCAGCAGGTATTTCGCGCTCATAGCTATCTCCACGAGAAAGTAAATTAGTGCCTATCTATTGAAATCACCTTACGTTTGCGAAGGATTTATCAAATAAAAGATTTTCGCCACCAAGACACCAAGACACCAAGGCACGAAGTTTTTTTGTAAAATTTTTTTCTTTGTGTCTTAGTACCTTGTGGCTTTGTGGCTATTTCCGGTTTATCCGGGTTGGGGTTTTATCAATTTTGGGAAACCGGACGAATCCCGCCTGATTCGCTGCCGGTGCGACTTAATCTACATCATAACAACAGATTTCAGATTCCGGTTGGCCGGAAATGTTCGATGCGAGCCAAGATAGCGTGTTTGAAGTGATACCGCCCCAGTAGTGCCGGGACGGAAAGTGAGTAAAAATAACGATTATGCAAATCTCTGGTTATCCTTATTTCAGAATGGTCATATATGGATTTTTCGCCTTATAAAATAAAATAATTTTCTTGTCAATATAATATTAAAAAAATTTTTTTGCTTTTCGATTGACAGAAAATTTTTTTGCTATTAGAATCCAATGGTATTGTGAGAAAGAATAAACACGCTAAAACCTATCAACATATGCATCCTAAATGGATCGGCCCTCGACAGGAATGCCTGATCAAAATTGAATCGATCTACCGTTCCCTGAATACGGCTGAGCGCAAAGTCGCTGAGTTCATCCTAGACAATTCGGACCAAATTCTTAACATGACCATCTCCGAAATCGCCGCTCAGAGTGGGGTGAGCGAATCCTCCGTATTCAAATTATGTCAAACTTTAGGATTCGGAGGGTTTCGTGACTTTAGAATCGCCCTTGCCCGCCAAGGGGTGATGCCCGCAGAAACGCCTTACACCCCCGTGAAAAAATCCGACGATGCGAAGAAAGTCGCATCCAAAGTATTTAGCATTTCCATCCAAACCTTACAGGACACGCTCAAAGTTTTGGATTATGACGAACTTGAGCGCGCCTATCAGGCCATTAAGACCGCCAGGAAAGTTCTGGTCGCCGCCTTGTCGATCTCACGAACGACAGCGATATTTGCGGCAGACAAGCTGACGTTTATGGGTATTGAAGCCCAGGCCGTTACCGATGCGCATTTCCAGCTTATGCGGGCCGCCCAGCTGGGCGTCAAAGATGTCCTGCTGGCCTTTTCCCGCTCGGGAGACACCCGGGACATTATCGACGTCACGAAAACCGCCAAAGGAATGGGTGCCACCACCATCGGCGTGACGAACAATCCGCGCTCATATTTTGCAGCGACCGTGGACATCATCTTGTTAACCAAATCGATGGATACACGCTTCCGTGACGATGTCCTGGCTTCCAGGATTGAGCACATCTCGGTTATCGACGTCCTGTATACCATGCTGGCGGCCAGAAATTCGAGGCAGGCCAAGTTTCATCACAAACACATGCACGATGCCGCACTGGCCAAACAGTATTAACCCCATCGGTAGAACCTCTTCGGGTCCACCACTGGAGGCGGTGATTTAATACCAAAATTAACCCTATGGTTACATAATATGGCAAACTTGAGCTTGGGCTGCTACAATGAAAGCCATTGCCAGCATTGGCAGCTACGGGACACTGGATGTTGTTGGATTTCAATGCCAGAGTATTACTAGTCATCCAGTATCCAGCATCCAGCATCTGCTCGGAGAAAGCGACGTATTCAGGCAACTTGACCTAGTTAGATGACAAGAAATAATGCGATGTTAGACGGCTACTAATTCAGGTTTGCGTAAAAAGCGCAAAATATTTTTCAGTTTCGTGGTAAACCGTTGGTATACAGGCGTTTATGAAGAAGAGTTATGGTATCAACTTTTTAAGTACGATAAAAAATGAATGATCGATTGTAATGTAAAAGACAGAGCGAAGCGATACCATAAATCTTCAATCTTCAATCTTCAATCTTCAATTCCGGCTTGTTCGGGTTAGGGTTAGCATCCCGTATTTCCAAATTATTGTAGTAATTCCGGTATCAGGGGCGAGGAGAGATTCATGTATGACGTAGCGATAATAGGCGCCGGCCCGGCGGGGTATGTCGCCGGTATTCGCGCATCGCAGCTGGGCCTCAAGGCCTGCATTATCGAAAAAAACAAAGTCGGTGGCGTCCGCCTGAATGTGGGGTGCATTCCGTCCAAAAGCTTCATCCATCAGGCCGGTATTTTTGCCTCTCAAAATACGCTCAGCCAAATGGGTATTCGCCTGGATAACAGCGGATTTGATTTCGGCAAAGTGGTTTCAAATTCCAGGAGCGCCGTCAACCGGCTGGTCAAAGGCGTTGAGCATCTATTGAAAAAGAACAACGTCGAGGTGATCCGGGGGCATGCCCAAATTGCTTCGGAACGCGCTATTCGGATCGATGACGGAAAAGAAGTAAACGCGAAACATATTTTGATCGCAACCGGCTCCCGGCCGTCACGGCCGGCAGATATTGAATTTGATGAAAAACGAATACTTTCTTCAGATGGAATACTCCAAATTCGAAAGCTTCCGAAAAGCCTGCTCATAATGGGTGCCGGTCCCATTGGCTGTGAGTTCGCCTACATCATGAACAGCTTCGGGGTCGATGTCCATCTGGTGGAGATGGCCCCCCAAATCCTGCCGTTTGAAGACGCCGATACCGTGCGGGTACTTACCGAGTCTTTCACCGAGAGGGGCATTAACATTCTGACCGGGACCCGGATGATTTCAATCCAAAAAAGTCCCCGAACCGTGACGGTTACGGTTGAAGAAAATGGCGGGTCGCGCAAGGAACTAAAATCCGATATGGCCCTGTGCGTGATTGGCAGGACACCCAACACGGATCGTATCGGACTGGAAGAAATCGGCATCCAGACAGAAATGGGGCTAATCCCTGTCCGTGAGTACTATCAGACCCAAATAGAAAATATCTTTGCGGTAGGAGATATAATTGCCACACCGCAACTGGCGCATGTCGCTTCAAAGGAAGCTGAAATTGCGATCGAGCATATTGCCGGCCGTGAGACCGCGCCGGGCATCGATCCTGCCACGATTGTTTCAGCCGTCTATTGCGAGCCTGAGGTTGCCGGTTTCGGTCTGCAGGAAAAAACGGCCAAAGAGAAGCAGATCGCTTACAATAAGACAATTGTCCCATTTGTGGCGGCGGGAAAAGCCATTACGATCGGGAAGACCGAAAGACTTGTGAAAATAATTTCAGATCCGAGGACCCTTGAAATATTGGGCGCTCAGGTTGTCGGCCACAATGCCACCGAACTGATTCATGAAATGCTGCTTGCCAAAACGGCGGAACTGCTGCCCGAAGATATCGTGAACATGATTCACGCACATCCAACATTATCGGAAGTAGTTCTGGAAGGAATGCGCGAGGTCAAGGGTCAAGGTATTCACGTTTAACGAGGGATTCGCACCCAAAGTGCCCGTCTTTACTTTGCTGCAGAAAACCTGGTCCTCTGGGCCAGGTCAGAGATAGTCGGCTATGCCATAATTCCTGCAGTCAACGGGAACGGAATGATGGAATATTGGAATATTGGAATGCTGGGTTTAGTGGAATGAGGGTCTAATTTTATAGAGATGGTTCGGATCAGTTTATAAAATCAGACCGTCCTCCGCTTTTGATTCCCATTATTCCATTGTTCCACCATTCCAACATTCCGTTCAGAAATTAAGGTAAAATCCATCCCTCTGGGGTGAAGTCAAAGCCGGGTCCTCTGGGCCCGGATCTTTACTGTGCGAACACACCGCCATCGATGATCATCGTATGTCCCGTAACAAATGAGGCCGCAGCAGAGCTCAACCACACCACCGCCTCGGCGATCTCTTCCGGTGTGCCCATTCTGCCCATGGGATGCAAACCGCTCAACTGGCTCTCGACCTGAGGATCAGCTTCGATGAGGCTGTCGACCAACGGTGTTCGAACGACCCCCGGGCAAATCGCATTGATGCGAATACCTGATTGGGCGTTTTCCAATGCCGCGGATTTGGTTAAACCCACAACGCCGCTTTTGCTGGCGATATACACGGACGCATCCGGAAAACCGACCATTCCGAATACCGAAGACATATTTACAATGGCGCCCCCGTTCTTCTTGATCTCGGGTATTTCATATTTCATGCACAGCCACACCCCTTTTAGATTGGTGTTAATGACGCTGTCCCAGGTTTCCTCATCCCAATCGGTAATCGGCGCAAATGTGGGATTGATACCCGCATTGTTCAGGGCATAATCCAGGCGGCCATAGCGATTCACGGTTTCCTTTATCAGGGTTTTAACATCCGAGGCCTTACTGATATCAGCCTGAATGTAGGTGACGTCGCCACCTGCATCGGTAATCTGCTGCACGGTTTCCTCGCCGGATTCCCGGGTGCGACCACAGATAACCACCCGGGCGCCTTCACGGGCGTAAGCAAAAGCAGATGCTTTGCCGATACCGGCACTGCCGCCGGTTACAAGGGCCACCTTACCATCGAACTGTCGTGTCTCTCCGTTGGTCATGGCTATATCCTTTTCTATTGTGGTTGGTTGATAAGATATTGTTAGTGCGCTCAGATTTAGCCCGTAGATTAGAAATGCTGGCGAGTCGAATGAACAGATAATATATTTATTCCATTACCAAGGCCGTCTAGCCTTGTCAATATCCTTATCCTGCGCTCAGGGATTCTGGGCGAAAGCCACATTGACAATAAATTTCTGCAGATTTTTATTGACATGTTCGAAAGCGGAGAGATATACGGTATACGTAAACGATTTTCGCATAACGGTAATTGAGAAAGGCGATATGGCAAAACGAGAGAATGATTATTTTTCAACAACGATTGAAAAGGGGTTCTCAATCATCAATCTTTTTGATCAAACCCACACGCGCAGAAGCCTCACCGAAATATCAAAAATTTTAAGTATCAACCCAACCTCGACCTACCGATATGTGAATACGCTGATTGAACTTGGATACCTCAAGCGGGTTTCGAATTCAAAGGTTATAAAACTCGGCTCGGGGGCGCTTTCGTTGGGCTACCAATTTTTGCAAGGATTTGAATTGCTGCAATCCATTAAGCCGCTGATTGATGAAATATTTAAAGAACATGGGATCACAATTGATACAGTCTTAAAAGAAGGCAATACATTAATTGCGCTATATCGGCGTGAGTCAAAGGCGACGATCAATTTCAGGCATCCTCTAAAGAGCGAGTCTATTTACGCCCGGGCCACCGGGAAAGCAGTTTTAGCAAACATGTCGGAAAGCGAGTTCTCGGATTTTGTCTCAAAGACCAAGCTGGTAGCGAAAACAAAGAATACGATTGTTGATATCGGCGACCTGACTTCCGAACTGGAGATGATCAAGAAAAAAGGATACGCTTTAGCAAATGAGGAATATCTTCCCGGGCTGAATGCGATTGCGGCGCCGTTGTTCAATTTCAGTAAACATACAGTGGTCGGTGCGGTCAGTTTTGACTTTCCCGCGCACCATTACCCAATCGACCTCATCGAGAGTCAGTATGCGGACGAAATCAAAAAACTGGGGATGGATCTTTCTGAAATGATTACCGTTGCAGGTGATTAAATAACATTTCCATAATAAGACAGGGGGTGCCTTATTACACGTGACGATGTTCCGAATTTGCTATTATGGGGGGGGGTGAACTAAAGGACCAATTGCGGCGAGACCAGAAACATTTGAAAAAAAATCCCCGCCTGATAGCTTTTGTTGTCAATCATCGTTTGCTATCAATAACCTAAATTGCTGAAAGGAGGATAAAGTGAAAAAAGCACTAGTGATTTTCATTTGTATTTTGTTTATCGGGTTGGCTTCGACGCCTGCCATAAGCGGTGAGAAAGTGATGATCGGTAAGCCATCCTGGATCGGTGCGCAGGCGATTGCCGCCCTGCTACAGGCCGTAGTCATCGAACGTATCGGTGGTGAGGCTGAATTGGTGCCGGGAAGCAATGCCACGATCTTCCAGGCAATGGATCAGGGCAAGGGCGACATTGACGTTCATCCGGATGTCTGGTTGCCCAACCAGGAAGCCTTTACCAAAAAGTATGTTGATGATCAAAAAACCGTTACCTTGAGCAAGAATCCCTATGAGGGAAATCAAGGCTACTGTGTTGCCAAATGGTTTGCCGAGGCATACAACATCACCGATATCGCCGATCTCGGCCGACCCGACGTGGCCGCCAAAATGGACAGCGATGGTAATGGCAAGGGTGAAATGTGGATCGGCGCACCCGGTTGGGCTTCGGCGAACGTGAACGAAGTCAAGGTACGGGAATATAACCTGCTGCCCTTCATCGACCCCATTCGCGCGGAAGAAAGCGTAAAGACGGCACGCGTCAAGGATTCGATACAGAAACAAGAGGGATACGCCTTCTATTGCTACAAACCGCATGCGATCTGGTTTATGTTTGATGTGGTGATGCTGACGGAACCCAAGTTCGATCCGGCCAAGTATGTCATGTTTCAGCCCTCCGATACGCCGGACTGGTACGAAAAATCGATGGTCGCCACCAAGGATGCCCTGAAAGAAGTCCAGATTGCCTGGTCGAAATCCCTGAAATCGCGATCCCCCGCCATTACCGAGTTCCTGGAACGGTTTGGTCTGACGGCTGACGACGTCAGTAATTTAGCCTACCAGGTATCCAGCGGTCGCGATGCATACGAAGTGGCCAGCGAGTGGATTAAACAAAATCCCGACCGCGTCGATGCATGGCTGGGCTTGTAATCTCCGTTTGAATTGTCGTCAACGCTGCTGCTGGACGAGGCAAACCAACAGTGGCGTTGATGTTTCCAGCAGCAGCGTTTTATTCGCCGTGCAGGAGTAGCCCATGCCCTCTATAGATGACAAGCAATCGAAGGATACAGTGATCAAAGTTGAGAATGTCTGGAAGATATTCGGCAAAAACGCGGATATCGCCATGCGTGCGATTAGCGAGGAGGGACTTTCCAAAGCCCAGGTGCTGGAGCGCTACGATGCCGTTGTCGGGGTTGCCGATGCAAGCCTTGAAATCAGATCGGCTGAAATTTTCTGCATCATGGGTTTGTCAGGAAGCGGAAAATCCACCCTCGTTCGCCATTTCAACAGGCTTTTAGAGCCCACTGCCGGTAAAATCTTCATCGACGGAACGGATGTAATGGCCCTGGATCCCACGGCCCTGCGGACGTTCCGCAACACCAAAATCGGAATGGTTTTTCAAAATTTCGCCTTGATGCCGCACCGTTCGGTTTTGGACAATGTGGCCATGCCGCTTGAAATTCGTTCCATTAACAAGAACGACCGCCTGAGCAGGGCGCAGGAAATCCTCAAGATCGTCGAATTGGATACGTGGGGCCATAAATTTGCCCACGAACTATCCGGAGGTATGCAGCAGCGGGTCGGTCTGGCACGTGCCCTGGCCGCCGACCCGGAATTTCTGTTGATGGACGAGCCGTTCAGTGCTCTGGATCCGCTGATCCGAAGACAGCTCCAGGATGAGTTTCTGAAGCTCTCGGCCGAGATGAAAAAGACGACCATTTTCATCACCCACGACCTGGACGAAGCGGTTCGCATCGGAGACCGCATCGCCATTATGCGAGACGGCCGCGTCGACCAGATTGGAACGGCGGAAGATATTGTCATGCATCCGGCCGACGATTATGTAGCGGATTTTGTCGCCGGCATTTCGCGTCTCAAGGTTGTAAAAGCCCATGCCGTGATGCAGCCGGTGGCCGAGTATGTGGCCAGGCACGGAGAGCTGCCGGAAGACAGCTCCAAGGTGAAAGAGAACGAGTCGCTGAGCAATCTGATCCATTTGGCGATCGATGAGGAGACCCCCATCATCGTGCAGAGCGATGGTGTCGACGTCGGGGTGGTCACCCGGAGCGGAATATTAAAAACGGTAATCGAGGGAACGGAGGTGTCATGACTGACCCGCGGCTTGAATCACCGGCCGCACCGCTCTCTGAAGACGGCGGGGGCGATGCGGACCAACGGCGCGAACAGATCGCACAGTTCGTAAAAACCAATCCCGGATACTATGCAGACCAGTTTGAAAAAATCGGCAGCCAGGCTCGATTCGTATGGACCTTCAATGTCTGGGCGGGGCTTCTGGGACCCATCTGGTATTCCGCCCGTGGACTGTGGAACTGGGGCCTGGCATTTTTGATTATTGAAACCTTCGCCTTTGTGCAGATCGTACGAGGCCTGTTCGGCGATCTTGCCGCCGCGGCCTGGAAACGCATCGCTCAGATCGAGGGAACCCTGGAGCTGCGCAAGCAGCAACTGGCTGCCGCTATAGAGAGCAATTCCGACAAAGTGGACGTCTACCGGCGCACGGTGGATTCGCTGGAGAGCGCCATCGGCGGCATTCGCCTTGAAGCCAAGCAGCTGGAGGATTCGGGTTTATATATTGCACTGGGGGGCTTTGCACTTCTGGTTATCGTCAAAATCGGCCAGATGGTTTACGCGAATCAGGCCCTGGAACGACGGTTCTCCGAATGGCTCTCCGATTCCAGCATCCAAGCCGGGATGCCGGCCAAAAACATCGCACTGAGTGTGGTGTTTGTATGTGTCATCATTTTGGCGACCATCCTGCACTACAGCTTCCCGGGGGCCTATCCCCTGCTCATGGACTTTCCGACCCATGCGGATATTCGGCTGACGACCATCAAATGGGTCGAAGACTTTTTCACCTTTGCCGTTACCAGCGGAGAGGCCCTTTTCGACATTGTCACCCATGGAATCCGCCTGGTGCTGGACGGGCTCGAGCTGGTGTTTGTTCAAACACCGTGGATCGTGATCGCAAGCTTCATCATCCTTTTGACGGGTCTTTCGGCCGGGGTCCGCACGGCGATCTACGCAGGGGCGTTTCTGTGCTATATGGGCCTGCTGGGGTTTTGGGGGAAAGCCATGACCACTTTGGCCCTGCTCGGAACCGCCGCGTGCCTTTCGATTGTCATCGGCATACCCCTGGGCATGTTCTGTGCCCGGCGTCCGCGCTTTTATGCGTTCATTCAACCGATCATGGATTTCATGCAGACCATGCCGGCCTTTGTGTTCATGATTCCGGTGATCGCCTTCTTTGGAACCGGAAAACCGGCGGCTGTGGTCACGACGATGATTTTCGGCGGTACGCCGGTCGTGCGATTGACGGTTCTGGGTCTGCGTGGTGTTCCGGAACACGTGCGTGAAGCAGCGATATCGTTTGGTGCCAGCAAGTGGTATTTATTGACCCGTGTTGATTTGCCGCTTGCCAGTCCGTCAATTCGGGCTGGAATCAACCAAACGATTATGCTCAGCCTGGCAATGGTGGTGGTGGCGTCCCTGATTGGCGCCAAAGGATTGGGTGAGGACGTCCTGGAAGCGCTGCAGTATGCGAATGTCGGTCAAGGAATTCTGGCCGGTTTTTCCATTTTGTTCTGCGCGATGATGCTGGATCGAATTGTGCAGGGCAGACGTAAATAGCGTTACCAATCTATAACAGAAAAGTGGGTTTTGATGGATTCTTTAGTGTTCGTCCACGGCTATCTCGGCGGCGGGGCGCAGTGGTCTGATCAATCGGAGGTGTTCGGGCAGCACTTTCGGGTTGTCACACCCGATCTTCCCGGATTCGGCGCCAATTGTCATCTGGAAGCCCCCGAGCGCATCGAAGATTACGCGAATTTTGTATTGGATGAATTGACTAGACGAGGTGTACATCGTTTCCATTTGGTTGGGCACTCGATGGGCGGCATGATTGTCCAGGAAATGACCCGGCTGGCACTGGACCGCATCGACTACCTGGTCCTTTACGGGACCGGGCCTGTCGGCGTCATTCCGGGTCGATTCGAAACCATTTCCGAATCCAAAAGCCGGGTGTCGACTGAGGGGGTCAAAGCGACGGGGCGACGCATATCCGCCACCTGGTTTAGGGCAGGCTCACAGGCAGAATGTTATCAAGTGTGTGCGAATCTTGCCGATAAGGCATCGCTCCAAGCCATGCTGGCCGGGTTGTCCGCTATGGAAGCCTGGTCCGGAGAAGGGGAACTCCATCGCATTAAATCGCCCACATTAGTTCTTTGGGGAGATGGTGATCGCTCTTATAAATGGAGCCAAACCGAGCACCTGTGGAAGAGCATACCGGATGCCAAGCTTGCCGTCGTTCCGGGGTGCGCCCATGCTGTGCATCTGGAGAAGCCGCATTTATTCAATGCCTTGCTGATGGATTTTTTACCCGTCAAATAACGCAATATCATATTTTAAGGATAACCTGATCATGAATTTTTCAAAATTTCCGCGAAGAAAATACCTGCAGGGCTCAACTGCGATTGAACCGCTAACGGCATTAACGAAAGTTTTGGATTCAAAAGTAAATCTTTATATCAAAAGAGATGATCTCCTGCCTGGGGCAGCAGGTGGAAATAAAACCAGAAAACTGGAATTCTGCATTGCTGATGCTCTGGTAAAAGGCGCAGACGCCATTATTACATGTGGTGCCGTACAATCCAACCACTGCCGGTTGACAGCCGCCTGGTCAGCTAAAGAAGAATTGGATTGCCACTTAATCCTGGAAGAGCGGGTCAAAGGCTCATACAATCCCAAAGCCAGCGGCAATAATTTTTTGTTCGAACTCCTGGGTGTCAAAACCATCGCTGTCGTCGAAGGGGGTTCTGACATGATGGCGGAGATGGAAAAAAAAGCATCCGAGCTCAAAGAAATGGGCAAAAATCCGTACATCATACCCGGAGGGGCTTCCAACGCCATTGGCGCGCTGGGCTATGCTGCTTGTGCCGAAGAAACTCTGGCACAACTCAATGATATGCATCTTAATGTCGCGACCATCGTTGTTCCTTCGGGATCGGCAGGTACCCATGCCGGTATGCTGACAGGTATAAATGGTATTAATGCCGGCATTCCAATTATCGGCATCAATGTTTCGCGAAAAAAAAATGACCAGGAAAAAATCGTGTTCGAATTAGCACACGAAACTACAGAAAAATTAGGAATTAAAAACCGTGTGGAACGTGGTGATGTAGTCTGCTTCGACGAATATGTCGGCCCCGGCTACTCTAAACCCACCGATTCCATGGTGGAAGCGGTAAAACTGTTCGCAAGGCATGAGGCCATTCTGCTGGATCCCGTTTATTCCGGAAAAGCTGCCGCGGGTTTGATTGACCTGGTGCGCAAAGGCTATTTTACGGATGGCAGCAATGTCCTGTTTCTTCACACCGGTGGGTCGGCCGCTTTATTTGCCTATCTGGATACATTCCGAGGGTAAACCGTCGTCCCACTAGCCGGCGTAAAATTCCGGCATTAAACTACCATTTCTAGTGGTGGACGCGAAAAGGTTCTACCGGTCCGGTGAGAATCAAACGAGATAGAATAAATCCGAAACACGAATTTCGAAATCCGAAACAAATCACAAATTCAAATGTCCCAATTTTCAAAACGACCAAAACAGAACGATGAAACCAGTGAATAAAACTGATCAATCCGCTCAGCGGGAGGAGCGTTCATTGCATCTTTTGTGTAATGGGTGAAGTTCCTCGGATTCTCGAATTATTCAATCTCCTCATCAAAATAAGTTAAATATCTTTCGGTATAAAAATCTAGTAATTATGCAATTGAATAAACCATATTTCGAGCGACATTAAAACCCAAGCCGGATAAACCGGAAAGCTTAGCCACGAAGGCACCAAGACACTAAGAAAAAAATTCTATATTTGACTTCGTGCCTTTGTGTCTTGGTGGCGAAAATATTTTGCAAACATCTCTTGACGATAATTTGACTATATTGTTGTGCTGGTGCTAGTTACTGCTCCAGCGCTCGCCGCATTGTAAAACCTGTTGGGGCTGCCCTGCCCTTTCGGCAATTTGGATGAAATCTGCGGGATCGGCCGTATTAAACGTAAACATATTGAAGTGGTGCGGGATGACGAGCTTTGCTTCGATCTGTTTCGCCAGATGGACGGCTTCTTCCGCATTCATGTTTCCGGCGACGCGACGCTCCGCTGATCGACCGTTGATGGGCAGAAGGGCCACATCCACCGAATACGGCGTTAATGCTGCCGCCATTCCGTCATATACCAGCGTATCGCCGCTGTGATAGACGGTCCAATTGCCGAATTGAATCAAGTAGCTCATGTATTTCAGGCGACCGTTATCATCCCGTTCGATCGCTTCATGCGCGGCGGGCATTCCCGTAATGTTGAATCCGCCGACCGTGGTGCTGAGTCCACCGTCAAGTCCGATCGGAACGCCGGGATCCAACTGCAGACGTTCTGCCACAAACTTCCGGTTAGCCTCGGGGATAATCAATTTAAGATTTGGATTCGCCTGTATCATTGGCAAAAGGGTGTCTGCATCCAAATGATCGGTATGGTTGTGGCTCGAGGTGACCACATCGACGAAGCCCAATCTGGCCGGATCGATGGCGCGCCCAGTCATCCGAATATGCGGATTGTCCGTCTGTGCGTATTTAATGGTCAGGGAATCCGAGAGATAGGGGTCGGTCAGGCAGTATTGATGACCCCATTTGATTAAAAATCCGCTTTGTCCCAACCACCACAGGTGAAATCGACTGGTATCGGCCGGGGTATTCTTGATATCGTTCAGCAGCTGGTTGTGAGACTGGAATGGTTTGATCAATTTCATTTTGGATATCTCGTTTCAAGGTTCACTAGTACCGGCCATACATTTCGATTGCTTGCTTCAGCATGTGAATATTTTCCGGCGGCGTATTATAGCCGACCGTGCAGCCGGGCGCCAGGAAAAAATGCCCGCCGTTTTTAGCCTTTGCGATGCATTCCCGCGCAGACTCCAGAACCTGTTCGGGTGACCCGCGCTGCATAACCACGCTGGGATCTAAATTGCCCCGAATCGTTGATCTGCTTAGGACAGCGTCTTTCGCGCTGACGATATCGACCTTTTGGTCTACACCAATAATATCGGCGCCGGCCCCGGTCATGCTTTCGATAACCGGCAATGAGTTGCCGCAAATGCGGATGACGCGCTTACAGCCACGCTGGTGGATGGCGTCGATTATTTTTTTTAGTGGGGCTGCAAATTTTTCAGACCATTTTTGCATTTATTGCCGTTTTATGAGAAAATATTCAATGAAACGGATCAGATCACTTGACGGTTGAGTCGACCCGCCCGCACCGGACGGCACTGCGGCAACGCCCCGCCAGAAAAAATGTCAAGGCATGTCACATAGCAATGATGTCGCCCGACTCAGGGCCATGGCTTTAAGTTGTCGAATTTAACTATTCCTGAGCCCGATCAAAGAACGCCCGCCCAGAGGAAACCTGCATAATGTTGCGAGATATTCTGATAGTGTGTCGCACGATTGATCAAATGGCCGAGAAGGCGTACCGGACTATTTCAAGTAAAGCGGATGTAAATGATCAAAAATTGTTTTGGCGAGAAATCTGCAAAGACGAACAACGGCATATCGCCTATTGGGAGCAACTTCTCAGGCTTGAAAAAGCGGGAACGCTTCAGAATCCATTCGACGACAGTGAACAGGTCCTGGCCGAACTCAACGTTATGAAGGAAACCATCGGTAAAATGTCCAAAGACCGGCGGTGGTCTTCCGATTTCTCGGAGTCAATCTTATGGGCCTTCCGCTTGGAATCCTTTCTGCTCCATCCGGCCTTTGGGGTCCTATTTCATGTTTTGAGAGCCGAGACCGGGGGGGTATCTCCCGAAGATGATTATCAGGATCACATCGAAAAGTTTATGCAGGCCGTAAGAAAATACCTTGGGAACAAACCGGAAATGCTGCTCATCGGAGAAATATTATCCACGTCGTGGGCGCGCAGCAAAGAGTTAGCGATCCAGTATGCCCGGATCAAGACCTTAAACGGTTTGATACGTATTTGCGCCAGCTGTAAACAGGTGCGCACCGATAAAGGGTATTGGGAACAAATTGAAGCATATGTCAGAAGACATAGTGAAGCCAAATTCAGCCATGGAATTTGTCCGGAGTGTGCCCAAAAATTGTATTCTGAAAATCTATAAAATATGCTGCAGCACTCCCGTAAAAGTGTGCAGCGTTGGGCATTCCAAATCGCAGTAACTCTCCGGTCGCTTCTCATCAAACATAAAAAATCTTATAGAGATGGTTATACCGGCTACCTAGTCATTTCTCGTAGTTGTTCTACAAATGCCTCAATATTTGTCTTTGTTTGCTCCTCGCTAAAGAAGCGCAGATCATTAAGGTCTCCATCAATTACGATCGTCGGAATGCCGAGCGATTCTTTCAGCCGAGTGGGCATAGCAAAACGACTGTTGGTATTGTAAGGACATGTTTTGGCATCATGAAATATGATTCCCTCGACATTACAAAACTCTATCCATTCTTTAATGTAATTCTCTTTGAAGTCCTCACTGCGGACGTTAAAGCATTCAAGAGATGCAAGTGCCATGGATTCAATAGGATTTTCCGGATCAAGAGGATCGAATATCCAGGAGTTGCAATACGTTGAGGCAACAATGGAAGTCTGCAGATGGAGCATTAGGTCGCTGAGCATTCTGAGTTTTCCCCAGATCGGCATACCATCCCAGTAGATGCGGTGACGCTCTTGCGGTACCGCCGCCATATTATTTTCTACCGCCTGCGCCAATTCGGCGAGAAGGTTATCGTAATAATCCAGGGCTTCCTGTCTTCCTCTAAGTATTACAGCCGGTGCCATATGAATGCAATGATCGAAGAAGGTCATGGGCGTCGGGGAATAGGCAGCGTATTCCAAGACCTTGCGCCATCGAATCGTGCACTCCTTGGAAACCCGCACAACTTCCCTGAGCCTGTCTATGTCGAACTTATTCCCACTTGCATGCTCAAGGGCAGGAATTAGATCCTTGATCTGACGGACGACAGTATATAAATGGCTCTCCTTTACTTCATCCAAAACTCTGGGACTGTTAATGCCAATAATCGGAACCTGCCAGTGGCGCGCATAAAACTTAAACCAATCCTGTACCTCGCGGCATTGGTTGTTATTGTACAAAAGGATGTCAGGCTTCGGAACAGACTGCATGCCATAGGCATCAGTTAGCGGTGTGGTTCCTTTCAAAAAGGCGCCCACATCACTTGTCAGGTATGAACAAATATCCGAGGAATACCCGGCAGCAGCTGCAAAGGATATCAAATCCGTAGCAGACCGGGTAGCACCCAAGAGGGCGCCATGGTTTTCGGGATAGTATACTTCAAAACCCATCGCAAGCAACAACTCACAAGGCCCTATGCTTGTACACCAGGCTATTTTACGGCTTTTAGTGGAAGACGCTTTGTCGAGCTCAGAGAAGTATCGTTGCATGATTGTCTTGAGCTCTTTGGTGCTTTGCAGGGGACGGGACTTGCCGTTCAGCTTTTTCATGATGCCCTCTAAGTAAACTGCTCTACCGCATCGTATGCTTTAAAATAGCAGACTGGGGAGCCAGAGTGCCAGCTGCGGGAACAGGAGGATCAGCGCCAGGCCGATACACTGGAGGATCATAAATTCCATCATTCCCCGATAAATATCGGTCAATTCCCAGGTCGGGGCAACCCCTTTGAGATAATAGGCGGCCATGGCAACCGGTGGAGAGAGAAAGGCGGTCTGTAGATTAACCGCCACGAGGGTCGCAAACCACACCAGATTGAATCCCAGTTTTTGGACGACGGGGTAAAATATGGGAACAAAGATCAGGATGATGGCCGGCCATTCCAGAGGCCAGCCGAGAATGAAGATCACCACCATTAAAATCACCATCATGACCATGGGTGAAACTTGAAGCGCGAGCGTGGTGTCGGTGATCAGGGTAGCGGTTCCCAACTGCGCAAACACAGCGCCATAAATGTTGGAGGCTACCGCCAGAAACAGAATCATACTGGAGGTCTGGAGGGTCTTAAGGCCTGCGCCTTTCAGATTCGTCCAGTTTAGGCGACCGTAGAATGCGGTCAGAATTATCGACCCTGTGGCCGCCATGGCAGCACCTTCGGTGGGTGTTGCCATTCCGGCGATGATGCTTCCCAAAGAGGCGAAGATAATGACACCCAACGGAACGATGCCCGAAAAGAATTCTTTCAAAATCTGTAGATATGACGTCGGCCGCTGGTCCTCGGGCAAGCGGGGTCCCAGCTTGGGGTTGAGGTAACATCTGATCAGTGTGTAGCCGATGAAAAGACCGGAGAGGATAAGACCGGGAACGATGGCCGCGATGAATAGTTGCACGACCGAAACCCCCAGCACCGGCCCCAAGACGACTAACATGACGCTGGGTGGAATCAGAATCCCCAGACACCCGCCGGCGGTGATCACGCCGGCCGACAGCGCCGTGTCGTACCGGCTCTTCATCATCGCCGGAGCGGCCAAAAGCCCGATGACCGTCACCGAGGCGCCGATAATGCCGGTGGCAGTGGCAAACACAGTGGCCGTCAATAGGACTCCGAGGTACAGTGACCCCCGAATGCGGGCAAAAATAAACTGGAATGCCTTAAAGAGCCGCTCCATCAGGCCGGCCTGCTCGAGCATGTGCCCCATAAATACAAATAACGGAACGGCTGCCAGAACCTCTTCCTTCATGAGTCCGAGGGTCTGGAAATACATGAGGTAAAAGACTTGCTTGCCAAAACCGATATAGCCGAAAACAAAGCCAAGGATGGTCAGGGTAAACGCGATGGGAAATCCGATGAAAATTCCGGTCAGAAGTGCTCCCAAAAGGACCAGGCCAAGATGTTCCGGAGTCATAGCCACCTCCCTCGAATACCTGCATACAGGCTTTTTAACAATTCGGAGAACCCTTGAACCATGAGCAGAACTGATGCAACCGGAATGACTGTTTTGAACGGGTACAGGGGAGGCCTCCACGGGCTGACGACAGATTCCTCCATGATCCTCCAGGAGTGGAGGGCTTCTATACTTGAAAACCAGAAAAACAGGATCATGCCCGGGAAAAAAAAGAAAATATAAAGCCCGGAATCAATCCATCCCTGCCATCGGACGGAAAATTTTTCATAGAAAACGTCGGTGCGGATGTGCCCTTTCTTGTAAAGACAGTAAGTCGCCCCCAGCATGAAGTGGCTGCCGTACAGCATGTAGGACGTGTCATAGGCCCACTTGGTGGGCGCGTTGAACACATAGCGCGCAATGACCTCGTAGGTCGATCCGCCGATCAGGGGAAATATCATCAGCATGAATATCTTTCCCGACAGCTCCCCAACGTAGGTATCAATCAAGCGTATGATGGCAGCCAGCGCCTTGGGAGGCGGCTCGCCATCGAACTCGTCTTCCTGTTTGGGAATATAATCCTCATCAATTAATTCATCCATTGTTCCGCACTAAACCTCATCAGAATCAGGTTAACGCTGAGGGGTCAGCATCCCGGCTAACCCCTCCTGTGAAACTACGTTTAAAGCGAACCGCAGAATATCGAATATCGAACCGCAGAATGTTGAAGGGTGGAATCGCTTTGCTCAGTCTTTTTAATAAGATAGATAGAATACATTCCTTCGACATTCGATATTCATTATTCGATATTCGATATTCGCTTTTTCAAAGTTTCTTTTCTTTGATCAGACTGGACGCTGGCGGCCGGCGGCGGCGCTCTTTAGAAGCGGCCCTTTTGACCAACCCTTCTATTGTTTACCCCAGTAGTACTCGGCCGCGAACGAGTAGGGCGGGAACATAAAACTGCGCGCGGGAACGAGAACACCGGCGAACGCCCGCTGGGATTCCAATGTTTTCTTGAAAAAAGGATTCTTGGCAGATTCTTCTGCCGCGATCTTATCCCAAGACTTCAGGAAGGTGACCAGAATATCCTCGGGGGTCTTGGTTATGGTGACACCGTGTGTTTCCCGCAGCGTTTTGAGGGCTTCGGCGTTATACTTGTTAAACTTCGCCTGCCAGCGTATGAAGGTGTAGATACAGGCCGACTCCACAATCGCCTGCAGATCCTCCGGCAGCTTGTTCCAGACATCCTGGTTGACAATCAGCTCTGCCACGGTAGTACTTTCGTGCATCCCGGGCAGGTAATAATTTTTCCAGACTTCATGTAAGCCCATCTTCATATCTTCACCGGGGGTGACCCACTCCGCAGCATCAATGACGCCCCGTTCACCCGCAGGAAGGATCTCTCCACCGGGCAGGTTCACCACACTCGCTCCGGCCTTCGAAAATACCTCGCCGGCCATTCCTCCGACTCGATATTTCACGCCCTTGAAGTCGTTCCAGTTTCTGATGGGTTTCTTGAACCAGCCAAGCGACTGGGGTCCTGCAAACATGATGGGGTAGGGAACCACATTTAGTTTCAATTCTTTCTGATAAAATTCATTATAGAGCTCGAGCCCGCCGCCTTCAAACATCCATCCGAGATAGTCGGTAAAATCCATGCCGAATGTGCCCCCCGGTCCTCCGGTGAACAAGACGGCGGCTTTTGACATTCCGGCCCAGTAGGACGCCCAGGAGTGGCCGCCATCAATGACGCCTCTTGAAACGGCGTTCAGAACCTCAAAAGGCGGCACCACCGCGCCTGCCGGCAGGGTTTCTATTTCGAGCCTCCCGCCGGACATCTTCTTGACCTGTTCGGCGAACATTAGGAAGTTTTCGTATAAAGTCGACCCCGCAGGCCAGGTTGCCTGGAATTTCAGCTTGAACTTACTTTGAGCGAGGGTTGTCTGGGGCTGCAAGACCAGTGTCGCAGCCACCGCCAAGATGATAAAGGCAATCCATAAGTTACGCGATACTTTGATCCTCATTTTCATACCTCCTTTCGATTGTTGACGAAATGCCCCTTATTCTGCTTGGAATGAGATCCATGGCAGCAGGGGCTCTGGCATTCAAATCTTCTAGATGATTATCATCTAATAATGCTAATGCCCCACTCCACTCCCACTTGGCTTAATGAAAATCAAAAACCTGTAAAAAAGAAAAGCCTCTAAGAATGTAGGAAGATCCTCAGAGGCTTTTAAGCCGGCATATTTCGCAAATCCCGTCGCATTTTTCCCCCTGGCTGTTGAGGTTAAATGATTGCCGAATTGGAATTTAGTACAAAATATTATTTAGTTAATAACTATGATTTAGCATTTTAAACGGGATGTAATACAACACGGGAAGGATTGTCAAGCAAAATTCTGTATTGCTTATATTGAGTTTTCATACAGTTTCCCGACTACCGGTCCCTCGCCAGGCTTTTAACCAGGTACAGTAGGTTTGTGTGGGTTCGGCGCTGATAGGCGACTTTGTCCATAAAATTGCGGACCCGATGAATGCCCAATCCGCCGGTGGGTCGATCTTTCAGTCCAAACCCGGTGTCCGGTGGCTCGGTATCGAAGGGATTAAAGGGGACACCGTCATCCGCGATTGACACCAGAAGACGTTCTCCCGCCACTTCCACCCGCACGTCGATCTCATGCTCCTGATCATCCTGATAGGCATAGGAAACGACATTGTTCAACAACGCATCGAACACCGCACTCATCTCCCGTCTGATCGCAGTGGAGATTTTATTTTCATCTGAAAATGTGATGAAGCTGTTATTGAATCGCTCGATTTCCGTCAACTGGTTCTTGAGCTTCATATCGAGCACCGGAGCATCGGCGGCTTGGGGCTGCCTTGAATATTGCAGAGCGACCACAGTAATATCATCAAATTGATCCGCCCCGTCCTCGAATTGCTTGACATCGGATACCGTGGCCTGAACCACCGTCTCGACGGCATCATGATCAGTTGCAGCCAGGAGTTTTGTCAGCCGTTTCTCGGCATAAAAGCTCTTTTCACGGTTCTGCGACTCGGTCACACCGTCGGTGTACATCAGAAGGATGTTATCTTTGGCCAAATATACGACATCTTCCTTGTACGCCAGACCCTCCCGCGCGCCGACCACCGGTCCATGCAGCGAATCCAGACGCTCGACCGCACCGTCCGCCCTGCGAATTAGAGAGGGGTTGTGGCCGGCGTTGGTATAGATCATTTCGCCGGTTACGACGTGCAAAATACCGACGAAGATGGAGACAAACATAGACTCCTTGTTGTCGCGGCTGATTTCATCGTTGACCCGGGTAATAATGCTGGCCGTAGAAGTGTCATCAGCCGCCTGGGCCTTAACCAAAGTCCGGGTGACGGCCATAAACAAGGCCGCCGGTACACCCTTGCCGGAGACGTCGCCGATGCAGACACACAGCCGGTTCTCATCGATGAAAAAAAAATCGTAAAAGTCGCCCCCCACCTCACGGGCCGGGTGCAGGGCGGCGTGGATGGCAAATTCATCTCGATCCGGAAATGCCGGGAATTGCCGGGGCACCATACTCATCTGGATATCATGGCCGACATTGAGTTCCTCCTGCATCCGCTCTTTTTGGGCTTCGATGATGCCATAGGCTTTCTGCAGCTGCGCCATGTTGCGTTTGAGGGCCAGATGGGTTCTGACACGGGCCTGAACGATGGGGGGCGAGATCGGTTTGGTAAGGTAGTCCACGGCCCCAATCTCCAGTCCCCTGGTTTCATCGCTGATTTCTCCCATGGCGGTGATAAAAATCACCGGTATGTCCCGTGTTGCCGGGTCGGCTTTCAAGCGGCGGCAAACTTCGTAGCCGTCCATCTCCGGCATCATAATATCCAAGAGGATCAGGTCCGGCGGTTTGGTAATTCGAGCGGCCTTCAGGGCCTGCTCCCCAGTTTTGGCGGCCATGATCTTGTAATCTGTCTTAAGCAGCTCAGCCAGCACGTTCACGTTAAAGCGCTCATCGTCGACAATTAAGATTTTTTGCTGTTCTTCCGCCATGAACTTTTCCTCTGAGGGTTTAATTGGGAAAATTGACTATCCGGACAAGTGTAATTCAGCGACCACCAACCGTGCTGGGAGGATGTTGAAGGCCCCAGGAAGAGGCCAGACTACCGGCACAACTATTTAATTCCGAAATCCGAAACACGAAGCATAAAACAAATTCTAATGACATAAAATCCAATGACAAAAACAATTTATTAAACTTGTCCTGCGGGGTTTCGTGCTTCAGTGTCCGTGTTTAGGGTACTTCGCAGCCTGTCCAACGTCTCTAAAGCCGCCTCAAATTCGAATTCGCCGACCTGCCCGGCCAGGGTTTGAAACAGATCCTGATGGGCGGCGGTGCCAAATTGGGTCTGCAGGGTGTTTGCCAATTCCTCCGCCGCGGGATCCATCTCCTCCAGCAGGATTTGCAGATCATCCAGATGCAGCAAAACGGTCTTCTTATTCAGCGGTCCTCCGTCTGCGGCACCGGACTTGTCCGATCCGTCGTCAGCAGCCAGAACCGCCAGCCCCCGTATCACAGGTGCCAGGGAGTCCTCCAGACGAGACAGCAGATCGAAATAAAGATCCTGATGGCCTGCTTTAAAGGCACTGTCTAGAATTTCAGCGTTACGCTGAAGATCGCCGGCCCCGATGGACCCCGACAATCCTTTCAGGGTATGGGCAATTCGCTGGGCCTGGTGCAGATCTCCCTTGACCAGCGCGGCGTGAATGGCAGCCGGATCCCGGCCATGATCCCGATAAAATTCCACCAATAGCTTATGGAAAAGCTTGCGGTTGCCGCCCACCCGCCGCAGGCCGGTTTCCAGGTCGATGCCTGCCAGGCTGTCGGGAAGCAAATCGATTCCATCCATCCCAGCCGGCGAATAATCGGTCTTTTGCGGTAGGGTTCGGGGTCGAGGTTCGATCCACTTTTTAAGGATACTGAAGAGTTTGCCGGGCTCTATGGGCTTGGCGACGTGATCGTCCATTCCGGCCGCCAGGCACTTTTCGCGATCATTCGCCACCGCATTGGCGGTCATGGCGATAATAGGAAGGCTCTTGATTTTAGATTTCGGATTTTGGATTTTGGATTTAGAATCGGAATCCATTCCGCTTTTATTCCGAATTCTAAATTCTAAATTCCGAATTTGTCTCGTGGCTTCATACCCGTCCATCTCGGGCATCTGGATGTCCATCAGCACGGCGTCAAAGTCATGCTGCGCAATCAGATCCACCGCTTCCCGGCCATTGTTGGCAACTATGACTGACAACCCGGCTTGGGTCAGCAGATCCTGCGCCACCTGCTGGTTGATTTTATTGTCCTCCGTCAGCAGGACTTTGGCGCCCTGCAGGTCTTCGACGGCCCTGATGGCCCAATCAACTTCAGTTTGTCCCGCTCTAGGAATGCCGCTCCGATCGCCGAGAGCCCCCATGACGGTATCCAGGAGCGTTGACGGCGTAAAGGGCTTGACGAGAAATACTTCCAGGCCGGCTGCTTCGATTTGCCGCACAAACGCTTCCCGCCGATAGGCAGTGACCATGATAATCACGGGGGCCACCGGCAATTTTTCGATTTGCCGCATACGACGCGCGGCCTCGATACCGTCCATGCCCGGCATTTTCCAGTCCAAGAGTACCAGACGGTATGGGTCTTCCGGTTCGGCAGTTTCAAGGGCCGCAAAGGCCGCCGCCCCTGAATCCACACAAGTAACGCGAAATGAGAACGATTCCAGGGTTGTCTGCAACATGTCACGGGTGCTGGCAACATCGTCCACTACCAGAACTTTAAGCCGTTCCAGTCCGGGCGGAACATTGGTTCTCAGGGTCTGCTCAACATCCGGCGAGTGCCCGAACTTAGCCGTAAAAGTAAACGTGGTACCCACGCCGGATTGGCCTTCCACCCAGATACGGCCTTTCATCATCTCCACCAGCTTCTGGCTGATCGCCAGACCCAGACCGGTCCCACCGTACTTGCGTGTCGTGGAAGTGTCGGCCTGGCTGAAGGAATTAAACAGCTTGCCGACCTGCTCGTGAGACATACCGATGCCGGTGTCCTGCATCGCAAAACTTATTTCAGCCTCCTTCTCGGTTGCCGCCACCGGTGCAACGCGAATAACGATCTCCCCGCGATCCGTAAATTTGACAGCGTTTCCAGCTAGATTCAGCAGTACCTGGCCCAATCGCAGGGGATCTCCAACCAGCGCACGCGGCAATTCGGGGTGGATGTCGAAAATCACCTCCAACCCTTTTTCCTGTGCTTTCAATGCGATCAAGTTCCCCAGGTTTTCCAGCACTTCGTCGATATAAAAGGGGATGGATTCCATCTCCAATTTGCCGGCTTCGATTTTGGAAAAATCTAAGATTTCGTTGATAATGCCGAGCAGTGATTTGGCCGAATGGTGAACTTTTTCGATGTAATCGCGCTGCTTGGCGCCGAGCTCCGTTCCCAGGCACAGGTGCGTCATGCCGATTATGGCGTTCATCGGGGTGCGGATCTCGTGGCTCATATTGGCCAGGAAATCGCTCTTGGCCCGGGTGGCGACTTCGGCCGATTCCTTGGCCTGAAAAAGTTCTTCTTCCATCTGTTTGCGGGCGGTGATATCCTGGTTGACGGCGACAAAATGTGTGATCCGGCCCTCTTCATTTTTGATCGGCGATATTGATGCCGTTTCCCAAAATTTCTCGCCATTTTTCTTGCGGTTGGTCAGGTCGCCTTTCCAGATTTTTCCGGCCAGGATGGTATTCCATAAATCTTGATAAAATGAGTCCGGGAAATCCCCCGACTTCAAGCTGTTGGGAAGCTTGCCGACCACCTCATCAGCCGCATAGCCCGTCGTTTCGCTAAATTTCGGGTTGACGTACTCGATGGTTCCGTCAATATCGGTTATCATCACTGACGCCGGGCTTTGCTCAATGGCTTCCGACAATCTTTTCAGTTCTTCAGTGCGCGCTTCCACCCGCTTTTCCAGGTCCTCGTTCAACTTGCGGATTTCGCTTTCGGCGCTCTTGCGGAGCGTGATGTCGGACACGAATGCAAATAAATAATGTCTATTCTTGAACCGCAGATAATTTGCCGCGACTTCCACCGGAAATATGGTGCCGTCTTTTCGACGCTGGGCCGATTCGAAAAGCGAGCTGCCTCTGGTTTTTAATTGCGCAAATTCCTCCTGCCATCGATCGGACGATAGGTAAGGATCGATCTCAATAATGGACTGTTGGAGCAGATCTTCTTTCGAATAGCCCAGACTCTGGCATGCCGCCTGATTGACATAAGTAATCCGGCCGGTCGGGTCTATCCAGAAGGTGGCTACGGAACTGCTGTCAACTGCATGCTGAATGAGCTGAAGCGATTCCACCTGGGATTCGATTTTGTCGCCCATTTCATCGAGAACTTTGATAAGGGGGTCAAACTCCACATACGGAATGCCGGGCTTAAACGCCCGGGAGTTGCCGGCCGCATAAGCGTTGACCATATCGATAAATCCGGCCATCGGCTTTTTCAGAAACTGTCTCAACAACACGCCCGTCAAGATCAGCAGGGTCCCGATCATGAGCAGAATATTGACGCTGAAAGACCAGAATAGCTGTTGATTCACATTCGAGTAGTAGCGGGACGACAGTGCAATGTCAACGCGCCCGATATACTGGTTGTCGTAAGTAATATTACTCGACCGGGCAACCGCCGTCAGTTCGTCAGGTTTTTCTTTACTGAAAATTATCGAGCCGTCCTGATCCACGATAACCAATCGGGCGATGAATTCATTCTGAGAATAGGACGCGCCGATAGCATCGATGGTCTCCTCCGTATAATTCCACAGCGGAACTTTTAAACTGTCGGTCAATGAGGCGATATATTCAGTGGCTTTTTTCTCCAATTCGGATTGGGCCTTGCGGGAGGAGAGAATATAATTGACGCTGAGGTTCAAGACCGCCACGACCATCAGGGCCAGAATTAAACCCAAGGAGAGTGTTTTTGAAATTGAACGAAATTTAATGGTATTCGGATTTTTCATATATTGGCCCGCGAAAATCTGCTTAGTGATAAATATTTATACTTCAAGTTTATATTACTACCGGCTGGCATATATGCGGCGTAAATGTCTAAAAAGACTAAATTGCCTAAAATGAACTAAAATTAAGGAATCGCTGCGCTCTGTCATATTTTATAAAATCGACAGAATACCGCAATTTTAGATCAGTTTAGTTCATTTAATAATTTTAGATCAGTTCTATCTTAACAAAATACCCTGTTCCGCAAACGCCACAATGTTGACCTAGTGATCGATCCCAAACCCGTCTACTCCTCTATGGCGGCATTCAGCTTTTCGATAATATCATCTCCGACTTTCCGGCTGCACAGGATGTACCTTTTTTCTCCCTCCGACATATCCGAAAACCTGACGAATTTGAAATCAGCCGCCGGAAAGCCGGATAATTGGATTAGGCTTGCCGCCTCTTCCGGGGCGATAAACATGTAGTCGGCTCGCCTTTGATGAATTTTTTTCAGCATCCGCACATTGGCCCCGGTCGTCCGGGACAACTTCGGTCGATGCCGGGCTATTTTGGCATCCAGAAAGACGCCGTAGGAATAACCGTCTTTGACCTCCAGTTTCAGTTGACGGTTGGCCAGGGCCGTCTCGACCGTCATGCCGGCATACAGACGGGAATCATCAGCTCTTGCCAGAGCGATCTGGGGTTTATCCTGGTAGATGTGGTGCGTAAATTTGGCGAATTTCTGCCGCTCCGGGTTTTTAAACCAGCCGATGGAACAATCGCAGCCCGTGTTTCTTCTGATGGTTAACAGTTGTCTTTTCGAAGGGGTTTGTTTCCACTGAAAAGCAATGGCAGCCTTTTCAAAAGCCAAAGCCGCCGGAGTTCCCGTCAGACCGGCTAATCCTATAGGGGTTGCCTCGACGTAGGGAACTCTGACATGGTAATGAACCGTCACGGTATCACAGTCTGCCAGGCTTGGCGGGCTGGATAGGATGAGAGCCGGGATACAGGCGATCAGAATTGCAAAACTTTTCTTCATTATTATTCAACTCTCCTTTTGCAGCTTTTTTCTCAGGTTCTTAAGAGTTCGTTGGGCAGCATCGAATTCGAATTCACTGACCTGCCTGGACAATGTGTTCACCATATCCGGCTCAACTCTCGCTCCAAGCCGGTGCTTCAGTGCGACCGCCTTGTCTTCGGCCCCGGGATCCATCTCCGCCAGCAGAACCTGAAGTTCATCCATTTGCGGCAGAATAGTTTCGAAGTCCGCCTGCAGGCCGTCTATTGCGGGCGCATTGTCTTCCCGGTCGCCGGGCAGCCCCAGGACCTCCAAACCGTGCATCACGGTCTCCAGGGTGCTTTCGAGGCGAGACAGTAGTTGGAGATAAAGTCCCGTATTTTGCGCTTTAAATGCGTCATCCAGGCGGGCGGCAGCCTGGTGAAGATCACCGGCGCCAATGGATCCCGCCACCCCTTTGACGGTATGCGCCACACGCCGGGCGGTGGTCAGGTCGTCTTGCGATAGGGCATTGCGTATGGTCTGAACATCCTGGCGGTGGTCGGTTAAAAACTCGACCAGTAATTTGCGATAAAGTCGGCGGTTGCCTCCCACCCGGCGCAGACCTTCCAAAATATCGATTCCTTCCAAGGTTTCGGGAAGAGTCGTTTCTGGAACCATAATTTTGCCGGGCTCGAATTCGGCCGGCTGCGAATCCGAACACCGCGGCGGGATCCACCGGGCAAGGGTCTTGAACAAATATTCGGGTTCAATGGGTTTCGCCACATGATCGTTCATCCCCGCCGCCAGGCACTTCTCACGGTCCCCGGCCATAACATTGGCCGTCATGGCTATAATTGGAAGGTTTTCGATTTCGGATTTCGGATTTCGGATTTCGGATTTTGAATCGGAATCCTTTCCGATTTTATTCCACATTCCGACTTCCGACTTCTGCATTCTGTCTTCTGTCTTCCGCCTTCTGTCCTCTGCTATGAGCTTTGAGCTTTCAGCTTTCAGCTCTTCTTCTGCTTTGAGCTTTGAGCTTTCCGCTTTGAGCTTTTCTTCCCCCTTCCGAATTCGCCTGGTTGCTTCGAAGCCATCCATCACCGGCATCTGCATGTCCATCAACACCGCATCAAACGACTGCTTTGCGACCATCTCCAAAGCTTCCCGGCCGTTGTTGGCAATGGTCACATTCAGCCCGGCCTGTCGCATCAACTCTTCAGCCACCTGCTGATTGACTTTATTGTCTTCCGCCAGCAGAACGTGGGCGCCCCGCAGGCTGTCCAGTGTCCTGATTTTCCACTCGTCCCCGGTGTGGCCGTCCCGGCCGAAACCGCCTTTTGCATCAATCACTCCCATGATGGTGTCCAGCAGGGCGGATGGTGTCACCGGTTTGGTCAGATATCCGGCCATCCCCACCTCATCGGCCCGCTCCATGACTTCTTCGCGGCCATAGGCGGTGACCATGATAATGAAGGGCATATCGGCCAATTCCGGAAGATCTTTGATACGGCGGGTGGCCTCCAGGCCGTCCATCTGGGGCATCTTCCAGTCCATCAGCACAAGTTTAAACGGATCATCCGGCGGTGCCGCCGCCAATTCGTCCAGCGCTACCTGACCGGATGCCGCACAGGTGACCCGGAACGAAAAAGACTCCAGACTGGCTTGCAGCATTTCCCGGGAACTGGCAACATCATCAACCACAAGTACTTTCAGGTTTTGCAGAAAGGACAATACTTCCTTATTTTTGGACTTTTCCATGTGGGGCGCGCGACCGAAAACGGCATTGAATATAAAAGCACTGCCCCGGCCCGGTTCACTTTCTACCCGGATATCGCCGCCCATCAACTCCACCAGCTTTTTGGTGATGACGAGGCCCAATCCCGTCCCACCGTATTTGCGGGTGGTGGAGGTATCGGCCTGACTGAAAGATTGAAACAGGTTGGCGACTTGCTCAGGGTTCATGCCGATACCGGTGTCTCGAACACTCATCCGGATTTCCACCTGATCGTCAGTGACGCTTACCGGGTCGGTATGGACAATGATCTCCCCTGTTTCGGTAAACTTGATGGCATTGCCGGCCAGATTCAACAATATCTGACCCAAACGCAGTGGATCGCCGACAAGCGCTCGCGGCACATCCGGATGGGTGTCGAACAATATTTCCAGGCCCTTTTCCTGGGCCTTGATCGCCACTAGATTGCTCAGGTTGCTGAGCACATCGTCCAGATGAAAGGGAATGCTCTCCATTGCCAACTTGCCGGCCTCGATTTTGGAAAAGTCCAGAATGTCGTTGATAATACCCAGCAATGATTGCGAAGAAGAATAAACTTTCTCGATGTAGTCCCGCTGCCGTGGTTGCAGATCGGTGCCCAGGCACAGGTGCGACATCCCGATGATGGCGTTCATGGGGGTGCGAATCTCATGGCTCATGTTGGCCAGAAAGTCGCTTTTGGCCCGGGTGGCCTCTTCGGCGATTTCCTTGGCGATCTTGAGGTCCTGTTCTGCCTGTTTGCGGTCGCTGATGTCTTCCAGGGTTGCAATCACTTCGGTTGGAATCTGTTCGGGATTGACCGGGTTGAACACGACCCTGAGAAAAGATGTCTTTCCGCCGGTGGACGACGTGTATTCCCCTTCGAATTCGGTCTGTTCACCGTTTAAGGCTTTTTTCAGGCACTCTCTGATCTCCGGCACGTGTGTATTTTTGAGGGAGTTGTAGCCGATCAGGACTTCCGTTGAAGATCCCATCAGGTCCACGAAAGGTTCGTTGCAGTCGGCGATAATGCCGTCCGAGCTGAAAAGGATCATTCCCAGGGGAGAATTTTGGAAGATGGTTTTGTGTTTGGCTTCGCTCTCGCGTATGGCTTCCTCGGCCTTCTTGCGCTCCGTGATGTCTTCTTTAACTGCCACAAAGTGAGTGACTCGTCCCGCCGGATTTCGAATGGGTGAAATGGTTGCATTTTCCCAGAAAACTTCACCGTTTTTTCTCTGATTGGCAAACTCGCCCTGCCAGACATCGCCGGTCAAAATCGTGTCCCACATTTTTTTATAAAATTCCGGCGATTGGATGCCGGCTTTTAGCACTCTGGGATTTTGTCCGATAACTTCCTCGGCACTGCAGCCGGTGACCTCGGCAAAGGTCGGATTCACATACTCGATTGTGCCCTCCAAATCGGTAATCACCACGGATACCTGGCTCTGCTCGACCGCTGAAGAAAGTTTGCGAAGCTCTTCTTCGGCCTGCCTGCGTTCGGTGACATCACGAAACATTACCACCGTACCGATGACGGAACCATCCTTGCGGACCGGAACACTGGTATATTCGACCGGGAAGCTGGTGCCGTCCTTGCGCCAAAGTACTTCGTCATCGATCTTGCTGATCGTGCCTTCCGTCAGGCTGCTGTGCATCGGGCAATCTTCGATCGGATAGGGAGTGCCGTCGGCATGCGTGTGATGGATCATGGGGTGAATTCGCCGCCCGATGACTTCCTCGTCGTTGTATCCGAGCATTTTAACCCCAGCCGGATTAATGAAGTTTGCCAATCCGTCGGCTCCGACGCCGAAAATTCCTTCCCCGGCCGATTCGAGCAGCAGGCGGCTATGCTCCTCGGCCCGCTCCAACTGGTCCTGATTCTCCTTTAATTCGGCAGTGCGCTCCTCAACCCTTTTTTCCAGGTTGTCTCTCGCCAATGCCAGGGCCTTGTTGGCACGCTCTCCAAGAATCAGAACAGCCAGGGTTGTACTCACGAACAGGAACAGGGTTGCCCCGAGGACACCGAGAACGGTCATGCGCATCGTATAATAGGTAGACAGCGCCTCGTCCACATCGATCTCGGCCGCCAATCCCATCCCAAGCTGAAAATCCCACTGCCAGGCACCGTACACCGGCACGCCGCGATAGTCCCGATAGCCGGCCAAATCCGTCTCGACAGCCGAGTGCTCAATCAGATGCACCCGATTTTCCAGGCGGGATTTCAATTGAATGGCACCGGACGCCATGCGGGTCAACGGTTGTTGCAACCGGGGCACGGCCGGGCGGAAGCCTTCCACCATATTCCCGCCCGGATCCCGGATTTCGATGCTCAGAATGCTGCTGCGGCCTTGCTCGATCAGCCCAATTTGTCGCAGCTGGTCGTCGAACCGGCTTTCCGATAAAAGCCTTCCGTTCCGGTCGAAAGCATATGCCTCACCCGTCTCGCCGATCCGGGAGAACTGCAGGATCCGCGAAAAATCTTTCGATGGATCCACGCGTTTGGCCAACGCGGCAATAATCGTTCCATCGCGGCTTCGCAGGGGCGTCGCAAAGAACATGGTGGGCGGAAGGCCGGCCAGCGCACTGCCCCCGCTGCCAAGCATGACATCCGAGGTAATCGGCGGCACAAAAACCGTTTTGCCTTGAAAGACTTGGGACAAAAGATCCGGTACGTGGATGTCGATAATGTTCACTGAGCCGACATTCGCATCCCGTTGCGAACCGATATTGATAAATTCCGGATTGATAATAAAAAAACCGATATCACCGAAAACGTCATTACCGGACCTGAAAAAGCCGCGGGCTTCGGCCAGAGCGGTGGAGGCCAACAACGTGTCGCGATAGGGTTCAACATTTAAAAGCCTCTCGGTGATGGCCACCAGATCCGGATGTCGTTGGAGCTGCTGAATGAAAAATCTGCGCTGCTCGATCCAGATGCCAAGCCGTTCGGCGGTCGTTTGCAGCACGTTTTCGAGGTTGGCCTGCATATCGGCCAGGATCCTTTTTTTGTTATGCTCCAGCACCAGCCAGCCGAGCAGGGCCACAATGCTCACGAAAAGGCTGAGCCCGGCAATGGTAAACACGCGAAACCGATGGGAACCGAACCTTAGCGCCGCGGGTTCTCCTTTGGCCGAGCGGGTCAGCATCCGAATCAGAAGACTGAGAACCAGAAATACGGCTAGGACAGCGCCGATCAGCCACCCGGCTTTATCCCAGAAGGCGGGAGGCGTTTCAGGCAGGTTCACGGCGACCGGAATCCATTTTTCGCGGATGGCGTTCATTTCCTCCCGCGTAATGGTATCCAGGCCTTTGTTGAGAATATTTCTCAAAATGGGTCTTGTTCGGGACACGCCGATGTGAAGCGCGGGGTTGGCGATCTCCTTAAAGCTGTGGTCGCTGACGATTTTGATGTTGGGGATGAAGTACTTCTCGACGGTATGCGAGATGACACCGATACTGTCGATAAATGCATCGACTTCGCCCAGGGCGGCAGCTTTGATTCCTTCGACCACGCCCTGGACGAAAACGAGGTTGATGTCAGGGTAGTTTTCCGTCAGGGGTTGGATGATGGAATACCCCTCGATGACGGCCAGGTTCTGTCCCGCTAAATCGGCCAGATTCTTGATATCGCTGCGATCTGCCGGGACGACGAGCACGGAGGGCTGCAGGAAATAACTTTCCGTAAATGCGATATAAGGTTTACGCGCTTCATTTACGTAAATCGCGGGCATGATGTCAATCTCACCCGCTTTGAATTTTTGCATCAGTTCCGACCAGGTATACCCGTTGACAAACTCGAATTTCAGGCCGGTCTTTTGGCCGATCAGTTTAATCAGATCAATGGAGTAGCCCTTGGGCTTACCCTTTTCAGCATAATCAAAGGGCGGCCAATCCAGCTCGTTGCCCACCTTCAGAACGGGGTGTTCGGCGATCCAAACGCGTTCTTCGTCGGTTAGTGTTACACCGGTTGCACCCGTTGCGATGTCGCTTCCGAGTAGCAACAAGACGATCAGAAGTATTGCCGAAGGAAATCGAGTCCCCATAGTGTTTCCAATTTTGAGCGATTCACGGTTCGACGTTTAACCGTCTTCGGCGGATTGCGGACTGAAAAGCCCTCGTGGAGATCTTGTCAGATGGATAATGGCTTTATCGTGTTTATCAAGTCGTTTAGCCCGCTAGAGTGTATCAGGCAAACCGAATACCATTTCGTATGGTAAGCAAAGTGCATCGATTTGATTTTCGTGAGAAGATTTGCGCTTGTCAGATTAAATCGTTTTCAGGTTTTAACATAACCACTTCGTCCTTTTTGGCAACCAACTGCTCATATCGTGCTTAATCACTATCGATTGGGCATCAGGTATCAAGTTCAGGGTGTCAGAGAACTGAATGGAGAAATCCTCTTATGAAACTACAAAAAATGACGAATGAAAAATGAATAATGACGAATGTCTAATGTCGAATGCCAAATGTTGGAATCGCTTCAGGCTTGGGGCTTCGCTCTTTGGACTTCGTCCCGCGGTATCGCGGGACTGCGACCCAACACGTCGAGCTACGACCCCACAAGTCGCCTTCGAGAATCCCGCGATCCCCGAGGAACTAGTTTAAGGTGACACGAAATGAGATTCGATTATCATTGAGAAATTGAATGTCATCGATACCCAACCCCGATGCGGCTCCATTCCACCAGTTGGAGTCCGGTACGGTGTTTTCGGTAAAGGCAAATCCCGGGCTGTAGGCATCGCCGTCGTCAGCGGCGTTCTTGCCATGCTCCAGGTCGAATTCGCCGTCAGCCTGTTCCAGGGAGACCCCGTAGTGCTCACCGGCTGAAATTTCGATACCGTAGTTTCCGCCGACATTCTTATCAATGTGCCAGATATATAGTCCGCGGTCAGCACCGGGGATTCTGCGGGTCGTCACATGGGAGTCGTTGCGGGCCTCGATCACGAAATATTCCCTGGGATCATTCGGATTGCGATATCGCACGGCAGTGTTTCCATTCTCTGCGAGCATCACCGTCCGGGAACCGGTAATGTCGATGACATCGATCCAGCCGGCATCCATCAGAAACGAGGCATTGGGAACACCGATCCAATAGTTGTTGCTCGACATCAGGTCGTAGCGCCCCGTGCCGGAGCCTCCGTGGATGTTATAAGTGTCGGGCCAGTTGAAAAGCATGTGGCCGTATTCGTGCAAAACGACAAACAGGCTTAAAGTTGACCCCACGAGCTGGCCGCCCCTTTTCCCGTTGGGGGCGGTGAACCGGTCGCCGATCCAATGGCACGCGCCCGAACCCGGGATGGAGGCCGAGACGAACGCCGAAAGACCGAGAATCCGCCCATCTTTTTCGAGACTGAGTTGATCCCAGTCGAAGTCGGGATTGCTTTCCTTCACCCAGTTAAGGGCTTGGGCAAACAGTTCCACCCCAACCTGCCAGGTTTGGCCCTGATAATAGGACCGTGATCGGGGCGCGCGATAGTAGCCGAAGACATGGTTCTTAACAATCGTCTGGTGCCGGCTGATCTCCCACCAGTAGTCCCTGACATTTATCAGGTTTTCCCCATCCGTCCAGCCCGGTGTGTTCAGGAAGTTTTCCACCCACTGAACCGATCTGGTGGCCGGCGCGTCGTCAAAATCGATCAGCACAACGACCGTGTGCAAAGTTTCGACCTGGGACGCATCGCAGGTGCCCTCCGGGATACCGCAGCCGCATTCACCGGGCTCGGTTTTTTGGGGATCATCCGGACAGGCGTCACTACCGCCGTCAGCGCCACTGCAGGTGTAGGCAATCGCAATGCGCTTGTATGTCCCCGCACAAGGATCGCCAAACACATTGTTCTTGGCACTGATAGTGCAGGATGATTGATCCAAGCAGGCCGCTTCAACGGTGGATTGTGAATCAAGGGCGTGGCAGCTGCCTTGGGCATAGTCAGCGGTGCATGATCCGGAGGGCATCCCGTAGCTGGCAAAGTCGATGCTGGTGATCCGCTGGCCGCCGGGACACTGGAGGTTTGCAGCGTCGCCTTCGTCGGCTGCGGTGCAAAAGGTGGTCCCGCTATCTAAACAGCGTTCGCTATCGGTGTCACAGACGTCACCATCAGGACAATCCTCATCCGATTTACAGGTCGCCAAATCATCCTTGAGGGTTATCTTCAAACCGGTCGGAGGCTTGGGAGGCGTGGTATCCTTGCCGCCCTTCATTTTGATTTCAACAATGTGAGCCGAATCGTCGTATACCGCCTCACCCGCTTGACCTAAATCCGAAGCCGACACAGTTCCAGCCATCCCCAGGCTGACGATCAAAATGAGTCATCCGACCCCAAGCGTTTTGGAAGTTGCTTTGAACGGTTTCAAGAGCTTGGATTTACGGCTGACCGTCAGCACAGTCAGCACCAGGCACACAAGGATCAGTAGGCGGACGCCGGTGTTATGCCAGGGATTGGCCGGCCCTGATGTTTGCGACTGCTCGGCCGCGGCGGAGATAAAACAGGCCACATTATCGGCCAGATTTTCGATGGTGTCACCGATGGTATCATCGACCGCATCGATGATGTTGTCGCTGCCGCCGCTGGAGCCACTGGGCGTGCCCAGCCCGGACGGATCGATGATGATGCCGTTGGCGATGCCGTCCAGGTCCCCGTAGCCGCCGTCGGTGATCGTCAGAGTCACCGTCCGTCGATCACTGCTAATGACCGCATAGTCCGAGTAATCCAGCCAGGTCTCGGCGATGGGATGGAACTTGAACCATTGGCTGCCCGCCGGCGCCGGCTGGGACAAATGCACCTTGACCGTGGCGTCGGCTCCCACTTCATTGAGCAGCAGTTTAAAATGAATCAAACCAAAAGCAATATCGGCCGGTTTGCCGCCCAGGCGGCCGTCGAATAGAGGATCGCTGGGGTCCAGTGATTCCAGGGCCTCGATGGCGACCACCGCCGGTGAATCATGGATGCTGATGCCGATCTGGCCATCGGCGCCCTGGATATTGACGCATTTGATGTCCTCCTGGTCGCGGTCTGCGGTGCCGTCCTCGTCAATGTCCAGCACCGGGTCTACTTCCTGATCGTCCAAAATGCCATTGCCGTCGTTGTCTTCCGTTTGGATATCGGTATCGAATCTCTCATTTGAAGACCAGGCCGAAGCCAGACCGTGGTTGTCGTAAACCCGGGCACGCCAGCGGTAGCCGGTGTCTTCTTCCAATACCATTTTGGGTACTGGCAGTGTGGTCAGCATATGGTCGCTGGTGACATCCAGCACCACCCGGTCATCCGCCCGGCGGGTGATCTGCCACTGAGTGGAGCGGTGGGCATCGCCGGAATCCGGATCATAGAATTCTTCGATCTGCAGCTGCGGTGTCAAGCCCACCGTCTCACGGTTGACCGGCGCATACAGTACCGGAGCATCCGGTTCATCGTTTTCTTCATAGACGACGGGATCGGTTCCGCCCAGATACTCGTCCAAATTGCTGATCCCATCCTGATCCGGATCCGCTGACGCATCATCGCGGTTGGGGTCCAAACCGTTCCGGACCTCCCAGTCGTCGGGCATCCCATCGCCGTCACTGTCAGTCAGCGCGTCGCAGACATCACCCAGGCCGTCGCCGTCCGTATCCGCCTGGTTGGCATTGGCATCGTCCGGACAGTTGTCGACCGCATCCTTGATCCCATCGCCGTCCGAGTCGGTCAGCGAATCGCAGGCATCTCCAATACCGTCGCCGTCCGCGTCTGCCTGGTCGGCATTGGTGTTATTCGGGCAGTTGTCGGCCGCGTCTTTTACCCCGTCGCCATCGGAGTCCGTCAATGGATCGCAGGCATTTCCAATACCGTCGCCGTCCGTATCGGCCTGATTGGCGTTTGCGGTATTTGGACAGTTGTCAACCGAATCTTTTACGCCGTCGCCATCGGAGTCCGTCAGCGAGTCGCAGGCATCACCGATACCGTCGCCGTCCTTGTCGACCTGGTTGGCATTGGCGGTGTTCGGACAGTTGTCGACTGAATCTTTGACACCGTCGCCATCGGCATCGGCCACGCCGCCGGTGCCGTTATTGGTGATAAAAATCGGGGAGGAGATGGCGTCCCATGAGTTCGATTGAAATGCCCTGACATAGAAGTAGTCCCCCTCATTACCGGTTACCGCGTGACTCAAATTGGGATGGGTCGTATTGGGGGTCCAGGCTTTGATGACACTTCCATTCTTTAAAAGCTCGATGCGCGAAAAATTCTCGTTGTCTCCATCAGAGGCCTCGATCTGAATGTTCAGGGAACCGCCGTCTATTTTCGAGCCCATTTGGGCGCCGTTGCATTTGAACGACAATTCCAGGTTTTTATCACGGGAAGAATAAAACCGGCGGGCCTGCAGGGCGGCAAGGATGGCGGCGCGCGTCTTCTCGGGTGCCAGGACGGCCATGCGCCATTCATTCACGGTACCCCAGGTCTTGTCATGATTGTCCTGGCTGCCGCCGGCGCCGATATACCAGCCCCGGCTGAGGGCTTCGTCGTAGTACCCCAGGCCGCCGTCATTTTTGTAGAAACCGTCGTTGGTATAGTAGTCGGTGGACCGGTTCCACAGCTCCATGCCCACGATTTTGTCGCTATGATCGAATTCGAACTTGTCGAAAGTTGTCCCGTATTGGCCCGGATGATTGAAAAAGGCCACCGCATCCCTGGTGGAGAGCCAACCCACCAATTCATTGAGCTCATTGGTTGCTTCCTTGGAAGCATTGCAAAAATCCTGGGAATTGATAATCGTTATATGTCCTTTGCCCCGCAGGGTCGAAGGCCCGCCCCATTCCGTCGTATCGCTGGTCCATTCAAACCCCCAAAAGGTCACAAAGGTGCCGTCCTCGTTGTAATTGTTGGCGGCGTTTTTTATAGTCGCCCAGTCCGCGGCAGTCATATCGTCGGGATAGTAGTCATGCTCGGCTACGGAAAAAAAGTCGAGCTTGGCCGTATCGCGGGCATACTTATAGGCCTCCGAAGGGGTGCCGGCGCCATCCGATACGCCTGTATGGCTATGCAGCATGCCATAGTAGACATTGTATTCGTCAACGCCGGAGCCGTCATCGCCCCCCGGCGTGCAGATCAGGCCTTCATCCAATTCACCGTCACAGTCATCATCAGCACTGTTGCAGGTTTCGGCTGCGCCGGGATAGATCGTGTCGTCGTTGTCATTGCAGTCAACGGGGCCGCACGTGCCACCATCCGGGCTGTAGGAGTCCCCATCAGCGTCCTTGCAACCATTCAATTCGCCTTTGACCACAAATTCGGCCAACTCCCAATAATCGCTGCGGTAGCCGCTGTTGATTATCAGCTTCACCTGTTTAGCGACCGCGTTTCCAAGGTCTAGCATAACGATCGAGCCGTCGAGGTCATCCAGCGTACCGCTGCCGGCCAGGGTAAAATTATTGCCGTCCGCCGATAGCCACACCTCGACATCTTTGCTGTAATACTGTCCCTCGCCCGTGCCCCCATAAATCACGGCCTCGGAAAGGGCGGCTTTTTGCCCGTTCAGGAACGAATACACGAACTGTTGGGGACCCGGATTGACAGCACTGGACCATCCGGCTTCATTGGTGACGCCGTTGGTCAAATCCGAGGCATCATAGCCGCTGCCGTACTCCGAGGTAAAGCTTTCAAGCACGCCGCCGTTCTCCGGCAGTACATGGTTTTCCGGCAAAACGACACATTCGAGCTCGTCAACGGAACCGTCGCAGTCATCATCGATGTAGTTGCAGGTTTCGGAAGAAGGAGCTCCCTCCTCACAGGTATCTCCGCCCCACATGCCGTCGGTACAGGTCTGGATTCCCGAGCTCGCGCAGGCGCCCGTCCCGCAGGTGGTCGGGCGGGTATCGCCATCAGTACAGCCGCTGTCTTCAGTCACCCGCAGCCTCAACTCCGGATCACCGAACAGATTCAGTTCATAGTAGATATAGCGAACACCCCAAAAACTGGTATACAGTCGCCAGAGGTTGCTTTCCTTGGCCTCCTGATGCGCGCGGCCCAGTTCCAAAATTCCTTCACCAAACACACTGTGAAAAAATTCCCGGGTGAATTGGGTTGACGGCGAATCCAGTTTGTTGCCGCTGGCACCCCAGCCGTATCTTGAATTTAAGATGGTGGCGAAGGCACCATGCTCCATGGTGGTGATCTCCTCGCCAAAGCTGTCATTTTCGTCATATGCCCCGACCCAGCATGAATCATCATAGAAGAAAAAGGGATTTGTATTTTTTAAATTGCCAATGTGACTATAGTGTCTTCCGCTGGTGTTGTAGCTATACAGTTTTACCATGCCCAGGTGGGTATCTCCGTGATCGGAGATGTATATGATTTGGGGGGTCTGATTGCCGTATTCCGCGTTTAAAATCGGGAGCAGGTCATCGGTGGCTGACCATCCATCACTGTATGAATCCCAGTCTACCGATCCGTTGCGATCGAAATCCGGCTCATGGTTGTCGTTATACCAGTCCTCATCATACATCGTGATAACCGAAAAATCCCGGGCATTGGGAATATTGGGGGTTTCGATTCCATGGGTAAAGTGGCCGAGATAAAGGTCGGATCCCAGGCGTATCAATTCACCAAAAGGTTTGGTAAACTCCTGTACCTTGCCGAATCCGAGATGGCTGCCCATGGTTGCGGCGACATTCAGGTAGTCATCGTCCGTTGACTCATAGGTGAGCGTTTTTCTGACAAAATTGACGACTTCCCGGCCATTTTCGACGGCGGCACGACCGGTAAATATTTCAGCCGTCAGGTCAACATCCGCGCCGCCGGGGCCGTCTTTGCTCTCACCGTATACTCCGTCGCCGTCACCGTCAAATGTGTTCTCAGGCGGGTCCACACAGCCATAATACAGGTCCGCCGGAATACTGTCACCGGAGTCTTCGAACAAGCGCACGGGAACGATGTCCTTATCGCCGCCCAGCAGCGCGTATTCGGTGTCCCAGGTCTGGTAGGCATCAATCAGAAAATTTCGAATTCGGGTTGCATTATCGCTGCCGCCGCTGGGCTTGGTTCCGTCATAGTTGGCGATTATCCAGTCAGTGGTCACAATTCCTGCGCTGATGCCGCGGGCGATTTTCGAGGCACACAGGGCCTGAAAACTGTAGGCAGGATCCGGTATATTGTTTTCATTGGCCAAAGCGCTGCTGGTAATCACGACATATTTGTAGTTGGCCCCGTAGTAAGGACCGGCCGGATCGCTCAAGGGTGATGAGCCGTTCGAGCTTTTGGCTGGAATTCCGGAATCTTGATCCGAATACGTGTCATATGATGTCAGGGTGTCCGGATTGTCAATTTTTCGTTTGAGCTTTTTCTTTAATTTCTTGGTGGGTTTGGTGCGATGCGGTTTATTGCGGCCGACCAGGTTTACTTTCAGCCGCAGTTTTCCGGCCGCCCTGATTTCGCCGGTTTGAGGCAAATATTGCAGCGGGAAGAGATGAACGTAGGCTATTTGGTATCCGCGGTTTGACTGCACGGTCAACAGCTCATGATATTTCCCGGGCCAGAATTCAGCGTTTGCTAGAATCCCGGGATCCGGCTCGGATGGTTTGTCCGGATTGCCTTTCATGCGGCGAAACGGTTTTCTGCCAAGAGGAAGGTTGTAAGTGCCCGGCAGAGGCAGTATATCCTTGGCAATGCTGCTGATTTTTTGCAATCTTCATTCCGGGAGGGATGAGAATTTCGACCGGCCTGACCGGAATGACCGGTTCGTCCGCCCGGCTGTATTTCTCGAGCCCGTCGATCGTCACGATTTCAAAACCGTCTTCCACCTTAAATACCGGTTCATTAAATTCGTAGTCAAAGGTGATGACGTCTTTGCTTCTGTATACCCGTGGCTTCTTCTTTTTATTGGGGCCGGCGTTCGCCTGAACGGCAAAGACCAAAACGATTGCACTCAAGACTGACACAAAGGTTACCGGCTTATATTTCTTGAGACAAAAGCCCAAAGCCACCGGCAACAAAAGCAGGACGATCCAGAACAGTTGGCGGGTTTCATCATTGGGTTTCAGCGATGGTGTGCCTTGCGATGGTTGAACGGCAGTAATAAAACAAGCGAGATTGTCGGCCAGATTTTCGATGGTGTCGCCGATGGTATCGTCGACCGCATCGATGATGTTGTCGCTGCCGCCGCTGGAGCCGCTGGGCGTGCCCAGCCCGGACGGATCGATGATGATGCCGTTGGCAATGCCGTCCAGGTCCCCGTAGCCGCCGTCGGTGATCGTCA
>Ga0209367_1000040_pt1 | contig 70724 bp, 59 predicted proteins | sample WorMetLIZISLAND2_FD_187412 | JGI IMG/M metagenome (GOLD analysis project Ga0209367, IMG submission 187412) | Marine gutless worms symbiont microbial communities from Max Planck institute for Marine Microbiology, Germany - Olavius geniculatus... ...
GGGTTACGAGTTGTTTTATGGCAATAGCGGCAATTATTGATAAAAAATATTGAAAATCAGACATTTTCAACAAATTACTCGCGATAACTAATTCGCAACATTAAAAATCTAACTGGCGAAATGTGAGATTAAGGTGATTTTAAGATTGCATAAAATTTTAAGACGTCTCGATCTAAGAGTATTGGAGTACTGGAGTGTTGGAGTATTGGAGTATTGGCTGAAGGTTTGATGTTTTTTTTACCCCAGTACTCCAACACTCCAATACTCCAAGATCGAGACTCTTCAATCACCTCTGGCAATCTCAAAATGGCCTTTTAATTGGTTATAGGCCCGAAAACTTATTTGCTGCCTTCTACCGATTCACAGACAAGGACATTTCTTTCGTCCATTTCGAAGGTGCACTTTTCCTTGAGAATTGACTTGAGGTTCTTTCTGGCCCGATGCAGTCTAACCTTGGCGTTCGCCTTGGTGATGTCGAGCATTTCTGCAATTTCGTTATGGTTGAATCCCAAAAGGTCATATAAGATCAGAACGATTCTTTGCATTTCGGGAAGAAGATGGACCTGCTCCTGCACACACGCCCCCATCTGGAACTGCTCGAGCTCCTTCTGGATCGACATATCAGGATGGATTCCGGGTGTGTTCTGCGGTTCGTTTATCGCATTGTTATTCTTCTTAAGAGAGCTGAAGTGGTCCTGACACAAGTTGTAAGCGATTCTGAATATCCATGCTGAGATCTTTGACGGGTCCTGCACCGAATCAATGTTTCCCTGGACCTTGATAAATGTTTCCTGGATAAGGTCATCGGCCACCCATTCATCTTTGACAAGCCGCATGATAAAGCTTTTCACACGGTCATAATACCGGTCATTTAATTCGAGCAGATCCATTCCGGTTCCCTGGTTTCCTGTCTTTCGGGATAAAGTATATTCCACGAATTTTGACATGATCTTTTTTCAACACCCTTAACTCAGCTTCGCCCAATTTTACCCGACTGCCCGCGCAATATCAATCGCTTATTTCCCGATCCGCAACTTTATATTATTGGATCTGGCGCCACCCTCTATCCACAGCAATTCGGCGGGCCACTGGAGCATTTCTCGCGGGGTGACCCTGTGTTTTTTATAATTCCCCGGATTGAATCTTTCATTACCATATGAGCTCCCCCACGAACTTTGGCGGCAATTTCCACGACCTTCTCAATGTCTTCGGTCGAGATTCCCAGCTTTTCAGCCGTCGCAAAATAGTGTTCGAAACAGGGTACACAGTTGGCGGCCGTGGCTGCCCCTAATGCGATGTATGTCTTTGTTTGTTCATCCATTGAATATCCCTCCTTTTGTTTCAGGCTCGACCTTCGCAATGTGCCGGTCGGCCCCTCTTATATCTGCTGCTTTGTTAAAAGTTGTTTTGATCAATATTGAGCCTTTCAGACGGGCATCTAACAATATTGCACTTTCGAAATCAGTCATCGAGATCCTGGAGTTCGACAAATCCGTTTCGGACATGTCCGCGCCGACCATTTTTGTTGATGTGATAACGGCCCCTCTCAAATTTGCCCGACGCAAGTTAGCACCATTCATCTCTGTAAAGGAAAGGCTCGCGCCTCTGAGATCTGCTGACTCGAGCGCCGCATTCCAGAAGTAAGCATTGTGGAGATAGACATTTTTCATCCGTGCCTGGCTGAGATCCGATCCGGAAAAATTTGCAAATTGGAGGCCGGCTCCTTCGAGGCACGCTTTTCTGAGATCTGCGCCCATAAAAATTGACCACTGTAAGTCGGCATAGGCAATTCTTGCCGCCTGGAGGTTGGCTCCTTTTAAATTTGCGGTTCGCAGATTTGACCGGCTCAGATTGGCCCCTGCCAGGTTCGCCCTTTCAAGATTGGCCTGCTGAAGATTGTGCCGGGACAGGTTGCGGCCATTCAACTCGGCCCTCGCACCTCGACCTCCTCCGGTATCCAGCCACGTTCGGTGCGCTTCAATAACTGACGCCAGCTCAGATTTATCAATTCGATCTACAATTATCATCGTTGCCCCGCATTTTGGTCCTATTGATTCCCGGCAAATGACATTTCGATTTCAGGCTATCTCTGAAGGATCTCACCCCTAAGACTGTTTCGGTCACCAAAAGGTTACAACCGCGGCGCGGAAACAATGATGTCTCAATCGGATCGAATTAGAATTAGTTGGAGAAGGATTAAAAATATAGGTAAGTTAGAATTATTCATAAATGGTTTGAATGGAACGCGGATATCCATAGTACTTCGGTGGTGCCTTTTTAGTGGAGCCCTGGGAGTGTTCGGTTTGAAGTCGACCTTGAACATTTGGCGAGCTATCCTTAATATAGGGGATCGGTGAAAGCATTCAAGAAATCAATAAAATCAATAGGAGGTTCCGTAAATGGATGCAAAAGACATCGCCCAACTCCTTACCGCCTTGGCGGGTTTGGTCACGATCATGTTCACCGTTTTCAAATACCTCTCTCGCCGCGATAAGCAGATAGTGGCCCGCGACGTTTTTCTAGCGGTAATAGAGTCTCTTTCCTCGGAGGTGGAAGTAAAAAGACTTGGTGGAGCTATTTTGCTTCGGCGATTTTTTGATCCGGAGACCGATTTAGGCCACGGCGATCTGCCATATGCACGCGAAGCGATGAACGTCATTGCCGCAATACTACGTGATCTTGAAACCGGTAATTTTCAAAAATTGCTCGCTGACGGGCTTCGTTCTGCACCAACATTAGAACACGCCGACCTTCAGGGGACCAATCTGCAGAAGGCGTATCTTGGAAAAAAGAAGTCCAAAATTCCAAACCTTAATTACGCCGACTTTTACAGAGCTGACCTCTCAGGAGCTTCACTGAGAGAAGCCAGTGTGGTCAGAGCAGATTTCTACCAATCGCGTCTGCATAATACTATTTTCAGAGGTGCCGACCTGACGGCGGCCAACTTTTTTGAGGCCGACCTGCTCGGAGCGAATTTTAAAGGAGCAATACTTGAAAGAGCAAGCTTCTTTGGGGCTCGCAATATACCGTCGGGACTGTCTGTGCATATCGGGACCGATGGTATGTACATGGGGAAGGAGCCGTTTAGCCCCCCACCTGCACCAACAGAGCGGGATAATCTGAAAGTATTTCTAAGTCGGCCCGGCTCGCTCAATACGAGCCAACAGGAGTTCGTTACCCACTTTTTGACGCTGCTCGACAAAGAGCGCATCAGTGCGATTACGGTTGAGAGAGATGAGTATCCTAACTTCGGAGCGGTTTCAGAAGTCAGGCGGGTCATGAGCGGTTGCGAGGGAGCGGTCATATTGGGCTTTTGTCAATTGGAAGTCCGGCGAGGGTTTTGGCGCACGGGAACGGATGAGGCCAGGGAGATACAAGGGCTTGCGCTTCCAACCGCCTGGAATCACGTCGAGGCCGGCATGGCCGCCATGGTCGGCTTGCCGGCGCTTTATATCGTCGAAAAAGGCGTAGGCGGGGGCCTTCTGGAGTCACGGGGCGTCGACGACATTGTGACCAATATTGATATCGGGAAACCCGACTTTTCAAGACTTCAGGAATCGATAACGAAATGGAGCCGAGCGGTGCGTGAGTATCGTCACTGACAACGCATCGGCAAGGAAGTGCTCAAGGGCAAATCGGTCAAATTGCAGGCATACGGAAATCATTTGACCTGACCCTCACCAAAGGTATGGCAACCATCGATCAAGCCGAATCCCAGCTATCGATTTAATATGGTATTGACCTAAATAAAGATGCATTTTTCTACAATTGTATAAATTATGGACAAATTCGCTTAATATTGCTACATTTGATAAAAAGAGACACACACAGGAGGTGAGTTATGACCGCTAATTCAACGAGCCCCTTGAGATTGGATTCCGCACTGGTTGCAGCTGCTAAGCGAAAAGGGTCTATAAATAAAAGATCAGCTCCCAAGCAAATAGAGTATTGGGCTGAATTGGGCAAAGCTGTTGAGCAGGTGTTGGACCTAAACGATGCTTTTGCCGTGATCCAGGGCCTTAAGAAACTCAAAGTGGAATCGGTAAAATCGATGACCGTTGACTCCGCAGCGGTCTTTGACGCCCTTGAGGAAAGCCGCAAAAGCAAGAAACTTGCGGAAGAAGTTACATCGGCGGCCGTCTATTTTGAGGCCAGCCGGATACAACCAGGCTTGCTCGACAAAGTAAATACAGTGACCGGCGAGCGTCAGACAGGCAGGTTCAACAACGGGGAGTTTGTAATTTAAACATGGCTGTATCTAAACAGTTATGGATACTGGCCGGCGGCAATGGTGCCGGCAAGACGACCTTTTACAATTTATTTCTGGCTCCAATAGGAGTAAAACTCGTTAACGCGGATGTCATTGCCAAAGCAATCAGCCCTGAAAATCCGGAAAAAGTCAGCTATGCGGCGGCAGAAGTGGCCGAACAAATCAGGGAAAGACTTCTGCAGCAAGGCATATCATTTTGTTTTGAAACCGTATTTTCACACGTTTCCAAAATTGATTTCGTGGCGAGCGCCAAGGCGCAGGGTTATGAAATCGTCCTGGTCTACATTCACCTGGAAAGTTCCGAGCTAAATGAAGCCCGGGTTTATCAGCGGGTCACCGAAGGTGGACACAGTGTACCGGCTGATAAGATACATAGCCGCATTCCTCGCACAATGAAGCATATTGGCACCGTCCTGCAGCTGATCGACGAAGCCCGCCTATTGGAAAATTCCTACCGCGATAACCCCTTTCAGCAAGTCGCCTGCGTCAAGCGGGGTATACGCCATTCGACAATTGACCCGCTGCCGTCTTGGGCGAAAGAAATATTAAAGGGTATCCCCTGATCGATTGAGAAAGGGACTATTTTGATATAAATTTGCAATGGGACAAAACCTAAACCTGGAGATGCTGATTGCAAAAACCAAGCGCAATTATAAAGAAACCGTCAGATTAGCCAACCTGGCCTGCATCCGGTTTTATGAGCATTTAAAAAAGCATGGTCTCAGCATCAGGGTATAACCACTTAAAGCGAACAAGTTTGTATTTTACGGACAAATTGTTCGCTATATACGAACAACTCACCACGCCTATTTGATTCCTACCACCAGCCGATTTTATAGAACTATTCGGTTTAATTAATCATAATAAAAAGATCATTTTTGGCACACTCTTTGTAGAGTGGTAGACCTGATCGATTGCCGGAGGAGACACACTCGGTTCGACATCGGAAACAAGACTTAGTCCGGAAAGAAGCAAACGGTTTAAAATTCGTGGATGCATATGGCGATATTGAAGCAACAACATGGGGACCCTGAAATTCTAACTTTTTAGCAGCACTTGTCATGTAAATCCTCAGAACGACTCACATTTCTCGGTAGCGTTTCCGTCCCTACTTTCCAGCTTGGAGATCGTCAAGTTTTCTTCTATAAATTTAAACAGCCTTGAAAGCTGTGTCGTCGTACAAAACCGCATTTGATAATGTGACAGAACCGTTGTTGGCTCAGGAGGACAAGATTTTTGACCAAAAAATGGAGGCGATAAAGAATCAAATAGACAACAACAGGGCTTAAATTAACCATAACTTGGCTCTTCTCGATGAAGCAGCCTGAAAATTAGCAGTCAAAAACCACAAATAAAAGGAATAGTAAAATGAAAAAGTTAACTAGTTTTATCGCAATGGCTCTGGCATTCTGTTTTTTATTCGGCAGCATAACATCTGCGAACGCACTGGAGATCGGTATGGGTTGGGCCGGAAAGTCAGGAATGGCAAAACGGGTAACAAAGGGATTTGAACAAGGGATCAAAGAACTCTCGCCGGATATAAAAATCGAATACCAGAAGGAACTCGCTTCAATTGAAGCGCTCGGCGAAGTCGTGAAACGTTGGGAAAAAGAGAAAAACGGCATGGTCATTCTTCGTTCGAACGGGGCCAAATGGCTCGCAAAGAATTCACCTTCCATACCTACATTTATCGGTGCCTGCAATAACCCCAGCCAGTTAGGGGTTGTAAAGAACCTACAGAAACCTGAAGGCCAAATAACCGGTGTGACCTATTTCCTGCAGGTGGATACCCAGTTTGAGATATTTCAAGCGATTCTGCCTGAAATGAAGTCCGTGCTGCTGCTTGGGGAAGGTAACCCGTCAGCCGCGGTTGATCAATCAGGGACCAAAGAGACGTGCAAAAAACTCGGAATAAAATATAACGAAGTGTTCTGTTCATCAGCAGAGGAAGCCATAAAAGCCGTGAACAAATACAAAGGAAAAGTCACTGCCGTAATTATTGGTAACCAGGCCGTCATTATGGAGAAAGCAGACCAGATCGCTGAAGCCGCGGGTAAGACTCCAGTGGTGTCCTATTCCAATAAAGCTGTGAAACTCGGCGCTCTGGGCGGCTTTGTGGCAGATGATGTCAAACTGGGCTATATGCTTGCGAAATCATTGGTAGATGTCCTGGTCAAAGGCAAAGCGATCAAAGATGTGCCGGTCAAAGTAGATCCCGACCCAAAATTTTTCCTAAACGCGATAACGGCTAAAAAAATCGGTGTCGAAATTCCATTCGAAATTCTAGAGACGGCAACAGTTATTGAGTAAAAATTAGTTTTTTTTCTTTAATACAATACCCTGGCTCTTGTCACGATAGAGCCAGGGTAAAAAATGAGGATGAGGAGTGAGTTATGAAGTTAACTCTTAAAAACAAGTTCCTTTTGCCGACTCTAGCTTTGGTAATCTTCGGAATGGGGCTTTCGGGGGTGATTTCGCACTCATTGTCAAGAAGTGCACTTAAGTCTGTCATTACGGACCAGATTGAGCATATAGCGGATACGACCATTAAAAATATGGACGCTTGGCTTAAGGATCGTACCCTGGATGTCCGGAGTTGGAGTCGGCAAAAAGTATATAAAACCGCGCTGAAAGACACATTCGTGGGCAAGGCGGCCCGCAATTCCGCCAACCTCAATATGGGACTTTTAAAGGATGAATATAAGTACTATGAAAATATTTGCCTGGCCGACCTGGAAGGTGAGGTGGTCGCAGCTGCAAATACAGCCGCTATTGGTAAAGTCAAGGTTGCAGATCGGGAATATTTTCAGGCCGCTTTAAAAGGGCAATTGTTGATTTCCGATGTATTCAAAAGCAAGACAACCGGCAGCCTGGTTTTCATTATTGCCTCACCGGTCAAAGTTAAGAGTAAAACTACGGGCGTCATTTTTTGCATTGTCGACCTCAAACATATCAATGACCAGTTTATTGCTTCAGTTAAAGTTGGTGAAACAGGTTATGCTTTTCTCTACAATAGCGACGGCATCGTGATTGCGCACCCTGATAAAACGCAGATTATGAATATGAACATGGCGGAATTCGACTTTGGTCGGCAAATGATGGACCAGAAAAAAGGGTGGGCGAACTATACCTTTAAAGGTGTCGAGAAAATCGTCAACTATAAGCCGTATCAACGCATGGGATGGACTTTAGGCGTAGGGGCGGCGACCAAGGAATTTTACGCGCCGGTTAAACAATTAGGTTATATCAACGGCACCGTTGCGTTGTCTGTAGCAGTTATCGCAGCTATTGTAATTCTTCTGTTGGTTCGTTCTATTGTCAATCCGATCAACCGGATCGCCCGGGGGCTTCATGAAGGGGGAGATCAGGTGGCCTCGGCATCGGGACAGATTTCAGCCTCCAGCCAGCAGTTGGCTGAAGGCTCCTCCGAGCAGGCAGCGTCCATCGAAGAGACCTCATCCTCTTTGGAAGAGATGTCCTCCATGACCAAACAAAATGCGGATAATGCCGGCCAGGCAGACATTCTCATGCAAAAAGCCAACCAGGTGGTCGCCCAGGCCAACGATTCCATGACAGAGTTGACCGGGTCAATGGAGCAAATCTCTAAAGCCAGCGAGGAGACTTCCAAAATCAATAAAACCATCGACGAGATAGCCTTTCAGACCAATCTGCTGGCGTTGAACGCGGCGGTGGAAGCGGCCCGGGCGGGTGAAGCTGGAGCTGGATTTGCGGTGGTGGCCGACGAAGTCAGAAACCTGGCTATGCGCGCAGCGGACGCAGCTAAGAATACGGCCGAGCTTATCGAAGATACCGTCAAGAAAGTTGATGACGGCACGGTGTTGGTTAATCACACCAATGGGGCTTTTTCTAAAGTAGCAGAAAGCGTTTCCAAGGTGGGCGAGTTGGTTAGTGAAATTGCGGCGGCCTCCAATGAGCAGGCCCAGGGCATCGATCAGGTCAACACCGCCGTAGGCGAAATGGACAAAGTCACCCAGTCTAATGCGGCCGTTGCGGAAGAGTCGGCCAGCGCGTCTGAAGAGATGAGTGCCCAGGCCGAAAAGATGAAATCTATTGTGGGTGAATTGGTGGCATTGGTTGGCGGCAATTCAAATTACCATCGTAAAGTCTCAGATGCTGAAATTAAGACACCATCACCTTTATCCAGAAACGATCTCGGTGCTTTTAAAAAAAATAAACCGGTGCTATACCGGGAAAAGAAAGAAACACCAGAACAAATGATTCCATTAGATGGGATGGAGCTGAAAGATATCTAATTAATATCGTTTCTCGATCTTCGAAAGCGCGGCAACAGCAGCATATTGAAAAATAGACATTCAAGACAACATGGACTTTCTCAGAAATCTATCGAAGGTGAAGTAGGAGTCAGGAACGATTGTTACGAGTGCAAAAAATTGTTCTTATGTTTTTGAGCTATAAGCTTCAATGTTTAAGTGACTTTCAACTGATTTCAAAATTAAACAATAGATCGAATGAAAGAAAACCCCCGATATCTGCCATGCCATGAATTCAAACAAACCACCGAATTAGAACACCTCAAAACCCAACAGGGCTCGGAATTCCCGCGGTAATGATTCCGGGCCCTGCTTCCCGTGCGCTGAGAGTGCTTGCTATCGAATCCGCTCAACTTATCATATATTTAATAATCAAGGAGTTGCTTTAGCACCCCGAGTCCCGAATTTTCGTAGTACTTCCCCTCTGCTTCCCCCAATTAGATCATAGATTTTAAAGTAGCCAGCTCCAGTTGATCACAGGCATCCTCCGCCCGGTCTGAGGCCTCTACAATAGCATCAAGACAATATTTCAGATGCTGTTTATGGGCGAATTCCAGATTGGGAGACGTAAAAATTTCCTTAGTCAGATCCCATTCCAATTTATCTACATGCGACTCCAGCATGCCAACTTCCTTGGTATGTTCGCGCACCACCTCGATTTTACACTCTCCTTTGAAATAGCATGAGATCGCAAGTTTTAGTGACACGATAATACCCAGAGAGTCCCGGGCAATAGCAAGGAAGTAGGGTTTCATTTCATCGGGAATCGACGGGCGCTGGTTTAAAAAGAATTCGGAACAGGCTTCTCCCGCGTTTCCAACCTTGTCAACGCTTTCCACCAGCTTATAGATGTCCTCTCGCAACAAGGGTAAATATGCTCCTGAATATAACTTATCCCGGATTCCATATCGAATAATATCTGCCTCAGATTCCGCATCGCGGGCTTGACGAGCGCAAATTTTTGCCTGGCCGGTGTTTTTCGTCAGATAAAATTCGACCGCTTGGATAGCATACTGCATGCACTCCTCCACCACATCCAAGTGCTTCATGATGAGCTCGATAACCTTTTTTTCTTTTTTAAATAGTAACATCAAATATCCTTCTAATTTGAATCCTGAATAAATTTAAAGGCCTGTATAAAAATACAGCGTCTATTGCTATCTGATCTGAAATTTCAAATTTACCGTTCAAAACAACCACTTTAGCATGCGATATAAAACGCCGGCAAAAATCGCAGCGCAGCTTGGCGCCAAAATCCAGCCGACCATAATAGTGGTGACCTTTTTCTGGCTGACGGAACGAGCGCCTTTGGTTAGCCCGACTCCAATCACAGCGCCGACAATGGCCTGGGAGGTTGACACCGGGATTCCGAACATCGAAAAAACATGAACGCCAAAAGCAGCGGCAAATTGCGCCGAAAACGCTCCGGGAAGATCCAAGGGTGTTATACTTTTCCCAACGGTGTTGGTTACTCTGCGACCAAAAGTCAGGATACCGGTTGCCATGGCAACGCCTCCCAGGAGCGCCAAGTAAATCCCTTGATCAGGGTACTTGTTCAGCAAGGGGCCGATAGCATTACCGACATCATTGGCACCCAAAGAGTAGGCGACATAACAACCGGATCCAACGGCGAGAAAAACCAGCAGCCGGTTCCAGATGTATATCGCTTTGATACCTTTGAGAGCTTGAGTTAGGCCTAAATATAAACAAAATGCAAGGAACAGGGTCAATATCGGACTAATTACCCAACACGAAAATATTTTTATCAGTATCCCCAGTTTGAAATAATTTGCCTGAAATCCAACGATGCCAAGCCCTGCCCCGGCAACGCCCCCGACAATAGACTGTGAGGTCGAAACAGGAATACGGGAAAAGGTGGCCAGAGTCACAAATACGCCGGCAGAAAAAAGCGCAACAAAAATGGCAAGATCAGGTAATTTCCCGTCGGGAAAGTATTGCTCTAGTTCTGTCGGCGGGAACTCCCCGTGTACATTTCGATAGGCATCGGTCGACGAAATCACAATGCCCTTGCCAACGGTTTTCATCACGTGATGGCCCTGTAAAACTCCACCGAGAATCACAAATAAGGCCATCAAAATGGCTGCTTTACGAAAGCTTATAATGCGGGCGCCGACGGTCGTACCGATGCAATTGGCCGCATCGTTGGCACCGATGTTCCATCCGACATAAAATCCTGTGACAAGGAGAAAAAAAGCAATAACTATTTCCATGGGTACCGGCTATCCATCGAGAATTAAGGAGTATCTGACATTGAACTTTAGGGAAATTGGTTGGTTCATTGGTTCACAAAGAAATAAGGCCATGACACCTAACTGAGTACAAATCTTCCAAAGCCCGCTTAGTCGCTCTTGGTTAGTGGCATCATATTATTACGAGGGGATTTGATCAAGGAAAGATGTTACATGATTTTGATTTGCTACTAAAGTTCCATATCAAGATTTCAAGCATCTTCCCGATATTAGTGTTATCAATAATTGGATTAGTTCGTTTTCAGCGGCGCATTTCGAACGAGACTTTTGGCCGTGAGCGGATGTATCCACTTGACAAGGCACCAGTGCCTGGTAACCACAATGCCGTTATCCGTATATCAAACAAAATTGCCGCATGAAATCACACAGGCTGAGTTTCATCGCGGATCCAATCACCTGGTCCTGCTCCAGGGAAACGGGGAGCTATGCTGCCGCTCACTTGTCGGGGACACCAAATGGCAGCTGGAACTGGATTGCGATCCCTTGGCCTTCTCAATCAGCGGTGATGGCAGCCAAATTGCGGTGCTGGGAAACCAGACTCTGCTGTTCTATGATCTATGGTCTGGCCAAATGCAAACCATCGCCGTGGACGAAAAAATCCGCCTGTTGCAAAGCCATAAAAATTGCGTGGTGGTGGGCGGCTTTCAAAAAACACTGACGATGCTCAAATCAAACGGCAAGGAGCTGGCCAAACTCGAGTGCGAATCTCTTATTCGACAATTCCGCGTGGTTCCCCGTACCGGGCAGATTCTGATTCACGGCGATGATCAGACTTTGCAATGCTGCCGGTTTCCGGCTGAATCCGAATGGATGCTGGAAAAAATGCACATTACCAGTGAACTGGTTGCCAGCGACGACGGCCGGATCTGTTATTTTGTGCGATACCCGAATGAGTTGATCTGGCTCGATCTCCGAACCGAGGAATACGCCGTTATCGATCACGATTTTTTTGTCCGGCAAATCGCAATTTCAGCAGCCGGCACTGAATTGCTCGCACTTGACAGCAGCAATCGGCTGACGCTTTACGATAGGGAACTGGCCCCCGTCTGGCAGGAACAGATGAAGCAGCAGATCCATCATATCGGGCTGTCACCCGACGGCGATTATTTCCTGACGACGGATAAAGACGGTGTCGTGAATTGTTTTGCCGTGCAAGAGTCCCGCCGCAATGTCGGCGAATTCATTGAAATCCAGGCCAATCGCCGCATCATCGAAAAAGACAAGCTCTGGAGCCAATCCCCCGGACTACATCGTAAAGTCCACGAATTAAACCACCTGACCGTCTCCCCATCAGGGCGCCACATTGCATTCATCGGCCTGGATGGAGCGGTTCATTTCTTGAACGAAGGCGGCCGCCAGGTTTTCAAGACGCGCTTCCCGGCTAGGGTGGAAAATATCGTCCTGAGCGACGATATGAACTACGGATATATATACGGGGCCGGCCAGATGATTTTAATCGATTTTCGGCAGGGCAGTGCCCGGTACCATTCTTTCGAAATCCCGCTCTGGACACCGCCCCTGATCAATTTCAGTAAAAAGCGGATTTACCTGCTGTCCACTGACGAAAGCCTTCGACTCTATAATTTTAGCTTCGATTTGCTTAAGAAAATAACCACGCCCAAGTCCTATCGTCGGGCGATTGTGGCTGAAGCGCTGGGGATCATTCTGTTCAATGACCGTCAGCTTTGCGGCATATCTGACACCGGCACATTAGTATTTAATTTCAACCTCCGCGCGGCGCCGACGTCACTGCGCAGCGCCGGGAGTTTTTTCTACGGTGTCTTTGAGGATGGGACGCTCGTATCGCTGGACGTGTCAAATCCCGGGAGGATCAAAAGCACATTCAAAAAAATGAAGCGGCCTCTTGATCTGATCTCGGTTGAGCCGCTGATAATTTTGGAAGCGCAGGAAACGGTGCAGCATCTCGAACCGGAATTGTCTGTCGTCAACAGCCAACCGGTTCAGTTCGAAGACTCATTTTTCGCTCTCAAGAACGACTCGATACAGGAAATCTGCCGCCGTCGGGACGGTTTTTTTTGCTATGCTGACGACCAGAACCTGATCTGGCGGTTTAAAACCGATGACTTCATTCGCGAGTCGGTCTTAACATTCAGCGGCATTGCATTTACCGGCAGCGAATCCGTAAATTTTATCGAAATCGAGCCCACAGACCGGCAACAGGATCAATTCACCGAATTTATCGAGATCTAAAATGGATGCTATTGAAAAAGAAATCATTCTGGACATCAAATCACGCTACCCGATAATTTACCTGGTCACTTCCGAGGAAAACCGGGCGGAAATGCTGGTCAACGCGGCGGGTAAATCAACCCGGAAGCCATGCTATATCTGGAGCCTGACCAACGGCTTTGCCGCCACCGATCGCTTCGGCAAGGCCAAGACAGCCACCGAGGCCCTGGATGCCATCCTGCGATACACGGAGCCGGGGCTTTTCGTACTCAAGGATTTTCATTCCTTCATGGATGACGACCTGGTGATTCGCAAGCTGCGGGATATCGTTTCTAATTTGAAAAAAAGTTACAAAACGCTCTTGATCATATCGCCGGTGTTGGTCCTGCCCCCCGGCCTCGAAAAAGACATTACCCCGGTGGATGTGCCGCTTCCTTCACCGGCGGAACTCAGGCAGATATTTCTATCATTGATAACACCGCTTCAAAAAGCCGCTAAAATCAAGGTCAGCCTGGATGAAAACCTCATTGAAAAAGTCACCAATGCATCCCGCGGATTGACCGCCAACGAGGCCGAAAATCTGTATGCCAAGCTGGTCGTCAGTAATCCCAAATTCAGCGAGGAAGATTTGCCCCTCGTGGTCGACGAGAAGAAGAAATTGATCAGAAAATCCGGCCTGCTGGAGTACTATGGCTATTCCGAAGATATGGAATCCGTGGGTGGTCTGGACAGCCTGAAATTGTGGCTGCGGCAGCGCGGTCTGGCGTTCAGTCAAAAGGCTCGGGATTTCGGATTGCCCGAGCCCAAAGGTTTGCTGCTGTTGGGGGTTCAGGGATGCGGGAAATCACTGGCTGCCAAAGCCACCGCCGCTTTATGGAACCTGCCGCTCCTCAAGCTGGATGTCGGAAAAATTTTTGACTCATATCTGGGTTCATCTGAAAAAAACATGCGCGAGGCGATTAAAACAGCGGAAGCATTGTCACCCAACGTTCTGTGGCTGGATGAGATTGACAAGGCCTTTAGCGGAGTCGGCGGCACGAGCAACGGGGACTCAGGCGCTTCGGCGCGGGTATTCGGTACGTTTCTGACCTGGATGCAGGAGAAAAGCGCGCCCGTATTCGTGCTGGCCACCGCCAACAAGATCCAACACCTGCCGCCGGAGTTGCTGCGCAAAGGCCGCTTTGATGAAATCTTCTTCATCGATCTGCCTAACAGGGCGGAACGCAGCAAAATCTTTGAAATTCACTTGACCAAGCGCAAGCGCGATTCCCGCGGCTTCGACATTGCCGCTTATGCCGCACAATCCAAGGGATTCACGGGAGCGGAAATCGAGCAGCTCATTATCTCCGGCCTCTATCGGGCGTTTGCGGAAAACCGCGAGATCTCCAACCAGGATATTCTGGCCGAAATCAAAGAAACCATTCCGCTGTCAATTACCTACAAAGAACTCATCGATGACATCAGAGCCTGGGCCGAAGGCCGCGCCCGATCGGCAGCATGATGAAAAATCAGTGACCACCAGCAGATCTTTGTCCATCCCGGTTGTTTTTTTGCTCTGCGGCCCAGTTTCTGAAAACCTGCAACGAGATGTCGTCGCTGTCCAAGCGCCAGTTGGGGTAGCCCCGGGCCTTGGGATAATAATTATAGTAAATAAACGCCGTTATCCGTTGGTCTGCTGCCACGCGGTTAAGAAAATCATTCATCCACGCCGGTTTCCGACGATCATCGGCACAGCCGATCTCAGATAAAAACAAGGGCTTATTGAGTCGGGCGAGCCGCGTCAGACTGGGTTCAAAAATCTCCTCATACCTTTGCCAGCGATGCCAGCGATCGTAATGATCGCCGAAATTATAGCCGTCCAAGCCGACAAAATCGACAACGTCATGGCCCGGGTAGTAGGTCAATGGATCTTGCAGAACCCCGCTGTTGGCCGCGGCCACATTCGGAGAAAACATCCACTTGATGTTGGTGGCGGCGGCTTGGCGGAACAGGTGGTGGATGCGTCGCCAGGCTTGTTTAAACTTTTTTGGCTGTTGGCCCCAGGAAAACCAGCCACCGTTCATTTCGAAACCAAAGCGAAAAATAACCGTCTTGTTCCAACGGGCTGCGGCAAGCCCCCATTGTTTGAAATACGTGTCCCAACGGCCGTCGGCAATATCTCCCAGGCCATCAGCATTGTCGCGGGCATGCCAGGGCGCCGGTTCAAAGCTGATGACCGGTATCAGGTTTTTCCGGGCGCAGATCTCAACGACTTGACGTGGGAAGCCGCGGTCCCGCGACAGATCGCGAAAAAAGAGAACATATTTCGGTGCTCCGCCCAACAAATTCAATTGCTGGCTCAGCTCCCTTTCAAACTGTTCAGGTGACCATAAAATCTGGTAAATCCCCCATGATAGTTTGGACCTCTGGTCCATATCCGAGATCGGCATGTCGTCCGTCATGCCGGGGGTAGCCAAAAAAATGGAGGCAATCGCGATAAGCACAAGTCGCCTATGAGAAGAAGTCAGATGCATTCGCATTCAATTGAGAACCGTTTGGAATAGCTGGTTATTGGCTAAGCTTTGCTACATTGAAAAATTGGAGTTAACGTAAAATGGTGCGGATTTGAATTCGTGTCAACACGAAACCTTTTGTTCGAGCCATCCGGCGTGACTGGGATCCCGGTTTGAGCTGCATGTCGAGATTGGTCTTTTTATCGAAACCTGGAAGCGTTTAAATACTTTAACGAAAAAAATCTGATTTATATTAGCTGAATGTCGATCCTGTCGATTCTTATTCGTCATATTAGTAGAAGCGTCAATTAATTCATAGATCGATGTCATCTGTCCATTAATAAATCAGATAGGGGTAACCCGGCTTGACGCTTTATTTTCAGCGCAACCGCAGGCAAGTTTCGGGCATTTGACAGAACAATAATTAACCTTAAAAAAATACAATGAGAAAAGGAGACAAACAATGAGATACATCATGTTAATTTATATGAATGAGGCTGAAGCTGCGTCCATCAGTCAGGAGGAGCAGCAAGCTGTCTTTGCCGCATATGGGGCTTATACCAACGAGATTCGTGAAAAAGGCATCATGCACGGTGGCGATGCTTTGCAGCCGAGCAGCACGGCCAAGACGGTGAAGGTCAGGGATGGAAAGGTGGTTTCTACGGACGGACCGTTTGCCGAAACAAAAGAGCAGCTAGGCGGCTATTATATTCTTGACTGCAAGGACTGGGACGAAGCCGTGGCCTGGGCCGCCAAGATACCCACGGCCCAGTCAGGTAGGATTGAGGTGCGGCCGATTATGGAAATGGGTTAAAGCGGAATATCGCTGAGACGACAGCAAGGGAGTGGCGAATGACCGGATCGTTCGATAACTGTCTGTTATGCATTCGCCACTCAAAATATTTGGAGGGGGAAAATGCAACATATGTAAAAATGGCTCCATTGAAATTCTTCCCGTAATGGCGTATTAACGGTCTCTATGCCGCCTAACGTTCACCAAGTTATCGAGGATACATTTCGCCAGGAGTCCGGTCGCGTTATCGCCACTTTAATCAGCCTGGTGAAGGACTTTGATCTGGCTGAAGATGCGCTGCAGGACGCATATAGCATCGCTCTGGAACGTTGGCCGACCAAAGGCATCCCCCGCAATCCGGTGGCGTGGCTCACCACCACCGCCCGACGCCGGGCCATCGACCGGCTGCGGCGCGATCAGACCCTGAGCCAAAAGAAGATGATTTTGCAGAGTCTGATCGAGCTCGACCAGCAAATGCATGAAATTCCCCCGGCGGACGCCATACCCGATGACCGACTTAAACTTATTTTTACCTGTTGCCACCCGGCTTTGGCGATCGAGGCCCGAGTGGCTTTAACCCTCAGAACGCTGGGGGGGGGTTGACCACAACTGAGATCGCCAAAGCCTTTCTAGTACCCCAGGCGACCATGGCCCAAAGACTGGTTCGGGCCAAACGCAAGATCAAACAAGCCGGTATACCCTATCGGGTACCGCCGGTTCATTTATTGAGCGAGCGCCTTGAGTCGGTGCTGGCGATAATTTATCTTATTTTTAATGAAGGTTATAGCGCCAGTTTCGGCGAGCATCTAATCCGGCGCGACCTGTGTGCCGAAGCTATTCGTTTGGGCCGGGTCCTGACCCGGCTGCTGGCTGACAGCCCGAACCTGTCGGAAGATCCGGAGTCTTTAGGCTTGCTGGCTTTGATGCTGCTGCACGACGCGCGTCGCAAAGCAAGAATCGATGACACCGGTCATCTGGTGACCCTCGAGGAGCAGGACCGCTCGCTATGGGACCGGGCCGAAATTGACCACGGATTGGCGGCGCTGGAGCAGGCCCTGCAAATGCAGCAACCCGGCCCCTACCAGATTCAGGCTGCCATCAGTGGGCTGCACTCCCAGGCGACCAGTGCCGCGGAGACTGACTGGAGCCAAATTGCCCTGCTGTATCGAGAACTGGCGAAGTTTAACCCGTCGCCGATTGTGGAACTCAACCGTGCGGTTGCGGTCGCCATGGCCAAGGGTCCTCTGGTCGGCCTTGGCTTAATTGACCAAATTGGTGAAACGAAAGCACTGACCGATTATTATCTCTTTCATGCCGCCCGGGCCGATCTGCTGCGCCGCAGTGACCGTTTGGCTGAAGCAAAGGCCGCTTATCAGAATGCACTGGGCTTAACCCAAAATGAGATTGAACAGGCGTATCTGCTGCGACGTATAAATGAAATCGAGACGCAAATGTGAGCGCTCCTCCCGCTGAGCGGGAAGCCTCAGGAAGCCTCCTGGAAGGGAGCAAGATCACTGGCACGACAATGTAAATCCGAATTCCGAAGCACGAAATACGAAATCCGCCTCCGGCGCACTCGTATTTCGTATTTATTCCAGCTCCGTTGATTCTCACCGGACCGGTAGAACCTTTTCGGGTCCAACACTATAAGTGTTGGTTTATTGCCGGAATAAAATTAGTAAAATGGAGGCGCAGTTAGCTTTCCAAAAACGGCACGTCCAACTAGAATTTGCTTAAGGTCCAAGAATTATTGCCGATCATTTTTATACTGATTGATTCAGTCGATTTTCCTGAAAAACTATTGATTGCAGTGCGGTCGGCATTTGCTATCAAAAAAGTTATCAGCAATAATAAAGGTGAACCTTGGACAGCAAATTTTATTCGATAATCTTCGAAGGTCAAATCGTTCCTGATCGAACCACCCAAGAGGTAAAACAAAATTTAGCAGCACTGCTCAAGGTCAACCTGGTACAGATTGAACGGCTTTTTATCAATTCTCCCATTGCCCTCCGTAAGAATTTGACCCACTCCACGGCATTGAAATATCTCAAAGTCCTTAATCAAATGGGAGTCATCTGCAGACTCGAAGGATCGGAAAAAGCCGACCGGCCGGCACAAAAATTGGAACTTGCCGGCAGCACGTCACCTAGCCGTGATGCAAACACGATGATCTGTCCTAATTGCGCCAGGGAGCAGCAAAGATCCGAAGAATGCATCCGCTGCGGCACCGTCATTCAAAAATATTTGGCGAAAATCAGTCATCCTTCGGAAGATTTGTCACCGTTGTATTCATCACCGAGCCAATTAAAAACAGGAGCGAATTCCAGCAACGCGTTCAAATTCTTGTCTTTGGCGGTCATAATCTTTTTGCTCCTTATCCTATTTAATTTTTGGAATGACCGCCCCATCCACCATGGCCCCGGCGTAGTCGCCCCCGACAAACCGATACAAACCCCTATTTTGAATGCAGATGAATTCGTCTATAAAGACTGCCGTATTACGCCATTGGCGAAATTTCATATTGAGGCAAGAGTGCTTAGCGAAAAGCGCTATTATTTCGACCGTGAGGCCGTGCTCTCACCTTTGGACCTGGCCCTGGGCTGGGGTCCCATGTCCGACGATGCCGTGCTCGAAGGTATCACCATTAGACAGTCCAACCGGTTTTATTTCTGGAGCGCTAAACGATTGCCGATCCCTAGAAAGGAAATCATTGAAAACAGTGCCAACATGCATATTATACCTGCCGATAATCTGATTGAAGATCGGTTGAAAGATATCCGTAAAGGCAACATTGTCAGAATTAAGGGCTATCTCGTGCGTGTCAAAGGAGATAACGGTATCTGGAAAAGCTCTCTGAGCCGCTCGGATACCGGCAGAGGGGCCTGTGAATTGATATGGGCAATAGAATTGGATGTCATGTCAACCCCTTAGTTGCATAAATTTCGGAGTGTTGGAGTACTGGATTGTTGGAGTATTGGCTGATGATTTGATCTTCTCTTTTATACCCAGTACTCCAGTACTCCAATAATCCAAGATCGAAACTTTTCAATAACTTCATACAATCTTACAATTTCCTTTTTATTGGGTATGGGTCCGTATCTTAATCGCCCCCAATCTTTATTATTTTTTCTTGACAATCGCATTTTTATAATCTAATGATCAGACAATCTAATCATTAGATTATAAGATTGGAGGATCCGCCTTGGCGACCATAGAAAAAAAGAAACTGTCAGATGCGGTTATCGAAGAAATCAAGCGCATGATCAAAGACGGGGAGCTCGGTGAAGGCGACAAACTCCCTAACCAAAATACATTCGCAGCGCAATTGGGGGTTAGTCGGGCATCTTTGCGCGAGGCATTACACACTCTCAATCTAATCGGCGCAATCGAGCAAAGACCCGGACTGGGCACGGTCATCAAGTCGGCCAATCCGGCGTTTTGGGCTGATCAACTGTCCCCGCCTCTGGTTTCGGACACCAACGCGACGTTAAAGCTTCTCGAAGCTCGCCGTCTCATTGAAGTTAGTGTGGTCGATCTGGCAGTGGAAAATGCCACCCAAAATGACATTCGAAAGATGGGCAAGCTCGTTCAAGAAATGACCCGCGCGCTGGAGGAAGACCGAACCGAAGATTACAGTAATTTCGACATGAATTTTCACCATGAAATTGCAAACGCTTCACACAACCGTTTCATGGTTCACATGTACGTGACCATCCGAGGCTTGATGGAGCAGTTTATCCGGGAAGCATTCACGGTCATTCCGGGGTTGCTCGAACGCTCTTTGAAATTCCACCTGCGCATATACAACGGCATCAAGGAAGGCAACAAGGTCAAAGCGAAAACCGGCATGAAAAATCACATCCAGGATATTGAAAAGGCATTTCGAGACTACTACCAATCCGGCGAACCGATGAACGACGCACAGAAAACGAGGGAACTAGCCAATGGATAGATTAGTTGCCGTTGTCACCGGGGGCACCAGGGGAATCGGGCTGGCAATTGCCGAGTCTTTGGTAAAACGCGGGGCCGCCCTGGCAGTTACATATTGGAGTGATGACCCAGGGGCTGAATCTGCCAAGGCGCATTTGGAAGCGTCCGGTAATGATGGTGATCCCATCCTGGTGCTCAAGGGCGATGCCGGTGACTCGACCGTCGTGAAAGATCACTACCGGACTATTCGAGAAACCCTGGGGCCGATCAATGTACTGGTCAATAATGCCGGGATTATGCCCGCCAAATCCTTCGATGATATTACGGTTGATGTATGGAATGAGACGATTCGTATCAATCTCAGCAGCTCCTTTTACTGGTGCCATAAGGTCGTGCCGGACATGCGGGATCAAGGGTTTGGCCGTATCGTCAACATTTCATCCATCGCAGCCCGCGGAGGCGGCGTCGTCGGCCCGCACTACGCGGCCTCCAAAGCCGGCATGGTGGGCCTCACACGCTATGCCGCACGAGAATTGGGTCAATATGGGATCACCGTCAATGCAATCGCACCGGCTTTTATCGAGGACGCGGGAATATTCACCGGGTGGTCGGAAGGTCAAAAGACGGCTTTAAAGCAGAAAGTTTCAGTTCCGAGAATCGGAAACAGCCGCGATGTGGTGCAGGCGTTTGAATATCTTATGGACTCAGGCTTTGTCACCGGCGTAACCTTGGATGTCAATGGGGGAGCCTTTATGATTTAAATCGATTATCAGGGATGACAAATAAAATAGATCCGCCGAAGGCGAACCATAAATATTCAATTGTCAATCTTCAATCTTCAATTCCGGCTTCGCCGGGTTAGGTTATAGAACCGTAAAATTTTCAAGGATTATGCCTAGTGGGCTTCCAGCCAATTGGCACCGACACCGACTTCGACTACCAATGGAACTTCCAGGGTAACGACCTGTTCCATTTCCTGCTCGACCAGCGCAGCGATGATTTCTTTTTCATGATGAGGTGTGTCAAAAACCAGCTCATCGTGGACGCTCAGTATCATTCTGGTCTTTAATCTCTCTTTTTCCAGCCGGTTTTGAATAGCAATCATCGCCAATTTTATAATTTCGGCCGCCGTTCCCTGGATGGGGGTGTTGACGGCGGCCCCTTCCGCCATGCGCCGGGGCAAGCCCCGCCCGTTGATGGCGGGCAGGTATCGTCGCCGTCCCATCAGGGTTTGCGCATACCCTTGTTTTCTGGCCTGATCCAGAAAATGCTCCTGCAGGGTATGTATCGTGGCATATTTCTGGAAATAGCGCTCAATAAAGCCTTTGGCTTCCGTCCTAGTGGTGTGTGTGATCAAGGACAATCGTTCAGGGCCCATGCGGTAAATCAAGCCGAAATTAACCTCCTTCGCCCGGGCGCGCATCTCCCGGGTGACTTCATCTTCCGCAACTTCGAATATGGTCGCTGCCGTGAGCGCGTGAATATCAAGGTTTTGACGATAAGCGGCCAGAAAAGTCGGATCCTTTGAAAAATGAGCCACCACCCGCAGCTCGATTTGACTGTAGTCCGCTGATACCAGCACGTGGTTGTCATCCGAAGGAATGAACACCTGCCGGATTCGCCGTCCCTCCTCGGTCCGTATGGGAATGTTCTGCAGATTGGGATTATCCGAAGCCAAACGCCCGGTGGCAGCCACGGTCTGCCTGAATGAAGAGTGGATCCGGTCGCTGTCCGGGTTCACAAATCCAGGCAGCTGATCCACATAGGTATTTTTCAGCTTATTGAGTTCCCGGTATTGCAGGATCAGGCCCGGCAATGGATGCGCCTGCATCTTCTCCAGTGTCTCCTCATCGGTGGACATCTTATTGCCGGTCTTGATTTTTTTGGGTTTAACCTTGCATTGCTTGTGAACTTCCAGCTTGTCATACAGGATAGATTGCAGTTCCAGGATAGAATTGATATTAAACTTCTCCTCTGCAACTTCATAGATTCGTTCACTCAATGCCATCAATCGATTTTCAAATTCTTCGGAGATCTTCCCCAGGCCGGCGGCATCGATCCGCACCCCGTTTTGTTCCACAACCGCCAGCACTTCGGCTAACGGCATCTCGACATACTGGTAGGTTCGCAGCATGTCGGTCTGCTCCAGCTGTTTCAGCAAATGCGTGGCCAGCTGACCCATCACGCCGGTAATTTCACAATATGCCAGATAGTGGTCCGATATTGACTCGATAACATGCTGTTCTTCGGAAGGCTTTTGCTTTTTAGCCGGGAGTATGTAGTGCGGTATATAGTGCAACTGACGGAATATTATTGCTGCCAGGCTAAAATCCCGTTCATTTGATTCAACCAGGTGGGCGGCCAGCATCACATCCACAATATTTTTACCCGTGCGGATGGTACGCGGGGTCAGCAGTTGCAGGAGATGTTTCCAGTCGTAGACGATTTTTTCAATTTCGGCGGAGGCCAGCAGAGACCCAAGCTCTTCGAAGATGACGGTTTGATGCTGTGCTAAATCCGGGTCATCAAGCGGCAGAAACCAGGCCTGGGCCGCGTCCACCGCAAGCACCAGGCCTTGAATTTCACCACCGATAAAGCGATCCCCTTTTCGAATGACATCCAGGGTTACGCGTTTTAATTCGGCTGCTGATTGGATCAGCGATTGAAACCGATCGATGGAATCCACGAGATTCGGTTTTATTTTGTCGACCCGGACTAGCGCCATCGGCTGCTGGTCGGGTTTCTCACCGATTTTTGCCGGCGCCGTCACGGCTGTTTTGCCGGCGGAGCTGAATTTCTTGAGAAAGGTTTTGAATTCCAACTCTTCCAGAATTTCAATCAATCGCGGATTATCCATCAGGCTGTGCCGATCCATTCTCAAATCGTCCAGTGACAGTTCCAAGGGCACATTCACGTCAATGGTCACGAGCTCGCGGGACAAAAATGCATTTTCCCGGTCATTGATCAGTTTTTCCAGCATTTTATTTTTGGGGAGTTCATCGATATGCTCATATAAATTCGGTATCGAACCATATTTGGCGATCAACTTGACCGCCGTTTTTTCGCCAACGCCCTTCACACCAGGAACATTATCCGAGGAATCTCCCATCAATCCCAGAATATCGATTACCTGGTCGGGGCGGCATCCAAATTTCTCCTGAACATACTTGAGCCCCAGTTTGCGGTTTTGATGATTGTACATGCAATTTTTGTCGGTGATCAGCTGCATATAATCTTTATCACTCGTCACCATGGCCCCCTCGATTCCCTTCTCTGAACACAGGCGCATCAGGGTACCGATAATGTCATCCGCCTCATATCCCGGAAATGTGATAAACGGCAGATTAAGAGCTTCGATCAGCTTCGGTAAATATGGCAGCTGCTCAACCAGATCATCGGGCATTTTCTCGCGGGTGGCTTTGTACAAGGGATACTGTTTATGTCGAAAAGTGGGTTCGATAGAATCGGAGACCACAGCCAAATAGTCCGGTTTCTCCGCATCGATAATTCTTACGATCTGTGAAAAGAACCCGTAAATGCCGCTGGTGTTGAGCCCTTTGGAGTTGATCAAAGGACTGCGGATCATCGCAAAAAAATTCCGATACAGAATCGCCATTGAATCCAACGCAAACAGTTTAGCCATATGTCCTCTTTTTGCAGCAGGGGTTAGTTATCAAATTTATGCTTCTCTAAAGACCCGACCTTGAAGAATTGGCGTCGATTAGCGCAGGGCGCCTGCCATTAGGGCAAATTTTTTTGGTATCAGATGTCAGGTTTCAGGTGTCAGCGCTGCCGCCGGCCAAAAAAAATGCCAGTCTAATCGAAAAAAAATGAACGTCGAACATCGAACGTCCAACATCGAACTTCGAATAATGAATTCTGTCTATTTTATTCTCTGACAGGATCAACTGGATCAACAGGATAGTTGCCTACTATACAAATATCAATCCTGTTATCCTGTCTAAAAACAATTTAGTTTCATACAAGTGTTCAGCACTTTTCCTCCCTGACACCTGAAACCTGACACCCGAAACCTTCCGTCGCTCACCACATGTTGACAGAGAAAAATCATTAAGAGATTGATCAGGATTTTGTCACCGGACGGCTACTCTCTCGTTATAGAGCGAAGTTTTTTACAACACAAATCACCGGCGCATGATCGGATGGTTTGGGCTGCGACCGGTTGTCGATATCAATTTCACAACTGGTGCAAAGTTCGGCAAGCCCGGCGGTTACCCAAATATGATCGATCCGCATCCCTTCATTTTTTTCGAATCCACGGGTTCGGAAATCCCACCAGCTATACAAGTCCCCGTCCTTGTGGAAATTGCGATAAATATCCAGCAGCCCCCACTGTTTAAACTCATCGATAAAACGATGCTCCCTGGGATGAAAGCTGACCTTGTTTTGCATGGCTTCGGCCGAAACGACATCCCGTTCATCCGGTGCAATATTGATGTCGCCGAGCACCATTACCGGATCGGCAGCAGTAAAACACACCGACAGCTCGGAAAGCAGCTTGGCGAGAAATTCGAGTTTATATTTAAATTTAGGCGACTCTGTCGTTTGTCCCTGGGGCACATACACATTGACAATATGGATGCCGGCAATACGGGCACTTAGCAAACGCTTGTTTTCAGCATCGTAGCCGCCGTTAAACCCGTACTGGACGTCTTCAATCGGCAGTTTACTCAGCAGCGCCACGCCGTTATAGCTCTTTTGTCCCGCGTATACGGCGCTATAGCCGGCTTCTCGCATTTCCTGTTCCGGAAACTGGTGATCTTCCACCTTGGTTTCCTGCAGACAGACAATATCAGGCTGTTGTTCCGCAAGCCAGGATAGAACGAGTGGCAGGCGGATACGGATGGAATTGACGTTCCAGGTAGCAATCTTGAGAGTTTCGGCCGCGACCTGCTCTTTAAATTGAATTCGGTCATCGGGCAGCAGGCACTCTCGATTGGAGTAGATAATCGTCTCCGGCGGGTCCACAATGCCACCCCAGGATCGATGGACTGACAAACGGTTGCCGCGCCACCATGCGTACATTTGCGATACGGTTGCTTGATGAAACGACTCTGCCAGATTACGCGAGAGTTCTGAAACCGTAACGCCGGATTTCACTATGGACAGGATTTCTTTCGGATCCATGACTATGTCTCAATGTGGTTTATCGGTGAGTGGTTGTTATCAACGGCATTAAATAATGTAAGGAATCTTGGGGATATCTCAAGTTTAAAAATTATGAACCATATATGTACACATTAATTTACATTATATGAATATATTTCACACTCTCAAATTTCAGAAAAATAATCTCTTTAACCAAAATCACTGTTAATTTCAATATCTTAAAGATTTATACCGGCGAATGGCACATTTCTTGATTATAAGTTTATCAAACAGGCAGCATTCGGTCACGGGACAGAATCAAAAACCTAAACGGAACTGAAAATCCGCAAGAAAGGAGGCTCATATGAAAAAGACTAAAGCTACAGTGATTGGTTTGGCTGCGATTGCCTTTGCCGGATGCGCATTAGCAAAGGGTTCCATCCGACACAGCAGCCAAGCACTGACACACTCCGCTCAATCGGTCAAACATTCCGTTCAAGCAGTAGGTAACGGCTCAATGGCCGGTGCCAAGCTCATTTCAGGCGCTGTCGCGGTCCCCTTGAAGATCTTTGGAGCGGTGTCCATTGTGAGCGGACAAATGAGCGACCAAATGAGTGAAGATCTTTGGAACACAGCATCGGGCAAACCATTTGAACTCACGGATCAGAGCTTTATCAAAGCCGGCCTACCGCCCCATGAAGCGATACAGGATTAGATTGGCGGCGGTGCCAATTTTGACAATTTAAACTTCAGGGGGCGGGAAAAGCTCAGGAACAAATTGATTTATTTTTGGTATACTGTTGTGATATATGGAATTCATTCTGAGATGGCCAATAATTATTGAATCAGTGCCGGCATGCTCACCATGCTCATAGTGGGAAAGTTGGTCAATTATAGAAGGGCGCATAACTATGAATATAGCAGGTATAAAAAAAATGAGTAAAACTAAGCGCCTTCAGGCCATGGAGGCTCTTTGGGATTCGCTTATATATGATAACGGAGATATTGAGACTCCCGATTGGCATGAAGAGATTCTTGAGGAGAGAAAAAATAAGATTTCAAGTGGTAAAGCTAAATTTATCTCTCTTTCAGAACTTAAGGCGACTCGTAAACGATGAAAATTGGTGATGTCTACATCTTGGAAGAAGCTGTTGACGATTTAAATGAAGGTAGATCTTTTTACGATATTCAAGAAACAGGTGTTGGAGACTATTTTTGGGATTGTCTAATAGCAGATATGGAATCACTAATTATTTACGCTGGTGTTCATCGGAAGAAGCTTGGTTTTTACCAAATGTTCGCTAAGCGTTTCCCTTATGCCATTTACAATGAAATTATTGAAAAAAATGCCTATGTTGTAGCAGTTTTACCTATGCGCAGAGATCCAGCCTGGATTTCACACCAATTGAAAGCAAGACAATAGCTCCAAACTGCAGATGTCAGCGTTTCTGCATCATGCGCCAGAGTTGGCCGGGGTCTTCATTCTCTATATTCATGATAAGCTTCAACATTTCTTCACCCCGCCCGTTGGGCAGAGAACGTGTCAGACGCAAAAACTTTTCCCCCAGTTCTTCCTCGGAATATGGATTGTCAGGATCTCCCCTGGCGGATAGGGTTTCGTTTTTAATCTGCGTGCCGTCATTCAAGTGAAGCACTACCCTGGCCAGACATTTCTCGGGAAACAGCGCAGTCAGTTCAGGATCCTCTTCGATCGTTACTTTCGCGGCAATGTCCAATAACCCTTGATTAGACAAAGACTCTGCCGTCATATCTTCCGGATGTACCTGCCCCTTGATCAGTTGGCACCCGACGGCAAAAGGAATGCTGTACATAGCGGCCACCGGGTTTTCCGGGGCCGTGCGCCCGAGCAGCAGCGCCTTCTCAAAGCTTTGTACCACGATGGATTTAATGCGGTCCGGCTTGATCTCATTTTCTTCGATCAGGGCTGAGAGGCCGTCTAATACCGGATGGGAGAAGCGGCAGCAGGCATACATCTTAAAATAAACCGAGCAGATTTCCCAATTCCGGCCCAGGTCTTCGCACTGGGTCGCATCCAGCAAAAAAGGCGCCATGGCGTCAAACCCGGCGGCAGCAAGCTCGACTGCTGTTATCGCAGTATGGGATGCCCAGGCCATGCCTTCTTTCATGGACGAGGGTCCCGCCAGGGACCGGTCCTGGGGGGCCTGGGGCGCATAATATTCGGCCAGACCCAGGGCATTTTGCAGTTGGGCTTTGGAGAAGTCACACAATTTTCCGGCCGCGGCCGCTCCCCCGGTGATGCTCCAGGCGCCGGAGCCCTTGCGGGGCCCGCCGGCCTGGCGCATGATCAAAGCGCTGCGCACCGCGGTTTCATATCCGGCCACAATGGCCGCCAGCAAATCCCGGCCGCTGCAGCCGTTTTCCGCAGCCAGCATCAGAGACAGGGGCACGATGACGGCGCCGGGATGTCCCTGAGCTCTGCGGTGGCCGTCATCAAGGTCAAAATAGGTGCTGGCATGGGTGTTGATAAAAGCGGCCCAGGCCCGGGCGGCTGATAGTGGTGTAGCCACAATGGCGGTTGTGCCGGGATTAGAATTTGAAATAGACCGGGCCAGGGCAAGCAGCGGAGGGTAGTTCATCCCGCTGACCATGCAGCCAACGGCATCCAGCAGGCAAAGGCGCGCGGTGCGGCGGGCGGCTCCCGGGATAGTTTCATGCGTTAAGTCTGATATAAAGTCAACTATGTTGGGCACGGAATGCTCCGCAATAGGCGCTCAGCGGCGCCATATCGACCATTTGATATTGATATTATTAGAGCGGTTATATGTTATTGTTATAATTGAGCTAAAATTAAGGTATTCTGTCCATTTGAACCTGGGAAGATTTCCATATAACGTTCTAATTAAAACGCTTCACTGAAAATGCCTCCAGCGAGATTTCGGGCTTGCGTCCTGTGGCGAGCGCGGCTGCCAGGTGGCCGACCATGGGCGACAGCTGAAAGCCATGGGCCGAAAAACCGCAAACATGAAAGAGTCCGGGCGTTGCCGGGGATTCCGCGATTACGGGCAGCCCGTCCGGCATCATGCCCTCGATACCGGCCCAGCACCGCACAATGGTCGCATCCTTCATGACCGGAAAATGTTCCAGAACCGTTGCGGCACTTTGCTTCATTTCGCTAAAATCAATAACGGTTTTTTCGCGCGCCATATCCAGCACCGCCCGGTGGGCCCCGCCAATGACAACGGTGCCGTTGGCCGTCTGCTTGAACGAGAGCTTTCGGCCATGCACGCCCACCACCGGTCGGATAAAACGGGGACGGCGGGCGGTAACCATCATGGATAAGCCTTCCGGCTTTATGGGCAGTTCGTCGTGAACCAGCGTTGCCAGGCGGCCACCCCAGGCACCGGCACAGTTGATCACCACCTCTGAGTTAAAGCGGCGTCCACCGGAGGCAGTAACTAAGAATCCGATTTCATGGCGGGAAATATCGACGACACGGCAGTGGACAACCGCGTGGGTCCCGGCCGCGCGGGCGGCATTGTAAAAAGCCCGCAAGGTCTGCGCCGGAGATGCATGCCCGTCGTCCCTGGCCACGATCCCACCGCTGCAGCGGCCCGCATAAGCCGGCACCAGGCGTTTAATTTCGTCTGCCGTCACCAGTTCCTCGTGGTCGAATCCCAGTGCCCGGACCTCATTCACCCGTTGCTCGAACAAAGTCATGGCATTGTCATCCGGCGCAACACGAACCTGACCGACCGGCTCAAAGCCGCAGTCGCTATCGACAATGGAGGAAAGACGATGCCACAGCTCCATGGCGGCAACCGACAAGGGGATCTCTTCCAGGGCCCGGTTCAGGCGCCTGACACCGCCGGCATTGACGGCGGAGGCGTGGCAGGGGTGATGCTCCTTTTCCAGCAGCAGCACCTTTTTCCCGGCCCGCGACAACCAGAGGGCCGTGGATGAACCCATCAGGCCGGCACCGATGATGATGACGTCGGCCCGCGTCATGGGTCTGGTGTCTCCAAAAGATGAAGTTCGGCAAGTTCGGCCAGGGCAATGTTGCGGACCGGCGGTCTGATATTCAGAGATTTAAGTCCCTCGGGTTCGAGTTTCATAAATTCAGCCGTAAGTTCGGCCAGGGCGCTGCCGCACATCCGCCCCTGGCATTGGCCCATCCCGCAGCGGGTCATGGCTTTGATCTCATTGGGATCCCGGCAGCCTTCGACCAGGGCCCGGTGAATATCCCCGGCGGTTACGGATTCACAGCGGCAAACCAGGGTATCCGGCGCGGGGCGATAAAGTTTGGAACGAGGCTGGTACAAGGCGTCCACAAACGGTCTGGGAGCCAGCTCGCCATACAGTCCTTGCTTAACCCGGCGGGCGGCACCGTTTAATTGGTGCTGTGGTAAAGCTTTTAGCGATGCGGCAATGTCGAGGGCGGCCAGGGAGCCCTTGAGCTGAGCTGCTACACCGCCGTGAACAAAAGCACCGTCACCGGCCACATATATGGCCTTCATCTCTGTCCGGCCAAAAATCGAAGTTTGCGGATACCAGCACCGTTGAACCGGGTCCCAGCGGTGTTCGAGGCCAACCTGTCGGGTCAAGTCGCAGCGCGGTACAATACCTTCATGGACCAGCAGTACCCTTGCCGCCAGGGTTTCGGAAGCACTGGATGTCTTAAACGAGACATGGTCCAGGTAGTCGGTGCCATGGGCCCGGTATGAGGTGACCCCCCGCACGTGACGGATGCCCGAACGCTGCAGGTCCATGATCATGCCCAACCCTTTCAGCAGATAATCCGGCCGTCGGAGAGCTTTGGGCACGGCCGGCAGACTCGACAGGAAATTGCGTGGGACGGTCGTATCAAGAACCGCTGCGACGTCAACCCCGCAGTTTACCAGGTGACCGGCAGTGGAAAGGAGCAGCGGTCCGCTCCCGGCCAGCACCACCGATTCCTCCGACACCATGTTGGAGCTTTTGAAGTTGGCATCCGCCGCCCCGACACTCATAACACCGGGCAGGGTCCAGCCCGCGAAGGGAACGGGCCGCTCCATGGCACCGGTTGCAATCAGAATATGCCGGGCATTGATCTCCCGGGATTGGCCCTGGTGTGAAAAGCAGATATTGCCATTCGGATCAATGCGCCAGACAATGGCATTGCTCAGATATTCCACCTGGCTGGCTCTGAATTTTTTTACCAGTTCGAGGCCCTGACCGTAGTCTGATCCCAAGATTGATAGGGTACGGTCAGATGCGCTTTCAATATTACGGTAGATCTGCCCGCCGACGGAGGGCTGTTCATCCAGCACAAGTACATCCAGCCCGTGCCCCGCAGCGGTAACGGCAGCCGCCAGCCCGGCCGGCCCGGCACCGATTATGATTATATCCCTGTATTTATTCATTAATACGCTTGGGTCCCTTTCTGACAGCATGTTGTATATAACTGAAGGTTTCAGGTGTCAGTCTTCAGGTGTCAGGAATTTACATCCCGTTTCCCTTACAGCTCTTATGAAACAATTTAAAGCGAACCGCAGAATTTCGAAGGGTGGAATCGCGTTGCTCAGTCATTTTAATAAGATAGATAGAATACATTCCTTCGACATTCGATATTCTTTATTCGATATTAGATATTTGCTTTTTCAAAGCCATTGTAGGTTGGGTTGAGCCAACTCCGGGTTTTGTTGGGTTTCGTTGCACTCTACCCAACCTACATTTTTTCGGCGTCATCATGAAATGCGAAACCCAACAACGGCCGATTTCGGAACCGATTTACAACAGTTTCTTCTCCTTGATCAGACCGGCTGTCCTTTAGCCGGCCTGCGAGGAGCTCAGCCGAATCGAGGCCGTGCTTTTATGAAAATTATGATTAAATGACAGAGCGACTTGTGGGGTCGTAGCTCGAAGAGCGAAGCCCCAAGCGATTCCACAAATCTTCATTCTTCATTCTTCAATCTTCAATCTCTGTCATTCCGGTCTGCCGCCGAACACGCATGCCGTCTCTGACCTCAATCAGACAGGCCTGCTGATCAGGCCGCCCGTCGATCTCCATGAGGCATTCGTAACAGACGCCCATGAAACAGAAGGGCGCCCGCTTTTCGCCGTTGACCGGGGAAAGGCGGATGTAATTTTCTCCACCGTAGCCCATGACGGCCGCTGCCACGGTGATCCCGGCCGGCACGTCGAGCGGCGAGCCTTCAAATTCGATCCGGATGGTTTGGCGGTTATCGGGGTTGTAGAGTTTAAACATCGAACCTCGCTAGGTTAAAGTGTTGAATGTCATCAGGCTTTGCCCCTCCTAGGATCCACTCCGGCAGCAGCGACGCATGCAGCGCGGCCAGGGTGACGGCGCTGTGGGTGGCCAGCAAAAAGATGTTCTCATCGAATTTGTCGTAAATTGGCACTCCGTCCCCGGTTAGCAACCTCAGGCCGCCCCAGGACCGCACCACCCGCACCCGGCCAAGACCGGGAAATATCTCCAGTGCCCGCCGGGAAAGCCGTCTGGCCGCAGAAGCGGTGGTGCTGACTTCAAATCCGGTATCCTCGTTGGTATAGCCGATCATGACGCTGCCGTTGCCCGTCTGCCGAATACCGCTCATGGGAAAGGACAGAAAAGGTGCGACCCGCTCGGTGACCAGTAACTGGCCTTTCTCGGGTTTCAGGGGTATGGTTTTTCCCACCATCCCGGCCAATTCAATGTTTCCAAGGCCGGCCGCCAGAACAAGGCCGGGGGCCGCAAAACGCCCCTGGTTGGTGGCAAGAACATAGGCACTCCCCGTCGGTAGAATGCCTTTGACGGCGCAGCCTTGCCGGAAATGCCCGCCACAGCTGACGAACACCTTGCGCAAGGCCCGCAATAAAAGCAGGGGATTGACATCGCCGTCGATATCGCTGAAGGACCCGCCCGCGACATTTTGTCCCAGTGAGGCCGCCCCAACCAGTGCCTGAACCTCCCCACGGTCAATCATACGTGAGGGATGCGTTTCACCACTTTGTTCCGCTTCATGGTGCAATTGCTGAATCAGTTTTTGTCGGGCGGCCAGTTCCGCCTCCCCAATGGAAAGCACCAGCCCGGCGCCCAGTCGCAATTCCGTGTCGATGCCGCTCTCCTGTTCAAGCCAGCCGGCAAATTCTTTGAAGGAGAGGACGGCTTTGACCGAAAGCCGGCTGTAATCCCGGTTGCCGAGACCTTTACTCTGGGACCACACCAGGCCGAAGTTGGCACGGGACGCTTTATAAAGCGTGCTGGTTTTATCAACCATCAGAACCCGGGCACCGGCCTTGACCAGCCCCAGGGCCACGGCTGCGCCCATAAATCCGCCCCCGATCACGCAAATGTCATAGTTTGTGTCGTTTGCCGCTTGCATAATTCCCCTCTTACCCGTACAGGTGGCAGGCCACGCCACGCCCCTGGCCCATGTCAGTCCACTGGGGATAGACGCTGCTGCAAATATCCATGGCCTTGGCACAGCGGGGGTGAAAATGGCATCCGGGCGGCGGCGAGATGGGAGACGGCACTTCGCCTTTGAGTTCGGCAAAGGGTTGGCTGACCGCGGGATCGGGAATGGGAGACGCATTGCGCAGGGTTACCGTATAGGGATGCAGGGGATCGTCGAAAATTTGAGACACTGTGCCAAGTTCAACGAATCGCCCGAGGTACATGATGGCCACGCGCTGGCAGAAATGCCGCACCACGGCCAGATCATGGGAGATAAACAGGTAGCTCAACGCGTGCTTTTCCTTCAGGCTCTGCAGAAGCTGCAGGATCTGCATCTGGATGGAAACATCCAGGGCCGAAACCGCCTCATCGGCAACGATCAAATCCGGGTTGAACAAAATGGCCCTGGCAATCCCGACCCGTTGACGCTGCCCCCCGGAAAACTCGTGGGGGTATTTATCCATGGCAGTTTCCGAGAGGCCTACGTTCTCCAGCAGCGCGGCCGCGACCTCCCGGGCATCGGTTTCTGGGTAAAGCTTATGTACCGCCATGGGTTCAGTCAGCGTCTGCCCGATGGTCCGTCTCGGATTCAGCGAAGAGTATGGATCCTGGAAAATGATCTGCATCTTTTTGCGCATGGATCGGAGCCGGTGTTTATCGAGTTCGAGCACATTGGTGTCCCGCAGCAGCACCTCGCCTGCGTTGGGCTGAATCAGGCGCAGGATGCACCGGCCCACCGTACTTTTGCCGCAGCCCGATTCTCCGGCCAGCCCGAAAGCCTCTTTTTCATTAATGCTGAAGGAAACATCTTCAACGGCCTTGACGGTATACGTGACGCTTTTGGGAAAGCCCCGTTTGATCTTGAAATGCTTGGTCAGGTTCCTGACAGTCAGCAGCGGCGGATTCATGGGCGAGTTCGTTCTCCTAACAATAATTATTTAAAATCTAGTCCCGTTTTATTCACTTTACGGCACGGATTATGATTTCGGATTTTGGATTTTGGATTGTCGGAATCGCATCGCTCTTTCAATTATAATGATCCGCTCGACAAGTGACAGGCAGAATCCCTTAAATCCAAAATCTAAAATTGCACTCAATTTAATGAAACTCTTCACTAAAAGCGAACCGCAGAACCGTAGAATATCGAATGTCGAAGGGTGGAATCACTGCGCTCAGCCTTTTAATAAAATAGACAGAATACATTCCTTCGACATTCGATATTCGATATTCATTATTCGATATTCGATATTCGCTTTTTCAAAGTTTCCTTCTCGATTCGACCTGTCGTTAGTTTAACCGGCCGCAGTGCTGACACCCGACACCCGAAACCCGACACCTCACTTATTCCTCGCACAGCAGACAGCGGACCAGGTGGTCCGGGTTGTTTTTCAACGGCAGCAGCTGCGGCAGTTTATCCGGGCGGCAGTCGTCTTTCCTGGGACACCGCTCGAAAAACCGACATCCCACCGGCATGGCGTCAATGGCCGGCACCATTCCCTGAATGGGCGACAGGTCGCGGTTATCCCGGTCCAGGCGGGGGATTGAGCTGAGCAGGGCCCGGGTGTAGGGATGGGTGGGATTTTCATACAACTCCTTGACCGGCGCGGATTCTACAATCGTCCCGGCATACATGACCGCCACCTTGTCCGCCACGTAGGCCACCACCCCAAGGTCATGGGTAATGAAAACCATGGACATCTGCTGCCGCTGTTTGAGTTCGTGCAGCAGATAAAGCATCTGGGCCTGGATGGTAACATCCAGGGTGGTGGTGGGTTCGTCGGCAAAGACGAGATCCGGCTCGCAGGCCAGGGCCATGGCGATCATGATGCGCTGGCACATGCCCCCCGAAAGGTGGTGGGGATAGTCGTTGTAGCGGCTTTGCGGAGCCGGTATTTTCACCATGTCCATCAGTTCCAGGGCCCGGGCTTTGGCTGCAGCCTGCCCGACCCTCATGTGATAGTATACGGCTTCGGCTATCTGGCTTCCCACGGTTAGCACGGGGTTCAATGAGGTCATGGGCTCTTGAAAAATCATGGTCATGGCCGAACCTCTGATTTTCCGGAGCCGCTCCGCGGGCATCGTGAAAAGATCTTCGCCTTTGAACAGCGCGGTGCCCGATTCAATCCGGCTGCCATGCTCCGGCAGCAATCCCATCAGCGAATAGGCCGTAACACTTTTGCCGCAGCCGGACTCGCCGACCACGGCCAGGGTTTCATTGGGCTTGAGGGCAAAAGAGATGTCGGTGGTGGCCGGGTACCACCCCGACCGCAGCCGGAATGCCGTACTTAAATTGTTGACTTCCAGTATATAATCCATGGCGCAGGCCTTATTTGTCGCTTCTGAGTTTGGGGTCAAGGGCGTCGCGCAATCCATCGCCCAGAAGGTTTGCCGCAAAAACGATCAGCAAAATAACAAGGCCCGGGTACAGAGATGCCCAGGGCGCCGACATAATATCCTTGAAACCCTCCCGGATCATGCCGCCCAAAGTGGCCGTGGGTGGTTTGACCCCCAGTCCGATAAAGCTCAGGGCAGCTTCGGTTCGCACGGCGGTGGCCATCCACATGGAACCCATCACCAGCAGTTCCCCCAGGATATTGGGGAAAATGTGCACCACCAGCACCCGGATATCGGAAAACCCCATGGCCTGACAGGCTTCGACATAGGTTTTATTTTTGGCGGCAATGGTCGGTGCCCGGGCAATGCGGGCGAATCTGGGCACCATGGTCAGAGCCAGGGCGATGATGAGGTTGACCTGGCTGGGCCCCAGGATGGCAACGATCAAGAGTCCCATGAGCAACGTGGGAATAGACATCAGAACATCCATGACACCCATGACAAAGCTGTCCAGATAGCCGCCCTTGTAGCCGGCCACCGATCCTACCAGGGTGCCCAAAAGCATGGCGGCGGCCACCGAAACCGATCCGATAACAAAGGACACCCGGCAGCCCCAGATGATGCGGGAAAGCACGTCCCGTCCGTAATAATCGGTACCCAGCAGAAACCGGTCGGACGGCGGCTGAAGCCGCTGGATAATGTTCTGTTCCACCGGATTATGGGGAGCGATAACCGGGGCCAGGATCGCCAGGACCACCATAATCAGCAACAGCACCAGCCCCACCCACGAGGTCTTGTTGCGGTTGAACACATGGTAGGTTTCCGTACCCAGATGTCGGAGTTTAGCCACGGTATTCATTGTTTGCGTATCCTCGGGTCGACCATGCCGTAAGTCAAATCGGTAACGAGGTTGACCAGCACGATGATAAAGGCATAAATGACCATCAGCCCCTGCAGCAGGTTGTAGTCACGTTCGTCCAGGGCCGACAGGATCAGCTTGCCGAGCCCCGGGCGGTTGAATACGATTTCGGTCAGAACGGAGTTGCCCACCAGCACGCCCAGGTACAGCCCCACGATGGTGATGACCGGGATCAGGGCGTTTTTGAGGGCATGTTTATAGAGGATAATAAAGCCGGGCAGCCCTTTGGCTTTGGCCGTGCGGATATAATCCTCGCCCAGTGTTTCAAGGAGCGAGGACCGCGACGACCGCACCACATAGGCCATCATGATGAGCCCCAGGTTCATGGCCGGCAGCACCAGCATGTAAATCCGCTCGCCAAGATTTCCCATATCCGGGTCGCTGATCACGGGAAACCACCCCAGGTAGACGGCAAAGGCCAGCAGCAACAGGATGCCGGAATAAAAGGCCGGGAACGACAGTCCCAAAAGGGACATGATCCGCACCCCGTAGTCGGCCGCGCTGTTGCGGAAAACAGCCGAGAAAACGCCCAGGGGAATCCCCAGGATGACGCCCACCAGCACGCCGGCCAGCGTCAGCTCGAAGGTATACGGCAATACTTCGGCGATCATGCTGTTGATGGACTGCTTACGAATTATGGATTCCCCGAGATCTCCTTTGGCGATGGAAAAGAGAAACTCGCCGTATTGCACCAGCAACGGGCGGTCGAGACCCAGTTCCGTCCGCAGGGCTGTTAAGGACTCCTCGGAAGCCGAATCACCCAAAATGACCTGGGCCGGGTCTCCCGGCGCCATGCGTACCACAAAAAACACCAGGGTCACCACGGCGATCAGAATGGGAATCGCAAGCAGCAGCCGTCTAATGATGTATTGAAGCATTTCGGATCTCCCGCCCGACTACGAATCTTGTGCTTAGGACTATTTTTTCGACAACTAATTGTCAGTTACTGATGGCAACAGGTAGCAGCCCAGCCGTCGGCAAAAAACGGCTTAATCGAAATAGAAACTCCGGCGCGACAAATGTCGAATGTCGATCGATCCGCCGCAGGCGGATCGAATTAAGGAATTCTTTCATTTTAAAATGACTGAGCGAAGCGATTCCATCCTTCGACATTCGATATTCGATATTCTGCGGTTCTGCGGTTCGCTTTTAAACTTTTGAAGGTTCATACAAGCGGAGGCCGCTGGCGTCCAGTCTGATCAACGAAAAGAAACTAATGAACGTCGAACATCGAACGTCCAACATCGAACATCGAATAATGTATTCTGTCTATTTTAAAACGACTAAGCGACTTGTGGGGTCGTAGCTCGAAGAGCGAAGCCCCAAGCGATTCCACCATTCGTCAATCGTCATTTCATAAAAGTGTTCAGGTTTCAGGATAAAGCACGGCGGTGCCCTGACACCCGAAACCTGACACCTGAAACCTTCAACACTAAAGATCCGTTTTCTCGGTAATCAACGGTCCATTGGACAGACTGTTTTCAAGCTTGTAGCCATAATCCAGGTTGGCCTTGCGACACCACACCAGATACTGTTCAAACAGCGGTACGGCATAGACATCCTTTTGAATCTTATCCTGGGCCGCTGCCCACAACTTGATCTGTTGTTTCAGATCCACGGCGGTTTTGGCTTGGCGGATATCATTGTCCCCGACCTTGCTGTGGGAGAAATTGGTCACGCCGGTCGGCGTTCCGACAATGCTGTCGGACAGGAAAAACTGGGTCAAATAAACATCGGCCACCGGAAACCGCGAGGCGCCATAGAGCACCAGACTGCTCTGGTTCTGGCGAATGAGCTTGTGAAAGGCGGAATGTTCGACCACCTGCAGGTCCAGGGTGATGCCGGCCAGCCGCAGCTGTTCCTGAATCACCAGCATAGGCAGCCGCAGGGACTCGACTTTGGTGATGACGGCTTTCAACGTCAGGCCATCGGCAAAGCCGGCCTCGGCCAACAGCGCCTTGGCTTTGGCCAGGTCATGCGGGTAAACCGTGGCGCCATCGGAATGTCCCAGATAACCGGCCGGTACCACGGAGTTGGCCGAGGCACAAACTTCAGGGCCGATGAAGGTCACCAGTCCCTGGCGGTTGACCGCATGGGCAATGGCCTTTCTGACGCGGATGTCATCCAGGGGCTTCTGGCTGGTGTTGAGATGCAGATTGCGCAGCTCGCCCAGGCCGAAAACATCCACCTTGGTGTTCTTTTTCTTGGCCTGGGTCTGCACCCAGCGGGCTTCGCGCCGGCCGTAAAACAGATCGACTTCATTGCGGTCAAAGGCCAGTTCACGGGTGGCTTCATCCGGCATATAGCGATAATTGATCTTGTCGATCAGCGGCTTGCCGCGAAAATAGTCGGCATTGGCTTTTAACTCTACAAAGCGTTTGGACTGATACTTCACAAAGGCGAAGGGGCCGGTGCCGATGGGGTGCAGGGCGGCCTTGTCGCCCAGTTTCTCAAACGCTTTTTTGGAAACAATGAAGCCCCCGTGGTAGTTGAGTACGGACCCGAGAAAAAAAGGCACTTTTTCGCTCAAGGTTATTTTGACGGTGTAGGGGTCGACCGCTTCCACGGATTGAACGGCCGCGTATTCCTTGGCCGCCGAAGAGGTCGACTTTTCACCGGCCTTGGCCAGGGAGAAGATAACATCGTCGGCCGTCAGCTCACCATAGCCGGCATGGAACATTACGCCGCGTCTCAACTTAAAGGTCCAGACCAGCTGATCGTCGGATACTTCCCAGCTTTCGGCCAAGTCCGGCTCGATGGCGTTGAGATCGGCAGTGCCGGGTTTAAACCGCACCAGCCCGTTAAAAATCAGCGGAAAAATAATTTTGTCCTGGGATTTGGTTGACAGGTGGGGATCGAGGGAAATGGCATCGCTGCCCAGGGTTCCGATCCTGAGGACTTTTTCGGCAAAGCCCGGTGTGGCAAGCCCGCCTAGAATCAGCATTGCGATCAGACCGACAGATAAAATACTTTTTCTTGACATGGTTTTCTCCTTTTTTTGTTTCAGATGTGAAGTGTTGAAATAATCTGTCCTTACCTTTTTAACGCTAAGCGCGTTTAGCAGACAACATCTTGGAACCAAAACCTTATTCCAACCTCCGGCTGGCCTGGTGTCTGCAAATGGATAAAAATTTGTGGATACCTGCTTGGGGGAAAGTCGATGTTTCAAATAAAAGACGCCTGACTATTGTTTAGAAACATGAAGGAAAAGCGGTCGCTTGTCAAGAGCGGTATGATCTGAATTTTGCTATTAGGTTTCGTAGCCGGGCAAAGTCCCGCTAGAGAATGAAAACCTTGATGATTTATCATCACAAATTATGGATCTTCACCGGTTCGATTTCATCGGCCGGCTCGAATCCGAAAATGCGGGCGTAAAAGTAAAGCTCGGCGTCCAAGGCCCGTTTGATGTTGGGCGCCTGGCGAAAACCGTGTTGCTCCTTTTCAAAGGCGAGGTAGGCCACCGGCAGTTTTTTTTCTTTTAAAATAGCTACCATCTTTTCGGCCTGGGAAGGTGGCACGACCTTGTCTTCAAGTCCCTGAAAAAAGATAATGGGGCAGGCCAGGTCTGCGGCATGCTGGATCGGCGATCGTGCATCATACAGATCTTTGCGATCCGGATAAGGCCCGATCAACTGATCCAAATAGCGTGATTCGAATTTGTGGGTCTCCTGAGCCAACGCCGCCAGGTCGCTGACTCCATAATAACTAGCACCGGCCTGAAATGTGTCGTGGAAGACCAAGGCGCACAAGGTGGTGTAGCCCCCCGCACTACCGCCCCTGATGATCAGGCGTTGCGGATCGATGCCGAATTTTTCAACAGCATACCTGGCGCCGTTTAAACAATCTTCCGTATCGACAATGCCCCACTGGCCGTTAAGTCGCTGGCGGTATGCTCGCCCGTAGCCCGTGCTGCCGCCATAATTAATATCCAACACCGCCACCCCCCGGCTCGTCCAATACTGAATCGCCAGGTTCAGCGATTGAGTGGTGCTGGCGGTCGGTCCGCCGTGGCTGATGACGATCAGCGGTGCGCGGTCTTCCTCCGGCGCCCGGTAGTCTTTATTTTGGGGACCATAAAAAAAGGCGTGGGCTGTCCGTCCTTGGACAGTGGGAAATTCAATGGGCTGCGGTATGGAAATAAAGCCAGCATCGATGTCAATTTGCCCCGATCGGCGCAGGATTTCAGGCTCGCCGGCGGTTAGGTCTAGCCGCACGATGGAGGTCGGTACGGTGGCCGCACCGCCGGCAAATATCGCCTGGCCTTGGGCGGCTCTTAAGTAGGCGACATCGGTAAAGGGGTTTCGATTGGTTTAAATTCATCAGTCCTCAGGTCAATTTCAGCCAGCTGCCAGCTGCCATTTCGGCTGAAGGCACAAATCAGGCATTGATCCGATTCAAAGGCATAGGTTGACATGCCGAAAACCCACTGGGGCTGGCCAAACTCGGCTTCCATTGGAGCCAGCGGCTGAGTCTGATTATTGTCCCAGCGGTAAAGATTCCACCATCCGCTACGGTCGGAAACAAAATAGAGGGTGCCGTCCGGCGACCACTAGGGCTGAAAAATGGATTCATCCACTCCCCCGGTCACCTGCTGGGCATTTTCAAGCGTGCCGTCCCGGCCGATACGGCCGACCCATAATTCCGTGCCGTCCCAAGGCATATTGGGGTGATTCCAGGAAAGCCAGGCCAGCTGCGATCCATCCGGGCTCAAACTCGGTGAAGCATAAAAATCGCTGCCCGCGATCAACACATCCAGCGGTTGGCTGCCGAGGTCACTACGATTAGCTGGATCAAGCCGGATCAATTTATTTTCCGGCTCTGTCTGCGAATCGCGGTGATCCTCGCAGACACAGATCAAGCTGGAGCGCGGGCCGTCGATAATCATATCCGCAAAACGCAGACCATCGTTCGTGGCGATCGGGACGGGATCGGATTCCGGCTGTTGGCTATAAACTCGCTGATCGGAAAAATTGCAGAAATAAATTATGCCGCCGTTCACGACAAACGATCGCCCGCCGTATTCGTGGACCCGGGTTCTAACATTGAAATCCGCCGGGGTGATGTCGGCCGTACGCCCATCGGGTGTGCAGCGTACAATGACGTTGCGTCCCCCTTCCGACGGCCGCATTTCCACCCAGTAGACATCCCGACCGTCCAAGATGACATCACTCAGACGTACGGTTTCCGAAACGATCAGGTCGGATGTAATCGGCGACCGCCATGAACCATAGTCTGCAATTTGTTTATCCTGCATAGCTTTTCTCCGGTTGGAATGACAAATGTCGATTGACGAATGTCGAATGGTGGAATCGCTTGGGGCTTCGCTCTTCGAGCTACGACCCCACACGTCGCTCAATCGTTTTAAAATAGACAGAATACATTATTCGATGTTGGATGTTGGACGTTCGATGTTCGACGTTCGCGTTTTTTTCCGATTAGTCTGGACGCTCGCGGCCAGCAGCGACACTCTTATAAACACACAGTCGGAACAGCAAATCACTTTAAAGACGTGACCTAAAACCTGCGGAATAATGAATCCGCCGGCGGGAGAAATGATGAAGTATCGAATCGCTCTCGGCCTGCGTAGCCGGTTTGGCGAAGCAGGCTCGCGCGGTCATTTCTTAAATCGATAGAATACCTTACTTCGACATTCCTGGTTCGAAAATGAACACTATTGGGGATTCAGGGCTTCTTCGAGTCTTTTCAGGCTATCACTGCTGCCAACGGCGATGACTCTTTGATCGGCTCCGATGGTGGTGCCGGCTACCGGATTAAAAAGCATGTCGCCGTCTTTCTGGATGATGGATAGAATAATGAGATTGTAGTCCTGGCGGATATTGGACTCCCGCAAAGTGACATTGACCAGCTTCGAAGATTTTGCCACGGGAATCTCTTCGATGTGTATATCCGTATCTTCGTCTGCAAAAGCAAGCTCCAGGAAGCGAATGACACCCGGGCGCAGTATGGCATGGGCCATTCGGCGAGCGCCGATATCAAAGGGGGAGACAACGACATCCGCCCCCGCCGTATCAAGGGGCTTTTTCGATGCGTTCTGGCTGGCCCGGGCCACAACATAAATATTCGGGTTCAGCCCTTTAGCCAGCAGGACCAAAAAAACGTTGTCGGAATCCGAACCGAGTGCGGTGATGAGATTTGATGCCCGCCTGATCCCGGCTTTTACCAGGTTCTCCTCACTCGTTGCTTCACCTGATATATAAAGGACATGGTCGGTATTCATAACCGGGATGCGATCCTCATTTTTGTCGATGACGACAAACTTAAGGCCCTTCTGAATGAGGTATCGGCAAAGCGCCCGCCCCATCCGGCCGTATCCGCAGACAATATAATGATTATTTAAATGGCTTATCTGTTTGTCCAATTTATGCCTCCCCAATATAAGCCTGATCCGTCCTTCCACCAGGAATTGCACCACGTTGCCGATAACATAGAGGAAAAAGCCAACCCCCAAGACGATCAGAAATAAAGTGAAGATTCGGCCGGGTTGGCTGACGGGATTGACTTCGCCGTATCCGATCGTGGACAATGTGATCACGGTCATGTAAAGCGAGTCCATAATCGTCCAGTCCTCGATCACCATATACCCGGCAGTCCCGAGGCCCACCAGGAATACAGCAAGCAAAACGGTTATGAGGAGATTGCTCGTGCGATCCAAAACACCGTCCGAATTAGTATCAAAATTTATATCAATTAAGTCTACTGTCCGGAGTATATTTCTACCGGGTCGAACCTGTCAAACAAAAAGCGGCAAGGAACAACGTATGGCCTAGCTATAGTGCTTTAACAAAACTGTATAATTAATCCGCCCTATAAAAAACCGTTGTAGGGCATAAAAATTGTCTTAGATCACTGAATGACCATTGTATGATCAAAAGTCCTGCAGATTAATTATTATTTTTTGAACTTCTGGTAGACACCTTGTATCTTTTCCCACAGTCCGGAACCCAGCCACTCATCAGCTTTTTGCAAAACCGATTTGATCGTATTCAGCAGATCCTGATCGCCGGGCCAAAGTTCCTTGACGACTGCCTGGCCGGCCTCATCCTGTTTATTGATGTAGAGGTTGAGCACAAAACAGGTTAAAGCCAGATCATCCAGATACCCCACGGGTCCCAGCAAAGCCTCCGGCAAAAAATCGATCGGGCTGAAAAAGTAGGCGATGACCCCGGCAAATTTGGCTTTATCGATGGCCGGGATACGATCATCCAGAGTCAGTCTGACCAGAAGGTAAAAAAAGTCCGGGACCAGGAGAATGTAGTTGGCATATTCCGGTTTTTCATCGGCATATTTTTCAAACCATTCGCTGACTTTGTCTCGCAGCTTGAGGTAAAAATCTTTTTGCTTCTGGTCGCTTTCTACAGGCAACTGTTTTTCATTCATGGGTAGATTCCTTTCTTTGGTTATTTCTATTGACAGATAACATTGATCAAGGCCTGCCGGTTTTCCGTCTCAATCACTTTCAGCGCTCGCGCCAGCGCCTGAGGAAGATCCTCCGGCCGATCAACCTTTTCGCCATATCCGCCGGCGGCCCGGCAGATCTGATCAAATTCCACCGAGGGTTTCAGATCACAAAGCGGCAACGAATCGGCTCCGGCGGCCCATCCATCCGGCACAAAAGACAGTGTTGACTGCTGGGAAGCATTCCAACGGCTGTTGTTGAACACCATAAACAGCACCGGTAATTGATAGGCGCGTGCAACCCAGTGGGCGGACACCGGTACACCGAACATATAGGCCCCATCCCCCACGCAACAGATGACTTTGTGATCGGGGCATGCCAGTTTCGCTCCCAGGGCGGCGCCCAATCCCCAGCCGAGCGAGGCCGAGGGTGAATGCCGGAAATAGGTGCCGGGCGTTTTGAAGCAAGCTTGCGTCGGATCGAGTACATACTCATTGATCACAATGCTGCGGTCATCCAAAATATTACCGATGCACTTGGAAGCCCAGGCCATATGGATTGGACGATCCTTGCGCACTTTCTCAGCGTTGGATTGCCAGGACCTGCGTCGTTTTGGGATTTGTTCGCACCAACGGTCCCGGCGACTGCTTACTGCCGCCTGATTCAATTCGGAGGTTGAAATGGCCTCCTTCAGTGCCGAAAGTGAACGCCCCGGGCTGCCGGATAGGGAAATATCTGAGCCGAACCCACGATAAGGATAATCCGCAAAAAGCGCATCCGTGGCAACTTGAATGATCCTGGTTTCCGGGCCGGGTTCCGACAGCTTTGGAAACCAGGGGACATCCGATTCAATAGCCAGGACCACATCGGCTTGTTTTAGATAGGGCGCGGGATCAAACCCGGCGTGCAGGGGGTGGTCCTGCGGGAAGTTAAAATGAGTCTGCCATTGCTCCACAACCGGCATTGACAGCAACTCGGCCAGGTCAACCAGAATGTCGAGACCGTCGGGATTGCGCCCCAGCGACTGCACAATCGCAACCGGATTTTGGGCAGCGGCCAACAGGGCAGCGGCCCGGCCGATCGATTCCGGTGCCGCTGCGGTGGGAGATGCAGCATTGACTCGCGCCGCATCTGAATACTCATAATTAGTCAACGAGTCCGCCAATACCTCCCGGGGCAGGGTCAGGTAAACGGGTCCGCACGGCTCGCTTTGGGCGATGGCCAGCGACCGGTCGACGATGGTCTCAATCTGGGAACCAAAGCGCAGCTCGTAGTCCCACTTGACAAATTCCCGTACCATGGCGCCCTGGTCGAATGACTCCTGGGCCCAATGGATACCCAAATCTCTTGACCCGGGATGTCCTTTCTCCGTCACCGGCGTGCGACCTGCCAGAAATAGCAGCGGGACCCTCGCCCGGGCCGCATTGATAATGCCGCCCAGTGCGTTGGCCGTTCCCACAATCACATGCACCATTAACGCCTGGGGCTGCCCGGTCAGCATGGCGTACCCGTGAGCCATGGCCACAGCCGGAATTTCATGGGGAACAGTCAGCGGTACCGGACGGTTTTTGCCCTGGGCCTGGCGTTTGGCAAATGCTTCGACAATCGGGGCAAAGTCCGTGCCGCTGTTGCCAAAAAAATATTTCACCCCGCGCGAGGCCAGCAAATCTAAAAAAGCCTCGGCCACGGTGATTTGACTGGTGCGTGTACCCATTGCCCCTCTCCTATATCGATAATCCCCAATTCTTAAGAAATCAGCACATTGGGTTCTATTGCCAAACCGGGTCCCGGTTTTCCAGATAGGCGCGCTTGCCCTCTTCAGCGTCCGGACTGTATTGCGTTCGCTCCTGCAGCCTGAAGTACTTTTCCAGGAACGCATCGTAATCCAAGTCAAAGGCGCTGTTGGTAAGCAGCTTGCTCATCCTGGATCCCAATGAGCATGATTTCAGGTAGTCTGCGGCGGCTTGGTCAAGATGCTTGAAAAAATCCTCCGCCGGCACCAGATGATCCACCAGGCCGATTTCAAATGCTTTTTCGCCCGAAATATTCTCTCCGCCCAGGATCAATTTTTTGGCACGCCCCCAGCCGACATAGCGCGGAAGGCGCCAAGTGCCAAGGCCGGGAACCAGTGATTCGCGAATGGCCGGCAGTCCGATCTGGCAGTCCGGCGTGCCGATCCGAATGTCGCAGGCCATGGCCAATTGCAGCGCCCCGCCCAGACAAAAGCCGTGCATCCCGACAATGATCACTTTTTCCATGGTCTCGAAAATGCGCAGCGCCTTTTCAAAACGTTCGTGGTAGCTCATATCGATGCGGTCGGCCGCCAGCTCTTTTAGATCGATGCCGGTGCAGAAAGCCCGTCCCTGCCCCCTGATAACTACCACCCGGATGTCCGGATCCTCTCGCAGCGCCATGGCCAGTCGGGTGAGTTGCCGGGTGCCTTCGTTGTTTACGGCATTTAAGTGAGACTCTCGGGTGAAATTTATCCATGCCAATTTGCCGTCCTTGTCCAGACGCATGTTGCTTAATTCGAGCAAAGTTTCCATGTAATCTCCTTTATCAATTGAAGCAGGTCCCGAATAATCTTTTTTGCCAACGAATCGTAAAATTGAATTATTTTTTGGCCGGACATCCCGCGGAATTTAGCCATTATTGAAAAGTATGACGGCGCTAAACTTATTCAAGCTTTTGAGGATGTAATTTTGTTCGCATATTTAGATGGTTCTGTCAAATCTATATGTTCCTCCTCTCAGCTCAATCTACTGCCCACAAGCTCCAAAGCCAGTGCGCCGGCGTAGCGCTTCAACGCCGTCCGCACAGCTTCACGGGCGTTCAGATTCGCTTTGCCGGTTCGATTGGTTTCTTCGATCAGTATCGATAGCACATTGAGGTTGTGGGCTTTCCAGTCGGCTTTGAGATCGACACGTGCCACCAGCCGATCCCCGGCCAGCACCGGCAGGCAGTAGTATCCGTATTTACGTTGGGAGGCGGGCTTGAAAATTTCCAGAACCTGATCGAAGGCAAACAGCTGCCGGACTCGGCGCCGGTCCCAGAGCACCGGGTCAAAAGGCGAAAGTAAAACGCCCTTGTCGGGGCGGGGGCGGACACGCTTGAGACGCGCCGCCAGTTCGAGATCGCTGCTACGGATCCAGCCGGAAATTTTCTTTTGGTCATTGCCGGATAGACAACAGGGTACAATATCACCCGTTTCTACAAGCCGGTCCAGGGCGGATGAGATGTTCTTTTTCTGGTTGGTAAGCCGCCAGGTTTGAGCAAGCGTGCCGCTCGCGGCCCAACCGTGTCCCTTAAGCGCTAGAACCAGCAATTGCTCGATGGCTTGGGGTTCGGGCACGCTGTGCTGCCGCCAGCGCTCGGGAATAACCCGTTCGGTCAGGTCATACACCCGTTGAAAATTGCGACGCTCACGAATGGCAAGCTCCCCCGAAGACCACGTGGCTGTGGCCACCCGCTTGACCAGTTTCAGGTCCCACCAACCACTGCTGCCGCTGCCCTCCATATCGAGGGAGCGGATGGGGCCCTCTTCCCGAATTCTACGGCGCAGGTTTTCAGCAACCCTGGGGTGCTGTTCGATCAGGTCCCCCCACCATGGATGGCTGCAAAATGCCCGGCGGCGGAACTCAAAAAGCGGATAGAGCTCGATGGGTATCCAGCTTGCTTCGTGCCCCCAGTACTCGAAAAGCGGCTCGCCGGGCTGCAGCAGTTCCTCAGCCAGTCCATGCTCGAATCCAACCAGGCGTGAGAGAAGCACAATGGCATGGCTGCGGGCACCGGCGATCGAAACAGTGTCCAGCTGCAAATATCCAAAGCGCCGAATGATGCGATGCGCCGCGCGACGGGCCCGCGCACCTCGACCTGTGGCGCGTTGCGGCAGTCCGGTCCACGCCCGTTTGAGCAGTCCGGCCCGGGCAAGCGCCAGCCGCCGGGCTTCGGCTGTTGTGATGGTTTCCATGGGGGAAAAATAGCAAAAACAGAATCAATGATAAAGCATTTAAGCATTTAAAGTTAATGATGCAGATTTTTCCTCTTCGTTGTTGAAAAACGGCGTTATCCGCCGTTTAGGCGGGGATAAACCCGGGATAAACCCCGCCACTACATTTCTGACAGATATTTTGACCGATGTTTAAGTTTATGCGCATGCGCAGTGCGGGACTCAATCTCTCTCGATTAATATCTTATGGCATAGTTGACTGTCTCTGCCTGCACCGGGACAGATCAAAAACTGAACCAAAGAAACAGGTTTGCAAAGCAGAATATACCGATACCATCCTTTAAACCTTGAACCTTGAACCCTGAACCTTGAACCTTTGAACCCTGAACCTTGAACCTTTGAACCCTGAACCTTGAACCTTTGAACCGGGACTTGATTTTTCTATTGACAGCCGTGGCGAATAGTGCGCTTAATATCTGAATTTTGCATCACAGAACTGGAAGGAGGAGGCAATGGTCGATTCAATAGACAGTGTTGATTTTTACTGGGATCCGATCTGACCCTGGTGTTGGATTACATCCAGGTGGATGGTAGATGTCGGACAGCAAAAACAAATCCGGGTAAATTGGAAATTTTTCAGCCTTAAAATAATAAACAAAGACCGCGACGTGCGGGAAGACTATAAATTACTGCATGCCATCGGTTTAAAAGCGCTGCGGGTGGCGGCCGCCGTCCGGCGCGAATTCGGCAACGACGGGGTCGATAAGATATATACGGCTATGGGAGCGGTTTATCATCACGATGAAGGGGACATCGATGAACCTTCCGGCTTGGCAGAAATCCTGCAGTCCTGCGGCCTGCCAACCAGCCTGGCAGCAGAGGCCGAGAATGAATCCCTGGATGAAGACATCCAGGCCGACATGGATCTGGCCATTGATAAGGCCGGCACCGATGTCGGTGTACCGCAAATTGTGCTCGACGGCGGCAGGGGCCCCGGTTTTTTCGGCCCGGTCATGAGTCCGGCGCCGACCGGTGAGGCTGCAGTCAAGTTCTGGGATGCGATCATGGCCGCGGGCAGCGAGCCCGGATTTTTTGAACTCAAACGAACCCGGGAAGTTAAACCAATCTTTGGCGAGCGTCCCAAGATTGGCTAAGATGATTGAAAATAGGTCTCTTCACAGGGTTGAACGACGACGAAACCCTGGCCCGCAAATTTCATCTGTATCGATTCGCCGCTGCCGCGCCCCATAAATGTTTTAAACGATATATCGGTCTTGATTTCAGGGGTCAGCGACCCGGACCAGGCAACGGTGGCATTCGGATCGGTAATAATCGGTTTGTTCACAGCGACCTTCAGCGTCAATGGATCGTAATGGGTGGTTATGGCAATCATGCCGTTGCCGTTCAAATTTACATTGAAAAGGCCACCGGCCAACATGCCGCTGACCTTTTTGATCATTTTGATGTCCCACTCGATGTCACCTTCAAACGCCAGCAGATCGTTGCCGTTGACACAAATCGACTCCCCCTGGAGATTTATAATGGAGATTTTCTTTCCGAAATCCGCCAGGTATAGCTTCCCCTTGCCTTCGGCTTTGGTTAGGGTCGTGCCCTCTCCGGTGACTGCCCGTTTTAGTAGCTTGGCGACACCGTGTTCCAGCACGCCTTCGCGGGTAAATTTGATGCTTCCCAGATAGGCCACCATGGATCCCATCTTGGTCCACACCATACCATCGAGATTTATTTCAAGCAGGCGGTTGCTTTCAAGTTCGAATAGGCCCTGACCCCGGTCTTTTTGGGCGGTCCGGTTAATAAAATCGCTGATCGAATACCGATGGTTCGAATTCGCCGGCTGGCCGGCAGTGCCGATATTTACCCGGGATTTACATTTTGGACAATTAACCGATTTATTGGCAAACTTATGCGGAATTTCCCGGGTCAGCCCGCAACCGTCACAGTTTAACACTACCATTTCTGTAATTTTCCTCCCCAGCATAACTTATTTGCAAACCGCAATTCAGGATTGGTGTCAGGCAAATCGATAATCCGATCATGCGATGTCTAATACTGATATTATCGGCACGGGACGCCGCAGGCTTGAATTTTCATTAAACAAGTCTTTCAGATGCCCCTTGAAATCTGAAGTATCGTAATTTGACATTGCTGAATTGAAATATATTTTAGATGTACCGTTTAGAACAATTGCCTCAGAAGTGAAACAATCGTCATATTCAGCGTGTTTCATCAGCGAAAATAATTTCCAGTTAATAGCGGCCGAAGGAGAACCGGCAGAATGCTTCCGAATATTCAAAATCAGTATAATGAATTAAAGCTGAAACTTGAAACGCTATTGCAGCGTCTCGATTCCCTGACAACCGAAAGGCTGTATTTCAAAGCCGGACCGGATAAATGGTCGATTGTGGAAGCCGTTGAACATCTCGTTATTTCTGAACAAGGACTATTGGAGGAGTTGTCGAAAAACATTCCGGATTCAAAGCTTGACCCGGCATCAAAAACGCCCGATAAACACAAGATTGTCATCAAGGTAATGGAGCGCGACATCGAGGTCGATGTCCCGCATGAAAGCCTGGAGCCCCGGGGCCGCACGGCATTGGAAGATCTTATTGCCCAATGGGAGGACATTCGGGCAAAGCTGCCGGGATTTCTGGCTCAAATAACGCGGGATAAGATTGAAGAGCCTGTCTTTCAGCATCCTTTTGGCGGTCCGCTGGACATCGCTGACACGCTGCAATTTTTCGAAGTTCATTTCGACAATCACATGCGGCATATCGATCGAATTTTGGCGCAAGACACTGAATAAGGGCCTGGCCTGAATTCGCCGAGTATTAATTTTCAAACATCAGGCCGCAAGTGAAACCAAATTGAGCAGACTGTTAATCACAAGTCTTTTGTGCCTTCTTTCACTGACGGTCGGTCGCACTGCTTTTTCTCAGCCGGCCGGGCATAGGGACGATCCCATTGTCATTCAAATTATCCAACTCGATCATGCCGAGGCCGAAGACCTCGTCAGCGTGCTCCAGCCATTTTTATCAAAAAACGGCAGAATATCCGCCTACGTCCCCGGCAACAAGCTGATTATCAAAGATCGAAAATCGATAGTCAGGGAGCTTGTAAGGGTTATAAAAGGACTGCCGGATAAAGCCACATCAAATCATCATCAATCGGAATGACCTCGCCCGGAACTGCACTGCCGGAAATGACAATCACACTGCTTTTTTTCGCAACTATAACCCCCAAATAGGTAAATTTAAGGTTTCAAGAACTTGTGAAATGTCTCGCACCTGGAGCAGTGGAGTAATGGGGTATTGGGGTATTAAATAGAAGACATCCTACCTATAGACATTACTCCAACACTCCAATACTCCAACACTCCGAAATTAATAACATTTAAAGGCCTACACGAATTACCTTTTTTTGGATCATAGATCCGTTTTTTCAATTACAAACCGGCAAAATTGTTTTTGCAGAACGGAAATTTTTTCCGGTTTGCAAAAAAAGAATCGAACAATATATCGTTTAACTAATCAAAAATATTATAAATATTTATTGACGCCGTCATATGGAACGAATATTGCTTAAAACAAAAGAACTAGACTGAAAGGAACAAAAGGCTTACGTGGCAATCACAAACCATCTGACCGCCAGAGATTATTTTGAACGTGCGCTTATCGGCCGGACCGTTGAAAGGCGCGCATACAAATCCCAGAGCGCAGGAACATCCGGCAGCCGGACCTTCCAACAACTAATCACCTCTTTTGGAAAGCGGCAATCAAACCATATCGGCAATCAGCCGAACGGGCTAACCGTTGTGGACTATCTGAACAATCCGGTTCGGGTAAAACATCATTTCGGCTATCGCGTGAAATCCGCAACCGCTCACTATAAAGACGCTGCAGCGACAAAGGCAACTGTCCCTGCTGCCCTATCTCCAGCCGGGGAAGCACCGGATAAATCAGCCCCAAAATATAGCTTGAATAGGCTGCCGCGGACGACCACAAATTCGCCTGCTGCGCCACCAACTCAATCCGAATCGAATCAAACCGGGATCATTGAAAAAAGCATCCAATTGGCCGCCGGTAAATATGATCTGCCGGCCAATTTGTTGAAAGGCGTTATCCGGGCTGAATCCAATTTCCAGCCAGAGGCGGTTTCCCGGGCCGGTGCCCAGGGCTTGATGCAGCTGATGCCGGGAACGGCCCGGGAGCTCGGCGTCGACGATCCATTTGATATCGAACAGAATATCGACGGCGGAGCACGCTATTTGAGAAAAATGCTGGACCGTTTCGGCGGAGATATCAAGATAGCTCTGGCAGCTTATAATGCCGGGCCGGGCACTGTCGAGCGATATGGCGGGGAAATACCTCCCTATCAGGAGACCGAGCGCTACGTCGATCGCGTCTTAAGATTCTCGAAACAAATGGTATAGCAGCAAGGCTAACTTTATCATGCCGTCAAATGACGCCAGGTGGGGGGCTTGGGAATCCGTCGAAATCCGGCTTTAATGCGCAACCCCATTGTAGAAGAAGGTTTCTCCCATTTTCAAATTATGTAGCTGCATATTCTCCGGCTGCAGCTGATCCCAGGCATACTGCAAACGCCGCACCGGTTCCAGGACATGTTCGTAGCTGATGATCCAGGTCCCCCAGCCCCAGGGGATAAAGTCCCGGCAAGCCAGGTCTTCAGCCGCCTCAATCGCATCCTCGGGCGCAAAATGTCGGTGGCGCCAATACCACGCGACAATCGGCATCAGGCAAACATCCATCCGGCCCACCTTTTGTTTAATATCCTTGAAAACATCGCTGTATCCCGTGTCACCGGCAAAGTAAATGCGATGGTCCCGCCATTCGAATAGCCAGCCGCCCCAGAGGGTTTGATCACTTTCATTTAGCGATCGGCCGGAGCCGTGATTGGCCGGCAGAAAATGGATCGTCAGATCCTCGATCGTATCCTGCGTATACCATTCCATCCCGATGACATCGGCAAAGCGTGCCGGAAATATATTTTCCACCCCATGGGGGACGTAGTAACGAACATCTTCAGGTAGCTGCTCCAGTGTCCGGAAATTCAAATGATCGAGGTGATCATGAGAAATTGCCACGATTACCGTCGGATTATCGACGGGGGTTTCAGATAAGGCGGCTAATGTCAGGTCTTCAACTGTCAGCGGCGTCTGCGCATTGGGCATTTCAAATGCAGTGTTCTTCATGAGCTTGCCGGCCAGGCCGTCAAAGGTCTCCAGCACCGGATCGATCAAGATCTGGTATTTGCCGCCGAGTTGAATCAGAAAAGATGCATGTCGGATCCAGGTGATCTGTACGTCGTAGGTCGGATTTTGCAGTATTTCAAGATCCGGCTGGACCGTGTCGTCCGCCGGATTATAGCCCAGGGTTCGGTCGATGTCGCCTCCTCTGGGATCTGAAAGCAAACGGTACTTACGCGGCTTGCGCTCCGTCACCTCGAGAAAATCAATGTGGTCATATTCAGTTTGCTCTCCTAACCCGTACCTGGGTGGAAACAAATTCTTATGCCGCATCCGCCGGCCGTCCCAATCGTTAATAGCCTCATTTCTGATGATCCGGCGATGAGTAGAACAAGCACCTGCCGCGCTGAGCAGCGCAATGCAGAGCATCAGACAAACAAGATCGCTGATGCGATATACAGAACCCCGACGATTTAGATTTTCAAATCCCATATGCATCTTTCTGAATTCGACAGCGGGCGCCCGTAGTTAAATCAGCCAATAACCAAGTTTCTGACGAGCGGCGGCCTTCGGCCAAAAAAACGGCCAGTCTGATCAAAGAAAAGAAACTGATGAACGTCGAACATCGAACGTCCAACATCGAACATCGAATAAAGAAAAAGCAAATTTTAGATTTTGGAATGCGGATTTTGGATTTAAGGTATTCTGTCCATTTAAAAAGACTGAGCGACGTGTGGGGTCGTAGCTCGAAGAGCGAAGCCCCAAGCGAATCCACCATTCGTCAATCGACATTCGTCATTTATTGAAGTTTCACACGAGCGGCGGCCTCGATTCGGCTGAGCTCGTCGCAGGCCGGCTAAAGGACAGCCGGTCTGATCAACAAAAGAAACTTTGAAAAAGCGAATATCGAATATCGAATAATGAATATCGAATGTCGAATGTCGAAGGAATGTATTCTATCTATCTTATTAAAGAGACTGAGCAAAGCGATTCCACCCTTCGACATTCTGCGGTTCGATATTCGATATTCTGCGGTTCGTTTTAAATGTAGTTTCAAAAGAGAGACTTAAAACCGCAACGTAAACACGGTATTTTCATTTGGCGTTGATGCAACACCAATAGTCCCTTTATGCAGACGGATGATTTGTTTTGATAAACTTAATCCAATACCGGAACCCTGCGGTTTGGTTGTGTAAAATGGAATAAAGATTTTTTCAGCAAGCGCTTCCGTGATGCCTCTGCCGTTATCACAGACTTTAATGACCGGATTGCCCCGTCCATCCGTGCCGGCCTTGAGTTTAATTTTAGGTTTGCTCAGGCCGTTGACTGCTTCGAATGCATTTTTACAAAGATTGATCAATACCTGTTCGATCAAGGCCGGATCCGCCGTAAGCTCGAGGCTTTCCGGATCGATAAACATTTGAAAATTTATCGCAGCGGCTTCGAATTGGTCTTTCATCAAATGTTCGACTCTTTCAAAAAGATCTTTGATTCTGACGATTTTAAATTCCGGCTTCGGAATGCGCGTGAGCTCACGGTAGTTTTCAATAAAAGTCAGCAGTCCTTTGCTGCGTTTTTCGATGGTGTTCACGGCATGCCGAACATCATCGATGGTTTCATTCATGGATTCCGGTACATGGCATTCCTTCCCGTCTTTTAGCAACCCGTACGCGGTTGAGGACAGGGAGGCGATCGGCGTGATGGAGTTCATGATCTCATGGGTCAGAACCCGAATCAGGTTTTGCCAGGACTTCATCTCCTCTTCTTCCAGTTCGTGCTGGATATCTTGCATCGCCACGAGGATGAGCTGCCGCTGCCTTAGAACAAAACCGGTGGCATAGATGGATAACTGCAATAAGTCATCGTCTTGCTGCAGTTTAATGAGATCTTTATCTCCGGGGGATAGATCAGCTAGCTTGGCAGCCAACCTGGGGCTGATGGATCCGAGGTCTTGAATGTTTCCGAGCCGGGGGATTTTTAACAGCTTCTTGGCGGCATTGTTCATCAACTCAACATTGCCTTGAGAATCGAATGCCACCAACGCAATACCGACGTGATCGATAATGGTCCGAAGAAAACGAAAATGTTCTTCTTTTTCAATTTTGGCCCGCTGAAACTCTTTGGTGACATCGCTGAATGCCGCGTTCAATTCATCGAAGCCGGCGCCTTTCAAGCCGTTTGCAAAGGACTGGGTAAAGTCAGAATGCTTGATCGATAACAAAAACCGGTTAAGGTCTCTATTGGTCTTGGTGACATAGCGGATGAGCGCATAGACTTGATAGGCGGCCGCTAACCCAAGAAAAATTACTGCGGCAATAAAATCGGTTTTGAACAGAGTGTAGGCCAGCAGACATATCGTAGCACTCAGGGCAAATGTGCGAATAATGCAGTTTATATAGAACCGTCTAAAAACCATGGTTAAAATGATTGTGGATTTCGGATTACGGATTTTTAGAAGAACGATATCTGATTTTAACCACCGTGCATCCTCAACCGGCAAATACCTTCAATGACCGAGAAGCGCTCATTGAGGTGTTATTTGTTAATAGTTAATCGTTATTAGAATTGGTAAATCGCCCAATTTTATATTTCTGACATCAGTGAGAAATAAAAATAGATTTCATTCCTTTTAAACCATTAACGAATAACCCATAACGAGTAACTTCCAATTTGTTTTTAGCTCAATAGGGGTAATAGGAGAATTTTTTCAGCCCTCGGTCATCTGTCTTCTGTTATTGTCGTCTCTCCTCCCGCTATGCGCTGTGCACTCTGCGCTAAGCTTCAACTATCCGACTATCAGCTAAGAGCTATGAGCTATCAGCTATCAGCTAAATCCCATACTTCTCCATCCTCCTGTACAGCGACGTCCTTGTCAATCCCAACTCCTTGGCGGCATGCGATATGTTGCCCTCGTGTAGTTTCAGCGCCTTGCGGATAACCGCTTTTTCAACGTCCTCGAGGTTATAATTTTCCAAAACAAGGCCTTCGAGGAGTTTCTCCGACTCGGGAAACAAAAAATCCGTAGGCTGCAGCATTGGAGACTCCGCCAGAATGATGGCCCGTTCCAGAGTATGCCGCAGCTCCCGGATATTGCCCGGCCATTGATATTGTTGCAATTTTTTTAAAGCCGGGGCGCTGACGCCGCTGATGGTTTTTTGATATTTCCTGGAAAACATTGCCAGGAAATGATCGACTAGCAGGGGAATGTCTTCCCGGCGCTCACGCAGACAGGGAAGATTAATCTCGACGGTATTCATGCGATACAATAGATCCTGCCTGAATTCATTGCGAGCCACCATGTCGTAGATGGGCATGTTGGTCGCACATATCAGCCGAATATCAATTTCACGCGGTTTGTTTTCCCCCAGCCGGGTTACTTTTCGCGATTCTAAAACGCTCAGCAGTTTGGCTTGCATCGCCAGTGATAGATTGCCGATTTCATCCAAAAAGAGTGTTCCGCCGGAGGCCAGCTCAAATCGCCCGGGACGGTTTTCTTTGGCGTCGGTGAAGGCGCCTCTCATATGACCGAACAGCTCACTTTCAAAAAGCGTCTCAGCGATGGCGCCCATATCAACGCTGATGAAAACCTCATTGGCCCGCCGCGATTGACGGCGCAGTGCCCGGGCCACCAACTCCTTGCCGGTGCCGTTCTCACCCAGGATCAAAACATCCGCATCTGTGGCAGCCACCTTGTCAATGGTGGCAAACACCTGCTGCATGGCCAGACTGACGCCGATCATATCGTGGTACCGCTGATCGATGTCGTCATTGAGCTGCTTTTGCTGGGACCGAAGTTTATCCACCTCCAGCCGGGAGTAGCGTAGATTGAGGGCCGATGATATGGTCGCCAGCAGCTTTTCATTCTGCCAGGGTTTCAGCACAAAATCGATTGCCCCCGCCTTAACGGCCTTAACTGCCATCTCCACATCACCGAAAGCTGTTATCAATATAACTATGATTGAGGGATCCGTTTGCAGCACCTTGTCAAGCCACATGAAACCCTCGACTCCGCTGGTAGCATCCATTGTAAAATTCATATCCAGCAGGATGACATCATAACTTTCAGTTCGAAGCAGCGTGGGTATTTTTGCGGGATCTCGCTCAGTGTGAACCAAGGTAAAGTGCCGCTTTAAGAACAGGCGGGCCGCCAAAAGCAAATCCTCGTTATCATCAACAATAAGTATGTTTCCTGATTTTTTTAACATAACTTTCTGCTGCGCATGTATTCAGTTTCCATTTCTATTTGCTCTGCCAAAAGTGTTCCAAAAAACGCTTATTTACCCTATTAATCGTCATATTTTGGCAGATATACACGATGAGATCTATGTGACCGGAATCATGTCACATATAAATTTTAGCAACCCGATCGCTACACCTGATACCGCCATGCGAACATCAGCGACAACCTATATATAGCACAGGTGTACGATATCGTACACCTATTGTATCAGGATCGAACACCTTCGGCGAAAGGCGCCAGCCTCCAGCGGAGTTTCCAGGGCCATGTCAATCCCAGTTTTCCATTATTGGTAAGTATTTTGAATATGTAACCGAAGTGCCTGATCCCGAGCCAGCCACAATAGTCGCTGGCACACCCCTTGCTCCGATAGTATAAATATGATTTGTGACCATCTGAGAAGATCCGGATCCGACGAATTATAAAGGAGCCTCCCAATGATCAAAACCAAAAATTTAACCAAAGTCTTCACCACCCAACAAGTGGAGACTACAGCCTTGAACCAGGTCAACGCACAAGTGCAGGCCGGCGAATTTGTCGCCATCATGGGGCCTTCGGGTTGCGGTAAATCGACATTTCTGCACATCGCCGGCATGCTCGACAATCCGACGGCGGGCGAATATTACTTTATGGAAAAAGAGGTTTCCCGGTATTCCGAGAAAAGGCGCGCCAATTTGCGCAAGGGAAACATTGGGTTTGTTTTCCAAAGCTTTAACCTCATCGATGAATTGACTGTTTTTGAAAACATCGAGCTGCCGTTGCTATATCTTCGTGTTTCATCGTCCGACCGCAAAAAAAGGTCAACAGACTGCTGGAGCAGCTCGCCCTGATGCCGCGCAAAAATCATTTCCCCCAGCAAATATCCGGCGGTCAGCAACAACGGGTGGCCGTAGCCAGGGCCGTCATCGCCGATCCAAAGATCATATTAGCCGATGAGCCTACGGGAAATTTAGATTCCTCCCACGGTGATGAAGTGATGAAAATGCTGGTGGCCTTGAATGAGAAAGGCACAACCATCATCATCGTCACTCACTCCCCCGCCTATGCGGACTACGCCAACCGGGTCATCCATCTGTTTGACGGGCATGTGGTTACGGAGAACTTGAAAGGTCGGGATGCGGGTTACGAGTTGCGGGTTGCAGGTTGCGGGACGTAGCCGTCAGGCTGAGAAAAATCATAACCATATACGGTATATTGTAGCCATGAGACTTGAATGACGGCAAATCCCAAATTGCAAGTTCTAAAATCCAAATAAATTCCAATTAATCAAAATCCAAAAATCAGACGCGAATCGATCCGAAAAACTGTCGATATGATATTCAACTATTTTAAAACAGCTTTTCGCAACATCTATAAATACAAAGCCTATGCGATTCTCAATATCGCAGGCTTGGCCACCGGATTGGCTATTTTTAGCTTAACTGCTGTCTTCACTCACTTCCATTTAACCTATAACAGTTTCACCACGGATGCGAATCGCATTTACACGCTGGTTCAGGTGCTTCCTTCGGGAACTACCGGCAACGATCACTCTGCTTTCACGCGCGCACCACTTCGTCAACTCTTGCTGGATGAATTTTCGGAAATTGAAGCGGCCACCCGCTGGATCAACACCGGCCGGACGGTGGTGAGGCAGGGTGAGAGAAAGTTTTACGCGGAGGAGCGATCTATCTGGTTTGTTGATTCAAATTTTTTGACTTTTTTTACATTTGAAATGATGATCGGTGATGCGACGGCCGCCCTTAAAAATCCCAATTCGGCGGTTCTGACCGAATCGACAGCCCGCAAATACTTCGGCAGCATCAATGTGGTCGGGCAAGAACTGACGATCTGGCAGGATCTCCGCCTGGTGGTCACGGGGGTCAGCAAGGATGTCCCCCATAACTCGAGCCTGGATTATGATGTGCTGGTTTCGTCCAATACCTTTGACTGGGAGTCGAATTGGAATATTAGCGGGGCCACCTTCGTGCGCCTTGCCGAACAAGCCGACCCCACCAATTTGGAGCAGAAATTTCCCGCATTCATTGATAAGGATCTCACGAAATCACCTGATTTTCCCAAAAAACTGTATCTGCTTCCATTGGCCGATTTGAATCTCAACTCATTGGATGTGTGGGGATTATGGCGAAAGCAAGTCCCGGAAATCATATATTTAACCTTCGTAGTTGGATTAATCTTGTTGCTGATTGTTTGCTTTAATTTCATGAACCTGGCGACAACCCAGTATGTTCAAAGAGCCCGTGAAGTCGGTGTGCGCAAAACACTGGGCGCTTCCGGCAGCCAGTTGATGTGGCAATTTTTAGGCGAATCCGTTTTGCTATCTATTATCGCCTTTCCGGTGACAATCGTGCTTAACGAAATTATGTATCCTGTGTTTGTCTACCTGATTGCATCGGACCCGACCCGGGTCGGCCCCCATCTCCAGAGCCAACCATGGTTGATCACCGCCTTATTCGGTGTCACAATCCTGGTTGGCATTATTGCCGGTAGTTATCCGTCACTGTTCTTGTCGCGTCTGGAACCCGTGCGAATCTTCAGAGAAAACCTCCCCACCGGTAAAAAGGACACCTGGTTGCGCCAGGCGCTTATTGTGCTCCAAATGGTTGCCGCTATTTTTTCCGTGCTCGTCACGCTGATATCAATTAATCAGTATCATTACCTCTTGAGTTTCGATGTCGGTTACAAAAAAGATCGCGTGTTGCTGGTAAAACTGGGTATCAATTATTCAAGTGTAAAGCTGAGGCCCTTGAAGGAAGATTTAAAGCGTCATCCGGATGTCATCTTTGTGTCTGCTGCAGTCTGGGCGCCTGCCAATTGGGGCAGTGTGCGCAAAGTGATTCCAGAAGGATCTGGTGACATGGATGCCTTAACCATGAATACATACGGGATAGACTACGATTTTATAGAAATGCTCGATCTGCAGGTCGTGCAGGGTCGGAGTTTCTCGCGCGAATTTGCTGACAGCGGAAAATTTATAATCAATGAAACCGCAGCCCGCAAGCTCAACTGGAAAAATCCTGTTGGGAAAAAGTTACGCATGCGTGGCCAAACCGGTGTCGTGGTCGGCGTGACGAAGGATTTTTATTTTAAAGAGCTTCTTTTTTCCGTTTGGCCCACCGCCCTATATTTGGAGCGGTATAATCTTAATTACCTATACATTAAATTGGCTGATGCTCCACATTCCCGGGTGCTCAACTTCATCGAAAATCGTTGGCGTGAATTTGCCCCGGACATGCCCTTTGAATTCGCCACGCTGAATGATCGTTTCGAAGAAAACCTTTCCGGCATCATGAAATGGGGTGCGATGGCCGGGATGATCAGTGTGTTTTCAATTCTATTTTCCTGCCTGGGCTTGTTCGGACTGGCATCTTATACGATCCGGCGCAAAACCAAAGAGATTGGAATTCGAAAAGCTCATGGTGCGACTATGGCGAATATTATCTGGATCATCTTGTTTGATTTTTTTCGATTGATTACTTTGGCCATTATTATCGCTTGGCCCATTTTTTATCTTACCGACAGAATACTCGTACCGAACATATTTGCTTACCAAGCTGAATTCGGTTTTGGCTTTTATGCCCTAGCCGGCGCCCTGGTCTTGACGACCGGTCTTGTAGCGGTGTTATTTCAGGCCATTAGTGCGGCACGGGCGAACCCGACCGATTCCTTACGCTATGAATAGGACTTTGGTATTAATTTACGGAACTATAACCAATAAAAAGGCAATTATAAGATTGCATGAAGTTATTAGAAAGTTTCGATCTTGGAGTACTGGAGTACTGGAGTGCTGGGGTATTAAAAGAGGACATCATACATTCAGCCAATACTCCAACACTCCAGTACTCCAATGCTCCGAAATTAAGAAAATGTGTGGCTCCACGATGGATTCCTTCTTTTGAGTTATAGAGACGATAATTTAAATCTCAAGATGAAACTGCTCAAACCATTGCCGTCAATAATTCTATCCATTTTGGTTTTTATGGGTTGTGGCGAACCTGAGAAGATTACGGCATTCAAAAACACAAACCTGGTTCCCATGACAGGTGAAAAGATAATTGAAAATCAAACCGTTCTGGTCAAAGGCGACCGCATATTTAGGATGGGCCCTGCTAATCAGGTGAAAATACCGCCGGGCGCAACAGTCATCGAAGGCGGGGGCGCCTATTTAATGCCCGGGTTAGCCGATATGCATGCCCATCTATCTCGAGAATGGCCGCTGCATCCGTTGGATTTGTACTTGGCCAATGGCGTAACCACGGTAAGGGATTTGGATGGACGTGACTATTTGCCGCAGTGGCGCGATGAAATAAAAGTCGGCGAACGAAGCGGACCAACGCTGTATGTGGCGGCTCCGAGGATTCGCGGAGACGAGAAATATGCCCCGGATCTCGCAGCCAAGAACATGACCGGATACGACTGCATCAAGCTATCCTCTTATTTCTCGCAAGAAGATTTCCAGAAAACCAATCAAAAAGATCGGTTATCAGCGGTTGTCAGCATACTCCAATCTGCCGGCACTCCGATATGCTCCACCCTGGTCGCCGACGACGTAATCGTTCAAAAACTGTTTGCTCCCGACGCGTTTCTGGCACTCCCGCAAAACCGATTTTTACCTCATCAGTACCGGCAAACCTTTCTACAGGGAAAGGAAAAGCATCAATTACAATTCAAAGGGAACGAGGAGTTGGCGTCATTTAAGTATGACCTGGCTAAAACCTTGTTGGTTGAATTGCATCGCGCAGCAATACCCATCGTTTTGGGAACAGACGCCGGTAGCGGCAAATTGGGTATTGTGCCGGGATTTTCACTTCATGATGAGCTGCGCATTCTGGCGGAAAATGGATTTACGCCTTTTGAAGCTATTGCAGCGGGAACCGTAAATGCTTCCAAGATTGTGGAAGCCATGACGGGAAAAAACGATTTCGGAACCATTGAAGTCGGCAAACGGGCGGATTTTATCCTGGTTAACCGCAATCCTTTGGAAAAAATTTCCCATATCCGGGATTTCCGGGGTGTCATGGCAGCCGGGCAATGGTATGAAGCGCCCTATTTACAGAAAGCTGTCAGTTCTGATTTGCTGCCCGGAATGGCGATTGACGGCAATGTCGTCTATCTCCGTCATCCGGACAACAGTTTTAGCACGGATATCGAGATAGTTGTCCGGGAAGATTTTAGCGGTAAATTGCCGGAGGATATTGATTCCATCAGTGTCAGCATCACGGATTCAAACGGCATTTCACAGCCCTTGGCGCTTCCTCAATACAAGTATTTGGAACAATTTCGTGATTTCTGGTTTTCCCTCGATGGCCCCCCCCGAGTTAGGCAAGTATACGTTTACGGTAACCAGCAAATATTTAACCGGCACAACCACCGATTATCAGACCGTGAACCGAATGATTCCACTCTTTGATAACAATACCTTCTCTCCGGCGAACGGGCAAATTCTCACGTCCAAAACACCAACCTTTGCATGGACGCCTGTTGAATATCCGGGTACCGAAATATACTACCGTTTCATAATCGAAGAACTATCAGGCTGGCGCGTATACAGCACGGACCGAGTCCAGTACATGCTGTCTCACACCGTTCCTGCTGATAAATTAAAACCGGGCCAGACGTATCAATGGAGAGTTCGCGCAATGGACAGCGCCGAATGGGCCGAGATGCAAAACCGAACTGACGGTCCGTGGCTGCGATTCACAATGGCCGAGGATTTTGATGACTTCCGGGTTTTAGCAAAAATTTATAATGTTCGCGAATCTGACAGCCGTTTTAGAACCCATTTTGACATTGTTATCGGCGATAGTTTTAAGGGCAAGTTGCCGAACGAAATCGATTCGATCTCCATCACAGGCCCCCGGGGGATTCTGCCGGTTAAAAAAGACGACTTCATTTATTTCCCTCAGCTTAGAGTTTTTTGGATTGCCATGCCCGGGTCTCCCGAAACCGGTACGTATACCTTCACGATCACCAGCGGCAGCATGAAGGCATCCGCAACGGATACCCAATCCGTACTCAGATCGCTCCCGATTCCGGATGCCAACTTCTTTTCCCCGGCCAATGGGCAAACTCTCACCTCAAAGACAACAAAGTTTTCCTGGGGCGCAGTCGAATATTCGAAAGCCCCCGTCTATTATCGATTGGAAATCTGGAATCCTGGGTGGACCGAACGGGCGTTTGTATCAAAAATTGCCAAAAATATGTTGTCTTACACCGTCCCGCCGGGTAGGCTGCAGCCCGGAAAAAACTACATCTGGCGCGTGGTGGTATTCGACAGCGCCGGCTGGGATAACTACCAGAACCGCGGCAGCGGAAAGTGGCAAGCCATAAAGATGGCCAAAGAATTGGAATAATGAAGGATATTCAGACCTCGCAAATGAAACTAAAGGCATCTAAACTGGCCCGTATTCCTATTCCCGCAACTTAAGATCCCGAATCAATCTCTTATAGCCTGGATGCTCCCGAATCGGATCGAAGTCGCTGTCTTTTTCGAGATATTGAAGGTGAGCGAAACCGCCCTCCACGGATTTGGTCAGGTAGAAGACGGCTTCGTCCGGTTTGCCGATCAGCGAATACAGGCAGGCGACGCCGTACAAGAGGTAGGGTTCATCACGTTCGGTCGCCGCCAGGCGTTTGACGTATTCCATGGCTTTTTGCTTTTCTCCCAGGCGGATCAGGACATCGGCACCCAGATAGATTGCCCGCGAATCATCGGGGTTGAGCGCCAGGTGCTGCTCGACTTTACCCCGGGCTTCATACAGCACCGGCAGCATCTTTTCTTCCTGATCCATGGTTTTATAAAGAAAAGCCAGAAGGGCCGGTGACTGATAATCGGCGGGGTTGACCTGGCTTGCTATTAAGTACAAATCTTTGGCCTGCTCATACTTTCCCTGTACAAAACAGGCCCGGGCATAAAAGTAGTAGGCTTCGAACAAAGTGGGATTCAATCCGATGGCCTTTTCAAACTCGGTTTCAGCCTCCTCGAACCGCTTGCTCAAGGACAATGCCAAACCGCGGGCCGCATGTGCTTCCGACAGGCTTGAATCGAGCTCAAGGGCGGTTTCACTGTCTCTTTCAGCCTGTCGCAGATCAGCGGCAGAACCGCCGAAATACCAGTATAAATAGGAGTGGCAGTCTGCTTTGCCGGCGTATGCACGTGCATGGCGAGGATCTTTTTCAATGGCGCGAGAAAACATCGCGATGGCGTGATTTGTGTATTTTCGCGTGTGTCGGTAAAAAAACCGGCGGCCCCTCAAATAGAAATCATAGGCTTCGATGCTGCGGGTCGGTGCCTGTTCGATCGCCTGCTTCTCATTATCAGTCAGCTCGATTTTCATGGCCTGAGCGATACTGTGGGCGATTTCTTCCTGGATCGCAAAGACATCTTCCAGTTCCCGGTCGAATCGTTCCGTCCACAGGTGATAGCCGTCTGCGACATCAACGAGCTGTGATGTGATCCGTATGCGGCTATCGGTTCGGCGCACACTGCCCTCCAGCACGGATCGGACGCCCAGTTTCCTGCCGATGGTCCGAATGTCCTCCCGGCTGCCCTTGTAGGCGAAAGAGGAAGTCCGCGAGGCAACCCGCAATCCCCCTATTTGAGCAAGATCGTTGATAATCTCCTCGGCAATCCCATCACAAAAATATTCCTGATCCTTGGCCGGGCTCATATCCTCGAAGGCCAGCACGGCAATGGCAGGCTGCGATGGTCGGGTTTCAAAACCCCCGGTCCGTGCAGCGGCTCCCCGACTGATCTCAGCCGATTGTAGAGCAGCCAATGGTTCACCGATGCTCTGATATCTTTCCGGCAGCGGCTTGGCCAGGGCCCGGGCGATGATCCGGTCCAACTCGACCGGCACCTTATGGTTGATCTCCGAGGCACACGCTGGGATTTCGTTGATTATGGTCCCATACAACTCCGTTACCGGCTCCCCTATAAACGGCAATTTTCCCGTGAGCATTTCATAAAACACAACACCCCAGGACCAGATATCGGTCCTGGGGTCGATCGGCTCATCAAGCAATTGTTCAGGGGACAGGTAGGCCGTAGGGTTGATCACTGAGTTTTTGATGGCCGGACCGGTCTCGGCCGACGGTGAAGCCAAGCCAAAATTCAATATTTTCACCAGGCCGCGATCCGCAATTAAAATATTGGCGCTGTTGAGGTTGCGGTGGACAATGCCGTGGCAGTGGGCCGCCTCGAGTCCATCCGCCACCTGGCAGGCAATGGATACGGCAGTTTCAGTCTCAAGCGCTCCGTCATGGAGCTTGCTTTTTAAGCTGACGCCATCGACGAAAGCCATAGACATGAAAAGGCAGTCGTCCGTTTCATCGATTTCGTAGATCGTTCTGATATTGGGATGATTGAGTGCGGCGGCAGCCCGGGCCTCTGCGGTCAGAAACGCCTTGTGTTCGTCATTCGTAAAAAGGTGGTCGTGGAAAATCTTGAGGGCGACGATCCGGTCAAGCTTATCATCCAACGCCTTGTACACCACACCGGTGCCGCCGTCTCCAAGCTTTAGCAGGATTTTATAGTGGGAGACAACCTGACCGATCATGGCTAATTTTCCTTTTGATCGGATAATTGGGTAATGAATAATCGCCGGGAATCGCTCAAGAATTGCAAAAATCAGAAGTGATGTCAACCTGAGATAGAAATCAGGTGTCCCCGCTTCCGCCGATCCGGTCAAACATGACCAGATGTAAACTGCAGCGGAACTGTTCGCCGGCGTTCATTCAGGACGCCCGATCGATAAAACGTTCGCTATCGTACACTTCCTGTAACAATAACGGACACCAAATATAAATGCCTAAATTGCCTAAAATGAACTAAATTACCTAAATTAAAAACAGCCGTAAGCGACTTTTGTTAGGCAGTAGTGCAAATGGCCTATAACTCTCTGTAATAATATAATTTATTATACGTCTATAATTTGGGTTCGCATCTATGAAAAATCAATAAAACCGATCTCCTTAATAGCTTGAAGCTCGAATATGATTGGCACACCGCTTGCTCTAATAGCGGAGTAGTTATTCGTTAATTGTGATTTGTCAATAGCAAATATAAATTCAACGTCCTCGGCCCCTGAAAACGAATAACAATCAACCAATAACTTTCAATAGCAATAGGGGGAATTCATGAAAATCAAACTTTTCATACTTTCAACGGTTTGGGTCTTGACGGGCGTTATTACTTCCGGATGTATTGTCATCGACCTGAATGGCTGCTCGGCCCAGCGTATAAACGGATCCGGTAATGTTATTTCAGAATCGAGACAGGTATCTGATTTTAGTGAGATACGATTGGAAGGTCAGGGAAAAGTAACGCTCGTGCAAGGGGACCTGTCGGCGCTTGAAGTAACAACTGATGACAACATCATGCCGCACGTAGAAACAGATGTAAAATACGGAAAATTGATCATCTCACACGCAGAAGACAAAAATCTGAGGCCGACAATGCTCAACTTCACCATCACTGTTAGAAGACTGGCAGGCATTTCCGTATCAGGTTCAGGTGACATTGTCGGCAATGAAGAATTCAAATCCGATAAGTTTTATGCAGACATTGCCGGTTCCGGAGATATTGCTGTTAAAGTAAACGCCGACCGACTGGAGTCCAGCATCTCCGGATCAGGATCGATCAGTCTTTCCGGATTAACGAATTCCTACGATGCCAGAATAACCGGATCAGGAGATGTCGACGCATTTGAAATGCGGGCAAAAGATGCGTCGGTGGTCATCACGGGATCCGGCAACTGCAGAATCAGTGCATCCGAGATGTTGCAGGCCAAGATCACGGGCAGCGGCGATGTATTGTATATAGGCCATCCAAGGATCAGCGAAACCATAACCGGTTCGGGCAAGGTCAGGGATCGCAATTGAAAGGAGGAAGTAAAATGAGAAAATATTATAGACTAACAGCCGTTATTTTCGTGATCCTGCTTTTTCCGCTTGTCAGCGCTTATGCCAGAGATAAAGTTCGAATAGGCGGCAATGTAGTCGTTGAAAAAGGAACTGAAGTAAATGATGCCGTTGCCGTGGGCGGCAGTGTCACCGTCAATGGCAGGGTCCGGGATTCGGCGGTTGCCGTCGGCGGGTCGGTGACTTTAGGCCCCGATGCCGTGATCGGCAAAGACGTCGTCTCTATCGGGGGGGCGTCAAACAAGCCCAGGGCTCTAAAATACACGGTGACATCGTCGAACTGAATATCCCCGGGGTTTCTGCACTAATACCATTCTTTTTGGAAGACACATCTTCAAGTTGGTTTTGGACCTTTAAAATTGCTTCATTGTTCGGTTTCCTGGCATTTGCCGTTTTGTTGGTTGCCATAATGCCTAAATCGTTTGATTTAATTACCGACAATGTGCAGCAAAATTTTGGCAAGGTCATTCTCTGGGCGATTTTGGGCCTGGTGGTGCTCGTACCGCTGGCTTTTTTTCTTTTAATTTCGGTCGTCGGTATACCATTGATTGCGCTGGAAGTTCTTTTAGCTGGAATCGCCTTTATCGTAGGCTATATCGCCATCGCGCAGCTCATTGGGGACAAGATAGCTGCACTGATGAAAAGACCGGCTCTCAGCGTCATTTGGCTGACCGTGGTGGGGCTATTAGCGCTCTGGCTGATCGGGTGGGTTCCGGTTTTGGGTTCAATCGTTAAATTTTTGGCGATTGTGCTTGGATTTGGTGGTGTACTTGCGACACTTTTCACCTCGAGGAAAAATGTTCAGCTTGAAAATGCCTTCTAAAGGAGTAAAACATCCAATGCATAGACTAAAGCAAAGATACTTTCTACCGATAATTTTGGCCCTGCTGTGTGCTGGATTAGGATTTTGGGGATGTGCCGCTTCCCGAACCCCGGATTCAGAATCACCGGCAAAAATTGAAACGGCTCCACCAATTGGCAGCATTATTCCGGTCCGGGGTGCCATTACCCACCTTCATGAATCGGACAAAAAATTCTACACGGTCATAGATATCGTTATCGGGGATCACTTTCAAGGGACGTTGCCGGATGATATCGATTCGATCACCGTTACCGGACCGCAGGGAAAGCTGGCACTTGGGAAACGTGATTTCAACTATCATGAACGATTCAGAGATTTCTGGATCAGCATACCCGGAGCGCCTGAATCAGGCACCTACACGTTTACCGTCACGAGCGGCAAGCGCAGCGGTTCGGCCACGGACACCCAGTCGACGCCCATAACCATACCCCTTCCGGACATCCGCACATTTTCGCCGGCCGCAGGGGAAACAATCACCAAGATACCGCCGCATTTCTCCTGGCAGGCGGTGGAGGCGGATGTCCCCCTTTATTACCGGCTCGATATCAAAGACATGCAAGATAACTATATTTTTAGAACCGGTTACGTCAAAGACATGTTTTCAGCGCATGCACCCTCGAGCATATTGAAGCCGGGGCAAAGCTATCGCTGGCGTGTGCGGGTTGTCGATGGGGCAAACTGGATTGAATTGGATAATCGGGCGCAAAATCAATGGCAGCAAATTACAGTGGCTCAAAAACTGAGTGAACGTGAATATACGTATCGAGTTCCCCCTGAGATCAATAATGACTGGCAAACGTCATCACTCACTGAGGCAGGCGTAGACTCAGAAAAAATTGACGAGTTGATGCATCGTATTCTAATCGGGCATGATACGGTTAAAAACGTACACGGTGTATTGCTTGTCAAAAATGGCCGGCTTGTACTTGAAGAATACTTCTATGGAACACACCGCAATCATTTGCACCCCATCCAGTCGGATACTAAAAGCATTGTCTCGATTCTAATGGGGATTGCAGTTGAAAAAGGCTTCATTAACAGTATCGAGCAGCCCGTTCTTGGTTTTTTTCCTGAAATAGCTCCTGCCAACCTCAATGCGGACAAGCGGGCCATTACCATTGAGCATTTATTGTTGATGGCACCGGGTCTGCAGTGCCGGGATTCATATCGTTACAAATGGCGCGGGCTCTCAGAAATGCGACAGAGTGCGGATTGGACCCAATTTATGCTCGACCTGCCCATGGCCGAAACGCCGGGCACACAGTTCGAGTATTGCAACGGTGCGTCATTTCTGCTATCCGCCATTATTCAAAAAGCCACCGGCATGAAGACCCTCGATTTTGCCGAAAAGCATCTGTTCAGTCACCTCGGAATTACGGAGTTGAGATGGCCGGCCAATCCTCAGGGGATTACCATCGGTTGGGGTGAGATGCGGCTGAAGCCCCGTGATATGGCTAAAATCGGCTATATGATGCTAAAAGGGGGCAATTGGCAAGGCAAACAAATTGTCTCGCGCAATTGGGTCAATGAATCGACACAACCGCACATTAAAGCAGGATGGTACAAATATGGCTATCAGTGGTGGCGCGGCAACGCCATATTAGATAATCGCGTCATCGAGGCCATCTGGGCCTGGGGCCACGGTGGTCAATTTATTTTTGTACTGCCGGCGCTGGATCTGGTCGCCGTATTCACCGCCAAACATTATGAAAATCCGGGTTTTTCCGAACGCACCTTCAATATGATGAACCAGTATATTTTACCGGCATTTAAACTCTCCCTTCCGCCACAACAGAAAATAAGTGTAGATAAGAAGGTTCTGGAAACGTATGTGGGAACTTATAATTTTGAACACGATGGGCAGACCGAAATCGTTAATATCATTCTAAAAGACAATAGACTGCACGGTTACAGCAATGATGAAGAGCTCGTTGAACTGCATGCCACCGCCGAAAATAGGTTTTTCGGGAGATCTAAAGATATAGGCGGCTTCAAACTGCAATTCGTCAAAGACGGAAATGGAGAGGTGTTCAATTTTCTTTTGCACTTTGCGCCCCAATTTGGGCTCCTGCGAGTTCCATTTGATAAGGTCGAATAACTTTTAACATCTCAACTAATCAGAGACTGAATTAAACTTCCAGAGGATCAGGTTTTTACGAGCAGGGAACGGTCTGGCACCAGCTTGCCGGTCTCAAAGCGTTCCATTCCGAAAGCAGCAATTTCCGAAGGCATTTGTCCGGTCAAAATATAATCCGCCATAAATTTGCCGGCGGCAGGTGCCCCCACAAATCCGTAAAGCCAACCGCAATCCAGAATAAATCCCTCGACGTCCGGAACCGGTCCCAACAGGGGCGCCGCATCTGCGGTCATATCAACCAATCCACCCCACTGTCGCATGAGCCTCACACCGGCCAATCCGGGAAAGAGGCGTATGAATTTTTTCATCATATCCAGAGAGAGCCGCAAGGTACTTTTGAGGCTGTTGGAGGGTTCCATGGTTTCCACATCAGTGCCGCCGGAAAATTCCCCCCGGGTGGACTGGTGCATATAGCCCCTAATATTCAAGGAAGCCAAAGCCGGCGTCAAAAAAGGCTTGATCGGTTCGGTAACCATCATCTCCAAGCGATAAGTATCCGATGGCAGTCGAACGCCGGCCATTTGGGCAATTTTAGCAGCATGTCCACCGGCAGCATTGACCACGACCGGTGTTTCGATACCGCCCTCGGTGGTGACGACGTTTCTGACCTTGCCGTTTTCCATTCCGATTTCAGTAACTTCAATAAACGAAAAAATATCGACGCCGAGGCGGCGGGATGCGCGCCGGTATGCCCAAACCAGCGCATCATGGCGGGCAAACCCGGCGTCATGTTGCAAAACACCGCCGGCGGCCATTTCAGGATTCAACGCCGGTATCAATTGGAGAACATCTTGAGCGTCGAGACGTTTAGTATTCAGTCCGAAAGTCTTTTGCAACTCGACGGGCTGTTGCCCAAATCGAATTTTATTTGCTGACGCCGCCTCACCTTGTGCGCCAAATTTTTGGTTTTTTTCTTAAATATTTTTACAAACGTACAAACAGTAATTGATTACGTCGACTACTTATG
>Ga0209367_1000041_pt1 | contig 70493 bp, 46 predicted proteins | sample WorMetLIZISLAND2_FD_187412 | JGI IMG/M metagenome (GOLD analysis project Ga0209367, IMG submission 187412) | Marine gutless worms symbiont microbial communities from Max Planck institute for Marine Microbiology, Germany - Olavius geniculatus... ...
TCCGGAAACTGTTGTCTTAATTGATCGATATTCATAAGATCTCCTTTCGTTTGTTCTTTTAAGGAGATCTTACACCATGGGTGTGACAGATACGGTCACACTAACCTTAAAAATGTAGATAGGCTCGAAAAAATTTATACTACTGATCGTTTTTTACATTTTTATGGGTTCCACCACCATTGCGGCAACAACCACCGACAATGAAAGATTGGACGCAGCGATCAACTACCTGCTAGCGTTCGTGGCAGAATCGGATTGCACCTTTATTCGAAATGGCAAGCCGCACACGGCCAAAGAAGCCGTCAACCATATGCAAAGAAAATATGAGCATTTCAAGGATGAAATTAACACCCCGGAGGATTTTATCCGGTTAGCGGCAACTAAAAGCCTTCTATCCGGCAAACCGTATATGGTCAAAACCAAAGCCGGCCGACTTTTGAAATCTGAAACCTGGCTGCTGGAAGCCCTGGAAGCCTATCGGCAAAAGCGGCCGGTGAAACCCGTTGATCCACCCCGGGAATCCATTAAAAATTAAAGAAAGCAGTAATAGTCAAAGGTAGGAGGCTCCCATGGCTGAAAACCGATTTGCTGACGGCTGTGCCTTTATAGAAGGTGAGTACTATCCCATCAAAGAAGCCCGCATATCCATCATCGATACCGGCTTTACGCGATCGGACTTGACCTATGATGTCGTGGCCGTCTGGAACGGCAAGTTTTTCCGGCTCGATGAACACCTGAACCGCTTTCAAAAAAGCTGGCAACGGCTGCGGTTGAATCCCGGGCTGTCATTGGATGAGATGCGGGCAATATTGTTCGAATGCGTTCGTCGTTCCGGCCTGCGAAATGCTTACGTCGAGATGATCCTTTCGCGCGGGGTCGATCAAGACGGCTCCAGAGATCCCCGGCGTTTCAGCAACCGCTTTTATGGTTTCGCGATACCTTACGTTTGGATCGCCAAACCGGAGCTCCAGGCCGCCGGCATTCACCTGGTGATCGCTGAGAAAACCATTCGAATACCAACCGAGTCCGTCGACCCGACAATTAAAAATTTTCACTGGGGCGATTTGGTGCGCGGAATATACGAAGCCTATGATAGGGGCGGGTTCACAGCGGTGCTGCCCGATGCCGAGGGCAACATCACCGAAGGCCCGGGGTTCAATATTTTTGTTTATTACGGAAATAAGCTGCTGACACCCGCCAGCGGGGTACTGGAGGGCATCACCCGTCAGACTGTCCTCGAGCTGGCTGAAGAACAGGGCATTCCGGCATTTCAGACGAAGTTCAAGACCGAGGCGGTGGAAAATGCCGCAGAAGTTTTTATCACCAGCACCGCCGGCGGCGTGATGCCGGTTACAACGGTCAACGGCAAAGTGGTTGGGGACGGCAGACCCGGCAAAATCACCACGCTAATCCAAAAACGCTATTGGGAAGCGCACGAAGAGGAGCCCTGGGCGACGGCGGTGGAATATTCCGTTGACTAGGCCAAACCAGGATTGAATATTGAAATTGATTATTGAAGATTTGTGGTATCGCTGCGCTCTTTCTGTCTCTGGCTCGAATAGATTGAATTCCTTTATTATGGTCGCTTATCAGGCCAGCGGCGACCGTAGACCCTGGCAGATTGTATGCTGACCACGGGAATTTGGTCTACAGGCTTGATTACGATGTAGTGGTGGGGTTTATCCCCGCCTAAACGGCGAGCAACGCCGTGGTCAACAATCATATCTGCCAAGTAACTTTAGATATGACACGAGCCAAGTTCCTGGCGGGGATAAACCCCGCCACTACAATGGGAGTTCCTTAAAACAGGCCTGGCCAATTAGCAGGGTTTAAGCCATGAACATAGTAAATGAAGTCCTGACAGCCGAAAAAAGGATTCGGCCGCATATTAGAGAAACCATTCTGGATTATTCCCCTTATTACAGCGAACACACGGGAGCGAACTTATATTTCAAGCTTGAAAACCTGCAGCATACCGGATCCTTCAAAGTCAGGGGCGCCATGAATAAAGTGCTTTCGTTGACCCCGGCCGAGCGTAGCAGGGGGATCGTGACCGCCTCCACCGGCAATCATGGGGCGGCAACGGCCTTCAGCCTGGGAAAATTCAACGCCAAAGGCATCGTTTTTGTACCGGAAGATGCCGCGACCGGTAAAGTACAGGCCATTGAAAGGCTGGGGGCGGAGGTTCGCCATTATGGAGACGATGGTGCGGTCACCGAAGCCCATGCCCGCCGGTTTGCCAAAGAGCACGGAATGACCTACATATCACCCTATAACGATCCCCAGGTTATCGGCGGTCAAGGCACGATCGCGGTTGAGTTGGCCGAACAACTGGATCAAATCGATCGGGTTTACGTCGCCCTCGGCGGCGGCGGCTTGATATGCGGCATCGCCGGCTGCCTCAAGTCAGTTCGGCCCCAGGTTAAGGTTATCGGCTGTTCGCCGGTAAATTCCCAGGTGATGATTGAATCGGTTAAAGCCGGTGAAATTTTGGACTTACCCTCTCTGCCGACCCTATCCGACGGCACCGCCGGCGGGGTGGAACCGGATTCCATCACATTTGAACTGTGCCGTGAACTGGTGGATGACTTTGAAACCGTCACCGAAACCCAAATAAGGGAAAGTCTGCGGCGATATCTTCAGGTTCACCATATTATGATTGAAGGTTCGGCAGCTGTGGCTCTGGCAGGCTGCCTAAAACAGCACGAACGATTGGCAGATAAAAATGTGGTGGTGGTCCTGTGCGGTGCCAATATCAGCCTCGAAACGTTAAAGGAAATATTGTGATGTCTGACCAACGACTGATTCATGAATTCTTCGATGTATTTAGTCATCGTAATCTATCAAAAATGGGCGAAGTGCTCACCGCGAATGCCGAACTCTATTTTCCGAAGACCCAGCCGCTGATCGGTGAAAAACGTATATTTAAATTTCTAAATATCCTCTTCAGGCAATATCCCGAATTGGTTTTTAAGATCCGACGGGTGATTCAGCAGGGCGAATGGGCGGCCGTCCATTGGACTAATCAGGGAAAGAACCGGCGCAAAGAGCCCTATCAGAATGAAGGCGTGACTCTGATGGAAATCCAGGATGGCAAAATAAAATTCATCAGTGATTTTTTTAAGGACACGGAGAGGTTTTAGATTTGGGATTTGGGATTTCGGATTTAAGGTATACTGGCCATTATGAATTGGAATTTGGGAATTCGGATTTTGGATTTATGGTATGCTGGCTATTTTATAAACCGATAGAGCGGAGCGATTCCTCCAATCCGCAATCCGCAATCCAAAATCCGAAATCAATTTTGGGGGATCACATTCCCCCCTTTTCTAAAGGGGGGCCAGGGGGGATTTCTAAATGGACAACATCCAGAAACATATCGATCGAACAAGACGCACGGGTGAAATCGAATTCTTTATTGAGGAGCGCAGTGAAGATTGCGTGGTCAGCCGAATGCCAATCTCCCAAGGCGCCCTGAATCCTTTTGGAACCATCCACGCCGGCGCCATGCTCTGGCTGGCCGACGTTACCGCGACGGTCCTGGCCATTGGCGACACCCAGGTTGGCGAAAAGGGGCAGGGATTTCCGCTGGCCATCAACTTAAATGCCAACCTGCTGGGCAATCAGCGCGGCGGGGAGATTCGGGCCGAGGCACGTTTTGTCCGCAAGGGCAAACGCGTGACGGTGGTCCGAACGCAGGTAATCGGTGATGACGACCGGCTGCTGGCGGAAGTGACCACCAATCACATCCCGGCAAAATGAATCCTGAATGGAGTGGATTTCGGCTTTGTGACTATTGGTTGGCCACGAATGAACACGAATGTACACGAATTATAGGACTAATCAAAAAAGAAATTCTCCTGCTGCAGAATATTCGTGAAAATTCGTGTTCATTCGTGGCTTAATTTTACCTCTAAACCGATACAATTCCACTTACCCAACCAACTATGACCGAATAAGATGACCAAACAGTTTAAAGGAACCATCAGAAAGGCACTTCTCTCGGATGCAGAATTGCTAACCGAGCTTGGAAGGCGCTGTTTCAATGAAGCCTTCGAGGACGTCACCCCACCGGATGATATGGAGGCGTATTTAGGGTCCACATTTCAAAAATCCAGCATGGCAAGGCAATTGAAAAACAGTCAGTCAATCATTTTCATTGCCGAAATTGACTCGGAACCGGCCGGTTATGTTTATTCCCACCCCGCTGTCACCCCGGAATGTGTGGGAGACAAGACGGCCGTCAAACTGGAGAGAATATACCTTCGCAAACTGTATTACGGCCTGGCAATTGGCGATGCATTAATGCACGCCGCCATCAATGAAGCTCGCGCCCGCGGTCATCGATTGATCTGGCTGAGTTCATGGGAGTTGAATGACCGCGCCAATGCCTTCTACAAAAAGTGGGGGTTCACGATTGTCGGCAACCAGAAATTTACCGTCGGCCGTGATATTCAAAATGATTATATACTAAGCCGCAAGATTTGAAATATTCACATTAGTCGATATCTTTGATCAATCAGCCTCGGACTTTTTATAAATGCAACTGGTTTAGAATTTACTTTGACGTCGCCCTGACCGTGCCTGGGATCGGCTTGATATTTCTCGTAAAGTATAATACGATTAAAATATTCGGCAAGAGGTCCGGCCTCGTATCGGGTCGGGATGGTGCTTAACGTCTTCATGACCGTAAATTCGTAATGCCGGATCGAGCAATCGGGAATGTTTGCCATTTGCCGCAGGCAAGTTCCGGTCGGCAGCCAAATCCACAACAAATCTTCCGGCCGCATGGACAAGCGTTCCGCAGAAATTCCTAAAAGGTAAAGGTATTTTTAAGGTATTCGATCAGTGGTGGGTGCATATCTCCTTAATCAAGCCCGATGAACTGATTGACGAATTATCATAATTCAAAGCCGCAATCCTCTCATCCTTTAAGTATCTCCTTTTAAGCCTTTCTCTTGAATTGTAACAAGACTGAAAAGATTTATTCCGTTAATGCCGGCTTGCTCGAGCTTGTTTTGGAAAGCCTGAAAGTGATTTCAAATTCTCGAGCCGCATTTTGCCCAAGGATCAGTTATAAGCACACGAAAATAAAATATGATGGCGGTTGCCATAAGTTATGGTTTCGAGGGCTGGACAATATATTTTCATCCATTGAAACACAGAACGACGGAAACAGTTGACGGCAACCGGCATAAAGGTAGACAACCATGCAATTACCAACTTTAAGTATCGGAAACCTCGTCAGCAAAATTCCAATAATTCAGGGAGGGATGGGCGTTGGCATATCGCTGTCGGGACTGGCGTCGGCGGTCGCCAACGAAGGCGGCATCGGCGTCATTGCCACCGCCGTTTTAGGCCTTAACGAACCGGATTATTTAAAAAACAGCGATCAGGCCAACATCAGGGTACTGAAAAATGAAATCCGCAAAGCCAGAAAAATGACCAGCGGTGTTTTGGGCGTCAATATAATGGTCGCCTTGACAAATTTCGGCGATATGGTGCGCACCTCCATCGAAGAGGGCATAGACATCATTTTTGCGGGCGCCGGCCTGCCTTTTGACCTTCCCGGCTACCGGCCTCAGGGAGCCAAAACCAAGCTTGTGCCCATTATTTCTTCCGCCCGGGCGGCCAAGATCATATGCAAAAAATGGTTGGCCCGCTTCAATTGCCTGCCGGACGCTTTTGTAGTGGAAGGTCCCCAAGCCGGTGGACATGTCGGCTTTAAACCGGAACAAATTGATGACCCGAAGTTCACATTGGAGAATCTTGTAACCGAAGTGATCAAGACCTTGAAGCAGTTCGAAGAAAAGTTGAAAAAATCCATTCCGGTCATTGCCGCAGGCGGCATTTACAGCGGCGATGATATCCGTAAATTCCTGGACTTGGGGGCAGCCGGTGTGCAAATGGGAACCCGTTTCGTGGCAACCCATGAATGCGATGCCGACAAAGGATTCAAACAGGCTTATGTCGATGCCAAGAGGGAAGATATGGTGGTCATCAAAAGCCCGGTAGGACTGCCGGGCCGGGTAGTGCGCAATTCGTTTATTGACGAGGTGAATCAGGGCAAACGCCGACCCGTCAAATGCCCTTACCACTGCATCAAAACCTGTGAACAGAGAAAAAGCCCGTACTGCATTGCCCTGGCATTGGGAAATGCGCGCAAGGGTCGCTTCAAACACGGATTTGCCTTTGCGGGACTGAACGCCTATCGCATCGATAAAATCATATCTGTAAAAGAACTGATAAATTCCCTTAAAAGAGAGTTCAGTCTGGCATTGGCTTGAGTGCTGAGGGTTGAGGACTGAGTGCTGAGTGCTGAGGACTGAGCGGGGTCCTGTTGCCCGAGCCCCTTTTCTATTTACCGCAGTCCTCAGTCCTCGTTACTCAGACCTGATGAGTTTTTTACCTCGAAATTCGATATTCATTATTCGATATTGGCTTGTTCCAAGTTACGCTTGTGATTAGGCCAGCGGGTAGCCTGCATTTTTCCAGGCTTCAACCCCGCCTTCGAGTGCCGCTGCGTTGCGATAGCCGTCCTTTAACATATTTTCTGCCTGACCGGCAGCGCTGGCTTCATTGGGTCAGGCACAGTAAAAGATTATTTCCAGATCCGTTGACAAGGAAGGCAGCTTTGACCGGAATTCGGCTAAAGACATGGCTCCCTGCAAATTATTATTCTTAAATTTTTCGTCATCATCATAGGCACAGACAAGTACTGCCTTACAGTCGTTCACTTTCTGCCGGGCGTCTGTCACCGGGATTCGAGTAGGTTCGGTCATTTTTTGGATCTCCTTTGGTCTTTTAAAAACGTTGCTGCCTATTTTTCAAGCATTAGTCACAGGATAAGACCAAAGATCACTGAATTCAAGACTGACCGCGGCCCTCCGCTCGCGTCGGCGATTTCCTGAGACACGAAACCACCCCTACGTTATTAGTTATTAGTTATTGGTTATTAGTTTGAAACGACTGAAATCAGTTTTTACATCTCACTGGTGGTAGAAGCATAAAATCAGCCCGCAACCAATTCTAATCACGATGAATAGATAACAAATAACACCCAACCCGGATGAACCGGAAATAGCCACAAAGCCACTAAGACCCAAAGAGAAAAATTTATAAAAACTTCGTGTCTTGGTGTCTTGGTGGCGAAAATATTTTATTTGATAAGTCCTTCACAAACATGATGTGATTTCAATAATTCGGCACGAGATGAATGCTATTGGCTTTATTAGGATTTTAGTTTCCACTTTAGCTGAAATTCAATTTCCTCATCGGTCTTGCTTCTTTCATGCTCAATGTTGAAAATTGCATCAACCGGAACGGACACCCTTTCGCCGGCGATCTGTATTTGAAACCGTTTGCCATTTTCAATAGCGTCTGCCAATCGGCGAAGTTTTTGAACAAATTGCTTGACCGGATAACTTTTCTCAATGTCTCTTTTTGCCTTTTTCATTCAAAGCTCCTTTCATTCTGATTTGGTTTTGGCCCGCCAATAATATCCACAGCGGCTAAGCAACGGGTCTTTATTCCGACATTGCGGCTTTCATATGGGTTCAATTTTTCTGATATTTATATTAAGCTTTTTTAATAATTGCCGATAGTTAATACTGTACCTGGATGCAAAGTGCAAATTGCCCTCACCGATGCTCGGGGTCAGGTTGCCCCAATTCAGCATCAGCGGTGATTGATGCTTTATATTACAGGTATTTAACCCATTGATTCGCGGCCGCGCCAGATAATACAATACCGGAAAAGAGCGGGAACCGCAAAAGAATTTGAGGTGAGAGGATCCAAGAAAATGTTGAAGGATGTCCTATCAAAAGCCAATCTAATCCTAAAAGTGGCGCAACAACGGTCAACCACTCAAGCAGCCGATGAAGTGGCGAAAGTATTCAACAGCATCGAAAATCTCAGTAATTTTCTTGATAATGAAATCAACCGAATAGCATCGGATCCGAATTTGACCAGCCGGGAAAAGAGCAATGCTCGCAGAGCCGTTATTGAGCAGGCGGGCCGGAAGCTGGAAATATTGAAATACCACAGTAATTACTCCGATCTAATTCAGGAATCAGAGGCTCGCAAATCCGAAGTTTATGATAAGGACGATGGTGATTTGCTGCAATTTATGCGTGAAAGGGAGATTCGCGATCGACTGGTTGGCATGACTGAGGCACAAATTATTGCCCTTTTCGGGAAATCCCTTTTTGACGGCAGTAACCCATTGTTGGTGTCGGCAATATTAAATGCCCCACCGGGGTTTGAAATGCTGTCTGAAACCAGTCTCAGAAAACTTCGCGGGCTAAAAGCAGATAGTGTGGCAAATCATACCGGTGCGGAAATTGAACGCTCTGCTGGTGAATCAATTTTGGATATTTTTTCGCTTGCCCAAAAAGAATTGGATCGCTTGAGAATACAGGAACTCTCCGGAAGCTGAACAAAAGCGTAACCGGAGATCCGAACGACGAAGGAGATTATCCGTGAAGAGTCATGTTGAGCATAGGGTAGATAAACGCTTTGAATATGAAGCGGTGATATGGCACGAAAATTTATTGCCCGGCCGTTTTTATAAAGCTGAGATTAGCAATATCAGCCAAAGCGGACTCTATTTTGAATCCGACCAGATCCTTTACCAGGGAGAGAAAATCTATATCGGCGCCAGAAGACCGCGGTCTGCAAAACGTCATTCCAAAGAATGCGCCGTCGTTGAAATAAAATGGTGTAAGGATTTAAAAAATTCTTCTTTTAAATGTGGTTATGGCGCGAAGTTTTTGGAACCTGGAAATTCACTGTTGAACATTCTGGTTAAAACGAAAAAAGCCGGTAATATCCTGGAAGCCGGGGGAGGCTATAAGAATGATCCCCGTGCTCACAAAAGGGGAGTTTACCGTAATGAAAAAATAATAACCAGCAAAAATCGTAATTACCGGGGTTCGATCGCAAATATCAGCCGCGGTGGCGCATTTATCAGAACTAACAATCGATTTGCCCTGGGGCAAATGATTCTGCTGGATATTCGAGAAGATAAAGCCAGCAAAGCCCTGCGCTTAAAAGGCTGGGTCGTGCGTCTGAGTCCAAACGGTATCGGCGTCAGGTTTGATCGAAGAAGCTATCGTGATCGAAGAAAAAAAATCGATCGACGAGTCAAAAGAAGATCAAAAAAATGGAGAGCAGGTCTCAGGCATTGACTAACCAACGATATATGTGCCGGTTCCCACAGCGATAAGCACGCTTTTTTCGTTTTTTAATTCCATTCGAGTTACCGCCACTTTTCTGCCGGTCCGCATAACCGTGCCGGTAGAATGAAACTGGATGCCCCGGCCGGGTCTGAGATAATCCACCCGCATATCGATGGTGCCGATCCGGGCAATCAGTTTGGCGGCCGCGTGGTTCGAAAGATCCTTCATTCTTTCGACGGCCGCAGCGGTCGCGGTCAGGCCCCCGGTCGTGTCCAGCACGGTGGAGATCACACCGCCGTGCAGAATTCCGTGGGCGGTATTGCCGACCAGAGCATCTTGCATGGCAAAGCAAAAACCGGCCCGGTCGTTCTCCAGGAATTCCACCTCCAGCCCCAGCAGGCGATTGAAAGGCAGGTTGTCATATACCTTGCGTACGATTTCGAGCGGCGAGTTACGCTTTCTCGCCGATTCAAGCTTGGACGTTTCCATCGTTTAACATCCCGGAACTTGGTAAACACAAAAGGATAATAATAAAATCGAGAATCATCCTTAACCCCCGCTGTTGCGGGATGACACATCTATTGTCTTAAAATGTTCGGAGCGCCTCGTGGCCCGAAAGCCCAATGCCGAATGCCCCTCCTTATCTGCATGATCCCGCGATTCGGCCTGGAAGTCTTTTATATCTGCTTAATTATCGATTTCGCTATAATTGTTCTTCACCCATGTTTTATTCGCCAGGACTACGGAAGTTTCGATTTGCCGCTCCGGAATAGACCAGTACTTCTGAAGAAGCCGATTCTTTTCCTTTTCCGAAACCAGTTTGTAGTTGTTTTTCTGGTAGAATGCCACAGCCCACCTCGCCGCCTGCCAGGTGCCGATGAGAATTGGCTTCTCGGTCATTCCCTCCAGATGCTGAAGCAGTTTTTCACCGATTCCTTGCTGGCGGGACCGTGTCCGCACGTAGGCATGCCGGATAAGGGCCACCTCACCCTTGTCCTGGATGCCCATCACACCGAGCAGGTCACCATCTTTTTCAAGACCCCAGAAAACCACACCGTCTGCGATCTCCCGGCGCACTTCTTCCAGCGGCATATAGGGCTCATGCCACCTGTCGGCCGGTATGATCCCTTTATAAGCGACGGCAGAATCGTTAATGATTTCAAATATTGATTCTAAATCAGCTTCCGTGCATTGTCGGATCATGATAAATACCCAAGTTGGATAAACCGGAAATAGCCACAAAGCCACCAAGACACAAAGAAAATTTTTTTCCCAGTAAATTAAAATTAATTATGCGTAGCATACAATAAATAATCCGCCGCTGATGGATTCTTATCCGATATGATCTGCATTTCATAGGCAACCGGCAAACCCGGATAGCCATTTAATCAGGACGGATTATTTAGTGGTTTTGAAAGAAATAACGCCCCGCCGGCTTCCTCGACGTAGACCGCCTGGGCAAAGCCAAACGATTCGTAGACATGCCGGGCTCTGGAGTTGTTTTCCTGCACTTCGATCGTGAGTTTACAACAACCCAATTCCCGGGCTTTGTTTTCCACCGCCCCAAGCAGCCGGCGCCCAACATGGTGTCCGCGAAAACCGGGCAACACCGCCAGGTCGGAGATATTGATCAGGGGCCGGGCCGCAAAGGTTGAAAACCCGATGAAACAGTTCGCGATACCGATTGCAGCGCTTCCGCGGTGGGCCAGAAATATGACGGTCGTGGGATGCTGCCGCAGACCGGATATCAGATTGCGCCGAACTTCTTCTTCAAGGGGTCTGCCATTGCCCATGGGATCCCTGGCATAGGCATCGGTTAATTCGAGAACCGCTTGTTGATGCTCCGGCCGGTCAAGATCCGCTTCCACAATTTCAACGAATTTCATAATAGGCTGTATATCACAAAAACGAAAATAATATTCGGGTTCTAATAACGATTAACCAATAACCCATAACGCCTAATTGAGCATTATCGCTCAATTAGGGTATTATTATCCCGGCTTAAAATAGAATGTCAAGCGGGTTAAAATCTGCGAATTTATTTTTGGGCGAACCCTGAACTCAGCCGATTTCCCGCCGCCGGAGTTGAGCAGGATCTTTTTCTGACTGTTGCGAGGGGGCGGCCATATAACAAATAATCTTCCTTGCGACACTCCGAAACCAATCGGCCATTCCAGTAGGTTTTATTTGGGCAACCATCACATTCGTCCTGTTCGCCATTGGGGAGAATATCGTGGGGCTGCATGACGATAAAGTTTTGCAGTGATATTTTTTGAAACAAAGAGCGGGGGTGGCTCAACAGCTGGAAGAAACGGCCTTTAAGCGCCTGGCGCACCGCACCATCAATTGCACCAAATGCAAATAGCAGCCGTGCCATGCGGTTTATCCTTGGGCTTGTGAAGGAAAGGAATTTGCGGGTGAAAATATGATGAGCGTTCTGGATGATTTCAACGGACTTGGCCCCTAAATTGCCGAACAATTTTGATTTGGACCCGATATGGGTGCCAAACAGCCATTTGGGAGAATCAGGTAAAACGGTCCCGCCCAGATATGAATGAAACCGGTAGTCCGGGTGTACCCGCCAGATTTCTTTACAAATATCTATCGCTGCCAGGTTACGGTAACCCTGCTTCGATGCATATGGCGTCTGGCCGATATCGATCTTTCGGTCGCCGGCATAATAATCCCAAGGATCCTCCGGATGTGCAGTTCGAACCGGAATCAGGACATTGGCCGATACTTTGTGAATGTTGTCGGTGGTCCATTGCACAATGTCGCTGACTTCATGCAGTGTTTCCGGCAGAATGGTCGTGTTAAATGCACATATCAACCCTTTTGCCTCGTATACCATGTCCGCAAAATACTGCCGAAGCCGATTCAGTTCTTTTTCGGTTTTCCCCTCCCATCCCGGACGCGCCTGATGTGAGTCCACGTGAAAAACAAAGCCAAATACTCCGGCTGATTTAAGCCCGGACACCAGTTCAGGCGTAAGGGCTAGTCCATTGGTTAAGATAACGGGTTTGAGACCAAACGATTTGACAAGCTTGGTAATTTCAACAATATCGGGATGGGTGAGCGGCTCTCCCCCGGCTATCAGCATGGTATCACAGTTTCGCAGACGCAGCATGGCTTTAAGTTCCATTTCGATTACCTTCAATGACTTTTCACTGCGCTGGTCATTGCGCTGATAGCAATACTCGCAGCTCATATTGCATTTGCGGGTGGGTTCCAGCCAGGTAAACGCATTATCGGATTGTGTCCAGGGCATGCGATGTAATCCGGCCGTTATCGAATGGGTCTCTTGATGTTTTAATTGCATGTTGACCTCCTGACAAATTTTTCTCTGTTGCTTTTGGGTTCGACTGGATATTAATCAATATTTATGCCAGTTTGCTTATTTCCCCATAACCCATTAAATTATATTGAAATTGTTTGTTTCAGGTAATAAGTACCAGGATATCAATTCGGCTTGCGATGTGCATTCAAAGAGTAGACATGTATACAATTAATGCGTAAAGATTCTTGGAGTATTGGAGGTGTTGGATTATTGGGGTATTGGAGTGCTGGAGTACTGGAGTACTGGATTGCTGGATTGCTGGATTGCTGGAGTACTGGAGTGTTGGAGTACTGGAGTATAAAATGAAGTCATCAAATCCGCTACACTTGACAAACTGAGCGGATACTAGTGATCTATTTCTCGAACTACCCGGCAGGGGTTACCGGACGCAATTACATCCGCCGGAATATCACGGGTGACGACGCTGCCGGCACCGATGACGGATCGCGACCCGATGTGAACACCCGGGCAAATTATCGCCCCGGCCCCAACCCAGACATCGGGGCCGATCTCGATTGGCCGGGCAAATTCGCGTCCTGTGCGCCGCTCTGAAGCGCGAATAGGGTGTGCGGCCGTGCAAAGCTGCACCGCCGGACCGAAAAGTACATGGCTGCCGATGGTGATCGGTGCCGGATCCAGGACGACGCAGTTAAAGTTAAAATAAACCTGGCTGCCAAGTGTAATATTGACGCCGTAGTCACAGTGAAAAGGCGGTTCAATCCAGAGACCTTCCCCGATTTTGCCGAACAATTCACCAAAAATGCGGCTTCGCAGCTCCTGCTCGGAAGCATGGGACTCGTTAAGCGATCGGCAAAGTTCGCGCGCCCGCTGCCGCTCCTGAACAAGCTGAGGATCGGTCGCATCATACATTTCACCGGCATGCATCTTTTCTTTTTCGGTTGTCATGGTATCTTTTTATCTATTTGAAATCCCGTCGTGTTTGCGCAAGATTTATCTTAAAAAATATTTTTGCCACCAAGACACTAAGACACGAAGTTTTATGATATCAAACAATTATTCTTGGTGTCTTTGTGCCTTGTGGCTATTTCCGGTTTCTCCGGGTTAGGATATTCCATGCGCCGTCTGAGTAAAAAGCGTGGTGCCTTTATATTGAAGTTACATCATGTTTGCTTAGGATTTATTAAATAAAAGCGTTTTGCCACCAAGACACCAAGGCACGAAGTTTTTTTATTTAAATTTTTTCTTTGTGTCTTAGTGTCTTTGTGGCTATTTTTACCGGTTTAACCGGTTTGGTTTTTTTCGTATCCATTCAGCGTTTTCTTAGACCATGGCGCGCCATTCGGGAGACGACCAGGTGATGGAACGGTCGAATAATATTGAAATAAACCGGGCCTGACCAATGTTTGAAAAAAACGCTTGTCATCACGTGGTAGCGATTGATGGAATTCCCGACCGGTTCCATGACAACCCCCAAAAAGGCCTGTAAATGTCGATCATCAGGCGTTTCGGATATCCAATAATGCTCCTCTTTGGCTCTTCGAACGATAAAAAAAGTGACGGATTCCCCCGGGGTAAACGAAACATCTCCAGCTTGCAGATTCGGCAATTTTTCAGGGGCTTCATGTTTGACGAGGCCGAGCAGGGCCACGAGCAATTGGCGAACCCGGTATAGTCCGACGACCCACCATGGATAATATGACAACATGCCGGCAATGAATTCCCGCAGGGTTCTGTTTCCTTCGTAAACCTTGACATCGATAAAATCAGCCCGCTCGAAATATTGATCCAACTCTTTAACGTTGGTTATGCATTCTTTGTAGCTCTTCGTCATCTGTTATAATTGAGAACCTCCGGCTGCTACCATCAAAATTTTGAAAGAGAACTCAGCGACGTGCGGCACAGTCGTCAGCGTGGTGCAAACGACATCCGTTCTGCTTCCCGCGTACCCGAGTTAGATAGTTACCAATTCAGTTTTGCGCAAATTTTCCAAAACCTTTATTCAATATTCAATCTTCAATAATCAATTATCAATTCCTTCGCTGGATCAGGCCATGCCGGTGAAATCAAAGGACAGCTTCGCCTGAAATTTTTCGATGCGCTTAAAGATTTCTTTGAGCGTTGACTGCTCGATGCGGGAGAGCTTTTTGGGATTGATATAATTGTCCGGTTTGCCGTTTTCTTCGGTTGACGCTTTTACCTGGCGCACAAAACGCTGCTGCATCAGATAGCTGTATACCGTATCAAGCTCCTGATATTGCTGGGCGGTCAATATATTTTGATCAACCAATTGGCGCAGGCGACCCAGGGTGTTGGTTTCCGCCACCCGGTTATTCAGGGCATAAATGCGGGCAAAGTCAACCACCGGCTGCATGGCCGCTTTGATGTCGAAACTGTCACGATGCTCGCCCTTGGACTCGACCAAAAAATTGCGGAAAAAGCCGATCGGCGGGGTAAAAAACATTGCATTTTCAGTCAGGTGGCGAAAAAAGCCGGCCCATCCGCTTAAGGTTTCAAACAGATAGCCGCGCAACTCGTCAACAAGTTCCGTATCCCCGTACCCGTCCCGGAAATCAAAGAAAATACTGGCTTGCAGCAAGGCTTCCGGCTCGGCCGTGCGAATCCAATACTTAAAATAATTTTTCCAAACCTTCAATGGCTGGCACCATTGCTTGTTTTTGGCCATTACGCCGCCTTTGCAGAAATCATAGCCGACTTCATCCAGCCAGCCGCAGACTTTTTCACTGAAACTCAAGAAATAGCCCATGGCTTCTTCGGCTTGCTTGTCAGGCAGATCTTCAATAATGATGGCGTTGTCCTGATCGGTTTTAAGGGTCTGCTCTTTACGGCCCTCGCTGCCCAAGATTAAAAACGCGAACCGGGCCGGCGGCGCGCCCATCTCATCGATGGCAAAACCAATGAGTTTCTTTAAAATGGCATCGGAGACCGTCGTCAGAAAACGAGTAACATTTTGAGCCTTGGCCCCGGTATTGATCAGTGATTGGATCAGTTGGGGAACCTGCTGCCGAACCTGGACAATTTGATTGACCAATCGAGCCTGGGCAATCTCGCGTACAATGAAAAAGGGAGATTGCCCCTGGGCTTTTAATAAATCCCGGTTGGTGATGACACCCACGACCTTGTTTTTTGAATCCCGGATGGCCAGATGCTTGATATTTTTTTGCATCATCTCCATCATGCTCTCAAAAATGAGAGCCTGGGAAGATACCGACACCAACGGCGAGGTCATGATGTCCGAAACCGGCTTCAAAATATCGTAGCCGGTGGCCGTGACTTTATTGCGCAAATCATTGTCGGTCACCAGCCCGACGAATTCGCCGTCCGTTTCCCGGATAAAAATAGAGCTCGAATTGTGCTGACTCATGACCGCCGCGGCAGCCTGAATCGGCATTTCGCAGTCGCAAGCCACCAGTTCCCGGTTAACGATGCTGGCTACCGGTTGATTGAAAAATTCCGGTGAAATCTCAGCCGGTCTGAAGTTGCCGGCGATAATCTCGGCATAGGAGCGATCCAGCATACGTTTGCCGAAGGTGTCCGTGAAATAATCGGAAAAGGCTTCATACTTTTGGCAGACATCCAGGAAAATGTCTTTGGGCAATATATAAAAATAGGAATCCTCGGTCACTCGCAGGGTGCGAATGGCAAGCCCCTTGTTCATCAGCATGGAGATACCACCGTACATATCGCCTTCACCCAACATGCCGCGCAGGGTCTTCTTTTCATTTTCTTCGAAATATCTCTCAGCGGCTCCTTTTTTGATTATGTACAGATATTCCAGCTTTGACTGCCCCTGAACGAACAACATGGTATCCCGGGGGTAGTTGATTATCGAAATCGATGCCGCAATCCGGCTGATTTCTTCTTCCGGCAGAAAGTTAATCGGCACCAGTCCGGATATAAAGTGCAGGGCCTGTCCGGCTGCTACAATGGAGGCGTAGGACTCATTGGACATCAGGGTGCGAAAACGGCCGGCAAAATGCTCGTATAAAATTTTGTTGCGGGTGCATACTTCCAGAAACGTTTTTTGCGGCAATTCATAGAGCGTGGCATCGGCCACCACCTGTACGGTGCGGACCGATATCCCGGCATTCATCAAAATCGAAACCCCACCGAAGGTATCACCCGGATCCAAGTTGCCTTTGATATTCTTCTGGCCGTCGGTTTCATAAAACAGCTCCATCGAACCCTCGTGGATGATATAGACGCAATCCATTTTGGTGCGCCCCTGAACCGCCAGAATCGTATTTTTGGGATATTTTTTTATCGCAATTTCGCCGGCGACAAATTCCAATTCCTTCTTCGGCAATTTGGAAAAAAGGGGATAACCCGCCAAAAACTTACTGATCTTTTGTTCCATTATTTCACCTGCTCATTGTTTCCAAATCGAGGATACCTCACGATTTGAAGTTATTAGTTATTTGTTATTCGTTATTAGTATATAACTCCCGCGGTTGGCAGATGAAACATGAGAACGAAATTGATTACTTAGAAACTATTAACCAATAACCAATAACACCATCTTTAACCTACCACATCCGAAAATGTGTGCCAAATTAAATCAATCATTAGAGTAAGTAATATGTAGATTGTTATCACGCTTTTTCAGCACTTTATGAAGACAATAAAATCCCAAATCTCAAGCACCAAATTACAAATAAATCTCAAAACTCAATATTCAATGACCAAAACACCCTCCCCAATTCGTTGGCATCGATTCGCAACCCCCGCTCTGATGTTGATGATGTTGGGTCAGTTCTGAAGACGAGTTACCTGTTTTGAATTTTGAATTTGGTTCATTGGGATTTGTTTGGTATTTGTTGTTTGGTGCTTGGAATTTTTATAATTTCATTTACAAGGTAATTTTCGTGATATCAACCAACGAGTTGTTTAATTTACTGAGCATTGGAACCGGCCGCGGTCTGAATTGACACGATCAGTTGTCTATGTTAAGCCTGTCTGACGACAATCGACCCGGCATGCGCCTTTTCACCGGTGTAAAATCCTGGGGATTCCTAGCTGCCGCTGCAATCGTATGCACCAGAGAATCTCCGAGCCTGCTAATCGGATCAATGACGCCTGAGAATAAAAAAAACAAGCGTTTGGTCGCCTTATTTCTATTCGGCATCGTATTGCTGAATTATCCGATCCTGTCTTTGCTCAACCTCAATATCACCGTCTTCGGACTTCCGCTGGTATATGTCTATATATTCGGTATCTGGAGCCTTTTAATATTTCTGTCGGCATTGGTGATGCGCCGGCCAAAGGAGCATATAAATAATTCCGCAAATTCGGGAAAGTAATTCGTGCTGAACACTGCGACCATTTTATTTGTTTCTTTTATTTATATGGGCCTACTTTTTGCGATCGCCTATTGGGGTGACAAACGGGCTGATGCGGGTCGCAGCATTATCGCCAATCCGTATATTTACACCCTGTCTCTCGCGGTTTATTGCACAGCATGGACGTTTTACGGCAGCGTTGGCCTGGCGACCCGCAGCGGTCTGGGTTTTTTAACCATATATCTCGGCCCGACTCTGATGACCATCCTGGGCTGGCTGGTGTTGGGTAAAATCATTCGCATCAGCAAAGCCCAGCGCATCACATCCATTGCCGATTTTATTGCCTCGCGTTACGGCAAAAGTCCCGTGCTTGGGGGTGCGGTCACCATTGTCGCCGTCATGGGCGTCATCCCCTATATTGCCCTGCAGCTAAAAGCCATCTCCACCGGCTTTCTAATGATCAGTCAATACCCCGATCTTGCAGTGATTTTTAACTTCGCAGATATCCCCGTGTTGGGCGACACGGCATTTTACGCCGCCGTGACACTGGCCCTGTTCGCCATTTTGTTCGGCACGCGCCACCTGGAGGCAACCGAACGGCACGAAGGCCTTGTGGCGGCCATCGCCTTTGAGTCGGTCGTCAAGCTGGCTGCTTTTTTAACCGTGGGTATCTTTGTAACTTACTATCTTCATGAAGGGTTTGCCGATCTGTTCCAAAAGGCCGCCAATTTGCCGGATATCAAACAAGGCACCAGCCTCGCCAAGGACCAGTCGGCCAATTATTTTCAAGATATTCTGACCATCGGCGCCCGCCAGACCACTTACCTGGATTGGAGCATTTACCTGTTTCTATCGATGATGGCTATTCTCTTTTTGCCCCGCCAGTTCCAGGTGATGGTGGTCGAAAATGTCAATGAAGATCATTTAAACCGTGCCATCTGGCTTTTCCCGCTTTATTTGCTGGCCATCAATATCTTTGTGCTGCCGGTCGCACTGGCCGGAATACTGCGCTTTGCCGATGCAACCCAGGCGGATTGGTTTGTGCTGATGCTGCCCATGGCCGAATCCCAGGAATTGCTGGCGGTGTTCGTATACCTTGGCGGCATGTCGGCTGCCACCGGCATGGTGATCGTAGAGACCATTGCTTTGAGCACCATGATCTGCAACGATCTGGTGATGCCGGTTCTGATTCGGCTGCCGATCACGGCCGTCTCCGGGCAAAACGATCTGCGCGGGTTGCTGCTGATTATTCGCCGGGCCAGCATTGTCCTGGTCCTGATGCTGGGCTATGCCTATTTTCAAACCATTGGCGAATTTTACGCCCTGGTATCAATCGGTCTGGTATCCTTTGCCGCCGTGGCCCAATTTGCGCCGGCCATGCTCGGCGGCATTTTTTGGAAAGGCGGCACCCGCGCCGGAGCCCTCAGCGGTTTAATTGCCGGATTTATTGTCTGGGCTTACACCTTGCCCCTGCCGTACCTGGCTCAAGCCGGTCTGCTTCCGGAAAGCTTTGTCAGCCACGGTCCCTTTGGCATTGAACTGTTGAAACCCTATCATCTATTCGGACTGCAGTATTTAACTCCGATCTCTCAGTCGGTATTCTGGAGCATGCTCTTTAACGTCAGTCTTTATGTTGGGGTATCCGCTATGAGCCGTCCCCGGGCCGTCGAGCACACCCAGGCGGCCTTCTTTGTCGAAGTTTTCAAGTATTCCGGTGAAACCGGGGATTCCCTATTCTGGCGCGGCACCGCAAGCCTGCCGGCGTTGCAGTCCTTGCTGCGGCGGTTTCTTGGTTGCAACCGGGCGGATAACGCCTTGGAAGACTACGCCCAAAAACGCAATATCACCTGGAGCGAGTATCTAACCGCAGATGCCGATCTGGTCAGTTATGCCGAAAAACTGCTGACCGGGGCTATCGGATCGGCCTCGGCCCGGGTGATGGTTTCTTCGGTCGTCAAAGAAGAACCCCTGGGAATCGAAGAAGTATTGAACATCCTGGACGAGACCCGCCAGGTGATCGCTTACAGCCACGAACTGGAAATCGCCACGGCCGAACTCAAAGAGGCCAATGCCCGGCTGCAGGAACTGGACCGGCTCAAGGATGATTTTATATCCACAGTCTCCCACGAACTGCGCACCCCGCTGACCTCGGTGCGCTCTCTCTCGGAAATTCTTCATACGAATCCCAATATCGATTCGGACCAGATCGAAAAATTCACCGGCATCATCATCAAAGAAAGCGACCGGCTGATCCGCCTGATCAGCCAGGTGCTGGACTATGAAAAAATCGAATCCGCCCAGATTGCCTGGTCGGTGGCATCCCTCAATCTTAAAGAAGTCATCAAAGATGCCGTTGCCAGCACCCGACAGCTCATGCAGGACAAAAACATCAAGATCAACCTGGCTATTGAACCTCAAATACCTTCCGTCGCCGGCGACCGTGACCGCCTGGTTCAGGTCATGGTCAATCTGATATCAAATGCGGTTAAATTCTGCGAAGCCGATCGCGGCAATATTACCGTTCGCCTGAAGGCCAAGACTTCCCACCTGCTGGTTCAGGTCGAAGACAACGGAATCGGCATCAAACCGGAAAACCTCAATCGAATATTCGAGCCGTTCCACCAGATAAAAAATCCCACCAAAGGCCGACCCATGGGTACCGGCATCGGCTTGACCATCACCAAACGCATTATCGATTTTCACCACGGCCGCATCTGGGTCGAAAGCACACCCGGCAGCGGCGCGATTTTTTCCTTTACCCTGCCCATCCACCGGGCTCCGGCCGTTGGTTAATGGGTTTCAGCAAAATTAAATCTGAGACGCCGTGATGAAAATCTGAGTTCATCTCTCAATTCGAAGAAATACCAAATACCAAACTACAAATGACAAACAATATCCAAATTTCAATTTACCAATGACCCAAACGTTTGGAATTTTGAATTTTGGTCATTGGGATTTGTTTGAAATTTGAGTTTTGTGATTTGGGATTTTTTTTGTTTCATCTTAATAATGGCTGATCTATTTTCTCGCCAACCAGATCAAAACTTTTGTCTAGCATAATAAGTTTTGCGTGAAGCGACTAGAGCTTCCTTCAGGGTATAAACGCCCTTGCTGGCCAGCAACGGCAGCATTTTCAGAAAAATCTCACCGGTTGCCGAAGCATCTCCCAGGGCGGTATGGCGGCCGATGATCCGGACTCCCAGGCGCTGTGATATGGCCTCCAGGTCATGGTTTTCGTGGGAGGGGTGAATCACGGCTGACAGCAGCAGGGTATCCAGTACCGGATTGACGAATTTGGCCCCGGTCCGGGCTTCCTTTAACTGCAAAAACCGCATGTCAAACGCCGCATTGTGGGCCACCAGGATCGTATCTTCGGCGAATTGATGAAATTGGGGCAACACCTGGTCGATCAAGGGCTGCCCAATCAGCATCTCCGGATGAATCCCGTGAATTTTAACCGAGGCCCAGGGAATCGAGCGCTGGGGATCGATCAGCTGCTCGAAGCACTCGTCGCGCAACAGACGACAGTTAACCATGCGGAAGGCGCCAATCGATATGATTTCGTCGCCTTCCGCCGGGTTCAATCCGGTGGTTTCCATATCAAATACCGTAAACGTCAGATCGGTCAGAGGCCGGTCTTCCAACTCCGGTATTTGCTGGACATTGCCGAACAGGTCAAAATCATAAAATTCAGGACGGCTTTCCGGCAGGATGGTCAGGGACCGCGCACCTTCCGGTTCCGTCACATCGACAACCGGCATAAAAAAACGCAAATACGACGTGCCTTTCAGCCGTTTGGATGGATAGGACCCGAAGTCAGCCGCATGATGGTCGATTATCTCCCGCAGGGTCAGAGACATCTCTTCTTCTTCGAACACCAGCGGCTGTTCTTCCCAACTGCGCAAGGTCTCTATTTTTACCGGCACACCCTGCCACAGGAAATCAAAACCAACATACCAGTCCAGCTCTTTCAGGCGGCAGGTCAGTTCCGACAACCCGAACAGGATTTTCAATTTGTCGATGACAAACATCAGCACCAGCAGAAAGGAGTAGCTGTCAATCTTGATTTTGATTGCCGGATTGAAATTGTTCGCCTGAACTTCAACCTGCAATTTTTCGCCGGCCTTGGTTTTGAGCAATTCAGCCAGATCCTTGGCGGTCATCGGTATCAGGGGCCACTGGCTGAAATCGCTGCGTGCGTCACGGGGAAGTTTGCGCTCCAAAATCTCACCCATAATCAGGGATTCTTTGTGGATGATACCTTTGAGCGCATCGAGCTGACGAGCCTCCATCTGGGGAAATTCGATGATGGTCTCGATGGCTGATCGAATGCCGGCCAGCGAAGACCGGATCCCGCGCGTAAAGGATTGTAAAGCCAGGTTCAAATGACTGTCGGTTTGCAGTTGGCGGGTAATGTCATTAAAGATCAGAATCAATCCGGAATACCGGCGCTGGGTGTCCAGGACCGGAACCGCCTCGACCCTCAGCAACCGGTCATCGGCACCCGGTACGACGAAAAACGAGACCACCTCCGGGTCGTTTTCCCGCAGTTTGAGGCCGATTTCATCCAAGGCGTGTGCAATCAGGTTTTTATCGATGATATTGTAAACCGATCGACCCAGTCCGATGTAACGGGCGGAATCAGCCGGAAAGGACTTGTCTGTCGGATTGATTTCCGGGGAATCGGCGGATCCGATCAACAGTTGGCGGGCACGATTATTGTACAACAGAATCCGGCCTTCGGTGTTGCAAATCACGACGCCTTCCGGCAGCTCGGCCATAATGGCTGCCAACGTATTTTTTTCATGTTCCGAGTCAGCCCGGGCACGATGGATTCGGTCTTCAACATTTTTAGCAAGAAGTTCATATCGTTCCGCCCCTTCATTAATCAGCGCACACAGCCGGCGGATTTCCACCCCACCATCGCTGTGAATCCGATGGGCGGGATTCGAGGAGTTGATCAGGGAGATTTCATCGGCGATTCGACGCGTGGGAAGGACATATTGGCGAAAGATGATCGGGACCGATGCACCCAACACCGCCAGCAGCATCAAGGTGATGACGACGATCGGTCCGATGAATTGGCGCAAAAGCTGGAGGATAAATTGCAGCTGCTCTGAAGTCGCGTAGTACTTGAACCAGACTGCCGATCCGGTAAGGATGATGAATATAAATAAAGCAGAAAGTGCAACAACCTCCCAATAGTGATTACCCGGCTTCCTCATGGATATTGTCTAAAACCATTTTAACCTTGGCAACAAGATCGGCATTCGAAAAAGGTTTAGTAATGTACGCATCTGCTCCCAGGGCCAGGCCCTTGGCGATTTCAACCTCGCGCCCCTTGGCAGTCAGAAAGATAATTTTAATTCCTCTCAATTTTGGATTCAAGCGCACAATTTCGCAAACCTCATATCCGTCAATTCCGGGCAGCATAATATCCAGCAGGATCAGATCCGGATGGTACTGATAGATCATATCCAGCGCATCATGGCCGTTTTCAGCAATGATAACGTTGTAGCCCTGCTGCTCCATCAGAAACTGGATGGGTACCACAATACTGGGTTCATCATCCACTATCAGAATTTCTTTTGGCATAAGGCGTTACCTTTTAAAATGCCTAAATTGCTTAAATTGCACTAAAATGCCTAAAATTATGGATAGGCATCATTATCATAAGAAAAATCCTGATTTCACGATACTCTAGCCTAGCAAATTTCACGCTTCCGGCCGCTAAGATCGGGGGCTTGGAGGTATCTGCCACTGATTCTCACTGACATTTGAAACCTCGAGTGAAACTGCATTGAAAGCGAACCGCAGAATATCGAATATCGAACCGCAGAATGTCGAAGGGTGGAATCGCTTTGCTCAGTCATTTTAATAAGATAGATAGAATACATTCCTTCGACATTCGACATTCATTATTCGATATTCGATATTCGCTTTTTCAATTTAACCGGCCGCTTTTCAGGCCGGCGGCGGTGCCGGCACCCGACATCAGAAACCTTAGTCCCCGTTTTTGGCCTTCGCAAACCCAATGCCGGTCAAGGCTTCTTCCATTTCATCCAGAATTACGGGGTCATTAATGGTTGCAGGGGGTTTATAAGGTTTATTGTCCGCAATTTTTTGAATCGTTCCCCGCAGGATTTTGCCGGACCGGGTTTTGGGCAGACGCTTAACCACGGTTGCGGTTTTAAAGGACGCCACCGGTCCGATACGGTCCCGGACCATCTGAATGGTTTCCTTGACAATATCGGCCGGCTCACGGGTGACCCCGGCATTGAGCACCAGGAATCCGATGGGGACCTGGCCTTTGAGTTTGTCATCCACACCCAGCACGGCGCATTCCGCCACGTCCGGGTGATCGGCCAGGACTTCTTCCATGCCGCCGGTGGACAGACGATGACCGGCGACATTGATGATATCGTCGGTGCGGCTCATCACGAAGGGATAGCCGTCTTCATCGATGAAGCCGGCGTCGGCGGTTTTGTAGTAGCCGGGAAACTCTTCCAGGTAAGCCTTGATAAACCCGTCATCGTTGTTCCAAAGGGTTGGCAGCGTTCCGGGCGGCAGCGGCAGTTTGACCACCAGGGCGCCGATATCCCCGGCTTTGACCGGACTGCAGTTTTCATCCACCACCTGCAGATTCCAGCCCGGTGCCGGTTTGGTGGGCGAACCTTCTTTGACCGGGTATTGATGAAGCCCCAGGCAATTGCCGGCAATGGCCCAGCCCGTTTCGGTCTGCCACCAGTGGTCGATTACCGGAACCCCGAGATTGGTTTCAGCCCACTTCAGGGTATCCGGATCCGTTCGTTCACCGGCCAGGAACAGCGCTTTGAAATCGGTCAGATCGTAGTTCTTCATCAGCTCCGCCTGCGGGTCTTCGCGCTTAATGGCCCGGAAAGCCGTCGGTGCCGTAAACATCACCTTGACCTTGTGATCTGCGATAACCCGCCAGAAAACACCGGCATCCGGCGTTCCCACCGGTTTGCCTTCAAATACGATGGTGGTGCATCCTTTCAACAGCGGACCGTAGACGATATAAGAATGGCCAACCACCCAGCCCACATCGGATGCGGCCCAGTAGACATCGCCGGCTTCGATATTATAAATGGCACCCATCGTCCATTTCAAGGCGACCAGATGCCCGCCGTTATCCCTCACAACACCCTTGGGCACACCGGTGGTGCCGGAAGTGTAGAGGATGTAGAGCGGATCGGTGGCGGCTACCGGCACGCAATCATGGGGTTGGGCATCGGCCATGGCGGCATCCCAGTCCAGATCCCGGCCGTCGATCATCGCCGCGGTTTCCATGGGGCGCTGTTTGATGATACAAGCCCCCGGTTTGGATTCAGCCATGTCGATGGCCTTGTCCAGCAACGGTTTATAGGCAATCACCCGCGCCACTTCAATGCCGCAGGATGCCGAAACAATGGCCTTGGGTTTGGCATCGTCGATGCGCACGGCCAGCTCTTTGGCGGCAAAACCGCCGAAAACCACCGAGTGCACGGCCCCGATCCGGGCACAGGCCAGCATGGCCACCAGGGCCTCGGGGATCATCGGCATGTAGACCAGCACCCGGTCACCCTTGGCCACCCCCTGGGCGGCCAATACACCGGCGAAGCGGGCGACCTCGTCCCGCATCTCGTTGTAAGTAATTTTTCTGATGCTGTCAGTAACCGGGCTGTCATAAATAATCGCATTCTGTTCGCCGCGGCCGTTTTCAATGTGATAATCCAGGGCGTTGTAACAGGTGTTGACCTCTCCGCCGCTAAACCAGCGATAAAAAGGTTTGTTGCCGTCATCGAGCACCTTGTCCCATTTTTTGTACCAGTGACAGTCTTCTGCGGCCTCGGCCCAGAAGGCATCGGGATCTTCAATGGACTGCTGGTATGCAATTTCATAAGGATTGGTCATGGTCATCCTCCTATTAATCGCCACATAAACGGCCTATTTCAAATTTCCAGATTGGACAGTTACCGATTCAGTTTTGCGCAAAATACACAATACATTTTCTTGATATCTTCGTAAAACTACGCCAAACACAGCTTATTTTTTATACATCCTTTGTTCCGAATCTATTTCCGGTACCTGAAGCAGCCGCTCGTCTTCAGGTTTTTTTAGCTCTGCTTCCAGATAATCAGCCCGGTCGGCAATGGTCGGCGGGGGTTCAGGAATGTTGCGCAGAAATCGCCAAAGCCATCCGGGGCCCTCGGCCAATTCAGGGTCGAGCTCAAGCGCTTTGCGGTAATCGTGCAGCGCGGCCCTGTGCCGGCCGACCTGGTCGTTCAGAATACCCCGATTTGCGTAAGCCTGGGCATACTTTTCATCCAGTCCGATAGCTCTGTCAAAGGACACTCTGGATTCATCAAAGCGTTGCATTTTGAGTAGAGTAAGGGCCCTGCCAAGGTGCGCTTCCTTGTATTCGCTGCGTTCAGCCAATAACTCGTCGAATACTTGCAGCGCATCTTCGAGTTTGCCGTCTTCGAGGTGTTTGTTGCCAAGCCGGTACCTGTTTTCGCCCGGGGTGGTTTCCAAAACACTGTATTTATAAAGATGATATCCAACGATCGCAGCTATGGAAAGCGTGATTAATACGGTCAGTGCGTTTTTATTCATAAATCTTAAAAATACTTGCCCATAATAACGCTGTTAAAGAGAAAAGCAAAAGTTACAACGATGAACACGGTCATGGGGACCGTTCTTTTTTCCAGGTCCTTTATCTCATCTTCTGTCAGTTTTCGATCGATTTTCCGCTCAATTCTATTAAATCTTTGTATGAAAATAAATTTCTTTGCGGGGCGATAAAGAAGGGCGGCCAGGCCGATTGACGAAATCCAGTACCAGATGTTCAATCCGTCCAAAATTAAATTTCCTCCCTTCTTTATTCCCCGTCTAGATTGTTAAAAGGAAGGGGGATACCTAGATATCCCCCAATCAGCTTGGATTAATCCGGTTTAAGCCTTGGTTTTGGCTTGATCACCGATGTCATCGATAAGCACCTCGATTTCTTTGGCGGGAATCGTGGACATCTCCAGCTTGTAAGCCAGGAACCACATCATCGCCACACCGAGAGCCCACCAGATGATCTGCCACAGCCAGATGGAAGGCATCCCGAACAGCCAGGTCGATGCATCAGTCGGATTGCCGAAAATCGTGTTTCCGACAACCGCGCCCGGTCCTTGAGCAAATATGAACCAGACGATGACGACAACCCATGCCACCGGAATCAGGCTTTTCTTGCTTTCCGGCAAGCCCGCATGTTCCTTGAGGAAGTCATGGAATTTCATTCTGTGGGCAAGGTCTTCTTTATTCTGCGTCAAAGCCGAAACAATCACGGCAATGCTGAAATTGAAGATGATCCCCCAGCCGGCGGAATGAATGGTCCATGGCCAGCGTCCCCAGGCGGTGATGCCGAACCAGTTGGTACCGATGGTTTCGGTGCAGGTGACCACAATGATACCGGCAATCAGCCCCAGGGTGATGCCTTTACGGTTGAGCATGGGCCAGTAGCAGATAGCGATCAGTGCCGGCCACATCTGGAAACCGTAGGCTACCGCCAGCCCGCCCAACAGCACCAGGGCGTCTGTCGAAGTCGTCGCCACGATCAGGGCCGAAAAGACGATGACGGCCACGCCGATTCTGCCGAACAGCTTCTGGGTTTGATGGGAAGCATCCGGTTTCAGGAAATGTTTGTAAAGGTCCCGGGTCAGCATACCGGCCGCTGTGGACATGTAAGCCGCACCGGTCGACTGCATGGCTGCCAGGGCACAAACTGCCAGGAGGCCAACCATCCAGGGAGCTGCATCGGACAGCAGATTGATCAGGGCCGGCACAATCATGCCCTGTTTGCCGTCCATTTCCATCAGGTCTTTGCCAAGTTTCATGATGTCCGTTGCAAATCCGGCTTCCAGCATTTTGGTATCGGCGCCGATGAGATGTCCCGAAAAGGCTTGCATGGCCGTAAAGAAAATCAGGATGCCGCCGATGCCCATGGAGGAGGCCCAAACCTGCTGCGGTGCAAACGGTTTGGGATTTTTATTGGCGAACGACCACATGGAAAAAGCCGGGGAGGACTGAATTCCCATAAGGGCAAAGGCATAAGACAGAATCATGATGCCTGTCCAGGCGCCGCCCACCGCGCTCGGGCCGGATTTTACAAACTGTATGACCCCCGGGATAGCAATATAGTGACTGTAACCGTCGGTGGTCAAGTTCTTATCCAGACTGACAAGGTTGGCAATGCCTGCATTTAAGGCGCCCCAGCCGCCGGCATAGGTAATGGCGATGATGCCGATGGCGGTAATACCGCCGGCCAGCAGCAGACACTGCACCGTGTCGACATAGGCCACCGCTCGTAGACCGCCGGAGGCTACATAAATAAAAACAACTAGTGACAACAACCACATACCCACATTAACGGAGAACATGTCGTTGGTCAGAACGGCAAACAGAAATCCGGAGGACCGGAGCTGCACGCCGAGGTAGGGTATCGAAAAAAACAGGGCCACAATGACAACCAAAATCCGGATCATATCGGATTTGAAGTAATCCGAGAACATTTCACCCGGTGTCACGTAACCGAAATGTTTACCCAGCATCCATTGCCGTTTCAGGAACATGACCCCTGTAAAAGGAATGGTGATGGCATAAAATGATGCATACGCATATTGAAAACCGTCACGATACAGAAGGCCGGGATGCCCCATAAAGGTCCATCCTGAAAAGGATGTCGCGGTTGCCGCCAGCACAAACACCCATGTTGGAATGGCGCGACCGGCAATAAAATAGTCGGATGCCGTCTTGGACGATATATACCCTTTGATGCCCCAGGCGACACAATAGGCCCAATAGGCTACAACAAAAATAAACAACCAAACAACACTCGCTGTCATGATTCTCCTCCTTTCTTCTTGATGTTTATCTTAATGGTCATAAGAATCACCAAATCCTCTTATTTCAACCCCAATTCACCAGCTTTGAAGGCCCCGCCGGGCGGGACCTTCGCGCTTCGGTTTTTGGGGCGTTGATCCGTAGTTGCGGAATACCGGCTTACGGCGATCAGCCCCTTCAAGGGGGTTTAAATACAATCATCAGTGCATTTGTTACTTGTTAGCCATCTGTTTGATTTCTTCTACAATTTCCGGGTTGGCCAGGGTGGTGACATCGCCGACGTCTTTGTTGTTGGAAATGGCACCCAGTACCCGGCGCATGATTTTGCCCGAGCGCGTTTTCGGCATGTCCGCCACAATCCACACCTTGCGCGGCTTAGCGATCTTGCCGATCTCGCGGCTGATGGCGTCGGACACTTTCTGCTCCAACTCCGGTGAAGATTCGAAGCCCGGTTTCAGCGATACGAAAAGATCCGGTTCTTTCCCCTTGATTTCATGGGCCACCGGCACCACGGCCGCCTCGGCCACTTCCTCCACCACCAGGGCCGCCGATTCGATTTCCTTGGTCCCCAGGCGGTGGCCGGAAACGTTGATCACGTCGTCGATGCGGCCCAGGATGCGGTAGTAGCCGTCTTCGGCCTGCACGGCGGCATCCCCGGTCATGTAGGGCCAGTCCCGCCAGTCCTTGCTTTCAGGATCCTTGCAATAGCGGGCATAGTAGGTATCGACAAACCGGTCGCGATCGCCCCAGATGGTCTGGAAGCCGCCCGGCCAGGGATTCTGGATGCAGATGTTGCCGGCTTTGCCCGCCCCTTGCGGAATCTCCTTGGACTCATCGTCATAGATGATGGGGTGGATGCCCGGCACGCCCTTGCCGGCGCTGCCCGGTTTCATGGGTGCCAGGCCGGGGACCGTGCTGCACAGGAATCCGCCGGTTTCCGTCTGCCACCAGGTGTCCACGATGGCGGCCTGGCCCTTGCCGACCACCTCGTAATACCATTTCCAGACTTCGGGTTCGATGGGTTCGCCGACCGTGGTCATGTGTTTGAACTTATAGTTGTACTTGGCGGGTTCATCGGGACCGATCTTGCGCAGGGCCCGGATGGCGGTGGGGGCGGTGTGGAAAATGTTTACATCCAGCTCCTGGGCGATGCGCCACGGCCGGCCGGGATCCGGGTAATTGGGAATGCCTTCGTAGATGACAGTCGAGGCGCAAAGCGCCAGCGGCCCATAGACGATATAGGAATGCCCGGTGATCCAGCCGATATCGGCCATGCACCAGTAGACATCCTCCGGATGGATGTCCTGGATGTATTTGGAGGTTCCGGCGGCATAGGCCAGATACCCGCCCGTGCTGTGCTGGCAGCCCTTGGGTTTGCCGGTGGTCCCACTGGTATACATCAGAAACAAGGGGTCTTCGGCCGGCATGGGTTCCGGATCGACCCGCTGGCCGTAGTAGTCCTTCAACAGGTCGTTGACGAAATAATCGCGACCCTCGACCATGGGCGTCTCGCTCGAGTATTTGCCGGGATAGCGCTGCCAGACCAAAACCTTATCCACTTTCTGGCCGTCTTTTTCAGCCAGTTCAACGGCAATATCGGCATTTTGCTTGTGGTTGAGCAGGTTGCCGGCGCGGTAGTAGGAGTCCATGATGATGAGCACGCGGCTCTGGGAATCGACGATGCGGTCGGCGCTGGCCCGGCCGCTGAATCCCCCGAAGACTTCGGAATGAATCACCCCCAGACGGGCGCAGGCCAGCATGGTGATGGGCAGCTCGGCCGACATGGGCATGTGCAGGGTCACGCGGTCGCCCTTTTTCAACCCGGCAAAATCTCTCAGAAGGGCGGCGAATTCATTGACCCTGACATACAGTTCCTGAAAGGTGATGTGTTCGGTTTTTTCTTCTTCGAGTTCGGGGACAAAATGAATGGCGGTCTTGTTTTTGTTTTTGGCGAGATGGCGATCGACGCAGTTGTAGCTGGCATTGACTTTACCGCCCTTGAACCATTTCCAGCACGGTGCATCGCTGGTGTCCAGAATCGTATGCCAGTATTCATACCAGTCGAGCAAATCGGCGTACTCTTTGAAGCAGTTCGGGAAATTTTCCAGGCTGAAACGCTCGAAAATTGTTGGATCAGTCAGATTGGCCTGGGCAATAAATTCTGTGCTTGGATAATAATATTCCTCCTCCCCCCAGTGTACCGCAATTTCGGCTTCGGAAGTTTCGACAATTTCCTTATCCGCCATATTGACCTCCTCTCTTTGTGGGTTAAGAAATCAGAAAGACCTGCCTTTCTCACAAAATATATAAAATCCAACCAGTTAACACCCAAACTGAATGATATTCAATAATTTACATTGATTAAATTTAATTGTTTTGATTGCATGTTTTTCATTTCATTCAATCATTTTTAGCGTTCTATAATAATTAGTCGGTGATTGTCAAGGTGATTTTTCTTCAGATTTATAATTTTTTTGAACGTTCAGAGTTCAAGGTTCAGAGGTTCAAAGTTCAAGGTTCAGAGGTTCAAAGTTCAGGGTTCAGTGGTTCAAAGTTCAAGGGTTCAAAGTTCAAGGTTCAAGGTTTATGGCTTTGGATTCAGATCTAATCTGAACCATTGATGTCTATGCACTTTTTTCATCGTTCTGCTTTGGCTGTTTTGAAAATTTGGACATTCGAATTTGTGATTTGTCCGCCTCCGGCGGGTTCGTGTTTCGTAATTATTCTATCTCGATTGATTCTCATCGAATCGGTAGAGCCTCTTCGGGTCGACCTATGGAAGTGGTGGTTTAATGCCGGAAATATCGACGACCTGCTGGAAAGCTCACTGGTCTTAGGTTTCAGATGTCCCCGCTTCCGCTTCGCTCCAGACGGGATCGTAGACAGGTTTCGGATGTCAGGGATGCGAGGTGCTAAGTCCTGACAGCTCCTATGAAACTTCGTTAAATTAGACAGGATTTACAGGATTAACCGGATTATTTTGTTCTCCTATAGCCAAATCCTTTTGATCTTGTTGATCCTGTCAGAAAAAAGAATAGCATTTCGCGAAGTTTCTGACATTGATGTTGAGCGTTCGATGTTCGACGTTTATAAGTTTCTTATTCGATTTGACCGGCCGTTTTTTCAAAAACAGAAATCGCAAAATAGCTCATTCAACAATTGACATCGCAGACAAAATGACATAATAGCCCCTCTGGAATGCTCATAATCGAACGATTTTCCGCCAACCAGTCCTGCTTGAGATAAACAACCTGAAGCGGCTCGTGCAAAAATGAATGATTATAAGAGCAAGCTAGAAAAAGGGTTTCACTACTGGGGCATCTGGGTTATTCGCCACCGTTGGGCTATTCTGCTGGTGACCATTGCGGTGGCCGGATTGGGAGCTCTTCAGCTTCCCAAACTGAGTATTGCTACCTCAGTGGAAAGCATGTTCGCCCGCAACGATCCTTTAATTACCGATTATCAGCAGTTTCGCAGTCAATTCGGACGGGACGAAGAAATCGTCCTGCTGATCTCCTCGCCCGATATATTCAGCCTTGAATTCCTCACCACGCTCAAACAATTCCATGACGATCTGGAGAATTCACTACCGCTGCTGAAAGAGGTCAGTTCGCTGGCCAATGCGCTCTATATCGAATCTATTGATAACAGGGTGCGGGTCAGGGGCTTTCTCGAAAACCTGCCATGGACGAAGGAAGATGCGCAGCAATACCGACAACGCGGCCTGACTTATCCCGGATTCCGGAATGTGTATTTTACCCAGGATGCCAAGAGTGCCATCGTCGTCATAAAAACCCAGGCGGTCTCGGCGTTGACAGCCGATGGCAAGCGCCTGCGGGGGTATGCCCGGGGCATCCGCGGGGCCGCAGAGCATCCGCCGCCTGAACCGCAGCAATCCATATCACAAATCGAAAATATTGCCGTCATCGGTATTGTGGAAGCCGTCATCAAGGAATACCAGGCGCCGGACTTCAACATTACCTTTAGTGGCACACCGGTCTACCAGTATCATGTCGAGCCGATGATCCGGGCAAACATGAAAAAGATGTGCACCGCGATTTTAGTCGTTTCGGTACTGTTCATGCCGATTTTGTTCGGCCGGGGCTCGGGCGCCGTCTTGCCCCAGGCGACGGTCATATTGGGCCTGGTGCTGGCGCTGGGCGCGATGGCCTTGCTGTCGGTTCGGTTCAGCCTGACCTCGTCCATGCTGCCCTCCACCCTGTTGTCCATCGGCCTGACCGCACCGATTCATTTCCTGGTGGTCTACTACAAGTACCAAAAGCGGATCGGCCAGTTTCGGGGCATCATCGCGACAATGAGCCACTCCGGATTCCCCATTGTTATGACCAGCATCACGACCGCAGCGGGACTGCTGTCATTTTCATTTTCGGATATTGCTCCGATCGCGGATTTGGTAAATTTCACAATCGTCGGCATTCTCGCCATCCTGGTGTTTACCCTCGCCACCATGCCGGCCTTTCTCTCGATTCTGAATGTCGTTCCGGGTTCCGAAAAGGGTGAAGCCGCCTATGAGGCTTCCCTTTTCAACCGGGCGCTGCTGGCAACGGGTCGCCTCGGCGTCAACCGGCCTTACCTCGTTATCGGTTTTTTCCTGGTGGTGACTCTGGTAGCGGGATCAGCCATTTTGCGCCTGCACTTTTCGCACAACCAACTGCACTATTTCACGGAAGATTCGGATTTCATGCGGCAGGTCCGGCTGATCGAGGCCAAGACCGGTGGCTTTCGGGCGTTGGAAGTGATGATCGATACCCGGCGGGATCGGGGAATTGTCGATCCGGACCTGCTTCAGGCGCTTGCGCAATTGGATAGTCATCTGCAATCTGCGACGGATCGTCAGGGGCAAAAGTATGTTGGCCGAACCCGATCCCTTGTGGACGTCATCCAGGAAATCTCCTGCACCACAGACAACCGGGACCAGAGCCCCTGTCGGATTCCGGAAGACGGCCCGGCCCTGGCCGAACGATTGGACAACATCAGCCGCAGCGTCCCTGAGGCGCTGGAAAAATATACGGATGCCGACCTGCGCCTGGGCCGCCTGACCGCCATGATGTACTGGCGGGATGCGGCCGACGATGTTGATTTCATCGACCGGGTGCGGGAATATGTCGCCAATCTGTTTGATGCCGGCGTCAACGTGATGGTAACGGGTGCTGTCTCCCTTAATTCCGGCATCATCAATGCGATGATGTCCAGCCTGACCATCGGCTACAGCTTGGGATTTGTATTGATTACGGTATTGATGATCCTGGCTGTCGGAGAAGTACGACTGGGACTGCTGGCCATGATTCCCAACCTGCTGCCGATTTTCATTGCTTTGGGGGTTATGGGATATCTGGACATCCCCTTGAATACTTACAATCTGATTGGCGGCAGCATCGCCATTGGACTGGCGGTGGACGACACCATCCATTTCTTCCATAACTTCCGCAATTACTACCTGAAATCCGGCGATATCGACTACGCGGTGCGCGAGACTTTAGGATCCGCCGGCCGGGCTTTGATGACCACGACCCTGATCCTGGTGGCCAGTTTCTGGATGCGGTTTTTCAGCGATCTGAAAGTAGTGGCTGACTATGGCATGGTAATGGGCATTGCTTTGCTGGCGGCATTTCTGGCCGATGTATTGCTCGCACCGGCCCTGTTGCGGATGTACTACGGGGCCCGGCGCAAGCAGCCCCTGAAACGATTTGAGGTTACGCAGGTGCAGAAGATATGATGTCTGTGAAAAAAATCCTCAAAAATATTGCACTGTACCTGGGCAGTATACTATTCATCGTCGCGGCGATTTACTTTGTCGTTACTTATCATGCCGAGAAGGCATTTCATATTGAGAAGGTACAGTGGCGGCCGGCTAAACCGGAAACTCAGAACATCGATCCGGCCCGTTTGAAAATCGCACTCGAATACGTCGAAAAGCGCCTGCCGACCGCTCGCAGCCTGATGCTGCTGCGCAACGGCAAAACCGTTGTCGAAAAATACTACGGACAAGGTCGTCCCAAGGCGACCGATTACCTGCATTCCCTGAATCTGCCGCTGCTCCAGGTTTTGATCGGCATCGCCATCGATCATCAAATGCTGGAGGGACCGGACCAACCCCTGTCCGATTTTTTTCCGAAACAACTGATCCAATCCCGAACCGATAATTCAGCGCCGCTGACAATAAACCATTTGCTGCGGGCCCAAGCGCCGCTGATTTGGGGTGCCCAAAACCCGGATTATTGGGCTTTGTTCTATGCCGCCGACCGCATCGAGGCCAGTCTGCGAGTTGTTTCCCGGCAACAGACAAGCTCACAGCCATCGACAAACTTTGCCGCCGCTTTTTTGTTGTGCCGGGTCATTGAACAGATATCCGGCCAGAATGTATTCAATTTTGCCGATCGTTATCTGTTCCAGCCCCTGGGGATTACGACTTATGCAGCCAACCATGAAGACCTGATGTACGATCCCATGGTCGGATTTCAGCTCAAAGCCCTGGATCTCGCCAAGATTGGCTATCTGCTGTCCCGGAGTGGAGTTTGGGACGGCAAGCGGATTATCTCTGAGAAATGGATTCGCCGGTCCTTATTCAAGATCCCTCACGCAGCATTGGATGACAGGCCGGCGGGCAACTGGATGAAGAGCTCCATCCGGGGGCATGAAAGTTTGGTAGCGCGAGGTGATGGCGGGCAGTATCTTGTCCTGGTGCCGGCTTTGCAGCTGGTGGTGGTAAAGACATCAACGAGCCGCTTTGCGCTACCCCTTGATAATGGGCATGACCGCATGCTGCAGCTCATTGTCGACGCTGTTTTGCCGGCATCCGGCACAGGGGGAGCGGCCGATGAGCCCGCGACAATTGCCGATGCGGAGTCAGGGCCCTATATCGACACCCTGACGCCGACTTACGTTTTTTCCACCCCCGTGCCGCCGGACATGTTGGATTTTTTCCATCAATACGCCAGGGATATCGCCAGCAAGGACATCCGCCGCATTGCTGCAAATTATGCGCGCGGATACGAAAACGACATCTATACCTATGCCTCCCTGCCCCGCCGTTGGCGGCGGATGTTTGCCGGCGGTCCGGGACACCTGGAGTATGTTCACTTTTCCAAGATACGGATTGAAAACAACCGGGCCTATTTGCGCGGCAATACGAAGTATGCTTACTATAATATGAGTTCAGGCTCGATCGGCTTGTTCCCGTTGGAAAATATGATCAAACTGAAAGGTCGCTGGAAATGGCTTGGCCTGCCGGAAAAAACGGCCTTGCTCGATCGTGATGACTATTTTGATGCCGAACTGAGTGAGGAGCAGCAGCAGTTTGTCGATGAATGTTCCGGTCCCCTGGTTGGGGAATCCCGGTTTTTCGAGACCGATTGTTTTGCCGAGGCATTCCAACTGGCCGGGGGAGGAAGGGAACAACTGGCCGAACGCCTGCAGCCTTTTCTGCATGGAAACTCCGGAGGGGCAGTTGCGCGTGACCGGAGTACAGGGAAACGGCGCCGCCTACCGCGTGCAGGGTTATATCGAGGGCAGCACCCTGGGTGACCTCCGGTTGCCTGACGGTTTGCAGATGGTTAAAGAGAATGGTTCTTGGAAATGGCAGGGAGCCGACGATTCGAGGTAGGCCGGAGTTACCACCTTTGACTAACCTGATAGAGGTGATGAATAAGTCAACTTTCATTATCAGTGTTCAGGTGTCGGGTGTCAGAGTACAGATGACAGAAGTCAGACGGCAGAAGTCAGAAGTCAGACCCGGGGTCACTGGACCCCTCTTTTGAAACTACAATTTAAAGCGAACCGCAGAATATCGAACCGCAGAATGTCGAAAGGTGGAATCGCTTTGCTCAGTCATTTTAAAATAGACAGAATACCTTAAATACGCAATACGCAATCTGCAATCCAACATGCGGAGATAATACCTTAAATCCAAAATCCAAAATCCAAAATCCGCATTCCAAAATCTAAAATTTACCTTTTGAAGTTACTTTTCTTTGATCATTACCTTTCAAAATGGCGGTCTGAATTTGGGCAAGAGGCTCTTTAAGCTTTTTATCTTTCGATACCGATGGCGTCCAGGTGCAGTAGATAATGATAGCGGGCCATCAGGATGTCCCCCTCGGAGGCGAGGTTTTTAAGATCCGCATCCAGCAGCAAAAATCCGGCACCAGCCAAATCCACGGCGGGTCTTGGCATTCCTTTGTCACCCGGTTGAAATCCGCTTTCAGAAATGAAATGGGATCGGACCACGGTGAATGCTTGACAATTAAGGGTTTACGCCCAAAACAGCCCTGTAAATTGGGTTTAAAGTGATGTTTTTGACATTAAAATGGGCATTCTAAGAACGAAAAGCAGAAGTCTTCAGGGGATTCGTGAAATGATCAACAAGCAGCTGCAGCAGGGGCCGGAGGCTTACAAGTAACCCGATATGTTTTCTGATTAATAACCATTACCGGCTATGACACCCAAACTAGATTCGACGTCAAAGTGTCGCAACTTTGGGCATCTGTCCCATCACTTCGTTAGATGGACTGATTTTTGTGCTAGTTTGATAAGGTCTCTGAGCGCAGTATTAACAGCCTCTTCATCTGGAAACATTGCCGCAACATCTGGGCTGAGTAGTACCAGATTAGTGCCTAATTTATACTCGTCATAATGTTTACCACGAATTCCATGCCCTAAATCATCTCGATTATATTCAGGGCGTAATTCATCAGAATTAACCTTCTTCATAGATCTTCCTTTCTTGTCTTGTCATGGGCCGCGCGCTTATTATTCTCATCTTGCCCTCCCTTTCTGTATGCGACACGACCAATTGATGATTAAATCGTGAAAGTCCAAAAGTGATAAAGCGATCTTCATCGACAGAATGATCAGGGTCATCGAATGTGATAGCTAAAGGATCTCCAAAAATTGTTGCTGCCTCGCTAAAAGTAATCCCGTGTTTCTTTAAATTCAATTCGGCTTTGCCTTGGTCCCACTCAAATTCCATTCGTCCATTTCCACTTAAAACAGGTTATGGCGTTGTTTTTACATGACTTTATCAACAGGTATAGCGAGATGTCAAGTACAAGAACCTGAAATGACAACAATTGAGCTGGACGCATTATCGATATCTGCATAAGTCTCTTTTTCGATTTGACCGGCCGATTTATTAGGTTTAGAGGGACATGATTATATGCATATCTATATATTTTATATTGGAAAAGCATTCTCTCATGACCGCTTTTTCCCAGGACATGTTTCTTAGTGCGGCTTTACGTCGATTCGTTAGCTTACAAATCCCAAACCCGAGTTTAAGCAGCTTAAAATCCGGCGTTTAAGCTCACTGCCGGCAGGTGAAACGCCCCGTTGGCCTATTACGACGATTTGACATCGCCTATAATGTGGATTAGTAGAGCTATATAACTCCACATTAAGGAGGTGCGACATGAGGACTGTCCAAATGACCCTTGATAACCTTGTCAAAGCGGTTGATCGTGTTTCAAAGCAACTCCGCACAAATCGTTCTGCTTTTACAAGAAAGGCCCTTCGTGATGCGCTCACGCGGTACAACATTGAGCAATTAGAGCGTAAGCATCGCCAAGGGTACGAGCGGAACCCGGTTGGTGCCGATGAATTTTCTGTTTGGGAAACAGAGCAAGCCTGGGGTGACGGATGAAACACGGCGAAATACGCTGGTACAAGTTCATAAGACCAGATAAAAAGAGACCGGTTCTGATCCTAACTCGCGATTCTGTGTTGGAATACCTTGGTGAAGTAACCGTTGCTCCAATTACAGCTACTGTCCGCGATATACCGTCTGAGGTATATCTTTCGAAAGCCGATGGAATGCTCCGAGATTGCGCTGTCAACTGCGACCATTTGCAGACTGTTCCAAAGGGAAAAATTGGCCCTTTGATCACTTCTTTGCCATCGGCAAAGATGATCGATGATGGGCAGGCCATTCGCTTTGCTCTTGATATTTGAGAAAGTGGCGGCTAACCAGTCATTTCGGGTGACAGCCAGGACGTGCTTCTCCGTCAGGCGGATGCAAAACAAAATTTTTCATCTAATGGTGGGGGGCAAGTCTACGTTTGACCCTCCAAAAAATGTCAAAAGTCAAACGTAGACTTGGCTGTCGATTGAAGGTGGTCCAAGTAACGCATTTGAGGCCGGAGGTCCCAGCAGTGTTCAGGTGTCGGGTTTCGGGTGTCGGGTGTCAGAGGACAGATGACAGAAGTCAGATAACAGAACTGGGGTCGCGGCGACCCTCTTATGAAACGTCTATACTAACCCACCCCAAGAAAGGGATTCTAAATCGTCCTCGTACTCGTACTCGACACATAGAGGCACAAAAGCTTCGAGCACGAGGACGAAATGGCAAATGAGTTCATCGGAAACTTCAATGACTGACGAATGTCGATTGACGAATGACGAATGATAGAATCGCTTGGGGCTTCGCTCTTTGAACTTCGTCCCGCGGTATCGCGGGACTACGATCCAACACGTCGAGCTACGACCCCACACGTCGCTCATTCGATTTAAAATAGACAGAATTCATTATTCGATGTTCAATGTTGGACGTTCGATGTTCGACGTTCATTCGTTTCTTTTCTTTGATCATGACCTTTCAAAATGGCGGTCTGAATTTGGGCAAGTGGCTCTTCAATCGTTCTATCTTTCGATACCGATGGCGTCCAGGTGCAGTAGATAATGATAGCGGGCCATCAGGATGTCCCCCTCGGAGGTGAGGTTTTTAAGATCCGCATCCAGCAGCAAAAATCCGGCACCGGCCAAATCCACGGCGGGTCTTGGCATTCCTTTGTCACCCGGTTGAAATCCGCTTTCAGCGGCGGCCAGCAGAAAATCATCCAAGGGTGAAAGAAACAGCGCGATATCGTTTTCCGGGGCGGCCGTTTTGGCGACATCCTTCTGAGTGAATTCCGGCAGGGGAAGGAACGGCCGAATTTTCTCCAGAAGCAGTCCTTTCCACTTTATTTTTTTCTTGGGCAAGGGCGTGAATAGCAGATCGGAAATCGCCGTGTCCGGATGATGCCGGATTATCGAAACGGGGAAAATGCCCTCCACCGGTTGTTTCGAAAAATAGCCGACCACGGCCCGATCTGATTGTCCGGCATACCCGGCTTCGAGATAATAGACGGCGGCTTCGGTCCATTTCGTAAATGGCAGATGCAAAAAAATTTTTTCGTTTTCTTCATCTTCGAGGGGCACGATGAGCTGTTGTTCGATCTCATCAAACACGGGTTTAAGCCATCTATGGGGTTGAATCACACACAGGGCATCCAGCGGGGCGCCCCGGCTAAGGCCCAGTTTTTGGCTTTGCTGCATGGCATCCCGCAGTTTCGACCAACGGGTGAACGGCCTGGGCAATAGCGAGGGATCTATCCGCGACGTCAATTGTTTTACCCGGCATCCCTGATAACTGCTCAAGCGCCGCTGTTGGTTGATTCTCGGATTTTCCAGCACAAAGGAGCTGCGGCCGAGATCTTTCAGCCGCTTTCCGCCGGACCACGGGGATTCCTCTTCATACCGTTGGTGGGGCGTAAAACCGCCCGTGGCGTGATTGGGACGGCTGTCGCTCCAGCTGAAAAATTGCGCCATTTCCGGTGACCAGAAAAGGGCCGTCAAACCGGTGAAGCCGGAGGCCGTCTCCCAGGGGTAAATTCCCAGGCCCACCAGCGAAACTGCATCGACGGCATAATAAGTTGATCGCGCCGTTCCCGTCAATTTCGGCGGTGCATGGGGGGCTTGATTGGCGACGGAAACCGCCAGGGCGTACAAGCGGGCCATTTTATTGAACAATCCCGGGATATCGGCCCGGGCATGGCGATTGATGATCCATTCAATTTCCCGGGCGCAGCTTTCAAGCTCTTTGGCCGGCCGAAACAGCCGTCCGGTGCGGCACAATACCGCGAGCTGGTGAATGCGCTGTACGAAAGCCGGGGAAAGATGATTGAGGCCGATGCGAATCATTTGCCCCAGCAGTTGCCGAATTTCGCCGGCCAGTGATCCATCGATGCCGTCGCGCGCGGCAGGTTCCTGAAAACCGCGCTCCGGCGCAAGGCCGTGCTCGATCTGAAACGCCAATACTGCCGCGGTGGCGTAGGACTTTTGTTCCTTGGGAGGGGCATTGGTGATCAATCCATCCAGGCCGGCGCCGGCTATGAAACGGCATTTGATGCTGTTTTCGAATCGAACTTCCTGGGTTTTCACCGCGGGTTCATGGGTTTCCAAAAGGCGCCATGCCTTGCGATAGGCATCCGCTCCGGCCCATTTGCGAAGTTTGCCGGCCGAAATTGCCAGCCATTCGGCATTCGCCGGCGATTGATTCGCTTTCGTATCATTTTCAGCCGGCTCGGCAGCCGCTGGCTCAATCTCCCCTGCATCCGATGCGGCCAGGGCATCCAGGTGAAGGCAGGCCATCAGGATATGGACGCAGGCATCAGGGGCCGGGCAAGTGCAAACGGAATTCAACGGTCCCCGGTCTCCCATTTTAACCTGATGGTTATCCACCTCAAAAACGATCTCGTCGGCATTCATCTCTAATCGGCGGACTCCGGCTCCGGCGCTCATGTTTTTGCGGGCCCGGCGCAGCAATCCTTTGCTGGCATACGTTAGGTAAGCCGCGTCATCCAGAGCGCGAATCATCAGCGTCAGCTTTTTTAACAGATCTTCAGGGCCAGCCATTCTGCGAATTTCTTCGGGGTTGATGCAGTGATATCCATGCCCAAGGCGGTAAGTTTGGCACCGATCCGTTCGTCAAAAAACGGGGCCGCCTCGCTGTCCAGGGCCGCCAAACCCATTAAGGTTACACCCGACTCCTTGAGCCGCTTGACCGCGCTGTACATGCGCACGGGCGGCGCACCCTCACAAAAATCACTGATGAGCGCCAGAATCGTCCGGTGCGGAAATTCAATCAACTGTTCACAATATTCCAGGGCCTGACCGATGTCGGTGCCGCCGCCCAGCTGGATGCTCATTAAGACTTCAACCGGGTCTTGGACATACTGGCTCAAATCCACCACCGTGGTGTCAAATACCACTAACTTGACATCCACGGCCGGCAGACCGGCCAAAATGCCCGCCAAAACCGCGCTGTGAATGACGGAATCGACCATGCTGCCGGATTGATCTACGCACAGAACGATCCGCCAGGGCAGCCGCCGTCTTTGGCGGGAGAAAAATTTGACCTGCTCCAGCACCAGACGGCCGTCATCTTTTTGCCAATTTTTCAAATTGTGTCTAATGGTGCCTTTCCAGTCAAAGTTCTGCGAAACCGGCAATGGATTGTGACGATAACGATTTAGTTTGCCGCTGAAACTTTGCCGGACATCCCGGGCCAGCTTTTCGGTCAATTCCGCCACAATCTGCCGGATGATTTGGCGGGCGGCGTTGAGCACATCGGCTCGCATGCGGCCTTTGAATTGAAGCATCATCTTGAGCAGGTCGGGGTTCGGTTCCAGGCTTTCAAGGGTCTTGCGGTCGGTCACCAATTCGCTGAGGCCGTAGCGCTCCAGGGCGTGCTTTTCCACCACCCGGTGCGTTTCTTTGGGAAACAGGCGCCTGACCTCATTCAACCACTTCGGAACACTTAGCTGGGAGCCGTCCAGAGAGCCCGGCCCTTTGGCGCCGTCCACACGGTCACGCCCCCGGATGCCGCGGCCCTGGTATTCGCGGCCATAAAGAAAATCCAGGGCCTTTTCCATGCGGGTGGCTTCCCGGGCCATGGCGGGTTGAATGCGGTTTTTGGCGTAGCGCCCCAGAATCAAGCGCCAGCGCAGCGATTCGGCTTCATTTCTCATGGGGTCAGGCAATCCTCTTTTAAACTCTCGACGACTCTGGCCGCCACAGCCGTGCAGCGGGCAAAGAACGCTTCATCCAGGTCGCGGACATACCAATCGGGTGATTCCCCGGTCCGGAGGATGCGGGCCACCAAGCCGGCCACCTGGTCGGTTTCCTGGGGGGTGTGGGCCGCAAAGGCCAGCCGCATGTCGGGCAGTTGCGTATAAAATTCATGATCATTCCATTGCGAAACAATGGTGCTGATCGCGGCCATGATTTCCGTTTGGTTCCAGGTCGCTTCGCGGCACAGGGAAAACAGACCGTTTAAAAAACGGGCCAGGCGGTTGCCGTTTTCATCCCGGCTGGATGCCTGAGCCTCGATTTGGCGGCAAACCTCCCGGGTGGTGCATTTGCCGGCACTGAAGCACATGCCCAGCAAGCCGCCTTCGAGGCCCGGCTCCAGTCCGGACTTTGCCCGGACGGTTTCAACGGAGTGCCAAAAAAGCGCAACATCCAAACATTCGGTATGATGGCCGGCCGTGATCAGTTCCCGGCATTCCGGCAGGGCCGCCAGGGCGGTCTCCTGGCGGTTTTGGGGCAAGGTCGCCAGGTTGGTCAGCAAAAAACAACTGCGCCGGTAGGCCGTCTCCAACAGCTGGGGAATCTCCGCCAGTTGACGGGTCTCCAGAGGGCTTTTGAATTGCTGCAGCCGGTCCAGATGCAGGCAGGCGTGAATCCCGGTTTCAAAGGTATTTTCAGCCTGGATGGAATCGAAAACAAAGGGCACGAATTCCTTAGCGATATCGTGCAGTCCCAGGCGGCAGCTCACCAGCAACAGACCCACTGCTTCGGCACTGCCGGCGGTCGCCTTTTCGTTTTGGATCTTCTCCCGACGCTCCCGCAGACGGGTCAAAACGACCTCCCCGATGGTGGCGCCTTTCAGGGACAAATCTACCAGGGTGCTCTCCGTCAAGGGGCTCCAGTTATATTCCCAATGTTCGACGGTAAGGGTCAGTTCGGTGCCGGCAATAAAATCCGGCCCGGCCGCAAAGCGCGCAAACGGGATGTCCAAAAATTCCAACATTCGAAAAAACCGGCTGATGTCGCGGTGTTTTTCTCTTTTATAAATCTCAAGCGCTTTGGGTTGGCGGCGAGTGCTATCGAGTCTTAGCCCAAGTTTTTGTGCGCGGCTGCGAAAGTCCTCGATCAGCGGATGGGTGCGGATATGTTGCGGCAAAAAACCCACGGCGTTTCCGCAGAGAATGTCGCGGGCCAACGCCATGACCACATCACCTTCGGCATCCAGGGCGCCTTTGGTAAAGCTGGCGCGAACGCCGTCTAAAATGTCCTCCCGCATGGGTCCCGGATTGCCTCGAAAATGTGCCAGACTGCCGGCCATCTGATTGGCGGCAATGGCGTCCGCTGTCGAAACGGGATACGGCAAATTTTTCTCGCGGCTTTTGCGGGAAAGCTGGACCAGAACGTCGCGGCTGACGTGATGAAGGTCGGCCCGGTCCGCCTTTTGGGCGGATTCCCAGATTCGCTGGTAAAAACCGGGGGACGGCATGCCGGCCGCATAACCGTTCAAGGCATCCAGTTGTTGGTAGCTGTAAGGGATAACGGCATGCAGCCGGTCCCGATCGTCCAATTCAACCGCCGGCAGGCTCACGTTTTTGAGCGCCGCTTGACCGGTGACCAATGAGGGGGTGTGGAACCCGCCGGTGACAACCAGCAACGGGCGGTCTGCTTTGCGCCGCTTCAAGCGCCGGAGCTCGTTGCGAATGATGACGGACATGCGTTTCTCACGGGCCAAAGTGCCGTCTCTTTGAATTTCTTCAGGCGGTGTGTTGCGGCGGGCAAAAAAACAGTAGGCGGCCACCTTTTGCATAAAACCGATGGTGTCTTGGCGGCAAAACTCACTTTCAAACAACCGGTCCCACAGTTCATTGGTGTCCCGGCAGCCGGTCCGCTGCGCCAGCTCCCGCAGGTATCGGTTCTGGGCCAGGTATTGTTCGTCAAACATACTGACCGCTGCATGGGCCGGTGAGTCATCCATCAGACGATGCTCGACAATTTTCTGGATGGCAAAATCCAGATCGCAGAATGCAATTTTGGCCTTAAGTCGGGTTCCGGCCCGAATGGCCACCAATTCAGGGGAATAGTCACACAACGGGTAAAAGGCGCCGAACCGGCTGGGAGCTGATTTTGACATTTTTTCCGATTCCGGGTCGGTCCGGGTGTACCCTTTGTGATCCACGTACTGCGAATACAGTGCCACCGGTGCCTTGAGGTCCGGATCGGCCAGGTGAGGAATAAAATGGTTCAGACTTTCCGGCCCTTCGATCAGGATGGCGGCCGGTTTGTGGGTTTCGACCAGACGATTGAGGTGCCAGGCACAGGCCGGGCTGTGGTGCCGGACCGGAAAATACAGGACGGATTCCTGAATCAAGGCGGCATTCAGCCGGGCCAATTCCTGTTGAATCGAACGGCCTTTTTTTTGGTGGATGATGCTGCCATGGGGATCAGGCCAGGATGTCCCTGGACTCATAAAATGCTTTCCAGGCACCGCCTTTTTTGGCCCTGACTTTGGCGATGACATTTAAATAATGCTTTAATTTACCGATATCATTGGGATCATCCTTGAAGACGGTTCCCTTCAACTGCCGGGTAATATGCGTGCCTTTGATGTTGGCGTCACCGAAATAATAGGCATCGAGCCCGGCCGAAAATGACACTGCCACGGCCTCTGCGGTGGACATGATCGTACCGGGCTTTTCAATGGCAGCACCTTCTTCGGTCCGGCCGCGGCGTAAATCCTGAAAGGTGGTGATCAGCAATTCCAGAGTGTCATCGGGATAATCGACGGTCACATCACTGTCGCTCAACAGCTGCTCGGTTTGCTGCCGCACAATCTCCATTTCCAGCTTTTTGTCCTGAATGGGATTGACGGTCTCAAAATTGAACCGCCGTTTGAGCGCGCTGGACATCTCGTTCACCCCGCGGTCCCGCAAATTGGCAGTGGCCAGGATATTGAATCCCCGCTCGGCAAACAGCACATTATCCGCCCCCACGAGTTCCGGAATATGAAGGCATTTGTCGGACAGGATGCTGACCAGTGTATCCTGAATCTCCGGCTGGCAGCGGGTAATTTCTTCAAACCGGACGATGCGGCCGGTTTTGAGGGCCGCAAAGATCGGCCCCGGCACCAGGGATCGGCTGCTGGGCCCCTCGGACAGCAGCAGGGCGTAATTCCAGGAATACTTGATTTGATCTTCCGTGGTGCCGGCCGTTCCCTGAATCGTCAGCTGGGAGTCGCCGCAAATGGCGGCGGTCAATAGTTCGGAGAGCATCGACTTGGCGGTCCCCGGCTCCCCCACCAGCATGAGCCCGCGGTTTCCCAAAAGCGAGATGATGGCCCGTTCCACCAGGATATCGTCCCCGAAAAATTTCGGGCTGATGACCAGTCCGCTCTTTTTGCTTTTTTGAGGCCAAGGCAGTTTTTCCTGACGACTGCCGATGATAAACGTTTTGACGGCGGAAGGGCTCAAATTCCAGCCCGGCGGCCGCACGCCGGTGTCATTGGCCTTCAACACCTCGAGTTCTTCTTTGAACAATACCTCTGCCGGCGGCTTCATGGTTGTATGGTCTTTGTTCATTAATACTCCGTCTTTTTTTCCCAGTCTTCATCATAACCCGGCCCGTCATCGGCCAGCAGCTTCAAATCATTGGCACATTCCGTCAACATCACCTCCGGCAGTTCGGACAGTTTAAGCGGACGGTGAGCATAGGCGTAGTCATCCTGATGACTATCTTTAAGGGCGGTGAAATAAAGCTGAATCAATCCCACCGTCCGGTTCTCTTCGGGCAACACGTTGCCGGTAAACTCGATAACGGCCTGGAGTTTGCGGCCCGGGAAATTCTTGTGGTAGGTATAAAACCAGCCGCCGTCCTCGGCCGCGCCGCGCGTGTATCCCAGCGTGTTCATGCGGCTGCGCAGTTTAAATGAGTTGATCAGATACCCTTCAAAATCTTTGATCTCCCGCAGCTGGTCATTTTTCAGGGCGAAACCGCATTCCGCCTCCCGCAATTGTTCAAACAGGGGTTCGATTTCATAATCCGCCAGATGTTCGCGCCATAACCGGCAGTGCTCATCGGACAAAAAGGATTGATGGGCGATTTGGACGAGATGATTAGGTTCAAGGGTAACGGGTTCGTCATCAAAATCCGTCAGGGTACGATCCGCCGTGGGCCGGAACGAACAGATTAAATTCAGGGCCTCTGGTTGCCGGTGATTTTCTCCAGTCGTGTCGGGGGCGGCCGTATCCGGCTCCAGCGCCAACCATACCAGTCCCCGGCAAAAGCGGCTGATGATCGGATGGTTGTTCAAATACAGGTTCCAGTCTTCGAATTGCCAGGTCCGTTCCGTGCACATGGCCTCGTACAGGCGCTCTTTTTGATGTTTGAGCACCTGCTTGACTTCTTTTTTAGCTGCAGAGAAATCTTTTTTAACGGCTTTGACGTCATCCGCATTCTCGGCTTTATTGGCGGCGGGCAGATTTTTAATGGTCTTGCCGTTTGGATTTTCAATCTGAATGGAAAAATCGCTTCGCAGGCGGGCCGTGAATTTTCGGGTACCGTAGTCAATTTCACGAATTCCATTGATATCAAAGCCGGCCGTGGGAATGGTTCGGTCCGCCATTTCGTCCCGGGTCCAGCCCTTGCGCTCGGCGATCCGGTCGGCACAAATGGCAGCTTCTTTTTGGATGCCTTTGGTTCGAAACCGGGTGGCGGTGGACAATATCAATTGGATGGCCAGGGGGTGATCGACCCAGGAAAGCATTCGGATCAGGGCCTTGCACTGGGCCATGCGGTGGCCGTACCATTGCTTCAAATATCGTTCCACCGGCGCCACGATCTCCGATCCGCAGCCGGCGGCGCTGACGGCCAGGATGCCCTTGTTGGAACTGGCGGAGCCGAGGCATTCGTTCAGAAAGTAATTCAACCGGGACTTGCGGTATTGCGCTTCATCAAAATCAGGATAATACTGGGGATATTTTTTGACGTACTGCCGTGTTTGGGCCAGATCCTGGTCAGCTAGTTTTGAGGCTTCTTCATGATTGTATTTGGGAATCGTATCCTGGGCCAGCCACGACTCCAGAATAAAATTGCCGAGTCGTTGACGTTCGTCGGGCCGCATGAGAGAGAAATACCGGCGATGCAGTGAGTTGGGCTCCGGATTTTTGAGCTTGTGGGTTTGCACCACAAACCATTGGATGATTTCCGGCGCCACTTTCCGTTTGTTTTTTTCCCAATGCACCTCGGGTAATCCGTCAAACGGGAACCAGGTCAGATCCTTGGGGAGGGCTTTTTTCAGACCTTTTCCGCTTCGGCCTGCAATTTTTTGCGATTGAGAAACCGGTCGATGTCGACCCCGAGGATTTCCAGGGTTGACATCATCTCGGCCTTGGGCTCGTCGAATTTTTCTTTGTCCAGGGCTTTTCGAATCGGTTTTTCGGCATCGACAATTTTGAGTTCACCCAGCCAGCGGGCGGCGGCGGCGCGCACATCCTTGCGACCGTCGTCAAGCGCCGCCACGATCAAATTCTCGCGTTTGGGATAATTCGCCAGACAGGCCTGGGCCAGCGGGCGCTCGATTTTACTGGTGCCCAGCGCCTGCTCCCACAACAGGGTGGCAAACTTTTGGGGCGGTCGCGGAAATGTGGCCAGGATCTGGAAGGCGCACCTGCGAAATTCCGTCTTATAGTAATCTGATATTTTAAGCAGATCACTGACGGAGCGTCCCAGGGCTTCTTCCAGAAATAGAGGAAACACCTGAAAAAAAGGCCATATTTCATCATGGGTGAGATCAAGCGGATTACGGCTTATGCCAAACCGCGCATTTAAGTAAAGCTTGGCCGGCCACGCCTCCGAAAGCCCGGCAGCCTTAAAAGCAGAAGCCAGATCAAGAAGTGAGAGGCCCGCATCTTGCTCGCGTTTATACGTGGCCAGCCATTCAACCATGTCTTCCTGGATATAACAATGATTGTAGCGGTTGCTGTCATCACTTTGAATCAGACCGAATAAAAAGCCGAACCGTATCAGGGGGACCAATTCCAGATTCTGACGTTTGACGAATTCACCCAGGTGTGGATATAAAAAATGGGCATAATCAATCCGGTCGGCCGGCTGCTTGCGTTTTTTCACCAGTTCGTCAGTTTGGAGCCCATTGCAAATGAATTTTACGGTGTTAGCGCTCAAAGGCGGCTTAATGGTCCGTTTGCCTCTTCGCCAACGCGGATCGGCTCGTTCCCAGTATTTAGTGTGGTGTTGCATGGCCGTCAAATTGAATTTTTCCGCTGTTTCCAATAGATCTTTTTCCAGTTCCTTGGAACAGGTGTATTCGAGCGGATACGCTTTGGGCTCCGGCGGGTTTAATCCGTCTTCGTAGGCACCCACTCCGGCTTCATCGCCCTCGGAAGTAATCATGAGATATTTTTCAAGGGCGGCGACCACTTTTTTGGCTTTCTCACTTTCATGACGCAACTTGAGGAAATCCAGACAGGCATCTCCCTGCACCTTCACCAGTAAACCGACGGCATGGGTTTTTTCGGGTGCCGATCCGTTTTCCAGTTTTTCGCGCAGAAATTTCGCGAACCGCTCTTTGAAGTCGGCGTCCTGATTCAGGATCAGAAGTTCAGCTCCCGTCCGCACGGTTTTGGCAGGCCCGAGGGCGAGCCCGCCGACTACTGAAACCAAATCCGCGGTGAGCGGGGTTTTTTTTCTCTTCAGAATATCGAGCACATGGACGCGGTGCTGCGCCTTGGGGTGGGAGAGCGCTTTAACCAGCGTTGCAGGATGCCGGGCAAAATAAGGGCCTAAACGTTTAATGGTATCAAAGGCCTGCTGACGGAAATAAGCATAGCCGTATTGGGGTTCGTCCATCAAAATCAGATCGGCCAGGGTTTCGGGCGGCTGCCCCCCGGCTTGCAGAATAGCAGTCAATGTCTCAGCGTTCCAGGTGGTTTTGGGCTTTCCCGGATAATAGGATGATTGCCTGTGTAAAACTTCACAAATCAAAATCTCCAGCCACTCCGCCTCGCTTGCCAGGTGGGGCCATTTCCGCTGTTTGGCCGGTTGTGCCGTCCAGGCCGCATGATATACCTGAGCCAAACGATAGGCCACCTCGGGGGGCAGCGAATCAATTTGCCTGAATATTTCCCGGCGGGCGGTGGATGGCTCCGGCCATTTTCCGTAGTGTCCGGCCGGTGGTCTCATTTTCAAGGCTTTCACGGCTTCCTGAAGACCGGTCAATTTCAAAAGCACGGCTTCGTCCGTGCCATCGACGACAAAGGTGAAAAGCCTGACGCCAATCCCCTTGTAGGTTTTATCGATCAGACTCAAATCCGAATGAATAAGTTCAATCAATTTTTGCGGCACGTTATTCGGATTTAGAATACGCTTTTTGACCCCTGCAAGCTTTTTGATTATGTCCAGCATTCCATTTTCCTTGTTTGGAGTTAACGACCCGTACATCCGGATAGTTCATTTTACGATTACATTCCAATTTTTGTCAACAACCGCGGCCGGCATTTGAAGCTATTTAGAATATTTTCAGTTAGATAAAAAGATCGGCGGCAAATGCGTTAAACGATATCAATTTTTTCTCATGTTTATCTATTGGGGCAAAACGTGCGGCAAAACGGACCTCGTGATACTTTTCCGATGTTTCCCATTTTGTTTCCTCAGGTTCCAGGTATTCGCCCAGGACAACCTTATTTTTCTTCCAGCTCTTCGGTCCAAAATTAGGATTCGGCATTTATTTTGCATATATCGTTCTATTCTCATAGCAAAATGTGAGGCCGCTCAAACGAGCCCGGTCCAGAGAGCACCGGTTCGATATTTTATGATAACTCCCGCTGCAGAAATAATCTCAGGTGGTGGGTGGAGCAGATGTCAATGCATTGACGCTAAGGGTTTACGCAGAAATCGGAAAATTTTGGAGGTCAACGATGGCACAACCGCTGGTATTGCAATATTGCGATAAGAATATTGGGTTTCATCTCACCAAAATCGACCGTTCAAGCCTGTATGGATTTGTAGAGACCGAGATTTTCGACCAGCATGACCGAAAATGTCGGCTGGTTACCCTTGCAGGTGATGGTCGGACGCTTGTCGGCACGGGCGGTACTGCAATTGCCTATATATCGCAAGACGGGCAGTGGTGTAACAAAAAGCAGCTAAAAGCCGTCAATTTGGACGGTGATGAGATCGAACCGGTGCCGTCCACCTTTAAATCGACGGTTATTCTGAAGCATAAAGCAAGCATTGAGGAGTATCTTGAGCATCAAATTCGGTCGGTATATCTGCTAAGCTGTGACGAAGTAATTTCCGATTTAGAGCAGGAATTGAAAAGCGGCACGATTTACTCGTTTCCTTTTTCCTACCGAGGCGCCTTGGAAGCTGATCCGGCATTTCTACTTGCAAACCGCGACAGCCATATTTTTTTAGCTGTCGGTAAGAAAACAAATGTTAATTTTGTCGGATTTGAGCAAGTTGCTGGCAATGATGAAGATGACGATGACAGCGGTGATGATGATATGGACTTTGGAATGATGTGAGAACTGAAATTTCAGAAATGAACTTTCGTTCACGTCGGGTCATCCTTATTTCGGCAATCTGAGCAAAAATGCGTCGCAATGATGAACCATATCAGTCGAAGCAAATATTAAAGGGGTAAGCTATGGGACAGATTAATTTAGCCAACAGCAAGGGCCGTGATGCGGTGGTCAATACACAGAGCGTTACCGTGCCGCTTCAGTTAAGATGGGTTGATCAGGAGAACCGTCAGGTCAACAACAGCAAAATCCTGAAGTCGTCAATCAATAAAGACATTGACATTCTGGTTGAGCAAGCAGGGGCACTCGAAAATGTTTCAGACATCCTGATCGATGGCGATCCTGAGATCGATATGGAGACATTTGGCTCCTTTTTACGGAATACCGCCCGGGTATATATCGATCCGGAAGGAAAGGTGGCGCACCGTGTCAAATGCATTGAGATTCTGAAAAATCCCGACGGCAATGAAAAGGAACGCAGGCCAAAGAAAACAACCCCACCCAATGTCGCCACCGACACGCCACTCAAGTGGTCCGGCAAACTGATCAAAAAAGAAGACGCTTACAACCGCTTCGTTTTCTCCTCAAAGATACAGATCACGCATTACAACGGTTTGACGTACGATTTTCTCTATGAAATGGCAAAGGAGCTGGAAAGCCAAAAAAGCTTGATGCTGATTGGGGCCGGATCAAAATCAAATCAACCCTTGGTCTTCAGAAGAGGCAGTATTTCATACAGAGGTTTTCTCGAAGGACGAACGCAAGGTAATAAATACGCACTCATACTGCATCTTTCAAATATGGAACTCAAGGCTCCGGAAAAACAGTAATTTCAAAAGCAACAGTGATTCCGGACGTATTCATCACTCGCTTTTAATTGTGGAGGTAATACAGCATGACTGCATCTATTGATATGGCGCAGGTAAAAATCCTTATGAAAGATTATGGCACCGCAAAATCAACGGCCCTAGCCGATCCATTTATCCATCATCGGGTCTTAGAATACAAACGTTCAATGGCCGGGAGGATGACAGGGTTAGATAAAGAAGGAATCAGGAAAAAAGGGCCAGCCGGGGAAGTTTATGCCAGCCGCAAAATCGATGGCGAGTTTAACGTCGTGGTTTATAACGAAGGTGGAATTTTTATGATTAATCCGGGCGGCACAATTCGTGTCGGTTTGCCACTTTTGCAAGCGGCGCAAGCGTGTTTTGACCGCCACAAAATTCGCCAGGCAATTGTCCCGGGCGAACTCTATTTTGAACGCGGCGATGGAAGCAGACCGCGGGTTCATGACGTGATGCGGGTTGCCAGGAGACCGGATACTGAAGATGAGCTGGCAAGTTTGAAGTTTGCAGTTTTTGACATCATTGAAATTGATGAAGAAGCGGTTGGACCGGCCTACGTCGATGTTGTGGACAAGATGGAAAATCTCTTTGGCAACGGCGAACTTATTCACAAGGTCGATACCGTAAAAGTGAGTGATGCTGATGAAATCGAAAACATTTTTGTTAAATGGGTTGAGAAAGAAGGTGCTGAGGGCGTTGTGCTGCGCAGTGATGAATACGGGATGTTTAAAATCAAGCCGAGACATATGCTCGATGTGGTTGTGGTTGGATTTACGGAGGGCTCTGACGAACAAACCGGTTTGCTTCATGACATGCTGATTGCCGTTATGCGCAAGGAAGGAACTTTTCATCTACTGGGGCGCGTTGGCGGAGGATTCAGCCTCGAACAGCGCAAAGCATTTTTATCCGATTTGAAAGACCTTTCGGCGCAAAGCGATTATCATGAGATCAGTACGGATAGGGTCGCGTATCAAATGGTCCGCCCTGAATGGATAATCGAAATATCTATTTTAGACATCGTTACTCAAACAACGCGTAACGGCGACATTCGCCGCATGGTTCTGAATTGGAATCACAAGGAAAAACGATATGAAATTGTGCGGCCAATGCCGTTGGCCAGCATTATATCCCCGCAATTTATCCGCAAACGAGATGATAAGACCGTCCAATATGAAGATCTAAGGTTAAGCCAAATCTCGGATCTTGTGGAAATACCAAAAACCGATCTTAACACACTAAAAACAAAATTCACTAAAAGTAAAATGATTCAGCGTAAAGTTTGTACGAAAGTACTCAAGGGCGCCACAATGGTTCGAAAACTGGTGCTCTGGAAAACCAACAAGGAAGCCGAGAGTGATGATTTCCCGGCCTATGTCGTTTATGCAACCGATTTCAGCCCCAACCGTAAGACGCCTTTGAATCGCGATATCCGGGTTTCCAACTCGAAAGAACAAATCGAGGAATTGTGGAAGCAGCTGGAAGAAAAAAACTTCGTGAAAGGATGGCAGTCTGTTGATTGATAGCTGATAGAGATAAAAATGGAAATCCGTCCAAAAAAGCGCGGGACATAATGTGATATACTGCTTTCCCGCCAGCAATAGTTATTCTTGATGTGCTTTAAAATTTGAGAATCTCCCCAAGCTTTCCCTCGAGCGAGCGTGCTGCACATAGTTAGCAGATAGCTGTTATGTACCGCTTTAAGTTAGTTCTTTTAGTCAACAACGTCCCTGAAATTTATTTGGAGAAGTTGCAGAATGTTTACTGTCTGTTATTATCGACAATTGGAGCAAAAACTAGTTTCTTTCCTCCAGCGCCTCAATCCGTGCTTGCAGCAGTTGTATGGAAGTCGACAATTTTTCCTGATCGGCGAATTTCGCCCTAAGCCTATTATTTTCCTTCTTCAATTCGATAACATATAGAGTCAACTCCTCGATTTTCTGCATCTGCTTAGCCAGCATCTCAGAAACCGCTAAACCTTGTTGTTCGACTTCTCTGGCCGATGGAATATCCGGTAGGTGCTTATGTACACTAATGTAGGACTCGACAAAGTCAATGGGTGGCAGGTTGTAATTGTGCTGAAAGACAAAATCAGACCAGCCATCAGCTGTCACAATCACCTCTTTTGAAGTAATGATACCGTTTACTGCCAGTTCGGTCTGTGGTTTTGCCACACCAATACCAAGTCTTCCCTTTACATAGGCATCGCCTCTAAAGGTTGCATTCGATTCATTTATTATGACAGTCGTATCTAACTCAAAATCGGGAATATCCGTGCCGGTTGGGTTATCGGGAATGACAATTTGACCGGGCGAAGTCAGTTCATCCACCGGGTTTGCGGTATAGGTCAATCTAACCATGTAGGCGCTGTAATATCTGACGTCCAGAAAAATTGCTATGCCTCTATTTACATAACCGGCATAGTTCGTTGATAATTCATAGGGTGTTCCCAACATTATGCGGGCATTGTGAAGCGTACCCCTGGATTCGATTAATTCCGCCCTTGGTGAGCTGGCCCCGGTGCCGGCCTGATAGCCGATGCTGATGTGGTATTTTTCGTAACCGGTTCCATAATAGGTGTTGAACAATTCTATAATAAGTGAGCTGGATTGTTGCCAGTGGTGTGAATTGTAGCCCACCGTGGCGATCTCATACCTTTTGGCCTGTGTACTTGCAGCGCTCAGGGGCTGAGTTACCGATGTTCGCAAACCATTCAGGTTCCGGTTAACTTGATCTATTGCCAAGGCACTAACATTAAAATCCGGAATATCACTGCCGGTTGGGTTCTCGTGAATGACGATTTGACCATGAGAAGTCAGTTCATCCACTATGTTTGCGGTATAAGTCATTTTAACTTTATATGCGCTGTAATACCTGACATCCAGAAAAATTGCTATGCCTCTATTTATATATCCGGCATAGTTCGTTGATAATTCATAGGGTGTTCCCAACATTATGCGGGCATTGTGAAGCGTACCCCTGGATTCGATTAATTCCGCCCTTGGTGAGCTGGCCCCGGTGCCGGCCTGATAGCCGATGCTGATGTGGTATTTTTCGTAACCGGTTCCATAATAGGTGTTGAACAATTCTATAATAAGTGAGCTGGATTGTTGCCAGTGGTGTGAATTGTAGCCCACCGAGGCGATCTCATACCTTTTGGCTTGTGTATTTGCGGCGCTCAAAGCTGAAATCACCGAGGTCCGCAAACCATTCTGATCTTGATTAGCCTGACCAGCCACCTGCACGGGCAATGCGACCGACGCCATGCAAATAAGCACGAAAAAAACAAAAAGCACTTTACCAAACTTGGATTTCTCCATAATAAAAATCTCCGCCTTTTCTGTGCCCACCAAACCTTGCTGGTACCTCTTGCAGCGAGTAAATGCACAAGTTATTGTCATTGAAATTGAGAAAACGAATTAAATCGCGATAAACGCCTGGTTTTCGTAGGTTGGGTTGAAGCACGCAACCCAACATCTGGTATCAGGCTCAACCCAACCTACCAAAAACCGGAATTTTCGTTCGGGCAAAACTTAAACCAATAAACCTTTATTTCGTAAATCGTCAGCCCATTGATCACCTGCAAAAGATTCCGCATCTTCACCAAAGACAAGTCGTCCAAAAAAATCATCCATATCATAAGCGAGCTTCTTAATTTCGCCACCATCAGTATCGTAAGAATAAATCTGGCCATCGTTTTTTTCAAAATATAGAAAGCCAGAGGGGTCGGCTGCGAAAATGAGGAGTCCATGCTCATTGTTTTCCAACTTGATTTGAGAGTCACTCAACTTAGGTAGTTCTTTTCCACCACAGCTAAATAGGCGGATAATATCGAGATCGATACCGTTCCAATTTTTTAGGATTGCCTTATGTTGTTCTGACAGACTCCTTGCAAGATTGGCTTCCTCTACCCTGATCTGTTCTTCTGAAGCACCTTCATTTGGTACAATAAGAAGTTCCGTTATTAGAACTTCGGCATCAATTGCCGATTGGATTTTTGAAACAGAACTCATCAGTCTATTACCTCCAAACCTGTGACCGGAACTTGTTCACCTCGAGGCAATTGCCTTGATATTTGCCTACCTAAGTCTTGATTGGTGAACGATTCCAGTGTTTTCAAATTGCTTCTGACATTTCCTCCCCCAAGCTGAAGATCTAGAATATGGTCTATATCTGAGTTTTTAAGCTTGTTTAATGCATTCCGCATCGCAGTAGGATTGTTCTTATATAACGACTTAATACGATTTACTAGCTGCCGCCTATACTGTTGAGTTAATTGCCTTCTTGCTGCATCAGACACGCCGTGTGGAATGTTTGAAACCGCTCTCCCCTGATCGATATTTCTCTGAATCGCATTAACTTTTCTTTGGAAACCAACGGGATCCATTCCCTCCTTGAACCTGAGTGTCAGAGAAAGTTCTCCCACTGGGGCAATGTCATCAACGATACCTATCGACCGAGTTCCTGCGGCGGTCTTGACGGCAATGCCTGCACCTGCAAGTGTTTCGATAGCTGCGGTACCGGCTCGTGACTAGGCCTCTGGGCTTGATAATACGTTTGCAGTATCCGCTAGTTGCTGCGACGCCGGGGTATTGAGATGATATTGAACACCTCCGACAATCCCTTCTCCGATACCCGTGACAATATTTTTAGCACCTTGCCATTCGGCTTTGCCCCATTCCACGATACCGTGCTGATAGGCGTATTGAGGTGCAACCAAAACTGTATTGACAATGCCAATAGCATCGTTGGCAACGTTGATTGCGGCATTGTCGACTGCCTTTACCCAGTCGTAGGCATTCCCCTGGTAGGAGTAGGTTGGGATACTCGGAATTGTAAAATAGTTACCACCGACATGGGGTGTCAGTCCCAGTGGATCAATAAAGATAAGTGGGTTGTTGTGAACATAAACATACAGATTTAGCCCATCTTCGGCCGGATCTACCCGCAAATAACGTCCGGTATTCGGATCATAGTAACGGTGCCGATTATAATACAAACCGGTTTCGGAATCAAAGTACTGACCCGGCAGCCGTAGGTTGTTATAAATGGCAGCGGTTTCGATAACGACGTTGCCGAAGGAATCGTATTTTGCCGACCATACGATCTGTCCGGAATCGGCTATCATTTTCTGGGGCGTTCCAAGATGGTCGTTCAAATACCAGTAATAGCTGTTGCCCTCTTTCTTGTACAACGGCGCTGTGGTCCAGTCGGATGCCGGCAGATAACCATAGTGGTGTTCACCGCCGGTACCGAACTCTGCAATCAAGCCTTCATCCGAGTAGAAGTAATAGATTCGTTGACCGGCAACCTCTTTCCACAATCGCCGGCCAAAGGGATCGTAATAGTACTCGATCCTTATAATTCCGCCGGATACCTCCACCAAACGGTTCTCAATATCGTGACTATAGGTAATGGCAATTCCGGGGCTGGTTTTGGATGTCAGGTTGCCGTTGTCGTCATATTCTAATTCAACATCGCCGTATGATTCCAATTCATTGTTCGGGTTGTATACCCACTCATCGCCGACATGCAGCGCGATTTTACGATTTCCCAGAGCGTCGTAGGTGTAACGCTCATCTTGCAGCGGAACCGGATTCGTCGCCGCCTCCAGCCGGTGCAGGCGGTTATATTCAAACGAGTAAAGACCGTCCTCGGTATCGGCTTCAAGAATATTGCCGGCAGCCGAATAGATATAATTGCGCGATAAGATAGGCTGCTGTTGGGCATCATGGGCCGAAACCAGCTCCGGACGCATGAGGTTATCGTAGTGGTACTCGATGGTGCTGCCCCCCGGCAATTCCACCGAAGTCGGTGCATTCCAGAAGTGGTCGCTATAACTTATGGTGCCCTGATCGGGGATTTGGATCCCGGTCAGGCGCAAGGCTGCATCGTAATTGAATGTGAGCGTGGTGGCATCCGGCCCGGTAAAGGTTGTTTGCCAATGATTCGGATATGCGTAAGCGTAGGACTTGTCGAAGGAGGGATAAGAAACCCTTTCGCCGGTCTTGCGGTTCAAATCGTCGTAGGTATAAACGGCTGAGGTTATGCCGTCTTCGTAGCCGGTCAGGTTGCCGTTGTCGTCATAGTTGAAAGTCACGGTTTTAAGCGGTGTTGCGTGATTGCCGGCGCTGTAATACCTGGCCGTAACGATCTGATTGAAACTGCCGTATTCATAAGTGATTTTCTGGTTTTTGGCATCGAGGACAGTCGCCAGATTACCACCGCCGTCATAGGTGTAAGATACGGTTTCTGTCATCGGCCGGATGATTTTAACCCGGCGATTGTTACGGTCGTATCGAAAGGATGTATTGCCCTGGTTGGGATCGTTGATATCCACCAGGTTGCCGTTGGCATCGTAGTTAAAAGTTGTAAGCGCGCCGGCGGCATCCTCCCGGCCAATCATGCGGTTCATCGCATCGAACCAGGTATAAGTCTCATTTCTCTCTGCATCGACGGATAGGACGGTATTACCGTTCCTATCATACAGATTGACCGTCTCTGCGCTCACGGCATCAATTGTCCGTATGCGACGATTCAAAAGGTCGTAAAAATGCTGGGTGATGCCGGCCGGATCGCTGATCAATGTCAAATTGCCGACCGCATCATAGTCATATTCGATCCGATGACCCACCGGATCAATCTCGGCGGTCGTGCGGCCGACCGCGTCGTATTCGTAGGTGTTACCCGCCCCGCTGCCGTCCTTGCCGTTGTCGACAATGACCTGCTTTAGCAGATTCCGGCTGTCGGCATAATATATGTTTTCGATGTGCTTGAGCCGTAGGCCGTTTCTGTCATAGTGCGTCGTCCGCACCAAATTACCGTTCCCGTCGTAATCGTATTCGACAAAATTGTTTTCCGGATAAATTTCTTTTTTCAACTGACCCAAGGCATCATAGCGGTACTGGAAAGTTCGCTGCTCAACCACCTGCCCCCCGGTCTTTCGGCTGATGCGTTTGAGGACCAACTGGCTCAGAGCGTTGTATTCATGGTAGGTTTCTATAGTAGACGGCACGACCTCGTTGTTGATAGTCCTAACCTCTTGTTTGAGTTTTCCGTCCGCATAATAACTGTAATTGGTTATGTGTCCTTCGGGATCGGTGTTTCGAATCAGGCGGCCGGCCGCATCATAGGCGTTTACCGTTCGATTGCCGCGTTTATCCGCTAAGGTCACCAGGTTGCCGGTACCATCGTATTCGTAGGCGGTTGTGTACCCAAGCGGATCGGTTTCCTGTATCAGCCGGTTCAAGCCGTCATACGCATACCTGGTGGTATTGCCGTTTTTGTCGGTCTGCTCGATAACATTACCCAATTTATCGTGCTTAAAATAGACGCTGTGTCCCATTGGATCGATGGCTTCAATTATCTTAGCGCCGGCCACGATATCCCGGGCGCTGTCGTATATGTTTTCGGAAGTTGCGCCGTTCGCTGAAATGACGTGGGTCAACTGGCGGTTTAGGTCGTATCGATATTCGACTTCTTCACCTAGCGCATTCCCTTCCAATGTCTTCTGATTGTATTGGTTGTATTCCAGGTAGCTCGTAAATCCCTGGGGATCCAGCGGCGTATTTATGGTTTGCGATCTCAATAAACCAACCGGCATCGATTCCGGATTCCCGGGCAGGTAGTAATCAAAATGTGTTGTATGGCCGTTTTTATCCGTTGTGCTGACAAGATATAGACCGTCGTTGTCGAAAGCATTGATAATCGAATGCCCGTTGGCGTCTGTGATATTAGTGTTGTTGCCGTGCGCGTCATATATGTACTCGGTGATGGAGCCGGGGGCGCCTGAATTTTCAATCAGATTCCAATTCGCATCGAGCGCATAGCCGCGCGCCTGGATTTTTCTATGAAGCCTGCCGCTGGGGTAGTATTCGAAGCGGGTGACCCGTCCCACCGGATCGGTGATCTGCGAGGGGGCGTAAAGATTGTCAGGATCGTCGTACCTGAATTGCAAGGTCTCGCTCATCGTATTGGTTACCTGGTACAGGTTGCGGTCGGCCGCGATCGCCGGATTGCCGTCGGCGGGATAGTAGTCAAAGACCGTCGTATAACCGTTGGCATCGGTCTTGGATATCATGTTGTGGTATTCGTCATAGGTCATCTGTTCGATGGTCCGGTCTTCGTTGGCGATCCGGACGACATTGTTGTTTTCATCGAAAAATACTTTGCGGTAATATCCCTCCTCATTCCAGGTCTCACCATAGCGATTTAAACGGCTATAGTGAAAATTGAAAGTTTCGTCCTTTTTATTGCGGTGAAAGGCGACCTGATCGTTCTTATAATAACCGATCTCCAGATAATCGCCGTTGGGCAGGACGCACTTGGACATATTGTGGTTATTCAGCTCGTTTTCCTGGTTCTTGAGGTATTCGAAGCGGGTTGTGTTGTTTTCCAGATCGGTAAAGGCGATCAGGTCATCGCCATCGTAGTCATATCGGACAGATCTTCCGGTAAAATCCTCAATCCGCTCGACTTTTTGGTTGGACGAATTGTAATGAAAAGTCAAATTACGGTTTAGGGTATCTCTGATGGTTGTCAGATTGTTATTCGAGTCATATAGAAAGGTCAGGGTATTGCCGAAGGCATCTTCTTTGCGGGTCAGCAGCCCGGTGTCCGAGAAAAATAACCTGATATTTGCCTTCAGCATGGTGATGGTGTAACCGCTCCCGGTATTTTCCAGCCGTATGATTAAACCGGGCGGATACTGGTAGGTGCCGTCGCCGTTGCTTTTTATCTCATGGGCGGTGCAGTCGTTGTCATAGTATTTGATGTCGCCGTTATCCAGCAGCATCAGCCTTTCGGCGTGATTCCAGGCCCAGCCGTAGCCAAAGGGGCCGTTGTATATCAGCTGGCTTTTGTACTTTCGCGTAATGGCCAGATTGAATCCACGGGAGGGAACGAAAATATCCGGTTTTTCCTGCTGGTAGTATTCACCGTTGACCATGTTGACCGGGTCACCCGCTGCCGATAGGGCCGCTGCGACCTTGCTGCTTTCGATCTGGGTTGTCTGGCTTTGCCCCTGAACGGACGTGGCATAAGTATCCTGCCACTGGCTTGACACTTGGGCGGGGACAGTTGAACTGACCGGTATGCTGCTGTAGTCGACGACGTACGGATTGTACTCTACGGTTGCCGAAGCTTTACCGCCGTTGTCCATGTTGAAAAGATAGCCATCGGAAGTCGGCCCGTTGGTCAGCATCACATAGCCGCGCATGCCTTTGTACCTGATCAGTTCCAGCGGTGCGGTAACGATTTCACCATCTTGGATAAAAGCGATAATGTCATCGATGGTCTCGTCACGCAGCGAATCGGTCGGAATGTAGTCCGGCATGAGCAGATGTTCGAGATAGCTGACCGGAACAGTGCCGTTTCTGCACCATCCCTTAAAGGTATTCTTCCAATTCTCATATTGGCCGGGCGGGGGGGGACTGGTCGGTATCGGTTAAAAAATAATTAAAGAGCGTATCCCACCGGGCTTCGTCCAGACGGTTCCAATCAAAATTAGCGCGGTACTTCATACTCTCCAGCCTGGGGATGTCGTCCCCGTCCAACTCTGCGACCTCGATATTCAGCTCATCGTTGGCAAGCATGATGCCCTTAATGGTGCTAAGGGCCGAGGTGTCCATCCAATCCTCAAATATCCGCGCCTCATTAAAGGAGGCTTCGTAGCCGGCAATCCACCGCAGGTGCCGGCAGATCGGAGTGTTCCAGTCCAGCGGCTGGAGGGTGTCGCCGTTCTGTTTGTAATAGCCGCCAAGGCTCTGAGCGTCGATATTCCACTGCGGGTGAAGGTAGAACTTCGATTCCTCGTCGGCCGGAATCGCTCCGGGCAGGGTATAAATAAAAGTAGGCGATAGTCCCAGCTGAACATTGGTGTGCATCAACGCAGAGGTTCGGGTGTAAGCCTCATATAAGCGTGCCAGAAAAGTTTCAGCCAAAATAGCGCCCATGAGCCCCAAATCGGCTTCACGTTCGACATCCGTAGAATTGACATTCGCCACTGTATGATGAAGTTCTTCTTTAAGCTTTTCGATCGTCATAAAAGAAGCACTCAGCGGATCCAGGGCGATTTGCATATAGGTGCCGGGTTCATGTGACGGTCGCACCACCTCATTCCGGTAGTCGCCGCCGATATAGGCGACATAATATCTTTCGTCCGAACCAATGGACGCATCGCCGGCGCCATTGCCGTGAACGATCTGACCGTCGATTTTTAATACCGGCTTATACCGGTCGCTGCCGGCCGAAACCCAATCCAGACCAAAACGTTTACCGGCAATATGCGGCAGATACACTTTATATTCGGAGAACAGATCGGCTTTATCGGACCGTCTTTTGATTCGTATGGTGATGTTCGAACGGAGTTGTTCGGGTACTTCCGCATAGGTGGTGCGGGTCGCGGAAAAATTGATTTCAGCCGGCAGTTGACCCGGCAGGATTGATAACGGCGTGTGGCGCAATATCTCCTGGCGCGGTATGTCCTTTAGGGTCTTGCCGGGATAATTGGCGCGCAGGTAGGCCTGGATGCTTTCCTCAAAAAGCTCAAGCGGTGTTTTATATTTGACGCTCGACAAGTAATCTTCAAAATCGAATTCGAGGCCGCACGGTATGCCGCTGTTGCCTTCGCAGGAGCCTTCCTGACCCGGGAAAAGATCAAGGCCTTCAACGATGCGATAGTCTTTGTACCAGGGGGCCAGCGGCACCCAGCCTTTATCGGCGCCGCTGCCGGCACCCCGGTAGTTGTTCTGGGACAGCCAGGCTTCGACAAAGACATAATCGGAATTGTCGAATTTGACATACCGTGCCGGAATACCGGAGATTCGCAGCAGCGCGATGAGCAGCGAAGACGTGTCCCAATGGTTCCCCCTGCGGTTGCGGAAAGCCACGCGTGCACCGATCCTGGAGCCGCTGTAATAGTAGTAATTGCTCTTGGCCGGATGATAGATATTCGCATAGACCCAGTTGTAGATTTTCACCGGGTTGTGGTCCAATTGCCGGGCAAGTTTTACAAGCTCATCATCGGGATCCTGCTCATCCCATTCGCACTCCATGGTCTGAGCCAGGTATTCGGGGCCGGGAGCGCCGTACCCTGAAGAAACCTGAAAACTCCAGGATCCCAGAACAATCCAAAAGAAGGCCAACACCGGGCGGTACCATTTGGCTGAAGGTTGTGCGATCATTTTATATTTCCTTTTGCGAGATTAATATCACGTTTTTCCAATTCAATTTACTTCAATCAGTGAGAAGCGCTTCCAGGCATAGGCCGGTGAGGTAGGGGTCTTCCTGCCAACTGCCGTTGATGCTCTGCTGTGACACCAAATAGCCAATCGCCGCATCGCGGGCGCTGTCCGTAAGATCGTGCCATAGGAGAACGGCGGCAGTGTCTACCGGCCCGCTGCCGAAGGAACCGTCATCGGCATTTTGCGAATCCGCGATCCATTGAGAATCAAAAACCGGCGGATCCTGGTCGTAATGCGCATCCAAGACGTGGTATACCAGGGCCGAAACATAAACACTCGGTTCCGATCCTGAAACCCAGCCGAACCGCTCTGCCGTGGAGCTTTGCAGGCTGTTGTCATACCGCAGGTAGTACCAGCCGCGGTTGTTGTGGCTGATGTCGTTCTGATCTTCGAGGGTACGCTGGGCACTGTCGGCCGCCAGGGTCCCGAGGGCCGTATCGACGGCATCGTAGTAAAAGTGTTTCTGCAGCCCCCAGCCTTTGATCTTCGTGCCGGATATCAGGCCTTGGGCAACCAGCCGGTTGGTGATGGCATCCGCATTCTGGCCGAACCGATGCAGCGTCAATATCTTGCGCGCCAAATAGTCGTTGTTGTCCGGATGATGTCCCCTCAGATAGAAAAGCGCCTGACGCACACCGATGCCGTCTCTGCCACTGAGCTTGATCGCATTCAGGATCTGGCTGGTGGCCAATATCCGCAGATGCTCGTCATTTTCCCAGTAGCCTTTTTCATTCTGGTTCATTTCCAACCAGACCAGGGCGCGGGCCACCGCCTCTTCTTTACCGGCAGCAGATCCAGTGGCGGGTATTTCGACTTGTGCGAGGTCTGATATGATCCCGACAACACCAGCGGCATCCACCACGGCAACGCCATACCGGTAGATGGCGTCGGGAACGATCGCCGGGTCCAGGTATTGGTTGTCTGCAACCGGCGCCTGGGATTGTTTCAAGCGATCCGTAGGGGCGAAGCCGCCATCTCTGCTCGCCAGCAAAATGTCGCACTCAAACGGACTGATGCAGCGATAGACGTTATACCCACCGACGGCATCCGGATGCGGTTGCCACTGTAAAGTAATCCGGTTCGCTCCGGCATCGAAAACGGCTGTCAGTCCGTTGACGGCGTCTGGAACCTTGTCTAGGAAATAGGTTTCGGATTTAGTGGTTTCAATGTTGCCGGCCCTGTCGACGGCAAAAAACTGCAGGATTCTGGAATTATCGATCAAGATGTCATTGACCGGTGCAGCCGCGGCCGTGGTATTGGCAGCGCCCACAAACGGCGGATACCCATCGGTGGAGTAATAAATTGTCGCATCCTCCGAACAGGTTAAGTCGACGCTAACAGCGCCGTCATAGTTACCGCCGGGAACACTGGCCACCGTGGCCGGCGGTGTGCGGTCGACAGTAAAATTCATGTCATAGCTGGTGGTATTTCCGGCCCAGTCTTCCAGTATCAGCGTATACCGGTAGGTCCCGTCAGCGAGATCTGTCAGAATTAATTCGACCGTATTGCCTCCAAGGATAGCCGAGCTGGTGATGTCATTGCCGCCGGCATCAAGCAGCCTCACGGAGAAGATCCCCGAATCGGTGTCACCAAAGGTTACTAACAATGATAGCGATCCGTTAACCGTAGTGACGTAACTGTCATCCTCAGGATAAGAACTGATGACGGCCGGTTTTTGGGCGTCGGACCATACCCGGACGTGCACACTGCTGCCGCTGCGGGCATGAAATCCGGGGCGCAAGATAACGCTGGTGCCGGCTTGAAGTGTAACCGCGGCTTCCGGAGCAACTACATAGTTCGGGCCGGCCGTAATCGTATTGCGCGCTTTGAGCACCAAATTTTGCCCACCTGAAATCGTCTCATTTTGAAGTACCAAATCGTTCGTGGCAAGGGCTGAACAAACCGCCGCAAAGAATAATAACACCACCCACGGAAAAAATTTAGCTGATTTCATTCTGTTGTCCTCGAGATAGATTTTCTAAAAGATTCATGCAATATTCAGGTTATACTTTTTAGGTAAAAACAAATTCCCATTAAACTCCCTAGTATTATTTTGGGCCCCGATCACCACCCATTATGCAACTTCAATCGGAATTGTCTGATCCGATCATATTCGCCATTTGCTTCTCTAATTTTTTGATTTTTCTATTCTGTTCGATGATGTACAATGTAAGTTCTTCGATTTTCTGCATCTGCTTAGCCATCATTTGGGAGACCGAAATTCCTTGGTGCGCCACTTCCCCGGCCGATGGGATATCCGGCAGGTGTTTGTTTTCACGGATAAAAGACTCGACTTCATCCAGGGAAGCAAGGTCATAGTCCTCATCAAACACAAAATCAGACCAGCCTGACTCGACCTTGATTTCTTTGGCGGTGATCGTGCCGTCCACGGCGAGTTTGGATTGGGGCGCCGTGGTGCCAATGCCGACGTTGCCTGCCGTCGTTAAGGTCATTACGTCATTCCAGTATCCTGCTGTAAAAGTAAGATTGTGATTGCTTTCAGTGCCTATCTTGCCATTGTATCCATGGTGACTAAAAATACCCGTCTTCACACCATTGCTCTCAGTCACAAGAATCTTCGCATGGTTTACTCCGTGTAAATTCAGAACCCTATTCCAACTCTGCGCATTGTCTGGATTCGTCGTCCCAATGCCGACGTTGCCTGCCGTCGTTAAGGTCATTACGTCATTCCAGTATCCTGCTGTAAAAGTAAGATTGTGATTGCTTTCAGTGCCTATCTTGCCATTGTATCCATGGTGACTAAAAATACCCGTCTTCACACCATTGCTCTCAGTCACAAGAATCTTCGCATGGTTTACTCCGTGTAAATTCAGAACCCTATTCCAACTCTGCGCATTGTCTGGATTCGTCGTCCCAATGCCAATGTTGCCGGAATTGGTGCTATAAATATTACCTCCTTCTGTAGCCCACTCGCCATCTGCCAATGCACTGCTAACAAGAAGAAATAGCACTGTAAAAGTCATGCAAATGAATCCGGATCGGTTAATTGTTTCCATTTCACCCCTCCTTACTTCATGATAGAAGCGATTATGTCACACAATTCTATCCATCAGATTCCAGTTTAGCGAGTCGTTTTTCAAATTCAGCATTTTTTAATTTCAAAGACTCATTTTCTTTCTTCAATTCAATTAGATACAACGTCAACCCTTCGATTTTTTCAAGTAACTTGGTCTGCATTTGTGCCACTCCAATGCCCTTAGCCTGAGCTTCTTTGGCCGAGGGCATATCGGGCAAGTGCCGTTTTTCCCTTATGTGCCGTTCCACTTCGGCCAGCGACGCCAGTTTATAATCAGGCGAGAACACATAATCGGCTCCGGAGGTATTCACGATGATCTCCTCGGCTCGAATGGTTCCGGCGACATTGAGCTTGTAATTGCCGGGATCCGTGCCGACGCCAATTCCTGTCAATGCGGTAATTGTACCCCTGGAATCATCTACCTGCACGTTGTTTGTATTGGCGGTACTTGGCACTTGCTGGTGTATGAATTCCCAGTTGAAGTCCTCGGCATTTTTATTCCGCCACCCAACATATTCGGCGGTGAAATGGTCGTAGTACCAGGTTCCCATTCCTGATCCGATGGTGATGACGACCTTATCGTCCTCAACACCCATGCCGACCGGATCGTCAGTGCCTTCGGTATGGCAATCTTTGCTGATAAGGCCCCATGAATAGGCGTAGCCCCCACATCTGATCTCAACCGGCGTGCCGCCGCTGCCATAGCGGTATCCGTTTATTTTGATGGAAAACATATTGCCTTCGTACTGGTTAATCGGCGTAACCAGCTTGATATAGCCGGGCACCCACGCTCCTTGGGGCGCGCGGCCAAGATTAAACCAGGGTAAATGGGTTAAATGCTTGTTTCCGCCGATAGCGCCATTTACGTCCAGCTGGGAATTGACGATCAGGTTTTCCGCCTTGATGGTTCCGGCAGAATCATCCACCACAACGTTGTTGGTATTGGCAGTGCCGGGGGATTGTTCGTGCACGAATTCCCATTTGAAGTCCTCGGCATTTTTATTCTGCCATCCAACGTATTCGGCAGTGAAATGGTCGTAGTACCAGGATCCTCCTCCTGATCCAACGGTGATGACGACATTATCGTTCTCAACACCCATGCCGACCGGATCGTCGGTGCCTTCGGTATGGCAATCTTTGCTGATAAGGCCCGATGCTGAATAGGCATATCCCCCGCATCTGATTTCTACCGGCGTGCCGCCGCTTCCATAGCGGTAGCCGTTAATTTTGATGGAAAACATATTGCCTTCGTACTGGTTAATCGGCGTAACCAGCTTGATATAGCCGGGCACCCACGCTCCTTGGGGCGCGCGGCCAAGATTAAACCAGGGTAAATGGGTTAAATGCTTGTTTCCGCCGATAGCGCCATTTACGTCCAGCTGGGAATTGACGATCAGGTTTTCCGCCTTGATGGTTCCGGCAGAATCATCCACCACAACGTTGTTGGTATTGGCAGTGCCGGGGGATTGTTCGTGCACGAATTCCCATTTGAAGTCCTCGGCATTTTTATTCTGCCATCCAACGTATTCGGCAGTGAAATGGTCGTAGTACCAGGATCCTCCTCCTGATCCAACGGTGATGACGACATTATCGTTCTCAACACCCATGCCGACCGGATCGTCGGTGCCTTCGGTATGGCAATCTTTGCTGATAAGGCCCGATGCTGAATAGGCATATCCCCCGCATCTGATTTCTACCGGCGTGCCGCCGCTTCCATAGCGGTAGCCGTTAATTTTGATGGAAAACATATTGCCTTCGTACTGGTTAATCGGCGTAACCAGCTTGATATAGCCGGGTACCCACGGTCCTTGCGCCGGCCTAGCAAGGCTAAACCAAGGCAGGTGCAATACATTTTGATCCGCCTGGGCTTTACCGGCCAGATGAAGGAGTAGAAGCATGAACAAAATGCATACTGCAGCGACGGATGTGATGCATACCCCATTGAATTTGAATCTTCGCATAAAAATGATCCTCCGATTTGAGAAAAAGTCTTATTCCCAGAGCAATTTAATTCTTCAGCTCCAATGCCTCGATGCGTTTGCGAAGCTCATCTAGTTCGCACAGCTGTTTATTCTGACTATCTATCGTTGCTTTTAAATGATCATTTTCCTTTTTGATATTTATAAGATAAAGCGTCAGCTCTTCGATTTTCTGCATCTGCTTGGCCAACATCTCAGAGACCGCCACCCCTTGTTGCGCCACGTCTCTGGCCGGTGGGATATCCGGCAGATGCTTATTTTCGCGGATAAAAGACGCTACCTCGTCCAAAGACGCGAGGTTATAGTCGTCATCGAAAACAAAATCCGACCAACCGGACTCAACCTTGATTTCTTTAGCGGTGATGGTGCCGTTTACGGCCAGCTTTGATTGCGGGCTCGTCGTCCCGATGCCGACGTTATATCCGCCACCGATTTGCAGCTTCTCTTTTTCCCGGGCGTAGGAAACGCTCCTGGGCCCGTCAGAGGTTATCGTGAATCCTGCCGCGGCGCGGTAGGCATTACGATAAAATTCTATTATAAATGTACACCAGCGGCCGCTGCCGTAACCGCCGTAAGTCGCGAAATTAATATCGATAAAGCCAGGATTATAACTGAGATTATGAAAAGAGATCTGATTTGGAATATTCCCCTGCAGATCGACCGCATAATTGCCCTGAATAACTATTTTATTGGTCGATTGCACTTTATAGCCGGCAAAATAATGCCTGACGTAGCCGTGGGGATTGACCGATGAAACCGGCGACCCGTAAACGGTCACGGTAAAGCCGAACGTCCGGTAATTACTATCGTTAAACCAGGGGATGCGCAGAATATACTCTTTGTTATCTTCCAGCCACTGCAAATTTTCATGCATTGCCCAGCGTGAGCTGTGCCCTATGGTAAAACCGCCGTTGACGTCCAGCGTTTGCTGAGGATTTGTTGTCCCGATGCCGACGTTGCCGAGGTCATCGATAGTCATCTTTGTGTTTGCAACTTCGGTACTGCCTGTATTATTACTCGTTCCAAAGTGAAGTTTGGTTCCCCGGTTGGCCAGCACCTCATCGCGAATGTAAGCCTTTGGATTAGTCACAATGGTTTCGTCAGTATAATGATAGAAATCGATTCCATTTACGTCACCGGCCGAAGATCCGGTGTTATGGATGCGCAGCAGACCAGATCCGGTATTAGGTCCTCTAACATCAAGTTTCGCTCCCGGGTTCGTCGTCCCGATGCCGACGTTATATCCGCCACCGATTTGCAGCTTCTCTTTTTCCCGGGCGTAGGAAACGCTCCTGGGCCCGTCAGAGGTTATCGTGAATCCTGCCGCGGCGCGGTAGGCATTACGATAAAATTCTATTATAAATGTACACCAGCGGCCGCTGCCGTAACCGCCGTAAGTCGCGAAATTAATATCGATAAAGCCAGGATTATAACTGAGATTATGAAAAGAGATCTGATTTGGAATATTCCCCTGCAGATCGACCGCATAATTGCCCTGAATAACTATTTTATTGGTCGATTGCACTTTATAGCCGGCAAAATAATGCCTGACGTAGCCGTGGGGATTGACCGATGAAACCGGCGACCCGTAAACGGTCACGGTAAAGCCGAACGTCCGGTAATTACTATCGTTAAACCAGGGGATGCGCAGAATATACTCTTTGTTATCTTCCAGCCACTGCAAATTTTCATGCATTGCCCAGCGTGAGCTGTGCCCTATGGTAAAACCGCCGTTGACGTCCAGCGTTTGCTGAGGATTTGTTGTCCCGATGCCGACGTTGCCGGTATTGGTGTTATGGATGGTGTCTCCGTTTGCAGCCCACTCGCCCTCCGCCGAGGCGATGCCGGCCAACAGAAACAGCACCGCAAGAGCCATGTTGATACTTCGTTTATTGAAAATCATCTTTTCCTCCTTGGCGACCGGCATTTCGATTGTATCTGCTTTTGATTAAACTGTTGACATCATAATTGATCGTGCAATCACACTTCCTGATCGGCCAGCCATACGGCTCTTAGATGGAATAGTTGTCGAAAAATACCCATGAAATGTAGACAAGCAGAGTTTCAGTATATAGTCAACAAATATTAATAATTTTTACAGATACTTACAAAACTTTACAAATTTTTACAATATTTGACGAATGACTTTTTGATTAACTATCACTCGGGTTTGCGATCTGCGGAAATATTGGTTTCAAATCTTGACGGTTTGTTGCTGGAATCGACATTTTTGGAGCGCAAGCAATAATGAATGCTTCATATTTTCTGAATTTGGTTTTACTGCCGCTCAGCCAATGGTCTCAGCTGGTTGGCAAGCCGTATTCTGACCCA
>Ga0209367_1000042_pt1 | contig 69320 bp, 34 predicted proteins | sample WorMetLIZISLAND2_FD_187412 | JGI IMG/M metagenome (GOLD analysis project Ga0209367, IMG submission 187412) | Marine gutless worms symbiont microbial communities from Max Planck institute for Marine Microbiology, Germany - Olavius geniculatus... ...
CTATGATGGACAAGACATGATATACAAAATAAAAATACTGTAATAGTTAAATAGTAAATAGTCTAAATGCATTTGAAAAATAAAAATTATATATGTTTTAAAAGCTTTTTTCATTTTTCTAACTTTCTTTATTCTACAGGCGGGTCCCAAAAATGTCTCGGGCCTGGGGTAATTTGCCTCCTACATTCCATCTCGACGGGACTGGGTGTGTTAATTTACGCGTTAATTAATGCATTAAAAAAATTAACGCACTGCGTTAATGCGTTAAAAAAATTAACACCTTGACAGCTCTAATTTAGACTTTAATTTTTAATTTATAGACTACAAGAACTTAAATGTTTTAAATGAGAGAGAATGAAATAGAAGTACAGCTATAATATAAAACATAAAATAATCAAGAAACTGACCGAAATGAGAAACACTAAAAGGAAAAAAATAATGATACCTAAAATTAGAAAAAAGATTGAAAAGAAAAGAAATTAAAACTGTGAGCAATGAATCTGTGAGCATTTAATGGTGTTGAATGATAGCATATAAATTGTCTCAAAAACTGACGGTAATCAATTGAAAAAGTTAATTGAGCAAAATTGTAAAACTGTGCTCTATGAACTGTACTCTGGAGTGTTTCCGATAGTATAGATAGAATTTTTTAATTGCAATATGGAGGTCAATCATTTCCATAAATGTGGAATGCTTTGTTCTGCGTAAAGCATGTAAGCTCTTCTTTTTTTTTGCTTCATGCAGCATGTTGATCAGTGTTTTAGTGAACATTACACACACTTTCTGATGTGATGCAATGAGATCGAAATAACGCATGGATAACGTGATGTGTTGTTTGCTAGGAGCTTGATCTGACGTTAAGTGCTCCGTTGGACACAGCAAATGCTGTCGTTGATGTGGCGACGTCAGCAGTTGAGCCTACGCTTAAGAGTCTGGGCCTTGTGTCCTCGTTTCCGGGAGCATGGGTACAGGCCGGCCTAGAGAGTTTACATATCGGCTTTGATCTGCCATGGTGGACTGCTATTGTCATAGGTACGTACGTATGCATACAATGACTTTTTGTACCTCCGCCAAGGAGGTTATTTGATACCTGGCATTTATTTTTTTATCTGTTGGTTTGTTAGCAGATTACACATCAAGTTGTAGATGGATTTTGCTGAAATTTTTCGGGAAGGTTAGACTTGGCACATCTTGGGATGATTAGATTTTGGCGGTGATACAAATCAGCATTTGGATCCAGGTTAGGTTTAACGGATTGCTTACCATTGTCAGGTAAGGCATACGGTTCTGCCACTTGGTGAATACAAGGATGTAGTTAATTTGATAATTTCTTTGGCATTCGCTGGGTGGCAGCACTGTTCTTAGCAGAGGAATGAACTCTTGAGTGCTTTCTAGTCTCAGAAATTGATCGTCATCCAAATCTGATTAAAACCTCCTTGGTGCATATCCAAGCATTGGAGGCGTGATGAATCTTGTATCACTCATTTGCTGCTGGGTGTGCATGGCCATGCTTTCCTGCGATGATTGACACTGATTGGAGAGGGGGATTACAGTTAGGTTTTAAAAATTTTTAACAGATGAATTTGTTGATTTTGGGCTATTTAACTGGTATTTGACATAAACATCATATACCAGTGCTCTTTTTAATACTGTAACTTTAAATTCGTGAAACCCCCAACCCAAAAAATCCCATTAAGTTGGTTTTTTATGAACTCAGATTTAACTCCCCTTCACGAAAGCAATAAAACCTATTTTGTGGTTGTCTTATAATAATGAGATTCTTAAATGCTGATGTTGCAGGCACAATATGCATACGTCTAGCAATATTTCCGCTGGTGATCATTGGACAACGCAATGCTGCTGAGATGCACAATCATCTACCCACAATGCAACGGCTCCAGCAGAGAATGTCTGCAGAGAGGCGAAAAGGCGACATACAGTCAGGTTCTTATTTTACGACTCATATTCAAACCATTAACACTCAGACTCGGACGTGGAACTATCAGGACTAGTGATTGCAATCCAGGGATCTCAAATCCTGGCTCATTTCACTAAACTGGAATCTTGGGATTTGTGACATTCCAAAGCCAGGATTTCAGGATTTACAAAAAGTTGTTAAAAGTACCGGTATACATTTTAACTGTTATGGAATTATATAAAGATGATAAAGTCTCAGATCCTGGCACTGAGAAATCAGTCTTGGGATTGCAGTCACTAATCTTGACTTGGACTCATCACTGTCTAATAATTTTGCCTCAGATTAGTTGTTATTGTTGTTAACTGTTGCGCACAACGTGACAAAATACGAATTAATTAATCATTAATTTTAGAAAATATTGACTGCTACAAAAGTTTAGGTGCATCCCCACAATGCAGGCCTATTACTGTGTATATTATGGACCTTATGTGTTTGTATTTGATTGTGCACTGATTATATGTTTCAAAAAAATGTCACACTTGGTATTGTCCAGATTTTATATTTTTTATATTTTATATTCATTCATGTAATTCTTGTGCGATTGACACTCGGAATTAAAGGCAGCTTACTTAACTTACTTACATACTTACTTACTTGCTTGTTACTGGCTTTAGGAAAATTCTATGAAAGTATTGGTTTATATCTTATATGTGCTGAGAGTGAGAGCTATTAGTGCATTGTGTGCAGCGATGAATGCTGCCCATGAGCTGACAGAATACATGCAGCGTAACAACGTGAAGCCATTCAGGAACCTCTTCGTTCCAATGATGCAGGTCTTAACACTTTTCTCCTCACTTATGTAATAATTTTCTCTGCCAGCGAAGGAGGTTGTGTGACATGATCTGACCATTTGTCTGTCTGTCTGTTTCCTGTGTTCTGGAACACTTAAGAACAGTCTGGAAGAGTGGTCAACCTTGCAGCAACCTCAGCAGCTGGCCGTGTGACAGTTGCTATCGTGTCTGCAGCTCTGGAATTGGACTTCACCATGCCTATCAACAGACTCATCGATGACAAGTCATTTCGACGGCACAGTCCATGTGCTGTCTGTTTCCTTCTTGATAACTCACAAAGTTATGGATACACTGAAAACACATAAAGTTTGATGAAATTTTGCATAACCACTGCACATGACCCAAGGAAGTAACTAGTCAGATTTCGTTGATGATCTGGTATGTTCTGTGGATTTTGAATAAGCATCCAGGATTCTTCATTATTCCGAGATAGGGCACAAAGTAATTGCAGCTTTTGTCTGCAAATTATGAAATTTTACAAAAGTGTTGAATGTCGCTCCGTGACCAACAAGTCAGATTTCTATGGTGATCCTGTTTAGGATTTTGATCTAGGGTTTCTGGATCTGGATCTGGATGTAGTTTTGTTGTTGTGAGGTGTTTTTGCAAAGACAGTGCTAGAACTGTGCAGTATGATTGAGACCAAGGTATAAGGGCTCAGCTGATAATGATGAAATTCTACGGGCTGGTCTCGTTTTAGTTTTTTACTAGTTTTACTTAGGGTTCTGTTTTTCCTTTTCAGTTGCTCAGATTTCAGTCAGAAGGTTTTCGGTAGGATCTTATTCTTATTTCCAACATTTCAGTTTTTTTTCGGTTTCTGTGCTAGATTAAACCGACAGCCTGTTTGTCGGTTTTCAAGTGCAAATTCAATATCATAGTATCATGTCGTGTAATGACCAACCTCATAAGATTTCAGTAGCTATCTGCTCTATACAGTTACGATGTGGGTTGCATTTGTTGCTGTTGTTGTGGTTTTAGATTCCGATATTCATCTCGGTGTACCGAGGACTGAATGAGATGGCTGCACTGCCAGTACTCAGCATGAAGTCTGGTGGGTTGTTCTGGTTCAAAGATCTCACCGTTCTTGATCCGTACTTTGCTCTGCCGCTCATGACTGCTGCGACTCTGTTCATCACAGTCGAGGTAATTCGTTGATTATGTCGTAATTAACTACAGAAATTATGTCGGTTGGCCCATTGGCCAAATGTCTTCTGCTTAGAACTGTTCAACTTTAAACCTGACCTATTGGCCTTTTCAGCTTGTTCTTTTGTGTGAAGCATTCGTGCCAATTTTGGTTTTCCTAAATCTTTTGCCAGTTTTTTTAAAGTTAGAAGTTAGATTGGGACAGATGGATAGACACAACCTGCTATGCAGCTTAGTAGAATGGTTGCATGCATAATAATTAGTGCTGGTAACGATCTCGCTGAAATTTGGCTTCATCTTCTTCAAGGTAAATGCCAGCTATCCATCATAAAATATTAGGTTACTGAATGTTTTGTGCTTGTTTGTTGTACACAAATAACAGGTGGGTACAGACAGTGTATCGGCCTCGTCTATGAAACCGGAGATGAGATTCATCATGCGTTTAATGCCCGTCTTGATACTCCCATTCATCGCCAAATTCCCCGCTGTGCGTACCCCCTTCATTTATTCATTTATTTGTTTTTCCTTCATTTTATTTCTTTGTTAGCACATTTGATTGTTGTTTGTTTTAATGGGCATACAGTAAAACTTTGAATTAATGCCATGTTTCATATACAGGCTGGCGGTTCACTCCACTTAACTTGTAGTAATAGAAGTTTGGTCCTCGTTACAAGCCGTGTTCTAGATACACGCTGGGAGAATATGTCTTGCTTTGGTCAGTAAGTAGTGAGCTAGACAGAGTATTCAGCAACAGATATTAAATAGTTTTCCTGAATCAGTTATTTCAAGCAAGGTTGTATGCTTATGCCGACACACCATGTGCAAAACAAAATTAAGGATTCCGACATACGAGGGTCATTCAATATTTAACAATGTTACTCTGCAAGTTTTCTAAATATCAAAAGACATGAACATACATTTTATACGAAATTTGGTTTTTAACATGTGTGTAAATTTTTTGGACAATGACCTCAGTGCTGTTTTTTGGGTACTTGGCTTATGAAACAAGTTTTTTCGGCAATTCCCGTAAATCAAGTGTTGTGCTATGCATAGCTGGGGTTTAACATGGAAATCTAGTTAGAACAAAGTGCAAAAAAGATCAGGTGGTTTTTATTGTGAAGGTTTTAAATTGCATAATATTGACTCGTTTATGTAGTTGTTTATGATTTGTTAATTCTGGTATTTCTGATGTCTAAGCTGAGGTGGGCAATATTATAATATGGGGTTTTGTTGTATATTGAATTCTTTCCAGCGGTGCAAAACTTGTGAGAAACTGTTAACATTTGATAGTTATCACCAATTATGTAATGTCACAGCGTAGTTTTGTCACAGCTGAAGCTGATTGGCTGAATGTTTGCAGGCGATGCTCTGCTATTGGTTCACGTCCAATACGTTCTCGCTGGTTCAAGTTCTGTTTCTGAAGATCCCGGCCATCAGACGTTTGTGCAAGATTCCAATTTTGGTCGATCACAAAGTGAACGTCCACGTACGCGAGAGCGACCTTCCCAAGCAGAGTTTTATGGCTGCCTTCAGAGAATGTATGACATTTACTTTTTTATTTATTTTCCGGTGCTAGAGAGTATTAAATAAGGACAAGAAGCCCAGCTATCACTAGGGAAGGCCGTCTGTATGCCATTGTCCGAAGGCCAGCGAATGTGAAAGTATTCTTTCTACTTGTTTATCTAACTTCAAATGTACGACAACTACTTATTTTAGTCATTCATTTCTCAACACCAGAGAGTTTTGTGTGGTGTGGCGTAATTGGTAACGCATTGTTGAGTCGAATCAAGGCGAGCCCAGCTAGTACTTGGATGGGTGATTATGTGTAGGCCGATATAATATCTTGGTACGAAACCAGCCAGCTAGGTCAACTCAGCTTTCTACTCATCATGGGATGGTAAAATGAGTATCAGCTTTTGGGCTGAATAGTAATAAATGGCGATGGTAGGCGTAGTACTGTAGCTGCTTACAGGCAGATCTGCGGCTTTTTCGTAGGAATTTTTTGGCCCATTTTATTATTGTCACTAAAATTTATTAAATATATACTTCTATATGGAGCATGTTGTTTTCAGGGTTTAGTCTCTTTTGAGTAGTAATAGTAGCATGATGCTGTGGCCGCTGTGGAATGGATCTGGCATTGTTCATGTTTGCAGCGAGGGATAACTTGCGTCTGGCACAAGAGATTCAGGAGCGACAGCATTACAACACTCTACTGATGAAGAAGCCCTCAAGGGAAGAAACCGCCACTGCTAAGTCACTGCCTGCAGCTGACTCTGTTGATACGAACAAAAAGTTCACGCAGTCCACTGAGATCGGCGTTAAGTCGTCGCAGATTACTGAGACTATTGAATCTCAGTCTGTTGATAGCAAGTCTGTAGACAAGGATAACATTGCGCAGAAAGCAAAGAGAAGCCAGCAGTTGTAGCATGAATGACCGTCATTGCGAAATCTTCTTAGTAAGTGTAACAACATTACTATAATGTGTAGCCGTCTCCCTACCCGTACAGGGTGGCCAAAATTAGATACCCACCACAGACAATATGCAATTCTCCACAACCAGTTGCCTTATTTTGAAGATTCCCGAAGCTGCTTAATCCTGACACTAAAACCCTGAATCAAACAGTATACAACATACCTTCTGCACCTTAATTGTGCAACGACACTACTGTGTAAAATAATGACTTATTCAAAATTGTATATTGTCTGCGGTAGTGTTTTGTTTTGGGTTACCCTTTAGTTTGAGAATTCATGATTTTTGTTTTGAAAATTCATTAAAATGTGCTAATTAAAAACAATAATTTATAAGAATTTTTTGGCCATTTTGGGGTAATGGGCCCATTTGACTGGTCATTCTGATGCCACTGTCAAATGTGATTTTTGAGCTTTATACACTGTGTTCAGAAAAAAACACCCACTCACATTTTCTTTTATATCTCCATGAAAAATGTTTAGATTTTCACAAAAATTTTAGAATATGTTTAGGACGAAACAAGTATTCAATCAGTGGAAAAGTTTAGTATTTTTGCTACCAGTGATGTCATGTTGATGTCATATTTTCGTTTTTGTAAATTATGGGTTTTACTGTTGAAGACAGACATTTGGTGAAATGTTAAAACACATCAATTGACCACTGTGTTGACTAAACACATAAATATGCTAATCCATCATTCAATTTTTTATTGTAAACTGTTTTTATGGTTATCTATTCAGCCTAGTGCGAGATCCTCAACTGTGTTGCTTTTGGCAGGCGTACGCACGCTGTGTCATTGCTTGGATGACCATTTGCACACTATCAGACAAACGGCTTGATACTGCCAGTCATGTCAATTTTTTTATTCAAAAGTTTCATTCCATCAATATGCAATCGTCTATCCATTGTCCAGAAACATCTTGCGCAAAGTTGGGGCTCTATAACCCTTGCTGACTCACAAACATTTCATCAAACGTCTGTCTTCAATGGTAAAACCCATAATTTAAAAACACAGAAATATGACGTCAGCATGACGTCACTGCAAGCAAAGAACATTTAACTTTTCCACTAATGCAATCCTCGTTTTCTCCTAAACATTTCCTGAAAATTTTGTGGAAATGTAAACATTTTCTACAGAGATATAAAAGAAAACGTAAATGGGTGTTTTTTCCAACTACAATGTATGTCTAAAATGCGTTTGTGGCTGGGAAACCTAGTGAGAGAGCTTAAAGTGCTTCCCTAGACCATCTATTTCAATTACTGGAAGACTGCTGACAGCACAGGGGTGCATTTGAACTGTGGAAAAGTTCGGCTGTACGCCTGAAGCAGCTTTCTTTTTTGCCTTGTTGATGATTCGTTTCACGAATGATGGCAGAATTCTTGGGCAGCTTGTGAAATGTACAGAAACAAGAAGCCCAGCTGTCGCTAGGATAGCCGACCGTACTGGTTGTCAGTGACCTTCGAGGTCATTTAAGGTCGATGATTTTCGTTTTATCTCAAAGGGCATATGCTACTTTCTATTAATGAATTGTACTAACCTTAGCCATTTCTCTCATTGTTTTCGAGATGTGGCCAGTTTTCTGTTGAAAAACGCACATTTTTTTCTATGCCCCCATCTGTTTAATTCTTAATTTCATGATGTTTCCCTTGGAGTAGATAGCTGAAATTTTTTCTTGCCCAAAACCTACAGCTAATTATTCGTATAAAAAGTTTTCCCCTATGCCCTACCCGTTCGCCACAATACATCCATTGCAGAAGGATGATGATGACGGATAACAATCATAGCATAGGGCCAGACCTTTAAGCTTAATGGATGGCACAGTAAAACATTGAAACGTTGAAATTTGTATATGGTCCATGACATGACTATATTGCTGTTGTTTTATTTATTGAATAAGTACATTTTACCTACAGCCAAGTGTTGAAATGTACCGTGTTTTGAATAAATGTTATTGTTGCTGATGCTAAAGAGCTGCAAAAGTCTTTTATGTCAAATTTCAGCTCGGATAATATTTTAGGTTACAGCTGAGACTGTTTTTAAACCACAGGTAGTGAGTGTGATGACCAACAGTATCTGGCTAATTTCATGTTGCTATTCCAGCCTCTTATGATTAGAATTGTGACCGAAAGTAATGAAATCGTATAGTGCATGCATATATCACGAGTATTGAAAATAATCTTGTATTTTTGCATAAGGCTGAACATGTCAACAGTCAACTAGCATGGTTCCTACAGTCAGGGTAAGTCGGGGAATTTTACATTCCAAAGTCAGGGAAAACTCAAATGGGAAAGTGTCCGGGAATTTAAAAGTACCAGGGTGCAAAAGTTAACAAAGGTGCAGAGAAAAAATTTTTGAACTGATGTATGCAGGCTTCGTCCAACAGTGCAAAAAATTTTCCTGCTTGCTTCACTCGCAGATTATTTGTACCTTCACTTTTAAATTTGTTTCACCGCTGCTGCCCTTGTTTTTAGTGTGATTGCAAGCGATTGGAAACCGACATTGGTATTTCACGTGAACAAATTAGTCAGGGAAAACGATTCATTTTGTCTTAGATAGTCATGGGAAATAAATTCTGCAGTGCAGTAGGAACCATGGGCACTTTGGTATTCCCAATGAACATAATTATGCATAGTATGTAGTGTAAATAGCTAAAGGCCCCTATGGAAGGTATTTCTGAACATTAGGTAGTGACAGTTGACTGTAAAAATACAAATTACAATGCACAGCAAAGAATAAGAGTCTAGCGCACATGAAATATTTTATTCATCAGGCAGCTACAGTTCTTAATTGTGTCATTTAGCACACAAAAAAGTACAACTTTAGCTTATTTTGTAATCCCGAAATCCCAGGATTGGTGCGGGATTCGGAATTGGCGAAAACGGCCGGGATTTGGGATCCCGGGATTGCAATTTCTACTTGTAGTGTATCGATATCGCAATTTTTGCTCAATTTATCGTATTGAAAATTGTGATAGACTCATCTCTAATTGACTTTTTTGAGCAATTGCGTTAAATATTTTATGTTTATTTACAATTTGTGTTTACATGTTTTTGTTTTCAGAATTGAGCGCTTTTTATATGACACATAATAGTTTTTGTATAGTTGTATAATTGTGTAGTTGTTTATTGAGTGTAGAGTGCGCGCTTTGTTGACAAAAATAAATAAAAATGGCGAGACACGTTGCTCGAGGAGCTTTGATTGTGATAGAGGGCGTTGACCGAAGCGGGAAAACAACTCAGTGTGCTATGCTAACGAAAAGACTCGTTAGCGAGGGTGTCAAGGCCGAGCTGTTCAAGTTTCCAGGTTATTGTCACATTGAAATACAGTTACTTATCTGTTTTTAAAGTGATTTGCTCAGTAATAATCTCATATCGCATCAGAATGACTCGACTGAAGGTTTTCTCGATTCTTTTGGTCTTGTCTTTTACTTTCTCAATCTTGAAACAACATGAGAAACGTTGGCAGGATCTACAGACTTGCCGACAAACGAAGGAAATGGTCGTAGGTAGATGTAAAAGAAGGGAGAGAGATTTACTAGCTTTGCCTAGACGGACTCTCAGACTCGTAATAGGTATTTTGTCGGGTCATGTAGAACTTAACCGACACTTAAGTATAATGGGGTTGTCTAAAGACCCATTCTGTGAATATTGCAGTGAGGCAACTGAAAGTGCTTCGCACTTTCTTTGCTACTGTAATAAGTTTTTCTCTATAAGGAATTTGATATGGGGTAAACCATGTTTACACCCTGAAGATATTGATAATGCAACAGTTGGGGATATAGTGAGATTTATTAAAAAGTCTCACAGATTCCCACAAGTACTTAATTGTAACTAGTATCTTGTTGGGGATGGCTGATGAGCCCATATGGAGGCTTAAGCCTACAGGGCGGTATAGCTGCCCTGCCCCGCATTGGAAATTGAAATTGAAAATTGACATTACTGTATTGAGCTTTTCTGCTTAGAGGTTTTGTACATGCCTTTAGGGAAAACACTGCAGCGCAGCTTACGTTGAACAAGATGTGTCTGAAATTGTCCTAATTTAGTCAGTTGTTAGTTTGGTGACTGATTATTTTGGCCAGTTGACCAACTTTCTTGTTCAAGTTATTTTGTAATCAAGTTTCAGCAGGTAAGCACCGCATTGACGTTACTGTTGTGCATTTTGCACAGCAGGTTTAAAGCATGTTTTTTTTCAAAAAGCGCATTTAGAGGTTGGAACACCGACTCATATGCTGTACGAATTTGACAAAACACAACCTTTAAATTATTGCTAGTTTATCGACGTTTTAGCATCCACTTCCGCTTTTCTTCAGAATGACAACAGTGGAACAGCAGCACTGGTTGCTTAAACGTTAGATCAGTAGATAAAGGTTGTATTTTGACCCATTCATATGGCTTTGCTTTTGAGCATGTTACTCAGTTTATAACTTAACCAGCGGCGTCGTAAGTTAAAAAGTAGGTGGGGCAGGAAGTTGTATTTTTCCAACAGATGCTGCACATTTCGGACACAATTTTAACATACAGCTATAGATTTTCAGCAGAGGTGATTATTGGTGCTCAGAATTTCAATTTTGCCCCAAAATTTGTAACCCAAATGGGTACTTTAGCCACAAGTTTTGCATTTTGGGACGAACTTACCCTCTCACCCACGACGCCACTGGCCTACCTACACAGCTGCTTGCTTTAATATTTCATCCGTCTTGTTAGTTGTAATGCCGTGCTGACTAGATAGACGAGTTATTGCTGTGTGCATCGTGGTCGTTATTTCAGCCAGCAAGGTGTTCGTCGAACCGAGCCGCACTATGGCATAGTTGACGTTAGTCGTGAGATAGACGAAGACAAAGTCTATGGAAGACTTGTAGACTTGCGGCCCAGTATCAGGGTAAGTATAATAATAACTAGACTGTAAAGCTTTGCACAAGGCTAAGCTGTCAGCGCTGGCTGTTGTCGTGGCATGCTGCGATATTTATAGCAGTGACGTCAGTGTCAGCCAATAGCTAGCAGCCTAGTTAGTTCTGCCTAGCACCAGCTATTAATAGTGCCAACGATTTTTTTGGATGGTGATCCGGATCATTGTCTGGATCCAGGATTGGGTTGAAGAATTCTTTACCATTGCTAAATAGGGCAAACCTCCACCAAATGTAGTGCTGCCATCTGGTGAACACGATGGGAAAAATGACAAAGTGCCTTTCTAGTGCTGGATTGCATGCATTTGCTGTTAAGAGTTTGCCTGCTTTTGTATCTGTCTGTCTCTCTAGCAGATAGTATACAGAGGCTGTTTTATTGCATGGCATATAAATATGAATCATTCATATGAATCATTCTCTTTATATATCACTTATCTACAATCGTGTACTTACTAAAACATGCTTTGACACTCTTGATCGGGCGTCGGAAAGGACGCTTTTTTACGCGCGAAAGCAGCTCTGCTTTCAGCGCGTCTTAGCCGTCGCAATTCTGTCCGTCCGTCTGTCCGTTTGTCCATCTGTCTGTCCGTAACACAGGTGGATCAGGCAAAAACGGTCCAAGCTAGAATCACCAAATTTTTACTGTCGGCTGCCCGGAAGACTCTAGTTTTAGGAACCGTAAAGCTTTTTCATAAATTCGAAGGGAGTCACCCCAAACGAGTGCGCTAAATGAGAGGGGGTAGGCAAAATTTGCGATTTTTGGCCAATAACTTGCTGTATCTCAGTAACGGTGCGAGATAAGGCCTAAGTTACTATTAATCACTAATAGGAAATCGTATACTGGCTTTCGATTGGCGCCAAATTCAATGACCTTGAGCGCCAAAATAGGGGGTTTTATGGATTTTTGCTGCGACAAAGGCTATATCATTCACAAGGTGGTGCCACGGTACTGGCGTGGCGTAGTTGGTAACGTGTTTCGGCTGAAACGAAGTTACTCTATGCCTTGCCCGGTTAGTACTGTGATGGGTGACTGCCTGCGGGTAGGGACTGCTATAGTCTTTCGCGCATCCCGTGAGCCTTAGCTCAAATTTTTTGTTGTATAAAAGCACTGCTAGTTTACATCAAAACTTAGTTCAGACTGTTGACTGTGGAAATTCGGATTGCATTCTTGTTACATTGCTATTGCTGTTTCTTTTTTTCAGCATTTTTGATTTTGGAGAAGGTGCATTTCAAACTGTTATTCAGCAAAAGCTTTTGTTTGCTTCTAGTTATGATCCTAGGTTTAATAAATCTGTAATGACAGGTGCAAAGAATGTAGCTGATGTTGCATTTTTTGGTTGGACAAGCTTGGTTAAATTGTCTTTCAAATTTTTACAGCATTTTGCATGTTACCTAAGATACTTGTCATACCATGTACACTGTGAGGCATAAAAACACACCAAAATTTATCGATCGTATCTTGAAGATGGATGATCAGATTTTAATACTTTTTGGTATGAATATTCCAGCCACAATTGGCCTGGCCATCAACTGATTATTTTTATTCCCGCTTCATTGAACGTCTGTTTCTGTACTACCTGGGGAAAACAAAACAAGCAAAATAGTACATTTTTATTTATTGCCATATCATTATTTCATTTAATGCATGTTTGGCACATTTTGTTTAGATTTCTATGACTTTGGTTAACAATTAATCTGATTGTCCAGTTGTGCAACTGCTGACAGTAAATATTTGAATTATTGGCCTTTTTGTAAGCGCAGGCAGAGAGATGCATTCTCTATGTGTTGACAGCAGTGTTGGTAATGTTCTGCTTCAGACTTCAGTTAGTCGTTTCTTGAGTTCATTAATATTCCTAAACAGAGTCCCAAAAACTTATTGCTGCATACCATTGCAAATACTGTCGAATGGACTGTGATCAGGGCTGTTAAGGCTGCTATGTATCTGGAATGATTAAATTTACTTATGTTTTTTTTTATCTCATGTTGCATTTGTTCTGTTTCCCCAGGTAATGCAGCAACAGACGTTAGGTGAGCTGGGAATTTGAATGGCCATTTGACGGCTAGATATGTCAGAAATGTTTATACCAAAAACTATTAAAATCTCGTTTTTCTTGTCTAAGTTACTATCAGAAATGTCACGGATGGTTTTTGGCATTTTTTGTACATTTTAACACTGGTTTCATGTGTTTTGATTTCCCCAGGTAGTGCAGAAACATATGTTGGGTGAGGTGGAAACTTGAGTAACTGTTTATTGGCAAGTTGTGTCAGGAATAATTGTACCAAAAATTATCAGTGATGGAACAGCAGCTGCAGTTTAGTTACTTGAATTCATTCGATTGTCAAATAGTCGGAGGTTAACAGAATACTGGAACCTTTGCTTCACAGAATTTAGTAAATTAAAATAAGTTTACCCATGTGCGTTAATTTTTTCAATGCGCGTTAATTTTTTCAACGCATGTTAATTTATTAACATGTTAATGCGTTAATTTGACAGCTCTATTGAAAACATTTGTGGCGCAAGAAGTTATTGGAGGTGTTTCAGCATTACTTGATTGACAGGTGCTTGTGTGTTTAGGATGGTCTGCCTCAATCAAAACGCGAGATGTGCATTCGAGAATTAGTCATCACCGAGGGAAATTATATTTCTGCTATTCAAATGATAAGAGAGGTTCGTTTATTAATATTATCATTATTCCGTGTTACGTGTGTATATTGTGCATATTGTAAATCTATGACGACGTTTTCAAAACCAAGACTTAAGACTTTTTCTTAGGTCCAAGACCAAAATTTGTTTCAGGACCAAAACCAACACTTTTTGTGCAGTATTAAATGTTTTAACGTAAAATATCGTGTAGGCTAGATAATGTAAAGTGCATAGTTTGCGCTAATAGTCATGGTAGTTTATTTATATCTCATATTCAGTGGATTTTCTTTTTTACACAACATGCCATACAAATTTACTTACTTATTTTGCTTACTTTTGCTTGGTGGTGAAACAGTTACGGCGTTGGACTTACGATCGTGAGATCGTTGGTTCGACCCCTGATCGGGTCGGAATCAAGTTGTTACTACTTGGATTGGTGACTGTTTATAGACAGGTAAACCATCTTGGTAAATAACCAACACCAAGGTTCAGTCGGCTTCCCGTCTCTAGCTGTGGTTCTGGTCGGGTGCATTTATCTGTGTCAGATTGCGGGTAAAATGTAGCCCAGCAATGGGTTTCTGATAAAGAACTGTATATTTGATCTTTAACTTTTGAGTTTTAACCTTTGCTTATATTAGGTCTAATCTGGTGCTCTCTGTTGTAGAGATTCATGCGGCCGTTGAAAGATGTTTTGCCCGAGACTGACTACCTTATGATATTTTACTGCGTAGACGTGAGTTTGTTCGTTAATTTTATTCATGCTAAGATGTTGCATTATAATTAAACCATGCTGTTTTGCTGATGTCGACCGAAATAGGTGCTGTATTAGTTTATGTATTGATTTGTGCTTATTATTTCGGTTGGAATTAGTCTGCTTGTTGATTAAGAGGGGTAGACTAAGCTGGTTTGAGCACATCACGTATAAATATATGACGCTGATCGGGATGTGTGATGTGCGAGTGACTATGGACGGATGAAAACAGTGATGCTTATGGAAGAATTGCTGAGATATTAAAAGACCTGCTGAGAAGTACAGTCATAGAGGCAGGTTTTGCTTGGACAGTCAGTCACAGTCTTTGAATAATCTTTTGTGTAGAAATGGTGACTAGTGTGTTATATACACTGTGTCTCCAAAAAAACAGTCAGAATTGTTTTTGGCATAACTTTGTCAAATTTCCACCAACTTTGATAATTTTTGGCATAAGAATGGCCAAGACTATACTATTATGTACGGTGCACTTATTTACCACCTCACCTAATTTATGTCAACGCACTACCATGTGAAACACAGATGCTCTGAATTGTTACATTATGCAGCAATTATTTGTATCAGATGGCTCACCTTTGCATCATCAATTCGACAGAGGGTACGATGTGGTTTAATAATTCTGAGGTATTAAATATTTTGTGCTGAAAACAGCAGACAACAAAATAGCTGGCTGATGAGCGTAAAACACGTCTAATTGATGAGTGAATGCATTTGATCAGTCGATCATTGATTCTGCTATCAGCCATTGGCGTTGCCTGTAAGCCATTTCGTCTTTGTATGCGGAGCACACTTTGACATAAATTCCAATTTGCAAGCGAGTTGTTATACGAACTTAAAATTCTGTTAGATAATTCGCATTTTAGTGTATTTTGTGCCTAATTAACTCGTTACAGTGTTAACTTGAGACAACAACTCAGCATTATGCAACAATTTGGAGCATCTATGTTTCACACGGTAGTGCATTGACATAAATTAGTTGAGGTGGAAAATGAGTGCACCTTGCATAACTTCATTGTCTTAGCCATCAACATGCGAAAAATTATTAAAGTTAGTAAAAATTTGACAAAGTTATGACAAAAACATTTTTGACTTTTTTCTGAGACACAGTGTAAATGTAGCATTACTTTGAACAGATTTTGTCACAAATGTTGTAAACTTGTTATCACAGAATCTATTGGGTGGTGGATATTGCACCAAGGTTGTTTACTAGATTTTGTCGACAACCCTAGAGTAGAGTACTTGGGTAGAGTACTTGATAGTGCCATTTTACCATTGTCAATATTTTGATCCACTTTTAAAATATTTGTGATCGAAGTCTAATCTTAAGTTGTTGGAATTGAACCAAACGAAATGAGAAAAGCTAGGCAGCAGTGGCTGCTGAAAAGTCAGTGACAGTTTAACCAAATTTCCAGGTTGTAATTGGATGAATATATGGGGACAGTTTATTAGTTTGAAGGAGAAATAGTCGAAACAGCACAAGTGTTAGGGGTAGGGTTAGGGTTCGGAATAGGGATAAATTGCATTTTTGGCTTTGGCGGACTTTGGCTCTAGGGTCCATTGGCTGTGGTGGATTTTGTTATAGCCAGTTTCGGACTAGCACTCTTTCGGACTAGAGACTGACTTGTTACTAAGTGTATAGCATAGGTGTGTGTGTCGGTGATGGATGCAGAAGCTGCATGCAGTGCACACTGGTTTTCACTCGGACTTGGTGCGTGCATGCACTGCACCGCGTGATGGCGCCTTGACTGGCAATGTCACCATCGCCGACTGCTTTATCTCCTGGAAGGAGAAGCTCCTGGTCTACGGAGAGTTTTGCTCAAACCTGCCACGAGCGCAGAAACTGCTTGATCGGCTTTGTGAGGCCAAGCCGGTCATTGGCGAACGTGTCACGGTCGGTCTGCATTCTGTTTTGCTTTGTGATGTTAAGTTGTTAACCTTTGAGTTTGTTCATGTGTTCATTCGATGAAGATGCCATTTAATCTGGTGTTTAGCTCTCTTCTTAGCTCCTAGTAACTGGTCATCTTGTCTTCTTGTTTCCGTCATGTCCATTTTTTTCATCTTCTCCGTTAGTACAGTCTTCAGAAGGCAGTCATGTCTTATGACAATGTTCCATCCAGTTGGCTTGGCGTTGCTTGACCGCGGACCAGAGAACTTTGACAGTAGGCACTCTGAATTGCTACAATGGACCACATGTTGGTTATACAGTAAAGTGTTGAATCGAAGTTCCCAGCTTCTATTAGTACAAGTTGCTTTGACCCTCGGCCTGTATAAGGGACATGGCCGAATCCGGCTTTGATCTGAAGTTTTCTCACGCGAAAGCAGCTGCTGCTTTCAGCGCATCTTAGCCATCGCAGTTCTGTCTGTCCGTCTGTCTGTCCATCACACGGGTGGATCAGTCAGAAGCGGTGCAAGCTAGAATCACCAAATCTTCATCGTCGGCTGCCTGGAAGACTCTATTTTCAGGAACCAGAAAGCTTCTACATAAATTCAAAGGGGGTCATTCCGAACGAGGGCGCTAAATGAGAGGGGGGTAGGTAAAATTTGCGATTTTGGGCCACTAAGTCGCTGTATCTCAGTAACGGTGCGAGATAGGGCTTAGGTTACTATTAATCACTAATAGGAAGTCGTACACGGGCTCTCGATTGACCTTAAATGACCTTGAACGCCAAAATAGGGGGTGTTATGGATTTTTTGGCGATTTTGGGCTGCGACACAAGTCTATATCATTCACAAGGTGGCACCACGGAACTATCGTTATGTGATGCAGACAGAGAATTTGGTATTTCTATATTAAATTAGCGTGAACACCCCAATTTTCAGCTAAACTACTGAATCGGAACTGCTATAGGCTTTTGCGCTTCTCGTGAACATTAGCTCAAATTTCTTGTACATCAATGTGATATGATGATGATGATGATGATGAGGATGTGTACTGAATGCTGTATTTTGCAGTCATGTTGCCTAACACTTGCTGGATTGTTATCAGTTGTGTTGTTTGCTGAAGGAATGTGAGATGGATGCAAATGAAGGTCGTTTCAAGCTGAGAGACTTGCTGTCAGTTCCCATGCAGCGAGTCCTTAAATATCATCTACTGCTTAAAGTAAGTCATATCTTTGTTCGGTTCTAGTTACTGATAGAGTGACTTCAAAAAGATTTCAAAAAAGTAAGCCAATTGGCTGAGTTTTAACATAGCTTTTTACAGGCTTTTTTAGTGAATGAAGCATTCTGGCAAAGGTGCCAGACAGCTGAGCATCTTCTTCAGCCTTGTGCAGAATGCGAGGGAAAACATCACCGACTTTTTGAATACAAAGTATTTCAATATTATTAGAATTTTTTTTGTTATTTCTTGTCGCTTTGGGGCATTGTTTTTGGGCTCTATCAGTTTTCAGTCGATCAGTTCATTGGAAAGGCAGATACCTTGGAGAGACAAGGAACACAAATTCTAATAATCTTGAAACACATTTCAGACATCAGTTGATTTAACATTATCACCAAAACATCGCTGATGCTCCATATCTCTGAGATTAATTCCCATAAAGAGCTGTACACTCTTTTTCAACTTGTTAACCCTTTAACTGGGTTTTGTACAGTTTTAGTGTTTTGACTTGTTGGCTGGGCATCAGAATTGGCACTTTGTCTGCCTCTTGTAGAACATTGTTTTGCAGTAGTTTCAAAAACTTTCAATCTGTGGGCCATCCAAAACTGTGAATCGGCTCAGAGAAATATGCTGGTCTGCTGAAAATTGACAGTGTCAGTAAGTAAGTAAGTTCGTAAGTGGACATTTATAATGCACGAAAAAAAGTCGGCTGATTCTGACTTGGCTTGATCTGGCCTGTTCTATAAAAGTTAGCATCACACAGATTTCAAAGACACAAACTGGTTGGTATTGGTAATCTGCATGTTTATGCTTGTGTCATGTACAGTATCAGGCCTGTAGTGAGATTTTTCTAAAGGGGGTTATGACTCCAGGCTTGGGCTGCAAAGTGGTCTTCTATTTACGTGCGAAAGCAGCTCTGCTTTCAGCGCGTCTTAGCCATCGCAATTCTGTCCGTCCGTCCGTCTGTCTGTCTGTCTGTCCGTCTCTCTGTCACATGGGTGGATCAGGCAAAAACGGTCCAAGCTAGGATCACCAAATCTTCACCGTCGGCTGCCCGGAAGACTCTAGTTTCAGGAACCGTAAAGCTTTTCCATAAATTCAAAGGGGGTCACCCCGAACGAGGGCCCTAAATGAGAGGGGGGTGGTCAAAATTTGCAATTTTCGGCCAAAAACTCGCTGTATCTCAGTAACGGTGCGAGGTAGGGCTTACGTTACTATTAACCACTAATAGGAAATCGTATACTGGCTTTCGATTGCCACCGAATTCAATGACCTCGGATGACCTTTAATGCCAAAATAGGGGGTGTTACTGATTTTTTTCGTGATATCGGGCTGCACAAGTCTATATTATTCACAAGGAGGCGCCACCGTCGCCAACGCCACACGCGCCTATGGCTGATGTATATTATGGTCCCGATAGGCCGAGTTCAAGTGATATGCGATTTTCGAAACTATAACTGCTGAACTGGAAATGCTTTAGGCTTTCGCGCTTCTCGTGAGCTTTGCTCAAATTTATTGTTTAGTGTAGCTAGGGGGTCATAATAAGTGCTGTAAGTTCCCTTATTCTGGCCTGGGGCTTTGCCTCGGCTGCAAATGCATTTTTGTACATTTTGAGCTTGATTGTGTCATATATGATTATGTTTATGCAACTATTCCTGGTTTCGATTGAATGGGGGGAGTTTGATTCAACCCATTGTACTCCCCCTTTCTCTTAACTACTTGGATTTGGGTCTCAGGAGGTTTTCTTTAGTGCATGGCAGTGACACCGATTTTTGAAAGGCATTTAGTCTGTAAAAAATGAAATTAGCAGGTTAAAACAAACGTCGAGAATGTACGTGTGTTTTGTTAGGAGCTGATAAAGAACACAGATCGAAGCTGCAGTGAAAGAAAGGGCTTAGAGAGAGCGTTGGAAGAAATGCTGGTATCTATGTCTGTATTTATCATTGCCACAGTACTGAAATATTGCTGTATCACTGAAAATACGTTACGATGGTGAAACGTTTGGGCAAACAGAGCAATGGATCATCGTATTCAACTTATGGAGATGAGCTCATTTCTACTTTTTATGCATGGGTCCCAGTTGTCCTGAAATTCCTGAAATTTCAAAGTTGTCCTGAAATTGTCCTGAAATTTAAAATTGTCCTGAAATTTTTGTCATTTAGTACAAATGTCCCGATATTGGCCATCATTTTGCCATAAAGTTGTTTAATATTTTGCTGGCAGCACTGCTGTACTGTTAAATTCGATATATAGATATATTTCTATTTCTCAGAACTGTAATATTCTTTTACAGTAACTGCTTTTCATATACGAATACAAGACGTGACTGTTATTTCATTTACTTTTCTCGTAATATTGTAATGAATGACTGCTTCTCTGATGTTTATGACTGATTTGTGCCAGATAACACGTAATAAATTTGTATTTGTTGAGATTTTTGATACCGTAAATATGTCCTGAAATTTACTAAAAAGTTGGTCCTGAAATTCCATTTTTGCTGCTGGGCCCTTGTTTATGTCAGAGGACTGTAGACAATTTTTGCATGATTTGTACGTAACTGGGTTAGGGCTGGTTGTGATATAAAAAATTTTAATACTACTCAGCTTTACAGAAATTAACGATTACTTTAATACCTACCATCAGTTAACAGCTGTTTAATTGCTCCAGATTAAATGCAATGTCTAAACAAGTTTTCGGGGGCATCTCTGCCATTACTGCCTTTTTGAGCCCCTGTAGCAATTTTCCTTCTTTTTTCATTTTTTTGAAGCTTAAGCCACCATTGATTTTGAATATTCTGGGCCTTAGAAACGTATTTAGTAGCAAGTTGGAGAAAAAACTGGTGTAGTTATTGTACTAAATTATCTCAGGTGCTGAACAATTTCTTGGCATGTTTACAATGTAGCACTTGTTCCAAGGTTTATCAGGTGTAGACGCATGTGCTAGTTGTATTCGTTTACTGCGTAGGATTTGTCGGCTTATATCAACGAGGTCAAACGAGATAACGAGACGCTGCATCTGATCAGTGAAATCGAAAACAGGTGACTTTGCCATTGATGTTTTTTTTTACATTTTTTGGCCATTTTGTGATTTTTTAAACAAAAATTCTGAATCAGCTGGCCCAATATCTTTTATTATCAATGTCATTATTTAATCTGTGCACATGTGAAAAGTCACTAAATATGTATGACGATCAGTGCTGTTATTTTTATGTCCAAAGAACAGTTTATTCACTTGCTAACTTTAAAAAATCACTTCAAAGTTCAGATTGTTATAATTTCCGAATTAACGAAATATTTAACAAAATTTACCAGATATTTGGCTGGAATTTTTTTCCATATACACTGTAAATTTGGTGAAAATATTGGTAATATCTCCAGAGATGTCAGAATATTTTTATGATTTTTTTGGTGCATTCTGCAGGTAGTTGAAACAAGGTGGTGTATTGTGTTGTAAATATGGTTATTTTTGTCATTTATTACTGTGTTATCTGATACGAATTTGTAGCTTTGTCTTTAGATTGTTTGATGAGTTAATGTAAGTTATTTGTGCATTGTGTTTGCAGCATAATTGATCTTCTGATGGTGAGTAAATGATTTCTTGTCATCCGTGGTCGTTTCACAGTTCTGTATGAACATGCCTTTGTTATCAGACTGAATTTTTCGCAAGTTTTCAATAACTGTTTGTTTGGACTAGTGTTGTTACGGTTTCACACTGGCCGAGTTCAGTCAGTTTCGGTTCAGTTTCGGGGGAAAACCACGGTTTTGGTTCTGTACAGTTCGGTTTTCTGACCAGCACTAAAACCAGCGCGGACATCCAATAACAACGTGCTCACTTACGATGATTGCCATTTTCTCTTGTTATGACGTGTCTTATCTGTCTCTTGCCACAATGTTTACGGTGCCATTATCATCCATTATCTCGCTGCGATTCAACCTGACGATTGAAACATCTGTCTGTACACACATGTGTCAGGCAGAACATGCCGTCAATCATGGTCATGACTTAAATGCATTTCAATATTGTCTAGAGTGTATTATGTCGCACTGCACTTGCGTAATACACCTTTGATCACGATGAAACATGTACATCTCTATTTTAAGCATGAGTTTAGTAATGTATATATGGCTGGTATGAATGATGTCGTAGCTGATTTGTGTGTGTGCAGCCAGACAACACGACGTTGAAAGACTACGGCCGACTGCTGACAGATGGAGAACTGAAGGTCCGAGCTCACAGCGACAACAGAACAAAGACAAGGTTCAGGTTTTCTTCCTGTATCATGAAATTTTTATACTCAGCAGGGGTGGAAAACCTGGGTTTTTTGTTGGAAAAGTTATTACTGTCTACAGTTGCGAAGACAGTGTTTTCAACATCGTGGCTACTGGCGATGTTTTTTTTCATTGTTACCACGATGACTCACATGAACTGCTACACGTAGCTTGATGAAATTTTGCGTAACATGTACCGCGACAACCGGAACAACCCGATTGAATGTCAAGATCCAGGTCAAAGATCGAGGTCACAGGATCGGATTTTTCTATACTTTGCCAGTGCTGCGAGATAGGACCATGCTGCTAATAGCTGCTGCTAGTCAGAGTTTCAGCAGTCTACAGCTGTTGGCAGATGCTGAAGTCATTGCTCTAAGTATCGCAACCTGCCTTGGTGGATAATGCAGACAGAAGTAGTCGTCAGTATCTAAAATGCATTTTTATTCTTTGTTTGTGATTGTAACTTTGTCTGTTTTCTGGACAGATATGTGTTCTTATTCGACAAGGTGCTACTGATGTGTAAAGCCCGGGTAAGTGCATTTTATAGTTCATTGTTTTAGTGTGCTTTGATTAGCTTTCTGTATATGGGAGCGGTTTAATATTTGCTCCGTGCTCAAACTTGTGAAACTAGAAATTATTTGTATGAGGCACAGACTGTACCACATTGAGGACAAGCGCCTTAGATTCAGTGAGTTTCTCGCTGACATTGTGCGCTTTATAAATTAAATTTACTTACTTACTTGCAAGCTTAGTTCAGGTTGCTTGGCATGGGCAGCGCGGCATGTCTGCGAGCACGACGGTCGCTGGCTGCTGTCTCAGTCAGAGGCTGCTGCGAGCTAGTAACTGTAGTAATAATATTAGTGGTAATCTGTGTCCTGTGTTGCAGGGAGAGGTGTATGGCTACAAGCATGCGCTAGCAATATCACAATATGAAGTGGAGGATGCACCAATGAGAGATCGAGAACGGGTAACTGCATACATTAGGGGTGTTCGGAAAACCAAACGTCAGTTTAGTTTTGGTTTTTACGCGCAAAAGCAGCTACTGCTTTCAGCGCGTCTTGGGTCATCCATAAAGGACGTCCACACTGAGGGCGGAGGGGGGTCAAGCCTCATGTGGACAAAAGTGGACAAAGGGAGAGGGGGGTTTCAGTGAAGGCGGACATCCACACTTACACATGTAGGCATCTGATGAAGGAGTGTGCATTGGTAGTTCACAGCAGCCTGTATCAGCAACAGGGCAGGCCATTGCGGACTGACACCAGTTGTACCAACCCCCCCCCAGCTCGATCTGAGGCAGTCCTGGGCCATCAGCATTGAGACAGTCTGCAGATGAGTGAGAGGAGATTCCCTTCCCCTTCTATGACAGCACTAGCGTTGCCAGTTGCCACGATAGCAGGCCTGATGGCCACAGGGAGGCTCGGCAGGCAGTAGACTGCAAGCATCTTGCATTCAAGTCTGGGTGCAGACGTCCGCAGGGGGAGGGCGAAGGGGTTGGGCCAATGCAGACAAAAGCAGGGGACAAGGGAGAGAGGGAGGTCAATTTTGGCTAATATTTTGTGGACGTCTTTTATGGATGACCCCTTAGCCATCGCAATTCTGTTCGTCCGTCCGTCTGTCTGTCCGTCTGTCTGTCACTCAGGTGGATCAGTCAAAAACAGTGCAAGCTAGGATCACCAAATCTTTACCGTTGGCTGCCTGGAGGACTCTAGTTTCAGGAACCCTAAAGGAGGGTGCTAAATGAGAGGGAGGTTGGAAAAATTTGCAACTTTATTCAAATTCGTTCAGATTTGACATTTACATTGCACGATGTCTAGGGGTCATTTTTTACCAGACACAGTGTATATTGCTGGAGAATTCTATAAAATGCCTGGCGTTAGGCGTTAGGAATATTTCATGTTACAGCCAGTGATGCGATGCCTCGAGCATACATAAAGTCTGCTGGTGAAAATGCATGATGCATCAGAGGATTCTATTTAAGTATCAGGATATTTTTTTAGACTGATGTAAATGTTGTGTCGGGATCATGGTTCTGTCATGGCTGTGGCTGTTTTCGTCGCCAGTATTCATTTGATCTTCTTGTGCAGGTTACTAGGCTGAGTTGGCCTGCGAGACTAACTGCTATACCACATGCACCTACACAGGTGCACTTAGGTCTAAAATACTTGCCCAGAGTTGTAAGTTGGTATTGGACTGGCCGGCAGTCAAACTGATGACCTTTCAATCACGAATTCAGTACCCTAACCACTGCGTAATATTAAGTAAGTAATTTATATAGAGCGTTAACTATAAAAATCTTGAAATGTGCCCAGTATGGTAGTCGAACAAAATGTACAAGTGATTTAGGTGGTGTCTAATGGTAGACATTTAAAAATGTTCCGCAGTGAGTTCAAGTCTAGATAAACTGGCACTGAGCCGCTGTGTTACTATGATACGAGTGTCATTTATGTTCGGAATGTGGTGTTGACAGAACTTTGGGTTCACGTTCATTCTTGGAGAAAAGAAAAAGCAGGATGCTCTAACAATTGGCTGCAAGACACAGGACGTTAAAGCCAAGTGGATTGAAGCCATTCGACTAGCACAGTACGTTCTGTGGTCTCATTTCAGCGACGCAGCAGATTTGTGTTAGTCGACAAATGAATGTCGTCTCGAAGTTTAGCATTTTGGATGCATAAGCAAAATTCAAAAATTTGGACGATGTTTAAAATTTTATATAAACTATGGACTAAAATTTGAAACCTGGATATTTGTACAAAATTGGGGATTTTGGATGGATGAAAAGTGACATTTTGGACGTAGTTAAGCTTAATTCTCATCCAATGCGGGAGCACAATGCAAGGCTTTTTCCTACTTTTTTGACATAATACGATGCAAGAAAAGTTAGCTTACGCAAGCACATATGCAGTGAATGCAGTGAGTTCAAGAAAAATACACAATGGCTGGCACAACGGCCAGAATACAAGTATGGAAGCAGTATCTATTCTTGCATTGCGCTGTTGCATCCGTTGCGTTGGATGGAAACTAGCCTTTAGCTGTTAAGTGTTCATGAGAATCACTATCTCTGCCATTAGTTTTGACGAATCTTTATTTTGTAGGCAACAGAGATTTGCTATGCAATACTGTGTAAAGTCATGTAATTTAAAATTCAAACTAGAAGGTGCTGGTCAGAGTGCATATCTCCCCCAAGTGAAGTAATTTACACGTCACTGCTACTACTGCGGCTACTACTACTAGTACTGTTGCAGTACTACCACTTCTCCACTATTACTACAACAGTACAACTACACTAAGTACTAGACCTACCACTTCTGTTAATTATTGGCCTAATTTTACTGATGTCGGTACCATGCCAACGAGGGTCAGTTGTGGTAAAATTATATTGACCTCATTCGATAGCTCTTCCCCCAAACCCTATGTTAGACACGAAGATTTTGGAGATATTTCTTATACGAGCCAAGTTATAGCCAATTTTGTCTCAAATTTCATTGCCATGGCAACAGGGATCTGTCATAGTAGAACTAGATTGGCCACATCCAATAGCCTATTTCCAAAAACCCCCATTAGCTGCAAAGATTTTTAAAAGATCTCTTATACAAGCTTAGTTATAGCCAATTTTGTCTCAAATTTTGTTGCCAGGGCAACAGGGGTCAAGGTAGGCCCCCAAATATAAATGACATAAGAAATAGGCTGACCCCTTGAGACGTCGTGCAGACCCACAGAAACAAAGTGATCTCTTAATCTCCACTAATGTTTACTACCTTCACTTTGGCAGAGATAATTATCCAAGCCTGGAAAGTAAACTAGTTGTTGCATGTACTGCTGCAGTTATCTAGCTGGTCTGGTTTTATCAGTTTCCAGAGTGTTGCAGCAGGTGTTAGTGTATGGTCCTTGGGTTGCAGGGACAACATTTGTCCTCCATACGCTAACGATGGCAACCATGAGTTTGTGATGGCAAACTTCAGCAAGCCGACCATTTGTGACATCTGTCGCAAGCTGCTTCGGTACTTTACAGCATTCATCGTTTTTCCAGCTTTTGCCACGTGGCGTTTATTTAATTAAAGGGTGTGAGCGGCTTTTTATGGGAAATCTGTTGCAGAGCTGTGGAGTGTCACCTGCCATATTTTTTGTACAGGTGAATGCGCCCCAGTCATAGCATGCAGCCATACTGTCAGTCCTATGCTGGCATCTAGCAAATACAAACTAGGATTCAGCACTTCTGCCTGTTACTAAATTACTTTGGTTTTTATTATTATTCCCGTGATCAGAGTAGTTCTTTAGCGCAGTTAAGCACATTGAAGTCATGGATCTGAAGGGTGCATAGTATTGAAAGATATCTTGTTTTCTTGTATCAGAAAGTTGTGTGGCAACTTGACTGTGTTTGTGTCTGGTGCTGGCTGATTTGCTCACTGCTGTTGTGTGCAGGGGTGTATTTTATCAAGGTTACCGTTGCCAAAGTGAGTACAATGTTTTTATTTGATTTTGACAAGCATATGAATTTGTGCCAAAATATGATATCTGAACTTTTGTGTAAGTAATTCTGCTGTTTAGGACCCTGCGACCAGTTGACCTGATCAGTTGGTTGGTGGATGGATAGATAGATCGATCAAATTAAATTTTTTATTTCAATCGAGATTTGTGAATTCTGAAGTTACATCATTCAGTCAACAGAACAATGTGATGTAAGTGACATGGAGAATGATGTATAGCTTAGGATGTTCTTCCCGGGTCTTAAAATTTGTGTTCTGCTTTATTTGTTAACTGAGGCCTTAAAAACCTTTAAAACTTAAAGGTCCATGGCCGTGGTCAAACTCACTCGTGCAATTTCTGTGAATCGCGCATTTTCTGTAGATTTAAATTAGACCTTTTACTCGCATGTATAATGTGTAGATCTGAGCTTCATAAATACACCGTGTTTGGAAAAAAAACATCCTGGACATTTTTGATTGTAGCTTAAAAAGAATTGTCACATTTGAGTAGTTTTTGATATGAATATTTCTTATACAACTGGCCATCAAATGACCATTTAATTTCCCTCTGCACCCCGTGCCGTGTCTGTTTCTGCACTACCTGAGGAAAATAGAACCAACAAAATATTGTATTTTTGTCTAAAGGAGCATTGTTGCTTAATCAAAATAAGAGATAAAACATATTTTTCACATTTCTGTCACTTGTTATTTGATCTGGCAAGTAAGGCGTATACGTTATTTGATCATCAACGCTTTGGCTGCGTGTGGCCGGTTTACGTTGCATGAAATAATCTGCCAAAATTATCTCATTTTACCACATAAGTGAAGATACCTTGTTTATCAGAGCGGGTGTATTGTCGTCTGAGTTATCTCATGTAAATGGCGGCGCTGTTGCGCCCGTGCCTGCTGACCTGCTGAATTTCTCCATGTTGACAAAATGCTGGGCGTTGATATTACTGTAAAAATTATCAGAAAATTATGCCGTTTTAGGAAAATGGATGAAATATGTATGTTAATTTTGTTGTTCATGGATCTTTAAGACATCTTTGAAAAACCAAAGTTTTACCAGCCTTGGTTTGGGCTAAATATTGCAGTTGCTGGTGTGTGCTGTGTTCCAGAGACTGATATGGTAGTACACAAAGAGTGCATTGAGAAAGCTCGCTATGTTACAGGTATGTAATTCATCACTGTATTGGCAAAAGGGCATAGGTCTATTTGCCAGAAACCAAGATAATTGCAAAAGAGTTTTTTGTGTTTTTACGTGCGAAAGCAGCTACTGCTTTCAGCGCGTCTTAGCCATCACAATTCTGTTCGTTCGTCTGTCCGTTTGTCTGTTTGTCACACGGGTGGATCAGTCAAAAACGGTGCAGGCTAGGATTACCAAATTTTTACCGTTGGCTGCCCGGAAGACTCTAGTTTCAGTAACTGTAAAGCTTTTCCATAAATTTGAAGGGGGTCACCCCGAATGAGTACACTAAATGAGAGGGGGGTGGGAAAAATTGAGATTTTTGGCCAGTAAGTCGCTGTATCTCAATAACAGTGTTAGATAGGGCCTGGGTTACTATTAATCACTAATAGGAAGTTGTACACTGGCTTCTGATTGCCACTGAATTCAATGACCTTGGATGACCTTGAACGCTAAAATAGGGGTTTTTATGGATTTTTTGGCGATTTTGAGCTGCGATACACTTTTCAAGAGTGAATTGCGCTGAAACCAGTTGAAATAGACATAGAGAAGCTGCATATCAAATTTTCAGCATTGAATGTAGATTTTGACAGTTCAAGTCTCAATTTTCTAGGTTCAAGGAAACCTGCGCACAAGGGCATCAAAGAGCGGTACCCTGGTAAAAGTTGTTATTTTGCCGTTGTTGGCCAGTCTTTCGTGAAAACAGCTGGAGATAGACTGACAGTTTGCGAACAGGAACTGCTATAGGCTTTTTCATGTCTCGTGTGCTTTAGCTCAAATTTCTTGTTTTCATTGCAAAAGGGCATAAGTGACAATGTTGTTAACTTTTGTCACGGCAAAATAACGTATATGCGAGTTAGGCATTTTTTACAATGGCACTTGTGCCCATTTGCCAAGACAGTTCTTTGCTGAATCGTTAATAGTTGAAAGGGCATAAGTCCATGTAACAGTGCACATATTCCTTCTTGCCATGAAACGGCTGCTGAAAAGTGCCACAAGGCAAGAAGGCTGTAAGAATTTTCATCAATTTTGACTTTAAAAATCACAGTAAAATTTGTTTCAAATTTTTACATTAAACTGTAGCATTTGTGACTAACCATGAGCCTATAAGCCTAACTCAAAAACCTGGACTTATGCTCTTTTGCCAGTACTGTGACGAATTGTGTCTTGGAAAATTATCTGGAACTGTTGATTCATTGATAGTTTGACGTCGATGCACTGGCAAATAGCCAAACTTTGCTGATCTAGGACTATGTCCATAACACAGAAGAACATGCTAATTCAATGCCATTACTTGTTCACATTCTCCTTACCTTACTGTCAAGGTCGGCAGGCCATTACACCTGTCTTACACTGAGGCTGATGTGCATCCCCAATGTAACGAAAGGACTCTGTAAACAGCTGTGAAGCCGTGGACGGTTGTGAGGCTGAGCGTTAAAGCTCAGAATAACTAGTACATTAGAACAATTAACTTGCAGTACGTTTACTTTATCAGGAGTTTGTCTGCTCTTAGTTGAATTCTTTACATCTGATTTAAAGTCTTTCGGGTCCTCGGAGCAGTAAGCCCCACCACCATGCCAAGGTGGCAGACTATGGTGTAGATTATCCTCGAGATCATGAACTGCTAATTTGAACTTACACTAATGACTTTTTACAAAGTCCTTAATGACATTAGCAGAGATTACTTGAATCGGAAAATTGGATTGTCATTCTCTTCCTACTAACGTTTATTTTTTGTTATAATGGGTACAATGTACAAAGACTGTTTTTTTTTATATTTTTAGTTTTAACTTTTTTTGATTTTTCTGTTATTGTGCATTCACGATGCCAACGAATTGTCGTAGATATGAGGAAGTTGAAGTTACCCGTTGTCTCTGTTAATCAACTTGTTTTGTTCTTCTTTGATTTGTCTCACTTCTCTGTGTTGTGTTGCATTTTCTAAGAGTAGTCGTTGCTGCTGCTAGTAGATTGTGTAACATTGTCTGTATTTGATAGGTTGTTGCTACTTCTAATAGAATCTTCGTGTTGGATAACTTTGGTGATGGTTCTCTGTTTAGGGCCTCCAAAGCCGCCTCCCAAGACAACTCTGTTACGGCAGATGTCATCCCCGGGTACTCTGCCTGATCGGTCGGCTCGAGGTAAGAGTTGTACATCAACTAGATCTGCAAAATGGCTGTGCAGATATGGAGCGCATTCTTTTTCAAACATCCGATCAATTTGATCTGCTCAAAATCGTTCAGAAGCAACTTCGTGTGAAATGTTCTGCATTATAAATTGAATCCAGGGAAAAAACTTTATTATCCTTGGCAAAATCATGCATATCAGTGTATGATCTGTGAGTACAGGCAGATATAGTCAAGACTCGTAATGCAGGCTGTTTAGATGGCCAAGCAATGGCAGTAAATAACTGGTATTTTGCATACTTTGAAAATATGTGCCACCCGAATCTAAGAGATTTCTGTGGTTATGCCCAACCTGTTTAATAAATTTTGTCAAAAAATTTTTAAAACTTTTTGAACTTTTTTGCAGACACATTAATAACAATATTTAATAAGTAATGGGCCAGTTGCAGTGCATCAAACTAGATAAGTGGAATACGCAAAACATTGCCATCACTTTGAGTTGAGGCAGTAATCAAGAGAGCTGCATGCTGACGGCCCTGCATCTTTGACTGTTTTGTTAAAATGGCTGTTTTGTTAAATAATATAGCTCTCAGAGCTGTGGAGCATTACCTGCCATATGGAATCATACAGTGTTACCTGCCACTTGAAACAGGTGAATGTGCTTTGCCATAACCTCAGCCAGTCAGGCCAGTACTTGATTAACCTACCCTTGAGGGATGGAAGGCTGAGTTGAGATTGGTGTTGGTTATATACCAAGATATACCAGTAATAATCATTTGATAGTGACTCAGGCAGGAGTTGAACCAGTGACCTTGCAAGTCCAACATTCTGTAACATATTGCAATAGTGTTGCATTGATGTGCTAGGTCTGGCAAAGGTGTTGTGCGCATATCACGGAGTACCAGCTCCTCAGAATGGTTGTCCGTCACTGCTGCTACGAGTTGATGATGTCGTTGACGTGCTGTGTAGTGATGATGACTTCTGGTGGGAGGTGAGTATCTTAACCTTTTTCAGCGCACTGTCAGTTTATATTCTTCTGCTTTTACTTACATACTTAGCATCTGCTGCATCAGTCTGGAACAGTTTGCCGGAGTCAGTACGGTCATCGGCGTCGTTGCAAGCTTTCCGCAGCGGACTGAAAACCGAACTTTTTGCCCGGTCTTACACACATGACTAAGAACGTCTTATTGCACTGACTACTATTACGTGACTTCACTGTTTAAGCTCATTGTTACGTGTCCTTGTAGTCTTAGGACTTAATGCCATGCTGAAGTTTATTCGTCCTTCATCATCATCATCATCATCATTTAGATCCTCTGGTCCACGACAGCGCCTTCCTTACCTTACTTTGTAGGCAGGCAGGCTGTTGCACCTGCCCAGCACTAAGGCTGTATCCGGTCTAATGTGCATCCCCAAAAAGTTACAATTAGAGTAACAACTGTAACACTGTAGGTAAGTGGCTGTGAAGCTGTAAATGGCTGTGAAGTCGAAATCAGCATTATAGCCTAACATTAACCAGTGCATTAGACTGTTGAAGTGTACCGTAACTGTTTATACGGAGCTGGTCTGCACTTCGTTGGTTTCTCTTTTCCTGATTTTGGAAATCTTCTGGATCTACCGGATTACTAAGCTCCGTCACCACCTCAAGGTGGCAGACCATGATGGAGTCATGACAAGACATTGGGAAGCAAGCTTTTTGCCATCTCCTTGAGTCAGTCGGTCAAAACTAGAAAACTGAAAGTCTGTTTAGTTTGGTTTTTTGAACCTAAATTTCCACAATCCGCACCAATTTTGAATTGAACTTGCAGCTTTTTTTAAGAAAACTGGACCCGTATCGATTCTGGCCTGAAAACCAAACCATATTTCAAGAGAAGTTATTCCGCAAACCTCTAATCACAACCGTCTCTATGTCACACCAGTCGATTTGTTTTTCGTTATGGTTGTTTTGCGATGTTGACTACTGCCATATCTATATCAAAGCATGTTTTTTTAATCTGTAATATATGTTTAATGCAATTTTTTGGTGACGATATTTTGTTAACTTTTTTGTAGCCATCTTTCGCAATGTTTTTCTTTGATTGAGCGAGAGAGTGAGTGATTGCTGTATATTACAGGGCCGACTGCATGGGCGTGAGGGTTTCTTTCCCACTGAGTGTGTTCGTATGATCAATGACGTCAGTGTAAGTGTTTCACTGCTCCGGCTTCTCTGTTCATCGCACTAGTAATAATCAGATTTTAGCTGTCCAATTGATGAATTTATCATTCACTGCTTCAGTCGTCTAACAGTTAGCATGTTGGACTAGTGATATAAGGTCACTGGTTCAACTCTCGGCCATTCTCCTGCCACGTAACAATATCGGGCACGTTGCTCACTCACATGACAGTCGCAGTCGCTCTCTGCACCAGCTGTGTTCTGTGCACGAAGTAAGTCTTGTAGGGCTACTTTAGTGATATTAAATAACAACCAATAATCCTTAATTCTAATGCTGAAAATGGGATCCCAGGATTTTAAATTTCTGAATCTTGGGATTAAGAGATCAGTTTCATGATTTCAGTTGTGTAGACTCCAGAGTCCAGACTTTTACATTGGATCTTGGTGAGACCATACTGCCAAACGAAGTGGATAACAGTGAATTAAAGTGGAGGAGATGGTAAGCATTTAAACCAGATTTTTTAAAGATTTTCAGTTACAGCAGATGCAGTGAAGAAGAATGTCTCAAGTGAAGTCTGATACTTGTTGTTGCAGTCTGTGAATTATGAGCGGGCATGTCACCGCATGTGTCACTGGGTGTAGCTGGCACGGCCATAACCATGCAAGATAGATGTGTGGTCATCATTGACCGCTTGTAGGAAATTGCCCATGTTTTATTATTGTTAATTATCATTATTAATAATGTTATTATTGCAGTCTGTGAGGTACGAGCGGGCACGTCGCACGTGTCACTGTGGCACTGCCCCGGCCTCTGACCGGCCGTGTGCCATCCACACCATGGCTACCACTGCAGCGCATGCCAATTCATATTTTAACATCTCCTCAGGCAGTGCAGATAATCTGGATGATTATTCGTGGTAGGTTGGTGTGTGGTTAGTGCGTTGAGTGTCGTGCTATGTCATCCTGCATGGGGTCTCGCTCGTCGGTCGGCGTGGTTTGTGTCGTGTGCATGCCGTCATATTGTCCTTTGCTGCACTTGCATTTGTTTTTTTGTCACTGCATGCTTTTTCTTCTTCTGAACCATTTTATTTCGCAGACAATATTCAAAAAATGTCATAGTAAACTATCTTAAAATCCTTATGCTGCAGTGTACAGTTCCTATTTTCTGCAGTTGGGTTTGCATGACTATATATTAGAGCTGTCAAATTAACACATTAATTAGTCTGTTAATAAATTAGCACAAGTTAAAAAAATTAACGCACATAGGTAAATTTATGTTAATTTACTAGATTCCGTGAAGCAAAAGTTTCAATATTCTGTTATACTGCGATTATTTAACAATTGAATGAATTCAAGTAACTAAACTGTAGTTGCCATTCCGTCGCTACTGTAAATATATGATAATTTAATTATTCAACGTATAGATCTGTAGTTGATTATAAGTTTAACAATAAATTTGAGCTAATGCTCACGACACGTGCAAAAGCCTATAGCAGTTCCTGTTCGCAAACTGTCAGTCTCTCTCCAGCCATTTTGTCGCAACTTTTACGGGGGTACTGAACTGCTCTTTGATGCCCTCATGTGCAGGTTTCCTTGAACTTAGAAAATCGAGACTTGGACCATCAAAATTTACATTTAATGCTGAAAATTTCATATGCAGCTTGTCCATGCCTATCTCAATTGGTTTCGGCGCAATGCACTTTTGAAAAGTATCTCGCAGCTTGAAGTCGCGAAAAAATACATAAAAATCTCAGTTTTAGCATTCAAGGTCATCCAAGGTCATTGAATTTGGTGGCAATTGAGAGCCAGTGTACGACTTCCTATTAGTGATTAATAGCAATCTAGGCCCTATCTTGCACCGTTATTGAGATACAGCGACTTATTGGCAAAAAATCACAATTTTTTCTCACCCCCTCTTATTTAGCGCCCTCATTCGGGGTGACTCTCTTTGAATTTATGGAAAAGCTTTATGGTTTCTGAAACCAGAGTCTTCCAGGCAGCAGATGATGAAGATTTGATGATCCTAGTTTTTGACTGATCCACCCATGTGACAGACAGACAGACAGACAGAATTGTGATGACTAAGACACACTGAAAGCAGTAGCTGCTTTCGCTCATAAAGTGTGTTTCTAACTTTCTATATTCTACAGGTGGGGTTTCCCAAACATTGCGGGGCTTGGAGTAACTTACACCCTACTCTCGCTGTCGACGGGGCTGAGTGCATTAATAACGCATTAATTAATGCATTAAAAAATTATCGCTTTGACAGCTCTACTATATATGTAATGCTTTTGTCACAGATTTTATATTGTTGTTTTCAGCCTTAAGGGCAACTCTTAGTGCAGTTCAGTGCCTGGTTGTCATGGCACTGTGCTTACTGTGTAGGTGATGTTTGTCTCTATCTCTTGGATGATGATTGTTCCAAACGAGCACTGAAGATGTTTCTGATTCAATGAGTGGCATCTTGTTGCAGATGACAGACAAGATTAACATAAAAGCTGGCTGTTAAACTGTTGTGTGCTTGCTATGACATCGCTGACAGCAGGCGGACTTGACACAGCATCACAACAATGGTCGTAGTTCGCCTGGCAGTCACTTGGCGTCGCTCACTTCTGCCCACGGCTTGACTTCATCACTGTCACTGTCAGAAGGTCGACGGTCAGTACCTGTGCAACGCAGGAGGCTGGTGTTGTCACGCTCCGTGTCTGAGTGTATATCTGGCACCGTGACACTACGACCTCGCACCAGACCATCGCCGTCCACTGGTGCTCACTATTTCAACCTTGACCGATGGAACGCCTCCATCGGAGAATTCGACGAGTACTCCTGGTAGGTTACTCGTGACTGCAGGCCTGCCAAGTAACCCGCAATGAGTGGGTGACACCTGCAATTTAACGGCGTCACCCGCTCCCCCCATGCAAAGCCAATTATCACCTGCTGTCATTGAATGTCTTTCATTTTGATGCCGCTTTGCTTAAATTGATGCCTTAGCTGCACTAAATTACTGTCAGGTATTAATTATAACTGTTGCCGTAGTATTAATGAATTTACATTAGTAGCATTAGTAGCAGCAGTAGAAGAAGATATGTGCATACAGAATGTTATTGTATGACTGGCATCTGAGTATGAAGTGCTAGGATGCATCTGTTGGGTAGCTGGTGGTTATTGCGTTGCATGCAGCTGTGTCAGTCTAAATGCTGTGCATGATCGTTGTTGTTTGTTTTTCGTTTTTGTTTATTTCTTGCTGCTGACACGCAGTGTATTTAATGCCTAGTTGAACATGCTAGACATTCAGTTTGAATTTAAAATCCTACAGATGGATAATTTTTTGTTTGTTGTCTAAATTAGCCAAGTTTGTGCAAAAAAATTAAAAATATGTCATGTACATCAGATACACTGCGCTACAACGTACTGTTCAGTACAATACAGTGTACACTACAGTGCCGTTAAGACATTGCAAGTTTTTGATGCATCAGCTTGCCAGCTCCTGGCCGATCTTTTTGCAGATTTTTTGGTGCACGAAAATTTGATGGTGAATATAACTGTTGGATTCGGCTTAAGGCTGTGGCTAAGAATGTGTTTCGTGTTTATCGGCTTTTTGCGGCATTATGCACAATGCTTGCTGGCACTGTGTTGTTTTCTGCATGGCTTGACCGGGAATTTTATTTTTGTTGACTGCATGAGTTATTTTTTTCCTATTTGACCTGCTATTTTCTGATGACATCTGTAGCTCTGTGGCAGATAAAGATCTAATTTTCACTAAGGCCGGTCTGAATTACTGCCAGTTTAAGGAACATCTTCTGGCCGTAACTTCAGAAGTTTACTTTTATACCTTAACTCATCTTAGTCACTGAATGGTTGTGTGCACCATGTTATGTGGTGATTTTGTAGCTACTTTTACAGACTTGTATGACCCATTATTGCATACATTTTGTTACTCAGCTGATTTTTAATTACAGATGCTTATGAGCAGTTATTGTGATGGTATGCATTAGTTGTCAGATGCAACTGTAGTTCGATTTGATATGCTGATGCTGCGTATGCTCTCAGCATGATAGCATTGACTGATATATTCTAAGATCTGTATTTTATCATTAGAGGCAAAATCATTTTCGATGTCATTAGTGCTAGTTTACTTCAGGAGCTTTTTAGAAGGTTATTAGAGGATAACAGGGAAGATTATTAGAACTACCATTATGTTAATTACATATGCACGCATATAATGGAGTTCTTACAATTTTAGGTTTAGCTTGTTTTTTTTGTATTTTGTGTTTTGTGTTTCTGTAAAGGTTAAACTTACTGTTACGTTATTATGTGTTTGTGTGCATTCCGCTTGGAAAGGCTGTCCCCAAAATGACCTATACTGTGTCGGGTGGGATGTTGAACCCTACTCACTCTTTCACTCACTTATTGTAAGATTTGACTTTCGGTAAGTAAAGGGCAGCTATTATTGCAGTGTACTGACTTGTATGTTGTCCTGCCACTGCTGCTCACTGTGTATCCGCTGTTTTGCCTGTGCCTCTCGGGAAATAAACTGATAATGATGATTACGATGATGATTAATTGAAGGTTTGTTGGAGGAATGACCCGCGAAGAAGCCTCGAGGCGGTTGGAGCGATTACCCAACGGCACGTACCTCATTCGTGTCAGCCAGTCGGACATGCGACGTGGAGAGTACGCTCTTAGTATAAAGTAAGTAAGCAACTTAGAAAAACAATAATGTTTGTGGTTTTCAGTAGTTTAGCCACATAAACAACACAAACCTTGTTGCCAGCTTAGATGGTGGCATAATGTTTCATCTTATTTTATCTTAGTTTCACTGGCATAATTTAGTAGATTCCACAGTTAAAAACTTTTATGCATATCTTGATTTGGTATGTTAATGATGTATACTTTCTGTACATTTGATCATGCTTTTACAGTCTTACTTTCCACAATTGCTGCTTTATTGCACTGATGACATTTTTCAGATTGGGTGAAGAGTGGTCCAGGGACCAGCGTTTCAGATTTCAGTTTCCGCCTGGGTCAGGGTTCTTGGTTCCAATGTTTTTGAATCAAGATACACATCAAGGACTTTTTTGGACAAATTTTTGAATGAAATTTTTGGAAACGTTTCAGAACTGTTTATATGTACATCTGTATTCACTGTATATTGTTAGTCTGTTAGCATACAAGCACACAAAATAGCAAAAGGAGAAACTTATTAGATCCGTTATATTGGCTAGGTGCCAGCACTGCTATGGCGAATGATCACTTTTGCTTGACTAGAAGGCACTCGTGAGAGTGCATATCTCCGCCAGGTGAAGTGATGTAAACACAAGGAAAGGGGAGGCAGAAGGAATAGCCGCTTTGCTGCAGGGGAGGGAAGTTAATGTAATAGCCGGCATTGCTGCTTGTGCTGTTGGTGCAGTGATGTCATTGCTATATTATTAGTCGTCGTGTACACAGACACACACACACACCCTCACACACGATGGCAGACAGAACGATCAATCTCATAATCTTCTCCAATGTTCACTATGTTTACACTTGGCGCAGATAACTAGTAATTTGATGAGGCCTGTACTCAGGGCTGGATTAAAACACGATTACTGTACAGTGTACACTGTGCTGTACTGGACATTACACTGTAGTGCAGTGTATTTGATGCTGCTGCTGATGCAGATATGGTCGTGATCATCCGGTCAAACACATCAAACTGCAGAGAGATGCAGATGGCAGCTTTTACCTTGCCGACTGCAAAATGTTCCGCAGTATTGTTGTATGTGCTCAAATTTTCAGCGTTTTAATCCTCTTATTATTTTAGGCAGAATCATTGTGGTCTAAATTATCCTCCGTGTATAAATTGTCTGTGATGAAAACGTCTGAAGATGTTTGTTAAACAGACTAGTGACATTCGCTGGAGAAAGTGATTATCATTTTTTTTCAGATGCTTGTCATTGTATCTCGTACCGTACTTTCTTAATGGCACATGACTTTGACTGAAAATCTAACTATTAAAATTTTGTCTGTTGCTGAAATTGTTAATGACTGGTTGTGTAGTTAATTGCTAATTTCGGCAGCTGTAGTTAACCATGCCATTGCAGGTTATGCCACCGTATGTCATCTTTTTGTTGCTCTGTTTGCCTGTGTATTTGTCTGTTGTATTGTCGATGTATTGTCTGTAACTTATTACACGAGTAACTAGCCCAGTATCTCATAACTTTAATAATCTAGTACTAGAGGAACACCCTCAAATTTTGGGTAGAACAGAGGTCGGGTAGAAAAAGTCAGCGATTTTCAATCATTAAGTTGCTGTATCGCAGAAATGGTGAAAGATAGGGCCATGCTTGCTACTGGTCACTAATAGGAAGTCACACTCATGCTTTTAATTGATTCAAAAATCATCGACAATGGATGACTGCAAGCGGTCAAATTTTGATCGATCAAAGAAAAATAAATCCAACAGTTCCTTTACTGATTAATTGATTAATTAATTGCTAATTTCTTCAGCTAGCTTTAGTTATTTTATGTGGTAGTTTTGAACTCGCTGTCTGCTGCATGGCCGAGTGCTGTCATCTGACTGTCGTTGTGCTAATGGTGTAGGATCTAGTCCAGTATTACCAGCAGAACTCGCTGGAGCCCAGTTTCCCGGAAGTTCCGAGCGTTCTGCTGATTCCATACAAAGACGCTGCTGCTCGACACACAGGTATCATCTGTACACACACACACAGGATGGTCAACTCAGCCTTTCATTCCTTTGGGGTAAGTAAATGGAGTACTGGCCTGTCTGGCTGGGGTTATGGCAGGTTGCATGCACCCATGTCAGGTGGCAGCTAACACTGTGTGATCCCATATGGCAGGTGATGATACGCAGCTCTGAGATGGCTTCCCACAGAGAGCTACACCATTCAGCAATTTTTAACAATAACAGGGTGTCTCGACCAGGGATGTATTAGTTATATGTCTATCGATGGGTCAGAATTTTAACATTACTTGTGTGAAGGTGTATTAGGAAGATGGGCTGAAAGTTTTCAATGAATCCCATGTGGCAGATGACGAATTGCACGTTAATCAGCGTTCTTGTGCACTTGTTTTCTACTGAAAATAAGTTACACCCATAATTACAGTCACATACAACACAGTACTCGTAGTGCTGAGATTCAGCAGTTATGAAGACAGATGTTTTGGAACAGCTTTCATTTTTCCGAGATGAGCTGACATTGACAGATCACATTTCAAGTGGCTACTAAACACACTTTGTTTGGTTGTCGAGATCGCAGCACATTGTGGTTAACTGATAATTGCGTACCTTTCAGTTATTCTTTCTTACTTGGTAACTTGGTTTGTGAATGGCGATGCTGTATTTAGTACTGTAGCTGGCAGTTTAAGCTGATCTGAAGTTCCAGTTGATCGGTTGGCAGTCTCCCGCTGCTTGTGCTGCCTTCGTGAGGTGAACCAGATGAACTCTCACAGTGGCAGTGCCATGATGACAGCACCAAGGTGACTTGGTAGAGTTGTGGTGATTGTGAGGTCGTTGTTTTGACTCCCGGTGTGGCAGTTGTCAAATGGCTACTACTTGGATGGGTGGTGGTCTGCGGACACGTAGATCATCTCGGTATATAACCGACACCAAGGTCAACTCAGCCTTCCATCCTTCTGGGATAGGTAAATCGAGTACCGGCTTGTCTGGCTGTGTTAAGGCGGCACATGTTCACCTGCGTGTCGGGTGGTAGCCTGGCAGGTGACCGTGATGCTGTGTCATCCCATGTGGCAGATGATGCTCCTTATCTCTGCAATGGGTTTTCCATTACACAACCTTTGTCGTAGAGGTAAGTGCAGGTGGCAGTAACGTTGCGATGTTGTTGACGTCGTACAGGTGCGGCAGTGACAGACGAGCCGGGAGTGATAGGCTACTGCTATGCTCTTTATGACTACCTGGCCCTTGAGCCCAACCAGCTATCTCTGCGGCGGGGAGATCGTGTCACTGTCGTCAGCAAGGCCGGGGCAAGTCGTGGCTGGTGGAAGGGCCGGCTACGTGGCAAGGTTACAACCCTTTACACCGACTTTAAAAATGTAAAATTTGTATTTTATATGACATTTCAGTGGCACCGGTAATGGCCATTTTTTGATGGCTAACTTTACAGAAATCAACGACTAAAAGCAAATAGTGTTTTTTGATGGATTAAGCTTTGATTAAAATCTGTTGATGTCACTGACGTCACTATTCTGCTCAGTCCCAATGGATTGTAATGGTGCATTTCACACATTTTTACGACATTCTTGTAGCTGCTAGTATAGCATCTGAGTCTTGCTGCATTAGCTGCTACAAGATTTTTCAAGCAAGAAATTTCTTTGCTACGTTTCGCTGGTTTCCCTTGTAAAAATTAATGGATTAATTGGGGATTAGTTGATTAACAATTTTCAGTTGGCACCAGCCCTAATTAATTGTTAACTTTTGTGAAATTAACTGTTAGAATTTCTCATCAGTTCTCACCGGTGCTGATGTTGATGCTGTGTCTGCAGGTCGGCTATTTCCCAAGCGCGTTTGTCACAGAGTCTGAGGATGATGACGAACCGTTTTCATTTGGGTTAAGTCATCGATAGCAATGCCCTCAAGTCTGTCAGATAATAGTCATGTGACATTTTTGATGCCTAACGAGAAAGTATTAGGCATACCGGTATACTCCCACACTGTGCTTCCCTTTCTTCTGAAGACAATGCATGTGTAATGGTCCACCCATTTCAACATGGCATGGGGAGATGGACAATCAGTCACTTTCTTAACTTACTGTCTTGGATAATTTTCTGTTGTCGGTAAATTTTTGTCGACCAGTTTTCTGCTTGTCGGGAAATTTTTGTTCAAAAATTGGGCTTAAGAATCCCCCATTTTGGGTTGGAATTTTGGTGCAGGATTGAAATTTTGAGCATTCATATCTCCTCTGTCAGAAATTTGCCCCCGCTCATTTTTTTGACACACGGTGCTGCTGATTGCACCAGAGTTTGCTGGTGTCAGTCAGGGTTGTCTCACTACGTTGGCAACGTTGCATCTGGTCCATGAAGTTGTTTTACGTGCAGTCATAGTTTTTAGGGTCATTTTACATTGCCTCAGGCTTTTCCACCTAACCAAGCCTTATGCTGCTGCATCTGTGCGTCACTCGGTTGACCACCTCATCAATCATGCAAGTTACGTAGACCAGGCCACCCATGCAACAACTGACTGGAGCAAATCCTTCAGGATTTTATGGCGCTCCTCCAGCTGATCTGTGGTGCAGGGTCATCAAGCGTGGACACTGGACACGGAGCAGTGCTAGGGCCCAGGCTGGCTACGAGATGATGCTGCTGCTGATAGCTCTGAGATGGGTTTCCTCTAATAAGCTGTCTACACCCCTTTAACCTGTTATCATTAAACAGTTTACCGGAACCAACAGATGCGCCCTGTTGGAAAACATGACTATTGCGTTGACGTCAGTTTTACCTCATTGATGCTGCTGATAGGCCGAACCACTTCAAGTTGTAAATGGTCTGCGGCTTGCGTTGTCATTATCGTTGTGTCGGAAGTTTGGTCATTGTTATTGTTGTTAAAGCTGATTGAACAGTACCAGTAGCTTTGCTGTTATTGTGGCAGCATTTTTTCCTGCAAGCTTATCAATGTCATGTGCATCATGTGCAATTGCACAGGCACGTGGCTTGCACTCTTGGCTCAGCTTAGAAAAACTCTGGTTAAATTTGGCTATTTCGGGCCAAAACAGGGTGGGACAGAATCGGCCAAAAATCAGAATTTCTTAATTTTCAAGTTTGCCCAGAAGGTGCATTTTAACTGATAGCTAATGGCCATTTGAACATTTTTCATATGATATCAGCCAATCTTGATTTTGATTAATGGCGATGAAAATCTGTCGGATATGATGTTAAGTGGCTTCGTCACTGGCATAACAGTTAGGGCGTTTGTCTTGTTGTCAAAAGATTGTGGTTTGACATGTTGGGTCGTTAACATATGGTTACTGCTTGAACAAGTGACTGCAGTCATGTAAACCATCTCAGTATATAACCAACACCAAGGTCAACATAGCCTTTCATCGCTTGGGAATCGGTAAATCGAGTACCCACCTGTTTGGCTGGGGTTAAGGTGGGACTCGTTCACCTGCGTTAGGTGGCAGACAACATTGTGTGATCCCATGTGGCAGTTGATGCTCTGTGATTGGTTTTCCATACAGAGCTATGCGCACCGTTTAACCTTTAGCACAGTAGGAGAGTTTGGGTATGGGTTTTCTGCACAGGGAAGATTATTAGAACTACCTTTATGTTAATTACATATGCACACGTATAATGGAGTTCTTACAATTTTAGGTTTAGCTCGTTTTTTGTGTTTCTGTAAAGTTTAAACTTTTTGTTTCTTTATTGTAAAGGTTAAACCTACTGTTCCGTTATTATGTGTTTGTGTGCATTCTGCCTGGAAAGGCCGTCCCTGAAATGACCTATACTGTGTCAAGTGGGACGTTAAACCCTACTTACTCACTCACTCTGCTTAAAAGTGTGCCAGGCCAGGCTCCATATAAGCCTTGGAACTAATGTTTTATCTTAAAAGTAAGGTGCGAAGGTTTTCAAACTTTAGAGGTGGAAAGTTAGTATAATTCAGGACCTAAATTATGTTGACTGTCTCTAGGCTGCTACCGAGTGCATTTTTGAGGCTCATATTTTATAAGGTCTCAAAATCATTAATGGACCCCAGTTCGGGAAACTACAGTGCCCCTCAGACCTCCTGGCTATATTTAGAAAAAAGTCGGAAAAAGTGAGAAAAGCAGTAGCTTTGTGATGGAGGGGCATCTGCCCCCTAAATTTTAGCATGTTGGTAAGTTTCCATAGGTTGTCAGTGGAAAGACGGGCTGGGCCAGGTAGTTATGTTAGTGGCAGTGCCTGTGTGCAGGTTCGATGCAATATCTATCAAGGCGTATTACTATATTACCGTACTATGTAGTACTGTACATGATAGTTTTACTTCTGTCTGATGACTGCTGCAACAACGTATTGTTACTGCTTGAAGCTATTTTCGTTCAAATCATCGATGCTATCTTATGGTACTTGCTCTGCACATAACTCAGAGTTTAAGTGGCAGTTCAGCTGGGCATTATGTGGTTTTAATTGCTCGTCGTTGCATTACTGTAGTGTACATGTAGTCCTCCGTATCTGCTTTTTGATGTATTATTGCCCGAGTCTGTACATCTGTGTGGTCGCACTGGATGCAAGTTCCGTTTTTCCTGAAGTCATAGTTTGCGTTATTAGGCGTTTTTTGTTTGATAATCGACCTGCCTGTTTGAAAATATACTTTCTTCTTCAGCCTTTGACGTTAGGCCAGATTGACCTGTTGGCTGTTCACTGCTTGTACTGGTTATACTGTAAGTTTGTGCATATTCTGCAGTGGTTAACTGAATTGAACAGTGTTTAGCATATTAATGTTAGCAGTAGGTTGATGATTAGGCAAGCAAAGGCAGCTGATTTTTATCGAGAGTCGAGATTATGTGCAGTTATGTGGCATTTTGTGTTAAATATCAGCTGCAGTTATGCAATTATTATTGCCTTGCCTACAGATGCCTGCCAAAATCTGGTCGATTGGTCTTCTGGCTATGCCTTGCTCACTCCTTTTCCAAAAAAAACTTTAGCAAGATTTATTCATAACTTGCTAACTTGTACCTACTGAAAAAATTCTGTAATAACAGAAATGCATATATAACTATGTCCAGGGTTTTCAATAGCGGACGTTTGGGCGTAAATACACCCAAAACTTTCAGCCCGTACGCCCAAATTTTAAGACGTGGACGTCACGACGTCCAAAGCAGTCTGCTTCGTATTATGTTTATTTGTCTGTAATAAACTGGGAATTGACGTCAGAATCTGTTTTCGAATGTTTCGTTGGTTTAAAAAAATTTCGCTGACTGTCCTGTTTCTGAATACTTCATTTCATGAAGACGAGGCACGGAACCATATTAATTTAGGCCTATTATGTGAATAGTTCTGATCCAGAAACTGCGATCTTCGTTTTGCATGAAACTAGTAGAATTAAATGTTGCTTGTTTTTATAAGAAAGTCCAGCTGTTGCAAAGGAAGACGCGCTACAGCCTATATAGTTCATTCCACTACTGGCCTTCAAGGTCATCCATGGTCAATGATTTTTTTACATCATTTAAAAGCCAATAGGCCTATGTGACTTTATTAGTGATTAATAGTAACCTTGGCCTTATTTTCTCATTGTTTCTGAGATACGGCCACTTATAGCTTGAAACTTTCCATTAAAAATTGCGGCCAACCCGCTGCAGATGAAGACATGACTACTACTGACAGCCTATAGAAAGTCGCCAGCGCCCTATCCGATGGTATCGTCGTAGTTTAGCCACAATACCGCATGGTTGGCATACCAGTGCATTATGACCTTTGAAGGTCATCCAAGGTCAATGATGTTCATGTGATTTGAAAGCCAATATGCTTTCTTTTACAATAGCAACATAGGCTCTATCTCGCACCATTAAACCATAATACATCTATGGCAGACAAACCAGTTTTAAACTAGTTTTAAGCTTTATCAGCTGGTTATGCCCACTGACTGGAGTATGTGGCAAGTTTGTGTATGCCTTTTCAGCTATTGAATGTTGTTGCTAAACTAGTAATGAAGCGATTTGATTTTCTGTGTGAAATTTGCATTAATAATCCAGTGTATTGCCGAGTAGGGCATTTTCAGATAGGCATGGTTTGCTGGGGCCCAATTCACTGACGTTGATATGTCTTCTTAAGACAGAAGTTGAGATGTCTTTTTAGATCTTTTTTTATTTATTTACAACTTACAAATTGTTGTAAGACACCAAAAGTGATCGTAAGATTTTATCTTAAGATACATCTCAAGATATGTCGTAAGTGTTCTGTGAATTAGCTCATTGTCCTCAGATAACCGTAAGTGTGAGAAATGTCTTAGATGCTTTGTAAATCGGGCCCCTGGAAATGAGTTAATTTTTTGCTGACAACAGCCTATTCTATATGAAGCCTCCAGCCATCTGATAAAAACAACGTTAGGTATGCCATGAAATCCCTCTGCAGGATTTTATACAAATCTAATGCGTCCGTGTGACAGTCACATTGCAGTATTAAAAAGGGCAACGTTTTATGTGACCAGAGGGATTTTTGGGCTGCTTTGCGAAACGTTCATGTTGTTATACTTTTCTGTGCCTGCAGGATGGCAATAATAAAAAGACAAATGTTCTATCGAACAGACTAAAGCATGTACTAGTAACTGTCTGTTAGTGCCTCAGTTAGTGTACAGAATTGAACGTGCTGACCGATGTTGTATTGAGAAATGTTGCAGTGCTGTTCGTCTTGTCTGGCAGTGGCAGGGGCGTCTACACCGTATGAGCCTTGGAACTGGTGTTCCATCATAGAAGTACAAGCAATGTTTTATCGTTTTTGACGGAAGTGTTGGTATTATTCAGAACCTAAATTATATTTACTGTTTCTAGCTTGCTACCAAATTTATTTTTCAGGCCCATATAATCCCGAAATCGTTGATGGACCTCAATTTGTGAAACTACTACCCTCTAGCTAGATTTAGAGAAAGGCCTGAAAAAGTGGGAAAAGCAGTAGCTGTGTGGCATGAGGGAAACAGCCTCCTAAATTTTAGTATGTTTGGAAGCTTTCTTGTCTGAAAAATTTTTTTTTCAAAGTACGCATTACGGAGCTGAAAGTCTCCCATTTTTGGAGAATTTAGGGTCAGAATGAAAATAGAGTATCCACATTTTTGTCCCAGGAGCAACTCTCCGTTGGAAAATTGCAGCCTCTTGCCTTTCCAACTTTTCAACCCACTTGGTCAGAGGATAGAGGAAAGCTAGGAGATGGAGCGAAGGAGGGGAGCTTGCTGCAGTGGCTGGAGGGAGCGATAGACGCCCCCCACCATTGTGTTGTGTGATGTGTTAGTGTTGCATAGGACCATCATGAGTGCGTTCAATGATTAGTATTACAGCGTAGAACATTCGCTGTGAACTGTTGTGTGGTCTGCGGCAACTTCTTAATAGCCATATCTGTTTTCAGCAAGCGCATGATTTTGTACATTACGGTATGTCTAGACTAGTGAACAGTGACACTGTAGTTGTAATAAACGTTGATGGACGTATTCTTGCATTTTCCTGAATTTTTTAGTTGTTTTCCAACTTTAAAAAAACTTCGAACTTTTAGTGCAAAAATGACCGAAATTTAAAGTATTGATAAATAAATGACAAATTCTGTATTATAGCAAAATTTTGTGGATATGAAAAAACTGTATTCTGAAACAATGGCTTTAGTCGATACATCGAGCAAAAAGAGTCACGTTTTTATTCATCGTTTACAAGTGCTTTTTAACAAAACATGTTTATACATTTTTTATTATTTCCTTAATGTTCGTTACATCTGCGTGAGTGCTGCGATGTGTTGCATAGCTGCTGTTAGTCTGCAAAGTTCTGACGTTTTGTCGTTTGTCGTTGTTTCAAGTCCAGACACCACTCCGGTTTGTTGTGGATTTGTTGTGCAACAAATTGCGTAGCAAATTCTTCACAAATAAAACAAAGATCGTGGAAGTCTGTCTGCAGCACATCTGTTAAATATGACAGGGCCACGAAGAAATCGAAAGTCTGCATAGAACAAGTTGTACAGCATCGTGTATGCACGTTTTACTGCTGGTTGTGCGACTTGTCCTGCGGCAGATCCACGACAGATCAAAGTAGTGGAGATTGAGCTGTGATGACCGAAGATCACCTTATGTGATCACAGTGGCGTAGCCAAAAGGTTAAAAGGTTAAAGGTCGCATATAGCTCCTAATGAGCGAACCCATCTCAGAGCTACGGAGCGTCACTTGTCATATGGGATCACACAGTGTTACCTGCCACCTGACAGGTGAATGCGCCCCGCCTTAACCCCAGCCAGATAGGCCGGTACTCGATTTACCTACCCCGGAGGGATGGAAGGCTGAGTTGACCTAGGCGGTTGGTTACATCCAGAGATGGTTTACCTGCCTACAGGCAGTCATCCATCGCAGTGTTAACCGGGCCCGGCGTACAGTAACTTCGCTGATCGGATCAGACGCGTTACCACTACACCACGCCTACCGCCAAGGGGAGGACGTGGGACACAGCTTAGAACAATGTTTCTACTGGTAGCGCCAATTAAATGACATTTGCAGTCACCAGTTGTGTTTTCTGGGCACTTGATACATCCAAAATGCATATGCAGTCTGGATGCTACCAGAAACTCTACTGGGAAGCTTAGACCAATGCCCCGGATTCTCTAGATGTCTGTTGTGGGTTTGCTGCCCAAGAACCCCTCCCCGCCCTCGGTGTTCTACAGTTGTCAGCAGTGGTGGAGCCAGGGGTTTAAGGTCCCCACTTTCTAAAAGTATCCATTTGGCCCCCACTCATATTTTTTTATCTCGGATAGCTCTAAGTAGCAGTCCTTTACACTTTGTTGGTGGATGGACTCCAGTTATCAGTTAATCACGATTGCTTCACGAATTGTTCTGAATTGATATTGTACATATTGTTAAAAGCCAGGGCAAAATAGTATAACCGGTGCACAATAATACTATTGCTTCTTATTCTTACAGGTACTTGGCCATTTTTTCCGCTGCCCTTGTGTGTGGAGTCACCGCCCGTTGTATTCAGCATGTTGTTTTTATTGTTTTCTTGCAGCTGACACAATGCATAATCTGATCGTGTGTTGCGTGGAGTAAATTTTGTTATCAATCTTATGCTGCTACAGAGGCGTCATGTCAGGGGAGAGGGGTGAGGAGTGGTGGACAATTACTCATTCGCCGTAAATTTTAGCTTTTGAGAAAATTGTCGTTTTTGTGAAGCGAAAAATTTATCCAAAAATACGAAGTGTGCGGCTGGAAGTTTACCATTTTGGGAATTTTGGGGACAGATTAAAATTTTGACCACCGATAATCTCCTTTGTTGGAAATTTGCAGTTTGTTGGACACAAATGGTGTCTTCCTTCCTGTCCCGATTGTTTAAGCGCACGACGCCGCTGCTGTCAGTTGATGATTGGTTATAATGCGGTTTGGGTAGCGTCGTTACGTATTATATATTCCACCGTGATGCTTTCATAATGCCGTGCAGATTATGAGTGCGTATTTGTGTAATTTCGCTGATATCCACGCACGTCTTGCGTGTCCGTTTTGACCACACACGGTGTTCAAATAAAAAGGCACCCTTTTTTCTTTCTACCATAACTCAGTCAAATAACAGTAAATTTGAATCACATTACAGCATTATTTTGTAGCTGAAAGAATGCGAAGCAACTGATGGTCGAGATGAGCAAGTTACCTATCGCAACATTTCGTGATGTCACCGTTACCTCATAACTGGGAAAAAGATTGTCTAGCATTTGAATTTTGTTCAAATATTTTGAATTTGTATTCTTTCGGCTACATGTGCTGAAAATTTGGCTCGAATTTATTTTTATTTGACCTGACTTATGGAAGAAAGAAAAGGGGTGCCTTTGTATTTGAACACCGCATAGTTTCATCTGTGTGCTTATTATGTCGTCATTATTCTGTTAGAATTATTTCTGACTATAGGCCTAATGCAAGTCAGCTAGTCGAGTGCTTATTCAGTGCTAATACTTATGGAGACTTTTATCGTTTGTCGTGCTCTTGTAACTGGAGAATATACACCGCGTCTCTGAAAAGAACTGAATGATGTTGCTACACTACCTTGTGAAATGCGTAAGCCGTAGCGTGGTTTTTTACAACATTGAATTCATATCGGCCGACACGTTCTGGTTGGTGTGCTTCGTTGCAAGTTTCAACATCTGCTTGGATTTAGGCAGGTTCAGCATATTCGACCAAATTGGGGCTGCACAAAAAGGGGCCCCACAGGCCAGAGAATGTCGGACAGCATCGCGACATTTTTGGCCTGTGCGGTCCTCTTTATGGCGTGTTGCATAATTTAAAGTTTAACTGGTGCAGCAACATTTTCTGGCCTATAAACTGGCTTCAAACTGCCGTAACTCAGATCGAAAGCGCGTACAATTGTAACGCTGAATTCGTCATACATTTCTGTTCATTAATGTCAGGTATCTGGGCCCATATTTTCACCGTGTTTATATCCGTACCTGCTCCGAAAATCATAGGCGTTATCTGGGGGCTAAAGAGACAGGTCCTGTAGCAGGCTGGATGCTTTCCGAATCAGCAGCGTCAAAACACTCAAGTGTGACCACTTGTCCGGAAAACACGAAAATGTCGGAGGTCAGGGAAAGTCGATCAAGAAGTTTTCTAAAAATTGCATCAACAGGGTTTTTAGTAGGCTGTCGCTCACAAAGTACACTGTGCCAATTATTTTATGCTGTTTATTGCTGAATTTTGTTTACTTGTGTTTTAGTTTCTTATATACACGGTGTTTCATAAAAAGGACCCCTTTTTTCTTTCTGTCATAATTCACTCAAATGATGACCAATTTACACGAAATTTTTACCAGTTGTAGCTGAAGAAATACTAATTCAAAATATTTCAACAAAATGTGGCAATTGATTAAATATTCTTTGCTAGTCGTGACGTAACGCTGACGTCATAATGTGTCACGCGTACAAACATGCTAGTCTCAACTGGTGCTGTCACTTTCTACCCTGTTCTGATGGTGAAAAATCTGGTTTCTTCATGACAAATTCTTGAAGTTTTACAGTTGCAGCCACAAAACATGCAAAACAATCACATATATGTCTGTGGGGATAGTTGGACTTTCACTTGTTCGAGCAAGACAGTGCGCTAGCACACCGAGCTTGCAAAATGGTTGCGTTTTTGAATCACAAGACGTCTGATTCCATGATCCCATGTTGCTTAGTGCTGACACGATGAACATTCTTCATCAGCGAACCAGATTAAGTTCACCATTGAAGCAGGGTAGCAACTGACAGCACCAGTTGAGACTAGCAAGTTTGAACCTGTGACACATTATGACGTCAGTGTTACGTCACGACTAGCAAAGAATATTTAATCAACTGCCATATTTTGTTGAAATTTTTTGAATTAGTGTTTCTTCAGCTACAACTGGTAAATATTTTGTGTAAATTGATCATCATTTGAGTGAATTATGAAAAAATAAACAAAAGCGGGTCCTTTTTATGCAACACCGTGCAAAAATTATAGGCTTATTCAGTTAGAATGGTCAGGAGTGTCGCAAATCGTCAGAGAATTTCATAGTGTCTGGAGAGTGGTCACCTTGAATACTGTGAAGGCAGTATAAATATAGCAGTAAAATAAAGCGGAATAAATCGTGATGCCGGACATGCACGGAAGGCGCTGTGGAATGGGCGTTTAGACTGGTGTGCTGAATTGCCGGCGGCCGATTGTGACATGTTCTTATGGTCCAGTAATGAATTCTAATTTATCGCCTCGTGGCATGCCGTGCATTGCCCATACCTGTATTGGACTGCTTGAATTATGCGGGGGACGGGACAGGAAATTGGGGCCCTCCCTGTCTTGCCGACTATGTTTCGGTGGAATTATATATTTCCGATACTGCACTGCGTTATTCCTAATTTCTTACACAATAATGTCGTTGGTCCAACCTGTTAATAGGCCCTAAACGATTAACAAAAGTAGAGTTTCATTCGCTAACGCGATATCGCCCTTTGCAATCTTGCGCCACGTTTGCAAACGGTGACTAAAAATAACTTTCGGGACAACCACTCCGGTAATTTCTTACAGGTCTCCAAAAACCTTCAAAATTCAGGACATTCTCCAATACGTTGGTCCTGTAGGCCACTGAGTAATGAGGTGAATTGTTAAAAGCTTTTCTATTAACTGGAGCCAATCTAGTGAGATTTCTACTGGGCGATTTTTGTTCAATTTTGCATGTAGAATTTTCAGATTTTTAAGTGAGAGCGCCACATAATACACCAATGTACGTCATTTTGAGATTGAAAAAAATTGATTTTTGGGCGGAAGGGGTACCGTACGTTGAATGCCGAGATTGTTTACCAGCAGTAACGGTAACACCCGCACCCCGCACCCATTTCCCTCGACGCCTTTGTTTCCTCGATTCACACTGAAATTCTCAGCCTCAGGCCCACAGAAGTCTTAATACGCCCTTAGTCGTCTCGGCGCCGACCCCGAAATCTGGGTTTGAAATTGGAAAAAAGGGCCACTGTCTGGGTTGGAATCCCTTGGTCACTGTAGGCCTACCCATTAATCTGACAATCTGTAGACGCCACTGCATCGCAACAGACATCTGTCGTTTGTTATGTGACCGAAAAAAAAACAAATCATGGAGCTAAGCCGATATAAATGTGTTCTGACTGAAGTTATCTGACTAAAATGTGTGAGGTAATTTAACAAAGTGCAAAAACGGCGCGCAACCGAATAACAATGCTAGATCTGGAGCGTTTTGTATTGCAAAATATAACGAACTTTACCGAGAACAGTACTCCGTGAAAAATACTAAACTGCTCAATCGCTACAAACGGCTATAAACGAAGGCAACTGGCTTATCACGTGTCGCTGTATAAATCGCACGAACACATACATAATCAGGGATGCAGAATCGGTGCGAAAACCTAGGTTTTTTAGCTTTTCTAACAAAAGTAAAAAGTCCAATTTTGACTTTTTTGTGCTTTTCATTCTGGCGTGACGTCATTCAATCAACGAAAACGATGTGACATGAAAAACGGTGTATAGAGTGTTCTTCCTTGAACTTGATATTAGTGTCTCGTCTTCTTTGTACACTAAAACCTGAAAACATTTTTAAAAACCTACGTTTTCTATCCCTGATCATACTGTATACCTCAAGCAAGAAACGGCACTGAAAATGAGACTATGCGGACAAAAAAACCAAAACGCCATCGACATATCATTGGCGTAAATCCGTCCCTGAGTTCCAGTGGAATATTATACAATACTTCGACATTGAAGCTGTCGGCAAGTCACCTGAAGAATACGCACTCGGTTTTGTATACAGACAGAGATCGATCGAGCAAATACCGGAATATACGTACAGGGTGTGCCGATAAAAGCCGGACTGTTTTTCGACACACCAACGACCTCGACAAGTCATTCAACCAACAAACGAACATCGGCAAAACGTTAAAATAAACAAAAACGTGAACAAAAACTTAACGGCGGGCAGTCAGTCACTCGCTATAGTCTTGCCTGTTCAATATAAAGGCCGATAAAAAAAATTAATAGTTTAGGCCCATACGCAACTACCGGTAGACCTACGTGTTTATAAGCAGCAGTCCAGACGCAATGTGACACAGTAAAACGCAGTTCCTTTGCCCCTGCTTTGGGGAAAAACGTTCATCACCTAACAAATAAATAAGCAGTAGTGAGACGACCCTTCTACGTCACAAGGGTCTGAATGTCATGGGATAATAGGCTCATTTTAAATTTAAGAAAGGCGTGGGGTTTGGCAGATGGGAGAAATTCGTTCTACAAAACCCAAAGCTTTTTGTTAACGGATACGCATTTTTTATGTTTCAAAAAGTAAAGATTGCAAATTTCCAGCGCCAGGAGGGGGCAAAGTTGCTCCTCTGAATACGCAAATGACGCTGCAGAGCCCACAGAAATGCAGGGAGCCCGAATAGGTCTTTTCAGCAATTTACAACAAACTGGCAAACTGGGCTGTCTGTGCATCAAAGTTAAACTAGATTATTTTGATCATTTCCAGCAAAAGTCTGGTACTTGCACAATATTCAGATCAAAAGTCTCCAGGAAGAAGAAAAATGAGACTGCGAAGAAACGTTGACAAAAACAACGCCGTAGAAGCAGCAGCGTCATGGGCTTAACAGATGGGACAGGAAGTTGCAGATACCGGGTGGCGCTAAAAAACGTCCCGAACTTTGCATAACTATAGTGTACTTTACGGAGATAAATTTTCTTTTGTACATTTGTAGACCAATATGTACTATCGCTTGCTTATAAATTTCAGTGACCTCACTTATGACACCACTGTATGCCGCTTAATGACGTAAAGCGAGTTAAAAATCCAATTATGTAGCCTAAAGACAGCATTCCATTACATCGCATCAAAGCAACTCAAAATTTTCTTCGACACAACACGCCTGATTTCGTCAGCTCACAGAAATGAAAATTGCATTCAACAAATTTGAATCCACTACATTACTCAGCTTGGGATACTTCGCAAGAACTTGTCTGCGAAGGAAGACATGAACCATTTGCGAACTCAAAGATCTTCAGAATGTCATCTCAGACAAACGGCATGATGCCGCATCAGGCAGCCAGAATCAGAAAAGCCGTATAGTTGTGGAAAAAGCGTCTAGCAACAGTGGCAAAGGAGAATGGAAAACCTATTCAGCACTTTTTCTGCTGATCAGTTACTGATGACTCGGCCTACTGTGACGTTTTGGCATAGCCTGCCTACGAGCGGCAACGCAAATGATGAACTGCTTGCAAAAAATTGCTTCATGGCGTGTAACGCTATTTTATTTGTATCACGGCCAATACAGAAGTGTTTTGGGCGAAAATTCCTACACATATTCGTTGATTTTTGGTCATTAGATAAATGTTATTGTGTTGATTCACTGCGACCACTTGGCTGAATAACGCATGCAAATGTTCGGGACGTTTTTTGCGCCACCCAGTATAATAAACAAATGATGTTTTAAGTTCTGTTGGAAAACAAGGTCGACAAGAGCTCGTGATACAGAACTCGGAAGTTGGAACAGCTGGGCTCAATGCTGTTAAACGTCAGATACTGCTATGCACCATAGTAACGATATCATTTGACTCCATGGTTGTTAACGTTATTATCGCAACTGTGCATCTGTTGGTGAATCAAAAAAAACACGGGGCGTGGAGCTGGGGTGGCAAGCACCCATTCGACTCCGATCACGCCGAGTGTTGGTAAATCTTGGAAAATAAAACTCAGCGCGAGTAATGTTGTGTGTCAGTCAGCCAGAATGCAGTAAACCATTTTACCCAGGACATGGATACATAGGATACACCAGTGGCGTGGTAATAGGATTATACAACAGTCTAATAGGCAGACCCTGGTAGGGTAGACAAAGTCCAAGGGGCACCGAGTTCCAGGCAATAGTTTTATAATGCGCTAACTTCGGTCTAACTCGTGGTCCAAACTGAGAATCTGAGAAAGAGGATATAGCCTACTTCAAGCGGGTAGCCACCCAAACCCGTGTCATGAATCCACAAATATTCACAGACACCCAACAGACACCCATTTTTATCAGCGGTAACTTCCGGAATTTTATGTCGAAAAAGTGTAATAATATTCTTGTACGTGCACGAAAATTTCAGGCGGAAGCCGCGTAGACGAAATGGCAGGGAAAGGGGAGACAGAAAGGAAAAGATATTTGTCTGTAAATTTTGTCCAAGGAGCCCCTGAGTTCCTTGCTATACGCCACTGGCATACCGGATAGGGCCTACACCCACGAAAACACTCGTCGTGTAAACGGGGTATAATTTGGATGATTGTGCAGTCTGTCGGTCGCGTCATCTGGGACTGTTGTTATCGCGCGCCGGTCCGGTCGCGGTGCCTGGGGTCGTCGTGGAGGTAGACCTCTGAGCAACCTGACGACATAGAAGTTCACTAAGCCGAGACACTTCCAGACGGAACGCAGTCAACTCGACCCTCAGCTGTCGGTTCTCTTGTTCCAGCACGGACGCCCGTACAGCCACCTCTTCTTCCTTGCCACACAATAGCAGGCACAGTTCAACGCTCTTCCGTTACATCTACAAGACTTAAATGTAAAAATGCTGACAATCACAACACAATGACCAAATTAACGTGAAACAAATTTTGTAGTTTCTCAGTATCGTTTTGCCGTACTTTAATACCGTTGGTTCTATACAGGAATGTATAGAACCTGTGTCTGTGCCCTCGAGGCCAAATTATTCGGCCTCGGCCTTGTAGTATCTGTCCTTGTCCTCGGCCTCGAGGCATCTGGCCTTGGCCTTACAGAAACTGGCCTCGAGGCTTCAAAAATTTACAGCATACACGGCATTAATTAATATCCACGAACTAGACACTGACGTTCATTTACTTGAAAAACTCGTGTTTCTAAACTGCAATGACTGCTAGGACTTCGTGAAGTTAACCCAAATATTTGTCTTAATGTTCATAGTTCATACACATTGAGTTGTTCTCTAACGTGTCTGGCCTCAACCTCGAAAATATTTTGGACCTCGGCCTCATGCCCAGCTGGCCTCGTTAACGTCTCTGGTTCTACATCAACGATTTCTCCCTCACGGGTTACGTAAGAGAGAAATCGGACAGCAATCAAAAAATTAATGTGTTCCTACGCAAAACTGTTTGAAAGCGTTAAAAGTCGCGAAATCAGTGTTTAATTGAAAAACCAGCTGTAATTGTTCCGTAGCCACGATGCCTTCGGCTGGAATCGGTAGACTTACCTTGGCTCGTCGGGCGTCTCGCGAGCGTTTCGCCGCCTCGTTGTTCTTGCGTCTGCGCTCCCAGTAGTGAGTGTCTTTCATCGACGACGTCCCGTCAGTCGACGCTCGCTTGCGACCGCTTACGCCACCGCTCGACGCCCCACCGGACGCGCTGCTGTTCGGCGACTGCGGAATGTTTAAATCTACACAATGTCAGACACGATCTAATGTTCCTTTTTTCCATATCACATCTCTGACAGACTTGTTTAAGAGCGCCGACAATCGCAAATTTATTGACTGTAAGCCAAAAAGTTTCTGTAGGCCTACTTTCGATTGCAGTCTCCCGAAAATGTAGGCCTAGGGACGGAGAAAAATTATTTTGCTTTCATTTTTTTAAATTTTCATTTTATGGCATTATTTTGTGAGGTATTATCACAGGCTAAACAGTAGTTCAAGCCCTGTGTTAACGGCGACTTCTCTTTCTTATGGGGAATCCAAAAATTCGACCCCCACAGAATCAAAACCCTTGACCCGATTGAGATAAAATTTGGCACGGTTGATAACGTCGGGGAGGTAACGCGTGATGCAAAATGTTATGCAAATTCCTCCTAGGGCGGCTTCTCGGCAAATGGGTGAAATATACGCAAAATTTTTTTTCTTTATAAGACTTATGTCTTTTTTCACACAGTCAGTGTGATGCGGACAATATGTCAATATCACCTTTTGTGATTTTTGCTGTTTTCGACGTGAGAGTTCTTCAATTTTGCCGTTAACAAGTGTATAAACTGATGTTTTGTACATTTATGACTCATAAAAACGAGTTGACACACTAAATTGTATCACGGAAACTAAAGCAAAAATACTGCAGCATAACGAACAGTTTTGTTTCAGTGAAAAAAAGCACTTTTGAGAAACTAGAATAAATTTCAGCTACAAGGGAGGTTTTTTAGGGACGGGCCACAACCGGAAACAAGAGATCTTTCACGCCTTATTGAAAAGCCCATGCAGCACCGTTAAGAAAACTAGTCATTGATGATTGACCCTCAGAGGGAACGGAGGAGGTTGGTTACGTAAGTGATTAGATTACGAAGGGAGATAAAATGCATTTTTGGCTTTGTCTTTGGCGGACCTTGGCTATGGCAGCCCTGGGACATAGCGGCCGCTGGCCACGGCGGACTGAGATATGGCCAGCGACCAGTGACGGTCGTCAGTCACCTGCGGAGAGGACGGCGGTCGGCAGCGGCGGGATCCAGGCGGGTGACAGAGCGTCCAGACCGAGGCTGTGATGTTGAAAGGTGGTGGAGGTGGGACTGGATCGGACTGGTGACGGTGACGCCGGGGCGGCGCCATGCTCTACGCTGCTACTGCAGTCAACCGACGGCGAAGACGAGGACGCTGATGACGTCCGCTGAGACTGAGTCAGTCGACGTTGTTCTTCCGCTATCTTTGACTGCACGTACGCCCGAACCTTACACGCGACAAACGCAGCACCTTGCACATCAATCAACCAATTGATCAGTTGATCAACTCAGCGGCGTCGATCCAAATGCTCAGACAACCGGGCAAATATCTAAAAACCCACCGTAATCCAATTGTATTGTCTTGTTCCACTAATACCGAAATATTTTGTTATGGCTGAGTTTGTAAAACGCTTAAACCTATACATTTGTAAAATACATGTATTGGTTTATTTTTCCATGCAGTGGGGAGCAAAAAATTACATTAGAACTGTTGCACATCAAATAAATGTGAGTACATTTACTTGATGTGGAGAACATTGCTCAGTAATAACTGAAAATCCGATAGAAATCTCAAAACCCATCAAGTTCGGCATTTTAACAAAAACCGGTTTTACCTAAAACCCAAACCCATTAAAACCCAAAGGCCCAAAAACCACCAGATCGGACTTCTAAACAGTTTTTGCAACCCTCGTTCATCTCCCTCAGCGACAGGAAGCAACCTGACTCCATGTCCATGTCATACCAACCCTCCCTCCCCTTTCCCTCCTCTCGTTTCTTCTTCGCTTCCTTCCCCAACTCTTTTCGTTCCCCTCAACAAATCACGCTAGGGGGAGGCTATTGGGAAGTGGGAACACGTAAGCTAACCCCGCATGGTTCTGGCGAAGCTACCTGCCCGCAAACGCATTTTTACTAATTTTAGGATTCAAAACGCATCTCATGACAACACTTCAATCCCTGAATTTCAATTTTGCCCCTAAATTCCCAGAAAATGGGCGATTTTAGTCCAAAATCATGTTTTTTTTAAATGTCGAACAAGCTAAAATTAAGCGAAAGGGCAGGACGCCACGACACACCAACCGCGAAGTGGTCGGCCTTTGTGAAAACTACTGGACAACTCTGTACCTTGTCGGTGACGTCGCCGAGCGGGTTCGGCAGAGTTTGTCCGGGAGGCTGTAGCAAGGCTGCGCCGGCGGTCGGCGCACGCAGCAACAGTCCAGCCGCAGACAGCGCCGACGCTAGCGCCGCCGCACGATCAGCTGGCGCAAACAATGCCACTGGGGGCGTGGCCTGTGACGTCACCACCGATGACGTCATCGGCGACGGGGTCACGTGATCGCGTCCTCCGGGTCGCTTGATGGAGAAGTCCAGTGGTATGTCAGATGCATCGGGTTCAGTGCTAGCACGTGTGCGCGGTGGTTTACTGTCCAGCCCGTTCTCGGCCATTGTGCCGGCAGCCAGCAGTAGCTGCTGTAGTTGAACCTTCTGTGGATGTCGATCGCTGACGCGTGGCGCCGTCTGACGTCGAAACGCCGCGCCCCAGTATCCTGCCAGCCATACACAATCGCGTAATATTAGTAATGCTAAAACTAATGCTAGCAATGTTATTTGTAGACAATATACACGGTGCAATCGACAAGAGACGAAAGGTTTTACGTCCTACGTCTTTCATCAGCACGAAATGTCAGTTATGGGGTGTTTACACGATCCAGCAAACGTCCAGCAATTGACGTTTTGTTTTTTGAATACATTTGCTGGAAGTTTGCTGGACGTTTGCTGGATCGTGTAAACACCTTATTAGACTCTGTGCAGCAGTAGCCTAGAGTAAGCTTCAGAAGGAAGAAAAGGCGGACCAAAGAAGACATGTCAGGACACGCTACGTGATGATCTACAAGCGATGGATGTCAGCTGGGAGGAAGCCAAGTCCGTGGCTAGTGACCACAAGGAGTGGAGATCGCTGGTCACCCAGTGTTCCGGTGCAGGGAAACAGGAGGACCTAATGCTTAAAGTAGTACTATTGTGCTCACATTAGAGATGCTGGAATTTACGTTGTGAAGACACATGCTCGCATTACAGAACCGGGTGTGCTCACATTAGGCTGCAGATCTCCTAATGTGAGCATTTTACTGTTGTCAAAGCAGCCATAATTTTGATACACAAATCGTTTCGCAGAATCCTTTAGTGAAAATATTCCAAAGATTTGCCACGAATTTCAACACTGGAAACCATATTTTGGTGTCAGAGCTTATATACTTTGAACGATGGACGACAAACAAAAAAGTGCTCACATTAGGGTACTTCCCCACATTTTAAGCTGAATCGCTCTTGCAGTGCAAGCAATTAGGCTATGCCTATTCAAACACAATTCTCAGACAACGTGGTCTTTAAACCCTTCGACGGATTAATAAACCTTTTGGGCAGATACACTTGTGGGGTCCAAAATTTGTCCGATGACGCGTTGTGTCAAATGATACGTAAGTTACAACGCATTTTTTCAGTATTCCAAAGCTGACCACGCCGCGTTTAGTATGCATGATACGACTTTTAACACTTTTACATTTTGTTTTTTCATTTCAATTTTACCCGCGATTTGGCTACTAAAAGAATTATAAAGATCGGTTGTTGACAGTGACGAAGGTATGACCGAAGATAAGCGTGGTGTCCGTCGAACATAACGCCCATGACGCAAAATAGAAGCGGTCATTGCGTCAGCTCCCTGCGTTGCGTTGCGTTAAACTGAAAACCATGCTTAGAGGCAGGTCTATTTGCCATTGGAGCACCGAGTATATTGTAACAGTCGGGTGAAAATGTGACTGGACTCGTCGACGCAGTGAGCAAGAGGATCATGTAATTAAAACGCTGCAGCTGCCGGCGGCGCTAACCGTTTGACCGCCGAGCTCTGTGATCCGTACGCATCACTATTCCGCGTTGTGCAAAAGGATCCGTCGAAATCGCACCTGTAGACCTATAGCGGCCGATGGCGGACCAGGTGGATCGGACTTTGGCGGCATTCTGTTGACCGCCGCGACTCAGCTGTGCGTAACGGTCAACTATACGCGCCATGATGATGCCAGCGCCCTGCTCTACGGTGGTTGTTATCTACGCCGTTCGACCCGCCAGGCACAGGTAATGCCCACTGCCGTCCATCCGTCAGACGAAGTGAACAGACAAACACCCCCACACCACAAAACCCCCTCATTATGTCAATGTCAGTCGCTATGCACTTGCAGTAGTGTAAACAACGAGACTTTTTTCAAGACCAAGAACCAAGACTTTCATGCAGCATCAGACCTTTAACGTATACTATTGTCACTCACTGAGTAGAAATTTGCGTCATTGGTCGCACAAACGAAGTTAATCAACGCCGAGTCCAGTTAGTACTTGGATGGGTGACAGTCGGCAAGCGGGTAAACCATCTCAGACTTCTCGGTATGTAACCAGCCCGCGAGGTCAACTCAGCCTGGCCATCCCTCCGTGGTTGGGACTGGTGCAATGAGTAGGCCTACCAGCGAAAGCTGGGACGTAAACAGGCACGCCGCGCGATGCACTAGCCTTGCATCCTTATCTCGCAGTGTAAACTGGTGTCTGGCTGAAAGTTAACGAAACGATCAGCGCTGGGGTTTGTCAAAAAGACAGGGGGGTGCTTTGTCGCAGGGCGTATTGGTGCTAGGGGTTTGCCGGCCGGACACACACAGATGCACAGTGATCGTGACGTGGCACTATTCCACACAACCAGCATCCCACCCCAGCCACGACGATGAAATGATTTCAAACCAACCGCAGACTATCGGCTCGCCGGCAGGCTCATTCATGCCTTCACACCGCTCCTAGCTTCCCTCCTCTCTCTCCCCTCCTCACTGACCACCCACAGCGCCCTGCCTAGCCGCCGGGCATTGGACACCGGACACTGGCCGGCATGGCGTGGCCCACTCAGCGTGGGTAGTCTGGCGTCATGAATGAAACGCCATGTCTGACCTTCAGCGCCACATATAACACAGCAGTACTCGTCAAGCCAGCTCGATGTGTGCTTGACGAGCTAGCTCCTGGAGCCAGCTTCAGTACTAATCATTTTAGCGGCACTGTGCAAAGTTTGTCACGAAATCTGACCACCGGATACTGAGAATGCGTGGATTTGGAAAGCGTGCCGCCAGCCTTGAGGAAAGTCTATGTGTCGACTCCGTGGTGAAGGAACGATTGGACTCTGGACGTCAGTGCAGGCGTGCCGTAAGTAATTATTCGCCGAGTGATAATGAGCACCGGCGGGGCGATGACGTGTCGGTCGGTCGGGGTAAAATCCGACCAGGACCGAGCAAGCAAGCTCGAGAGCCTCACATACATAACAAGCAGACAGCAGTGACTGACTGACTGACCGCCATTGCTTAATGTCGACTGTGAGGCCTCGATGTCCAAGTCATTCATTCATTCACTGATGCCGTGTAGAGATGCGCCGCGTACCGCAGCCACACATACCGCGGTATCGCACACTACGGTAAGTAGGAAAGTAAAGCATAGCTTCCAACCAACGCAACACAACGGACGCAACGCAGCAGACGCAACGCAAGAAGAAACACCGCATGCACGCACGCGTTTCAAAGTCCACACAGTGTCGACTCGACACGCTGATCACGTGAGTTCCGTTGGACGGCCCAGATCAACAAGATCTCCTCCCAGAAAGCGGCAGAAAAACTAAAAGCGACCACGCCCGAGGTGAACACAAAGTCGTGCAAAAAACCGCACCGGCCTAGGCCTAACCGCATTGTGACGAAAAAATGCTGTACTACGAGGAGCTGAGTGCATGGGCGTGAACCATCATTACCTGACGTCTGACCGTCGACGAGAAGACCAAAGCTATCAAAGCGACGTCGGTGCGCAGAAAAAAAACACAACGAACCGAAATGACCGGACAGACCTCGCCCAAGCAAGCAAAAAAACAACGACGTCACCAGTTCGGCCGCGTTCTGTTAGACAGGGACTGCATGCAGTATTTCGTAACGTCGCCAAAGGCATCGGTATACGGTCGAGCCATTTGCTTCCCTTCTCTTTCCAAGGATGTTGAGCATTGGCCTTGAATGGCGAGGCTAAAGTCAAGACCGTCAAAAGTCGTCGTAGCTAAGCCCTTCTCATGCAAAGTCAACAAAATAGAGTCAAATAATCAAGGTCTTGGCTTTTAGTCGTTTGTAACGAATGTGTGCTCGGTGCAATGGCTTCGAACATCACTGGCCTTGGCATCGGCTTTGAAAATGTTGGCCTCGAACCCACGGTAGATGGTCAGTCAGACATTTTGACTCACTGCCCATCACTGAAGGCGATATCGTTTGACGATGCTGGAAAGTCCGAAGTTACCGAGTGCGTTGAGCGCGACTCATAAATCACACCGACTGGCCGGCCACGTCGACACACGCAAGCTAGTCCACTGCATGGCGCTATTTATACACATCACGTCTCCGCGCCGTGGGCCATCTTGCCCCCGCCGCCACGCCGGTCTACGACAAAACACCCTCCATGTGCATCGGGAACAGATCATATCGCCACACGTTTTATACGAAATAAAGAAACAACATACACCACGTACTTTATTTCTGAAAGCTTCAGTTCCAACTTTTAAGAGTGCCACCCCAGAAAAAATTAGTCAGCGTCGTGAGACTGCGAATGAGTTAACCACATGAACAGGAACCAATTACCAGTAATAAACCGCGGCGCTGGAAATTAGGAGGGATCGTTTGAACATGCTATCAATTCAACTCAATAGTTTGGCAATCTCAAGTTTAAGTCATAGGCCCATGCCTGAATAGACTACAAAGAAGTAATTAGCAGATTTCAATTTCACTACTCTTACAAAAACCGCGACACTGTTACCAGTGACAGAGGGGTTTTCTGTTTCTGTCGCCGGAAGGGGGGGGGCTTTGTCGCAAGGGGTTTGTAGTGGGGATTGTCAGTACTCCCCTGCCCCCACCGCCACGCAATGCGCCTTTGCGTCACACGAGGCCCAGTACTACAGACGTCTAAAGGTGAGCGCTTCTCAGAATCATAAGGGTGAGGGGGAGTACGCGGCGTGAACGGTCACACCATGACCATAACTTACCTAACAATGACGCTTTATGAAGTGTAGTATAATGAGGCGATTTGGTGCGCCACGGCTATAGGCTGTTGCAAACTAGCCTACATCTATCTATATACGTAGGGTATATACGACACAACGAAAAACTAGATGCAACTTTATAAGACAAATTTCTTGCACCAAATTATTTCCACGCAACAGAATCTTGTTTAAGAAACGTCCACAAAAGCAGTGCACGACACGTCTTAATTATTCTTCGGCATGGAGTTAAAGTCTACCTGTAACTGTGGGTGTAATAGATTAGTTTCGTAAACTTTTGCCAGACGCGCAACTTTTTGGGGGGAGAGGGGCAAGAACATGATTGACCCCAGATCCAGTAAAACATACAGTTGCGTCCGCTCGCTTGCTGCGTACATTACGGTTCTTGCGTTCGTTGCGTGTCTTGTATTGGATGGAAATCACGCCCTGATTCTGTCTGAGACTTTGGCGCTTTATAAATCATTTACTCACTTACTTACTTACTTACTTATGTCATAATCAGACTGACGTCTGCGTTTCACAGTCTTTCAATCTAACACGAATGATTTCGCGTTGTTGTTCTTCAATGGTCCACTTTAAAAAATTCAGACGCAACAGGACTTTTAATTGATCGCTTTTTTCCTCGAATACCTGAAAAGGAATAAACTCACGCGTTTCTTCGCTCTTGCTGCTACGGGAAAACTAGGCACGTGCATAGGATCTAATGAAAAGAAATTTTTGTTGATAATTTAGCCTACTATTTAACTTCAAAATGTTCTCAGTAATTCGGACACCAACCCTCACCACTAGCAGACTAAAATTAAAGGTAAACATTAAACAAGTCCGTCATCACAGAGAAAAAACTATCGCGAGAACGATTACGACTCTATACACACTTTCTGCTAAAATTAACTATATAAACACACACGAAAATCGATAATTATACGTTCAGATCGGCGATATGAACGTATCACCATGCTACAAAAATAACACAAGAAACCCAGCTGTCGCTTGAATAGCCGACAGTACTAGTTGGCACGGACCTTCAAGGTCATCCAAGGTCGATGATTTTCATCTCATTTGAAAGAGCGTATGCGATTTCCTATTAGTGATCAATAGCAACCTTGGCCCTATCTCTCACCATTTCCGAGATACGGCCACTTATAGCGCGAAACTTTTTACTGAAAATTGCGGCCAAACCGCTGCAGATGTAGACATGGTTACTATTGACAGCTTATAGAAAGTCGCCAGCGCCCTGTCCCATGGTACCATCGCCGACCTCTACGACTTACCGTTTACCTACAATACCGCACGATCATAGTTCGAGAAAACGTGTAAAGCCGTTCAAAAAAACGTAAATCAAAACGTAAAAAAACGTAAAAAATTGCCTATATATAAAATAGCGGAAAGTCTTCCAAAATGGCAGGTTGCAAAAGGCATTACATGTAGGCCTATTATGCAGCGACTATCGACTGTCAGTACTACTACATAAAGTTAGCACTTCTATGTACTAAGCAGACAAACAGTCTGTTATAGTTACTCCACTTCTCCTTCCGCATATTCAGACTCGGATGCATCATCGTCTGACAGTCCCCACTCGTCCCACTGCACAGTCGTCTCTTGATAGTCCAGCGACTTCAGATTGTCAATCAGCCGTATTAAATCGTACGTGTACCGTATATGGAAAATTTTGCACATTCAGGTAAGATTACGCCGTATTGATATAATTACGTTTTTTTCGTTTTTTTGACAGGTCATTTAAAAAAACGTAAAAAGTCACGTTTTTTGAATTTTCAAAAAAAAACAACGAAAAACGTTTTCTCGAACTATGCGCACGATTAGCATATCATAGTGCGTTATGGCCCTTCAATTAGGTTTCAAAGTCATCCACGGTCAATGATTTTCATGTCATTTGAAAGCCAATGTGCGACTTCCTATTAGTGATCAATAAGAAGCTAAGCCCTATCTGGCACCGTTTAGACACAATACATCCGCGACAGATGACGGACAGACAGAGACAGACGACAACTCGTACCATAAGCTGGACCGCTAAGTAAGCACGATCGGCTAAAACTCCACGCATGACATCTTTATCGAGAATAAGCTTTTATAACTGAGTACAAAAACATAAATACAAATGCTACTTTTATTTATTTTATTTTGTTTACAAATATCAATTAAGTATGAGCAAATTCAACGTCAGTCATTGAGCCGCTATCGCTATCCGGATCTGAGTCTTAATGAGATCAGACAATACTGACGACGAATAGGATGAGACAGTACCGTTAAGACGCGTGGCGCGTGCGAGACAACCACCCACGCAGTCTCACAAAGCCACTTACCGCTGTCCGTCGATCCCGGCCTGGAAGGAAGTCCAGTGGAGGCTTGCGTCGCCGGCTCACTACAGCCGCATTGTTGTCATCGATAACGTTACGTAACTCCTCGCACCGACCGACCGCCGTATTACGTCACCGATTACGTCAACAGGTGCCCGCCGCTAAATTCCTCGAGCAACGCTACAGCACCGTTTGACCTGCAAGTTGCGTAATACGCAGCCAGCAACTGTGGAACTAGCTGCGCGGGCGGCGCGAGGCCGTTGTTCGTGCCTGCCTGGCTAGCTAACTGACCATCTGTCCAGTCTAGACTGACCAATGAGCTAGCCAGTCGCTCACGCAGCACCACCGCTGCTGCGGTTGTCCGGCCGCGGCATCAATTAAAATAGCAAAGCCTCCTCGCGCACGAGTGTGCGTGTGTGCTGCCAGCCGGCCCGCTCCTCTATAGTTACGTGTCCGAGGCCAGGAGGTCATAGCCTCGTTCTCGTCGTGACCCAGTTACTGAGCGGGGCGGCTTCTGAAGAGTCTGAATTACATGATCCGGTTTCTGGAAATTACAGCCCGCGTCGCGTCGCGTCGCTTGCCAGCGTCAGATCTGGAGGCAAGATATCATACGCCAATGCAAGTGATAGGCTTAATCCCCCTCTATCGTTTCTCTTTCCTCCCTTCCTCTCCGTCCTCTCTTTTCCATAGGCGTAAGGGGACACTTTCGCTTAGGCGGGGGAGGGGGCGAAAAAGGCAACTTGCCCGATTATTTTTCAGTCAGTGGCGTGGCCATAGAGGGCATGCTAAGAATAAAGGTGGTGCAGCCTATAGCTCTTAATAGGAAATCCTTTGCAGGGCTACGGAGCACGAGTGTTAGCCGCCACTCGACACGAACACAGCCTTAATCCCAGCAAGACAGGCCGGTATACTGGATTTACCTAATACCTAACCCGGAGGGATGGAAGGCTAAGTTCACCTTGGTGTTGGATATACCAAGATATGTTTTACCTGTTTGCGCAAACATGCAGTTACTCGTCCAAGTAGTAACCACCTGATAAGTGTCCCACCGGGAATCGAACCCACGACCTTTCGATCGTAAGTCCGACACCCTACCGGCGTTACATCACCAAGCCACTGAGTGCTCCATTTACCTGTGGATGCATTAATGGCGGTGCTTTAATTTACGTGAGACAGCATTGTAATTCTTCGTGCGTCTTAGCTATCGTGGAGGCGTCTGTCTGTCCGTCCGTTCGTCACACACTGCGACTGCACTAGCTGCGTAAAAGACTCTAGTTTTAGGATCCGTAGTGGCTAAAGATTTTTCGAAAATTCGAACAAAATCATCCCGGCCAAAAGCTAAATGAAAGGGGAGTAGGCAGTATTGCAACAAAAACTATACTATATGCAAATACTTCGATTAACTTTCAAAGTATTTAAATACTATACTGTGTCTCAAAAAAACATCCCCGACATTTTCGACTGTAACATAAAAACCTATTATCAGATTTTGATAATTTTTGGTATGAATATTCCTGACATAATTTGCCATTAAATGACCGTTCAGCTTCTTACCTCACGCAACGTATGCTTCTGCACTACCTAGGAAAAGCAGATCAAGCAAAATATGACTGTTGAAATAGCAGAAAACCTGAAAAAAAACATCCCCGACATTATCGATTGTAACTTGAATAAAGATTAGCAGATTTTAATAATTTTTGGCAAAAATATTTCTGACACAACTAACTAATAACTAAATGTTTTCGTGGTAACGGGACACTTCGGACCTAAGACAGTTCGGACCTAAGACACTTCGGACCTAACTTTTAGGTCCGAAGTGTCTTAGGTCCGAACTGTCTTAAGTCTGAAGTGTCCGGACACTTCGTACCTGAAAGTACGAGACACCTTGAACCTATTTTTCGGTATATATTTTTCTGTTACTAGCAACACGTTTTGGAGAATAACGGCTGTATAGGGTAAACTCCCGAAAGTGGAACACTAAAAAAATTATGCGTTTTTTTCCTAATAAAGGTCACAATTAGAAGTTATGTTGCATTGTCATATGCAGTGACACTAGGTATATGTTACAAATGTATGGTGTTGAGAGTAAATAATCTGCTAGATAATTACGACTAATTACTAAAAAAAACTTCGAGCTTATTGATCCACCATAGGAAACATACCCTAAAGTGGAACAATAATGCAACCTAAAGTGGAACACGTGTTTTCAGCAATCTCTACGAAAAACAACTACAGCATATCACATAATAGCAACTATATTTGCACAGCCCGGCATAGTGCATAGCTTATGAGAGGTTGGTAGTTTGCAAGTCACATGGCTTAGGTACTATTACGATAGGCTGTGGTAGGCCAGACACATCGATCGCTACAGTCCTGACCGTTTGTTGCGATTCAATGTACGTTTTCATATCTTATATCGTAAGCCTATTTGAATCAGTTTCATGTTGCTATAGGTCTACAAAATGAGATCGACTCCGCAAACAAACCATCATTTTCTCACACAACAAGACGTAAGCCTATGCACGTAACTAAGTAGTTAACTGTAATTTTAGTCAAAAAACCATTGGACCATAAAATAATGTCTTGAGACACTTATGGGTCCGAAGTGTTTGGTTGTGTTTAGAGACACTTCGGACCTAGGTCCGAAGTGTTTTAGTTCCGAACTGTCTTAGGTCCAAAGTGCCCGGTAAGCTTTTTAGTTCCCACCTCACTCAACGTCTGCTTTTGCACTACCTGGGGAATGCAGACCATGCATAATACGTGTTATAATGAATGAAAAAACGTCAATAAATGCTATCTATCCTAATCTGTGGACCCCAACAGCCGGTCTATTAGGAGGTTTGACTGTCGTCCAGCAGTGTGTCTACCAGATGAAGTTTAGGAATGTTTGCGAAGTCAAGAAGTGACTGGTACAGCCTGGATTGGTCTGGAGCAGAACATTATCGATACTGCTGTCAATGAATGGAGAAAGCGTCTCATTGCCTGTGTTCGCATAGTGGGCAAACACTTCAAGCAATTTTACTGCAACAGTGTCAGAAATGTGAACAAAATGTGTTTTACACGTTAGGCCCCTACGTTAAAAAGTGACATTTCGCTGGTTGTGTTTCCCCAGGTAGTGCAGAAACAAACGTTGCGTGAAGTGGGAAACTGGACCATTTGATGGCAAGTTGTGTCAGGAATATTACTACCAAAAAATTATCAAAATCTCATAATAGGTTTTCAAGTTACAGTTGAAAATGTCGGGGATGCTTTTTGGGACACAGTGTATTTAAATACCCAAACACTTGTTAAGTTTAAATACCAAATTCAAAGTATTTAAGTACTAATGATACGACCAAAAATTTCTATGTCAACTTTTCTGGTAGTTTTTTAGTTAGTTACAACAAAAACAAGAGTAAAATGATAAGACTAAAAGAAAATGTCCTGTCCGTTATTATCAGTTCATCTATGATCAGTACCTTATTGCCAATTGACGTTGTGTATCTCCAAATTTTAACAAAATTGCAAACAGTTTATCATCAAGTCAGTAGCGACGTTCCACCGTGAAACAGAACTGGAGTCTCTTTGCCATTTACAAAAATGGCAAACAAATGTTGAACCAAACAAAAGTGGTTTGATCACAGAATGGGTCTTCAGCATGGACACATCTTTATTGCTATCATTTTGATACTTTAGGTGCGGATGCGGTTTTGCTGTAGACGTTGCAGTAACCCTAAAACAAAAAATTTGCCATCTTTTTTCAGATTTGCTGCATTTATATCATTTAAAACTGTCGATGAAGACCCTATGGCGGTCAAAGCTCATTCTAATAGTTGTAATCTTTGATAATTCTTAGTATTAGTGTGGCCAAACAAAATAATCTATAGGCTACTTGTTACGCAATTATTCAAATGCATAAACAGTGCTGCAATGAGTATTTATTAATTTTTAAATACTAAATACCTATTCAAAGTATTTAAATACTTGCTGATTGCCAACTAAAAAAATCGAAACGAATCATATATACAGGTACTTTTTATCTTACGCCCATGTCAGTGCAGAAAAACAAGATAATGTTCATATGAACACGAAGTCTGTTCAATGCATTTAGATAGTTTAGAGCATATGTCCGTATAAATATAATCAGTGAGCTGTTTAGACTGGTGGAAAAAATCAAACAGTTTAATTTCAAATTGAACAGCAGCAATGATCCTTTCATATTTCTCTATCATTTTAAATAAACAATAGACATTGTCAGTCATGAGACCATTCAATTCACTATAAATGGTCCATCGTCACCATGCGTTTATCTTGCACCGTTATGGAGATATAGCGCCTCAAAGATAATGGGGT
>Ga0209367_1000043_pt1 | contig 68478 bp, 40 predicted proteins | sample WorMetLIZISLAND2_FD_187412 | JGI IMG/M metagenome (GOLD analysis project Ga0209367, IMG submission 187412) | Marine gutless worms symbiont microbial communities from Max Planck institute for Marine Microbiology, Germany - Olavius geniculatus... ...
ACAGGTCTGTAATTAGCAGAATTACTTCTTTTACCCTTTTTAAATATAGGCGTCACGTTTGCCAATTTCCAATCTTCTGGAACATCACCTGTTTTCAACGATTTATTATACAATTCAGTCAAAAAGCCAGATGATTCACTTTCTTTCAGTACGTCTAAGACATTTGTCTTAGACCCCAAATGTAATCAATAACCAAAGTACTGCCGAATAGTCGCTGTCGCAACTCTGTGTTGTCACTAAAAGCTGACATAATGTCTAGAAAACGAAAGTATATTTTGAGTTGGCTTTTATCATTTATAATCTTTAGTGTTTTTATCAAGTGAGTTTACAGCACGATAGCACAAGCTTTATCGCATTGCGATAATATGCTAGGAAACAGATGAGATTTGATTTGATTGGAATAGGCCTACACTGTTGTATTAAAAACAAATGGAACATTGATTTATTGATCTATTGATCGATTGTCATGTTTGTTACAGTGGAGAGAAATGTTCTGAATGACTACATTCGTCACTACGAGGCTTTGACTTACGACGTGAACAGTGTTCAACACAGTCATGGTCGAGTACGACGATCTCTTGATACCAACGTACGACTCGGCTTTCACGCACACAGCCGGTGTGTTCCCCTACATTGTTCTATTTGCTGTTCAGGCTGGTTGGGAAAACTGTCACAGAATTTCACAGCTGATTGTTAAGTTTTAGATACAAGCCGCCTTGGTAGCTGCTCATGTCTGTAATAGTCTGTCTGAACACGTCACCACCAAAGCGTGTTTGGCTGTCTTTCAGTCCTGTCAGAAGACCAGTCCCATCAGAACTTTCCGAAGACCCATCAGTTCTCCGTCTCTTATTCCACTTCTAGTTTGTAGTGTTGTTACGATATTTGATTCGAAATCGAAAATCGCGATTTTTTCTCAAAATCAGATCGAAATTGTGCACCACTGAAACGATTTTGTCCATTGTAGCACTTTGCTCATTCACGCTGCTGTGATGAGATACAGTCACGGTGCAGCGCCATTGTAGACACTGGTGCCACCACTTGCCTTTTATCAGTCGGCGAGTGCTGGTTGACTGACCACTGTTTGGCTGTAGTGCAACTGCAGGAGGGGTGCGGTTGTGGTTGCTTCAGTTTACATTCACAGTTGGGGGGGAACAGGGTGTCAATGGCCATCTGTATAGATGTAGGTTTAATTACTTGACAGTGGCACGGTCTGTAGGAGTAGTTGCTATGAATAGGCTTATTGTTCACGCCTGCTGCCATGAAGTGAATGATCTCTGTATAGGCCTATAGAAACCAAAGCTCTTCTCACTGGACTCTGCTATCATCAGCTGACTGGTGAACAGTTGGTTGGGCCATTTGCAGTGACGTGACGTGACGCACTCATTGGCCACTATTTACTGATTATTAGGGACCAACCGAATTCACGGGAAAAGATGCATGATTTCACGGCAGAATTTTTAAAATGTGTCAAATTTCACGGAAAATTCACGGAAAAAGTTTCGCGTATTCACGGGATCACGGGCCCCACAGACGTTATTTCGAGGTGCTGCGCTATTGCAAATGAAGAAATTTCAGAGCAACGAATATTTACTACACTAAGTCAAGACTCAAGACAGTCAATGTCAACTACTTAGTGCTGAAGTGCGACACGTGTCATAAATTAAACTAACAGCGCTAAAATTCACGAAAAATCACGGATTTCACGGAAATCGGCGTTTTTCACGGAAGAAGGCTAATTTCACGGAAAATGTCACGGCCGTGAAATCGTGAATTAAGTTGGTCCCTACTGATTATTGTCCAGTTCGCTAGGAAACCGGAAGTATTTAAGTGTCATTTTTGATGCTGTTCAAGATTTTTTTTGGTGTCATATGGCTTGTCAATGGTTCGCAGTAAGGGTGGGTATACAGAGTATTCCGCTGGTCCACTTGACTAATTTTGATGTGGGAGGAGTTGTACATCGGGGAGTGGATATTGGGGGATTGTGTAGTGCATCCAAGGGGATAGGTGCCCTTGACCTTGTCCATATCCATGTACTTAGCAGTGTAATTAGCAGTGTACTGGTGACTGTCCTCTTTCTTCCACTAGACAGCATTATGTGGTTGATGATTGTCTGGAAGATGACAGGGAAGATTATTAGAACTACCATTACTATAACATATGCACAATTATAATGGTGAGCTCTTGCAATGTTAGGTTTAGGTTGTTTCTGTGTTTTATGTTTCATATTAAGGTTTTCTGTAAAGGTTTAACTTTCTGTTTTATTGTTGTAAACTGTAACTTTAGGTTAAACATACTGTTTCATTATTATGTGTACGTATGTGCATTTTGCCTGGAAAGGCCATCCCCGAAATGGCCTGTTCTGTGTTGGGTGGGACAATAAAGCCTACACACTTACACTGTACTGTTGACTGATGAATTTCATCCTGTGGTCAATGAGATGAACGTTGTTAAACATGCAGGAATTTCAACTTAGTTTTACGTCAGGATGACACAACGTTTGTTCGACATCCTGAAGAAGTTCTGCCCGACAAATCAGTGCGGCCTCTCGACACTTCACATATTTATCAGGGCTTCGTTGAAGGTTCTGACATTTCTCACAAAATTTATGGACTAATTCTGGGATAACTGTATTGCTGTTGCTGCGTTCAGTCTATCGATGCATCAGTCATTGTTAGTTCTTACCTCATGCAAGACATTATGCCTTCTCACAACTATGACCTCGATATTTTGCTTTTTATGGACTTCTGTGAAAATTTCAGGAGTGAAATGTATGGCAGTTTGTTTTGTTCAGCTTTGCAAATTGTGGTTTTTTTTACAAATGAGGAATAAGTAGACTTGTCTAATATTGTTAGATTACATTTATTTTTGAGATGTATATTTCTGCAGTAGACATGTGATCTCTGGAGTGCTTACTAATCTGTAGTTTGTACGTGTTATCAGGAGTGCCATCGTCCTACGTGCATGGCTCAATTATAGATGGTATATTCTCCGGACGGATTGATTTGCCGACAGAGACATATTATGTTGATAAGTCAGACTTGTACTTTGATGATCAGCAGCCATTCCATTCCATCATTTATGCCAGCAGCGACGTCGCACATGACCTGCCGTCTAGGTTTTAAGCTTTGATTATGCTGTTGTATATGTATCTACGTAGTATATATGCCATATAACTCGAAAATTTATCCATCTGTTATATTGGAAGGGTTGATTATTGCCCAAGAAGGAGTTGGTTAGATTTTGCTGGTGATTCACTTTTTTGTGGATTTTGGATCATGCAGGATTCTTTACCATTTGGAGAACTTGAGACGTAAACTGAGACTCAGTGTTGTTGATCAGATGGCACCAGCATTTGTGGTGGATGTTTGAGAGCTCTAATCATTTCTAGTTTTCCTGTTGATTTTTTTTATTTTGTTCATTATTAATAAATGAGTCTGTTGGTTGTATCACATAAAGGGTCCAGCAAAGTAGGGGAGTGACGTGTTAGGTGTAGTGGCAGGATCTTTAATGATTACTTTATTGCCAGTTATATGGATCTTGTGAAGGAAGTTTGAAAATTGGTCAGTTTTGGTGAAGTGATGACAACTTTGGTGATCTAATTTCTCAACTCATGCTGTAATAGTTTGCAAAGAGCACAAAAGAATTAATGTATACTGTCTGATAATGCAGATATTTGATTGCATTGGTTATTTGTTTAACAACAGGGCAAAACGCTCATCGTCATCATCACCGAGCAGTGCTGCATGTGGAAGTTCACGTGAAGATGTCCGTCAGTGGATGCAGCAAGTTCAGAACTCTGCAGCTGAACCACCGTCTTCTTCTTCGTATTCTTCTGCTCAGGTCTGACTGCACTGCTGCCTACATGTTACCATAAGTTATTTGTTGGTTTCTGCAGCAATTTGACACAATATTACTATATAACTTATTAGGTTTGTTTACCTGTGTGTGTGTCCACCCACAAAATGTTTTTTGTGGTTCGCCTGATTCTGGTAAAATTTTATATACAGGGTGGGCCAAAAAAAACTGGATCTGTTTGAGCGTTGATAACTCAGCGATGGTTGCCAGTAGAAAGGCGTGTAATATGTCAAAAGTTTTAGAATGTTGTAGACAAAAAGGGCCAAAATTGCATAGCAAATCATTTAAATATTCTTTGCCTAATTTGCATAAATCTTCATTACCCCTGAAATTAGGCATTTGCCTGCACTCCCATGTGCCCGAGTTCATTGAACTCAAAAACTCACTGCCAAAAAGTCCACATTTAAATTCTGTGAATAATGCAGTGTCGGGGCATTGCAACAGATAGCATGGTCACAAAAATTCAAAACGCGTGCTAATCGAATGCTGGGCTCAGCTGATCCTGAACACATTGACTCCAGCTGCCTGATCGATCAGCTGCCTGAAAAGACTGATGATGGTTATGAATGCAAAAGCTGGGCAACTGCCTATGTCGAATTTCATCCAAACTCAACGTATGTGTTAATGATTGTTGATATTTCACTGTATGCTGAAAGAAAATTAACTTAAATTCATGCGTTACTGCCAATTTAGCATGATTTTAGGGGTGGGGCAGATTTGTATAAATCAGGCCAAGAATATTTAGATGCTGAAACAAGCAAGTTGTACACTTCTTCGGTACACAATTTCAAAACTTTTGGCATATTACGCACCTTTCCATCAACAAACATCGTTAAGTTACAAAAGCTCAAATATCCAAGTTAAATCCATGTGTTACAGTCAGATTTGTCAGAATTTCGGGGATGACGCATATTTATGCAAATTAGGCAAAGAATATTTAAATGCTTCAGTATGCAAATTTGTTGCTTATTCTTTACAGCGTTCTGAAACCTTTGATGTATAACACATCTTTCTACCACTAACCATTGCTTAGTTATCAATGCTCAAACAGGTCCAATTTTTTTTGGCTTACCCTGTATATGTAGAGGTCAGTGAATGCTATACGATGGTATTGGTATGCTATTTGACCAATCAAAGGTCATAAGATCTTCAAACTTGGAAATTCCTTCATGTTCAAAGTCTATCTTCTTTGTTGTTTACAGTGGGGGCTGGCAAATGATTAATGATTTTTAAAATACTGGTAAGGCACAATGTCTGAATTTGACTGGGCTCGATGTTATCAATAGTTTAACATTTGGCGTAGTTTTTGGGTTGCATAAATTTGAATTATACTGGTATGGTCTCCAAGCAACGTCACAATATGTTAGTTTTTACGGCAATCTGTAGATCTCTTGTTAATGCACGATGGAGTGCAAACTTGTGGTATTATCACCATAAAGTTACCTCTCTCTCTGTCTGCAACGTTGATTCGCATTCTGCCTACATATATAAATTATAGTAATATAGTATGGATGGGTTACTTGTGTTTGTATCATTAGCAACATGGCTCTTCGTATTTCCGTCGGTATTCCCGGTGGGCGGAGCCAGCAGCGTCAAGGCAGCGTCGTGCCACCCATAGTCCTAGGAACAGGATGTGTGCGCTGTTTCTACAGTCTGATCCCCTGCTCTGGGATTACATGACCAAACTAGGCAAAGGCGGCAAGGGATATGTGAGTTTTGTATACATTCATTGGTCTTGTTGTTTTTTTCAGTTAACTGCAATTTGATACTGTGTATGAGTAAGTTTTGCTGCAGAGTTTTAATTTGGTTTGTCCTATGACAGTTTTGTTTAATTTTGCTGCTCAGATTGATGCACACTCCATTTTTTATATTAATAAGCATGTAAATAAACTTGTATAATGCACATTGTCAATGGGAAATCTGCTGAATCTTTGGTAATTAATAATGATGCTTTATTACAATTGCAGACAAGTTGCTAGCTGTAAGGAATTAACATGAACAGTTAGTTGAACACTTAATAACCTGCTTAGGCTATAAGTACTGTGAAGCAATTATATGCATTAATATGTATTAATACACATTTTGTTAGTGAATGTTGCTTACTGTTGTTGAAATGTCATGCATTACTTGGACATTTGACAGGTGATTAATTAATTAATTGATAATACATTACATTGTCATTAGACGGCTGACCGCGCTCGGGAGGAGATAACATCATTGTTTGCAAGTCATGTTGATGGTATTAAGAAGATCTACACCAACACAGTGTTTAAATATGACAACCAAGGACCTTTCAGTGGCTTCACTTTTGCTGTGCATCGCGTTCAGGCAAGTCATTGAAATGAGTTGCTTTCACTTGCACTGCTCAAGTCATCTTAGAAAGATTTTTGTTAGTGCATCTTTTGGGGAATATTGGTGTCATGAAGCCTGGAACCAGCAGTATTAGCTGTGGCAGTAAAACTGCTAGAAAAGGATGTTTATTATGTCATTTTCATTACTTCATGCTGCTTTCATCTTATGACTATGAATGCCTTTTGTCGATCAGTTTGTCAGTCCGAACATATATACAGGGTGGTCACAATGTGTGGAAGTATTATGTCAGATATTTTGTGATATGGAGATATTACTATTATTATTATCATTCTATCACCTTGTCAGAATTTATTTATTTAGGGTGATCAAAAAATGTAGAAAACATTATCAAACAAAGTTATCTTGTTATTATCTGTGATTCAGTTTGTCAAAGCATTTATGCAGAATAATCCAAAAATTTTGAGATAATGTTGGTGGTGATGTTTTGCACAGATAAACACATCATCGGACTGCAACCGAACCAACATCGTAAACCCATTCTGTAAGACAAACATCGACGTTAGCAACTTTCTCAATCTCAACTCGTTGTCGAACCATAACCTCTACTGTTTGGCTTATGTATTCACGTACAGAGACTTCTCTCAGGGCACTCTCGGCCTGGCCTGGGTCGGCTCTTCTCTCAGTAAGTTACATGGTCACATTTTCGCTTATTAATACACTAACATATTTGTTTTAATTTTTTTTCCTGTGCCAAAGAAGCTTATGTGGTCAAGTTGGTTTGTTTTTGTACCAGTATTTTTTTTAATTGGATTGCTCGACAAATTATGATCAGATTTTGGTGAAATTTTGCGGAGGGGTTGGGATTGATCTTGGTTCAAAAAGTAAGTACTTAGTTGTTGCTGGAAGTTTGGATTTTTTCTCCATTGTGGATTAGATTATATATATATATAATTTTTTACAATTAGGAGACATTGTGTAAACTGGGGCTTTCAGCGTATCTCAACAAGAGGGGTGCCCCAGGTCCAACTACTCATATTTTGATTACACTTCAGTTTACAATGCAGATTCAAGGTTTCTTTATCTGCATATGGATTTGGGGAGTTTTTGATGATTCAGATTAAAATGTTCATGTTCGTGTTGTTGTGGTAGCCCAATAGCTCTTCGATACGAAGAAGAGTGAGTGGGGGGAAACGGACAAACTGTCATCGAGTAGAGATGTCATCATGTTGATTGTTGAAACATGTAGATGATTATTTATTGACTGGCAAACCAGCAGGCTGTTGGTTTCACCAACGAAAAAGCAACTCCATCTGAACCCGTTTTTATGTGATATATATGGCAGATTGCATGGTTGTTGTACAGAGGCATCCGGGGGTCTGTGTGAGCGTTGGAAGGAATACAACGAGAACAACCGGCGAGTGTTCAAGAGCCTCAACACCGGCATTGTTACGCTTGTCAACTACGGCTCGCGAGTTCCACCCAAAGTCTCCACGCTGACGTTTGCACACGAAATTGGACACAACTATGGATCGCCAGTATGTCTTTTACAGATTTATGGAACTTTGATATATAATTTTATTTGTAGGTTTGGTAACAATTTAAAAATTTGTGGTAGTTAACTGTGCAAAAAATGATTGTTAATTAATCTTGAGTTTCTGTTAGTTGTTAACAGTGGTAATTACGCAGGAAAATGTATGTTTTTGTTGAGCAACTTTAGCAGTTTTTCAGCTGTCAACTCTCACAAGTGCACTGATGCACAATTATGCAATGCTTTCATTCGGTCCTCCTTGTAGACATGTTAATACATTTAATTTTTTCATATTGATGTATTGTATAAATTTTCGTTTTACTTGTTTGTTGTACTTGTTTTTTGATCACCGTGTATGACAGTGAGTGAGTGTGGTGTATTACTGCACAGCATGACAGTGGACCGGAATGTGTCCCGACGATCGTGAATCCGAACTTTCCCGCCGGAAACTACATAATGTTTGCCAGCGCAACGAGTGGCGATCGTCCCAATAACCACAACTTCTCAATGTGCAGCATTGGCAACATGACCCTTGTAATTTATTTTGTGCTTGCAATTCACAACTGCTAGTGTCATAGTTGTTATCTGCATTTTTTCTCTGACAGTTATTTTTCAGGTTTATATATGAATAGATGTGTCATTCTTAGCTTTCAGTCTTATGTACAACAGCTGTTTATGCATGCCATTCCTTATGTAATATACTGGGTGGCCCATAAAAAACGTCTCAAACTTTGCGTAACTATAACAGAGCGTATACTATATGGAAATAAATTTTCCTCTGTGCATTTGTAGATTAGTATGTACTCTTACTTACTTATAAATTTTAGTGACTTCATTAATAACACCACTGAATGCTGCTTAATGACGTAAAGCGAGTTAAAAATTGAATTATGTGAAGACAGCATTCCATCACGCTGCAACAAAGCAACTCAACTTTTTTTAGACAACATGCCCGATTCAATCAGCTCACAAGACTGGACACCACATGTGACAGATTTGACTTCGCTAGATTACTTAGTATGGGATGTCTTGCGAGAACTTGTTTATGAAAAAAGTGTGAACAATTTGTGAACTTAGAGATTTTCAGAATGTTATCAGAGACAAATAGCATGATGTCGACATCAGACAATCAAAATTAGAGAAGACATGTTGCATTGAAAAAAAGCATTTATCAGCAATGGCAAAGCAGAATGGATGACCTATTCAGCACATTTTCTGCTGATCGGTTGATTGATGAATAGGCCTATTGTGACACGTCGTGTTAGATGGGTTTTTTAACCCTTTGGGGATGGTGAGATTACAGGGGGTTGAACACCACCAGCCAAAACTTGCACTTGGCTACTTACGATTCACGGGGGATCAGCACTGATCAGTGATTTTGCCTCTTGTGATATTGCTTTTGACTAGTTATCACGATTGTACGTAGGTGCTGAATGCCGTGTTGAATGAGCTGAACGGGAAGCACAACTGTTTTGAGGACAGCACCGAGGCGTTCTGTGGTAATCGTATCGTCGAGGCAAATGAGGAGTGTGACTGCGGGTTCAAGAGAGACTGCGATGAGCATGGTGATACCTGCTGCTATCCACGTGGCAGCCAGGAACATTCTTGCCACCGCAAGCCGCCCGCTGTCTGCAGGTCTGCTCTCTCTCTCTCTCTCAGTTTTACTAGCCAAGACTTACCTCATGTCTTCAATTAGTCAGTCAAAACACGTTTGTATATCACCGTATGTCGTGAGTGAATCAAAGTTTCATAATGGCAGAGATTAAGTTGAGTCAGTAGGCAATGTCAAACAGTTCCACGTTTAAGCAACGCTTAAAAGTGCTGAGATGTTTGGAATGGCACTACTGTCGTGAAGTAATGTTAGTAAAGCACCACATCAATTTATGCAGCACATTTTGGCGAAAAGGCTAGTGCACTGGTCATGCTGGTGAAGATTGAACTGGCTGTCTTGAGAAACTTGGAGACAAGGTACTGTTGTTCATTGTAATTGGGTAGTGGTGCAAAAATTGGGAGAAATGTATGTCATGAAGTAACGAGGTGGTCTGAAATGTGACTTCAGTAGTGCTTGCCTCTGTCACGAAGCAGTATAATTTGGTACTGGCCTAACAGCCAGGAAGATATCAGGCCTGCTTCTTCTTTCATGCCACATCTGAGCTGTGTTTGCACTCACTCTAGCTCGAGGTCTTAAAAACGAAGATAAGCGTCGCTCGCATCGGTCACAAAGCCGTGAGAGAGTGAGTGCTGTTGACTGTCGGCGATTTACTTTTCTTTACCTTTACGCTGGATCTGTTGTTGTGTGTTCAGCCCCAGTGAAGGTCCGTGCTGTTTGCACAACTGTGGATTTGTAACACTTGATGCTCGCTTGCAGTGCCTACCAGACATGGAGTGTAGCAACGCGTCGTACTGCAAATATCCTTTCTGGTCGCATTACTAGCTTATTGTAATGATAAGAAAATGATAATCATTGTCATCCCTAAACTGCTGGAATTTTTTTCACGTGGATCATTCTACACATTTTAATACCTCAGTACTGGTACAGTGTACTGAAGTTTGAAATATCATCTTTAAGATATGAAGGATAATAACAATCCCAAAAATAGTTGCTGGAAACTAATGTATAGTTTACGTTATGTGTGGAGTTTTTGTCATTCGAGCTACTCTGCATACATCGCATGTACACCTGCATGTGTTACGCAGATCTTTGATGTGTGAGCTCTGAACCATGAGTTGAGTATTGACCTTGACCGTAATGTCTACCGGCACCAGTGCCAAGTGTCCTATGCCTGAGCCCAAGGCTGATGGATCGCTTTGTAACTCTAACACTCAAGTCTGCCGTAGTGGCGTAAGTATGCAAGCTTTGTTTTATTTTTGTACTGCATTGTGACTAAACTGCTTATCTTTTATTGCATGTACTATCATAATGCCTAGTTGTAGTTGGTAACACATTGTGTTCAGTCAACAAAGTTACTATGTGCCATACCCAGTTAGTTCACTGTACGTAAGCAGCTACCCAGATCAACTCAGCCTAGCCATCCCTGTTTGGGTTAGTGTAATGAGTACCAGTGATAGCTAGGACGTAAACAGGCATACTATGCGATGCACTATTCGTGGTCTTGCAGTGTAAACTGGTGTCTGGCTGAGAGCTGAGGAAACGGGGATCAGTACTGCTCTATGGGCCTTGTGGCTTAGGAAAGACTACGCATACTATGGCAGTGTCATATATCTGTTGCATGCTGATTGGCTATACGAGTGCACACTGTCATTGTGCATTGCATGGTGTTTGTCTAAGAAAGCATTGTGCCTTGTATACTGCTGGCTAAACTACTGCACTAAGTAATCGTGCAACATGCATTGTTTTCCTGTAGGAGTGCACCGAATCATTGTGCATTGCATGGCAATTGTGCATAGCAAAGCATGTGGTGACCATTGTGCAGTGTGTGCTGTTTGACTACACTATGCAGTGCACACTGTCATTGTGCAGCATGCATTGTTTGTCTGTTGGAACGCACAGAATCGTTGTGCATTGCATGGTGTTTGTCTATAGGAGTGCGCAGGATCGGTGTGTGAGCGAATCAACTGGACGGCTTGTTCACTCGCAGCTCCGGAGGATGACAAAAACTTCAACCGTGGACAGCTCTGCTACGTCTCGTGTTGGAGTCAGTTATTTACTTTTTTTGACTATTTATTGTTATTTTTTTCTTTTTTACCTTTTGTGCTTTATTGTTATTGGTTAGGGAGAAGAAGATATTTGACATGTAAAAAGTGCTGTGGTCGTCAGCCTAATATCCATTTGTTATTTAGATAATTTGAAAATTAAGATTACATCGTTTCACATTTCGTCTTACATAAAGTGCTGCACAATGTGACAACCAATTCCCAGCAGCTGATATGATGGGATATGATGTTAGGGGTTTTAGTGGCGTTTTCCAAAAACGAAGGACAATTTTTGGTTATGTAATATGTAACTTGATAACATTCGTTGTAGTACCATTACCATCATCGTCGTCGTTGTTGTTGTAATGTGTGTTGTTGTTGTTGTTGTTGTTCTGTATCAGATGCAAAGACGAGCCAGTGTGTGAGTACTGGGAATCACGATGATATTTACAAGCCAGAGAATGAAGCACTTCGTAACTTCCTCATTGACGGTGACTTTATGCCTTCTGGCATACAACTACCCGCAGGTACACCACTGAACCGTAAAATGCTTTCTGCGTCTAGTCCATGTTGCTTGCACAGTGTCCAGAAAAAACATTCCAGACATTTTTGATTGTAACTTGAAGAAGGATTGTCAGATTTTTAATAATTTCTGACACTAATATTTCTGACAACTGGCAATCAGATGACTGTCCAATTTGCCACCGCACCCATTGTTTGTTTCTGCACTACCTGGGGAAACAAAACCAACGAAATATTGCATTTTATCCTATTTCACCTGTTAGGGTTTTCCCTTTAAAAAGTGGCTATTTTACTGATATTGCCTCGTTTAGCATGAAAACAGTTGTAGATAGGCACAGACATCCTGCTTATCAAAACTAGCACCAGTGAGGAGCTTCTTAGGGATGTCAACATCGATGACCTTGAATGACCTTGAACTTCCAAAATTGGGGTTTTTACTGAATTTTTCATGAACTCGGGCTGCGACACACATTTTGAGAATGAATTGCACCGAAATGGCTGGAGATAGACCTGGACAACATGCGTAATAAATTTTTAGCATGGAACGTACATTTTTAACAACCTGACTTCTTAAATTCAAGGAGTCTTCTGTACAGAGGCTTCAAATTTGAGTACTCGTTCAAGATTGCTAAGGTGGCAGGACCACCACTATCGCGTGTCACATGACCTTTGCTCAAAATACTTCTTATAACTTACTCAGTGAAAGCATCATTTTGCACTGAACCAAACTGTAAATGGTTGGACCGCAGTTTTGGGGTCAACTGTTGTATCGTTGAATAGTCATATTTTTAGCCACTGCATCCCGTTATTGTTATTATGTCATGCAAATCAAGGGCGGAATAGCATAATTTGATATCTGTTGTTGATGCTGTTTTCGGAAAACTCCGAAAAAACTTCTACACGACGACTTACAGTTTGCTAATAACTAATATACTCATTTCGTAATAGGTAACATTTTGAAGACCTTTGTAGTTGGGACGTTTGTGCTAGAAATTTGTAGGTACAGTATTTTGCCATTCTGTTTTCAAAATGTTTTGGTATGTACTATAAGCTGAACACGCATATGGTTATTATGCATTGTGTGCAGGTGCACCTTGCGACAACTTTAAAGGCTACTGCGACGTGTTCCAGAAATGCCGAGCGGTGAATGAAGATGGTCCATTGGCTCGGCTCAAGAATTTGCTCTTCAACCAACAGACTTTCAACGACATCAAGGCCTGGATCACGGTAATGCAGCTCCTGATCATAGTGATTTGTGGTGAATTATTTCTATTTTGGTTGCATTCAGTATGTCAGTAATAATATGTTATGATATAAATGCTGATAGTTACATAAGCGTTCACCCGGTTCATTCGATGACTGTAGAACAGCACCAGGTGGCTGCCAACCTTTGGAGCAAGTCAGTCAGCCTGTAGGCAGCTATGGTGACTATATTTACCACCACCATTTATTATTATTATTTTAGCTAAAAAGCTGATACTCATTTTACCATCCCATGGAGGATAGAAGGCTGAGTTGACCTGGTAGTTTGTTAAATTTACTCAGTTTAAGTATGTGCCTGCAGAAAGGCAGTCATCCATCCAAGTACTAATTGAACCTGACATAGATCAGTTTGGATGATGTGTTACCAGTACGCTAAGTGCCAGTAGTGCTAGTGCTATTGCTAGAACTGTGTGCTGCTAGCTATCACTGTGACTGTATGTCTGTCTGTCTGCATGTCCAGGAGTACTGGTGGGCAGTGCTGTTGATGTCTCTGGGTCTGATTGTTTTGATGGCTCTGTTCATCAAAGTCTGTGCTGTTCACACGCCGAGCAGTAATCCTAAACAGCCGCCGGCTCGCAAACTTACACTGCCACGCCGACACACACACCGCTCACAGGTAGCACTAGACTACTAGTAGTAGTGATGGTAAAAATGGTAGTGGTTGGATTAGTGTTTTACTTGACTAGTAGTATTATTATAGGGTGACATGATAGGTCATGAACTGAACGATTTCAATTTCATACAAGCCTGTTATTAACAGTAGCCAGCAATAATTTTATGTCTCCTCGTGGGTATATTCAGTGAAGTTCTTTGGTGTAAAATTTCAGAGCTGTAGCTATTACACAGCATTTACAACACGTATTTATATAACACCACCATTAAAACTGCACAACAACGGACCGATAAACGTTAAAGCAGGGTTTCCACTCAACACCGCGCGTGCTACGCAATGGACGTAATGTACGCAACGCATCTGATGCAGCTGATGTAGTTGATGCGATGAATGGAGATAACTGATGTAACTGACGCAATGGATCGAATGTAATGCAACAAATGCAGCTGATGGAACAAATGCAACGAACGATGAGACAAGAAGCATCCTTTTGATACTCGGTCATCTGTAATTAATTAGCATTAAATTGTTGGGTATTTGTTTTTTACACAGTGTTAATTGCAATCTACTGTTATTTATTTACTTTATTTGTAGCATGTGATTAGAACATTTTGTTATGCAGCATTTAATTGCAAATGCAGACAACCGAGCAGTGAAAGGGATAGTGGATAATTACTAGGAAGCCAGTGCGTCAACTACGCCAGCTGCATTTGATGCATAATTTTCTTGGGGTCATATTGCATTTGTTACATAACTTTTTTGCGTACTTTCTTCTGTGATGCGTACGTTGCATGCCTTGCATTCAGTGGAAACTTTGCCTTATGTCAAGCAACGTCACTGACCATCATGGTGGACCTGGACAGTCCATGTCCACTGGGTGATGTCACTATGTTGGCTCGTAAAAATCAAGGAAGTAACAGATGGTTGTAACATTTCGCAAACATTATTTTCCTAAATTTTTCTGAACACTGGTAACAGTTTAATTATTATTTGGTAACTTCCACGTAGTTAATTTGTCATCTAAAATCGTTCGTGACCTATCGTGTCACCCTATAGTAAGTTAGGCCAAAGTAACATGAAGAGATGCAGAACAGATGAGTTTTCATCACACGAGACTGGAAGTCAGCCACAGGGTGTCGAGGTGATGTGTTCAGGCAAACTGTTCCAGACATGAGCAGCAGCGACCAAAAAGCTTGGTTGCCAACAGTAGTTAGTCAGTGCAGCTGGCTGACGATCAGTGAACTGAAACATAGTCATTGTCAAACCTCGACATCTGTTACATGACAAAGCTCGGCGATGATATATGAAGGTGCAGACCCGTGGAAAAATTTGTACACTGAGACTTCACACTTGAAAGCGGTCTGCTTCATAGCTTTTTGCTCGTAGTGATAGTAGTACCAGCAATGGCAGCAGTGGTTTTGTGAATCAATGATTGATGTTTCATGCAGGAGCATAGTCAACCGCCTCCGTATTCCTCCAGTGCTGGTGGTCAGATACCATTACGACCAATGGTGTCAGGTGGGCCACCGCATGGCAAGCGTCGAGCCAGACAGCAGCAGACTGCAGCATCATCAGCAACAGCAGCCTCCGCAGCCCTTACACCACACGTAGCCGCCGCCGGCTCTAAACCCCAACGTTTTGCCGACCTAGCTGGCCCAGCGGGTAAGCGTGGTCGTGCCGGACATCGACAGATGCAGCAGGTATAGTGGCAACACACCAGCGGTGCTGTGGTCAGTTAGATGAACAAAGGCTCTGTGCCTCCATGTGTCTTGACTGGAGGAGTATTGTTTTCCATAACAGCGTGTCGTTAAATCTTTTTGAAAACTGTCGATTGTTTATTTACCAACCAATGGAGCTACGTGTTGTGGCGGTAAAAACTGGGAAATTTTGTTTTTTAGTGTCATGCATTTTTTAATTGTTGCAGCAAATGCATTTTGCTGAAGCATAAAATAGAATTTGCTTGAACCATTTGATTTTATTTAATCACTTTGAGAAAAATCTAATAAAACTGGCAGATCGGTGTTTCATGTTACAGTGTAATGCGTTCTGGTTTCGTGAAATTGTTTTTATTTTTGAAGATAATATCTAAATAAACTACATTAACCATTTTCCGTTTTATTGTTCAAGAATTATGCTGGTGCCAAGCGGATGCTTTTATTTCTTTTGTATCGCAACAAGAAGGTTGCAGCTTTTCTTCAGAAACATTACAGTTTTTACCGGCACACTGCATAGTTAGTGTTAACGACAGTGGGCAGGTGGCCTAGTGGTACGGTTCAACGCGACTATGGCCATCGCTTCCATTCACTGCATAGTGATGTCATTTGTGATTATTTTTCAACGTTTTACTTGTCGACAGACTAAAGAATAAGCTCTGGTAGGAAGTTGCTACATACTGTTACCACCCGTTCAGCTGTTGTTTGCCTCTGTGTGAAGTTCTTTATGATACCTGTTTGCGTGTGTGTGTGTGTGTGTTTTACTAGTATTGAAAACACATAACCTGACAAAAGCATAGAATTGAAAATTGAATGAAGTATTTTTCATTTTTAAACTGATTTTTGCTGCATTCACTAACAACACCAGTCCAGTGAAATATCTGTCATTCTATGTGTAGCGTTGATTTTAGAGGATATTTTCAATTGAAAAGTTGTACAGTGTTGTTCTAATTGCATCATAAATTTCTCATTTGAATGTTAGCTGTTTCATGTGTGTCGGAAGCAGTGGACTTTACGTCTTTATCTTTCCCGGCCCAAGCAGAAATGACCGGCCGACTTGGGAGATTTGTTTTGCATGCTTTTTTGCTGTGTTTTTCCTTGTTTGCTTTGTGATTGGTTGATAATTGACCGCTGTTGTATTGTTGTAGCTGGTGCATTGTACATTTTAATAATTGCTTTGCCCCTATTGAATTATTATAAATAGGTGGCCTACCAGCCAATAACATTTTATTTTGAAGAGACTGATATTGAACTTAGAATGATCGAAGAGTGTTAAGTGAAACTGTAGGCAAGTGAGACTGTCGGGTTTGCTTGCATGTTAAAAATTTCTGTTTTGGGTTTTCTGGAAACCGAACCGACGTTAAATTTTGAAAACTGAAAACTCGGTTTTTGCGGTTCGGTCAATACACGATGTAGTTTACATTATTTCTGATATCATATGCAGAGTAAACGATGGCTACCGCAAACGCCGGTAGCAGTGCGAATTTGGCAGTTTTTTTATTCTACACACTAAACATTAGATGGTGAAAACCAAACCAAAAAGCATGGTTTTGTTTTTTAAAACCGAACCAAAAACTGAACCAAAATAATATTTTTTAAACTGCACACGCTTATGCTGAGAGAATATTTGTGCACTGATGATATTTAAGTGAAATTGGTAGTAATGTGAGTGCAACTTATTAACTGGTCTGTGGATTTACGAGACACAGTGTAATGTTTACAGTGAGTTGGTTATCTCTTTATGTGTGCATCTATGTTTTGTGTATTCTAGTTCAACTAATTTTTGGTCGAAAGTAATCAGTATCTGCTGCGGTGGTGCACAAAGGGCGGCCTGCATTCAGCTCCACAAATGGTTGTCATCCAGTTTACTACAAATGCAAGACAAAAAGGACAAAACATAAAGTAGGCTTACTTCTTTTCTGCTTTACAGTTATGTCTATCTGCAGCCGCCACACTTGCTGACTGGTTATTTATTCATTTATCATAATAATCTTGTATTAACTACGGTGCAAGAGAATAGTAATGAAAATAAAATGATAAGTTAAAACCAGAATGAATTATCGATCACCAGGCAACTTTTATTTGACAGTATATGTGATGTATTTGCACATTGCGGTAAGATCGGAAACGATGAAATTGAGCGTCTGGGGCTTCTGGTTTTGCCTCGTGCACTGCCGTTGCAGTGTTAGCTGAAAGAAATGAGCAAAGATTATTGCTGTACGTCTCTGTGTTGCTTCTTGGACTGCCAACCATTATTTGTCTTATAAAAATTTCAAAGCCTGATTTCTGAATATGTCATTCAGCTGATGCAATCTTGGTTATCACAGTGATCTAGTCTGTAGTGGCTTCAGGACTATATATACTAGTCTTGGGCTGAAAACATTTGTGCACCACTGATCTCCTAATTGAGCTAGTCGTCAGTAGTTAATAACACTTCTTTAGTTAACTGCTGTGTAAAAGGCATAACTAACCGCGTGCTACTTTTTGTGCATTGCCTAATTTTATTCATTGAGCCATTTTATTTTCACTCTTTTGCTATGTGCACTGTAATATGAATTTAGCTGCTGAACAGATGTAATGTTGTGATCAGAAGGGCCTGTATATTTTATTTTTACTTATTATGCTGTTGAAACTTCGCTTAAATAATTAGCGGAAACAAGATTTTGAAGATTGCAGTAAATGCCGAGTTATGTGCAGAACTGGCTGGTCACTACTGCCGTTATAAAGAGTGCTTTACTGGCAATTTATGAATAGTTTTAGGTGGCATAACTGGAAGCATTAGCAATGCTGGCTATTGTGATAGATGTTACTGGAGCACGGTCTGTTTGTCTGTCACACTTGTACACCCTGCTAAAGCAATTGATCAGAGTGAGGTGCCATTTGACATGGACACTCATGTGGCCTCGAAGTAACATTGAATTGGGGAACGTGACTAGGGATTGGAACCACCAGTGAAAATTTGCATCGCATATTGCGGCCATACCAGTACAGATAGCAGAATGATTGCATCCTATAGAAACTTGGCATGTCTTATACAGCAGTACCATCCTGCCCCATACAACTTTCCATTTTCCCACCCCACCCCCCAAAAAAAATCGCCATATTACTGTGGCTGTTAGAGGCATGTTCATACCACAGGCATGTACACTGTAGTATTAATTTGGGGTGTTGGGGTAATTTGTAGTATTAATTTGACTGTCGGATATTTTAGTCTCTTTACGGCATGTTGCAACATTTAAAAGCTTAGTTCACTTGGTGCAGCCTGATCTCTCTGGCGTGCGCAAAGCTTCTAAATTAAGAAAGCCGCACTTGAAATAAAGTCATGGCGGCAAAACTGTGTACAGTTGTAACGCTGACTTCATGATCAGTTTTTGTAGAATAATATCAGAAAATTTATGTGAGGGCAGCTGCCGTATTTTTACCAAACAGGGCCTTGCCAAGTTTAAATCCAGCCCTGGTGGCCATGGTATGACAGTGGTTGCTTTAGCTGCTGTCATCACTGATGCTATATGCTGTGTCACTATGTATTGGATACATCTGCTGTAGTTTTCATGATAAATGTACACCGTGTCTCAGAAAAAAACAGTCAAAATTGTTTTTGTCATAACTTTGTCAAATTTTTACTAACTTTAATAATTTTTGGCATGTTGATGGCTAAGACGATGAAATTATGTAAGGTGCACTCATTTTTCATCTCGCCTAATTTATGTCAATGTACTACCATGTGAAACATAGATGCTCCAAGTTGTTGCATAATGCTGAGTTTTTGTCTCAAGTAAACGCTGTAACGAGTTAATTAGGCACAAAATACACTAAATTGTGAATTATTTAGCAGAATTATAAGTTTGTATAACAACTTGCTTGCAAATTAAAATTTATGCCATAGTGTGCTCCACATACAAAAACGCAATGGCTTAGATGCAACGCCAGTGGCTGATAGCCGAATCAACGATCGACTGATCAAATGCATTCACTCATCGATTAGACGTGTTTTAAGCTCATCAGCTAGCTATTTTGTTGTCTGCTGTTTTCAGCATAAAATATTTAATACCTCAAAATTATTAAACCACGTCGCACCCTCTGTCATATTGATGATGCAAAGTTTAGCCATCTGATACAAATAATCGCCGCATAATGTAACAATTTGGAGCATCTGTGTTTCACACGGTAGTGCGTTGATATAAATTAGTTGAGGTGGTAAATGAGTGCACCATACGTAATAATATCGGCTTGGCCATCTTTATGCCAAAATTATCTCAAAGTTGTTGGAAATTTGACAAAGTTACGCCAGAAACAATTTTGACTGTTTTTTGAGACACGGTGTACTGCGTTCACGTATCACCACCATTCTGTGGTTTGTTCTGCCACCAGTCGTTTTCGTGCTACCACCCACATGCCAAGTCTCACGACTCATCTTGCCTGAGCCGCCTGCCAACGCTTTACTCGATGCCCCCCACCACTGAAATGTTGCTTAGTACGTCTTACTTTTTTTGTAGATTTCACACAATTTAACCTTGTTTTCGACGTATGCCTCTTTTCGGAACGATGGAAAATTGTTTTTCTGAGTGCAATTTTCGAGCTTTGAATAAAGTCATGGCAGCTGGGGCTCCCCGTAATCTTGCTGGATTTGGGGGAAGAAAAGCGAATAGGAGGATGGATGGGGAGGGAGGGCAGAGGAGGTGAAGAAGGAAAGGGGAGGGCTGGAAGAAGGGGAAAGAAAGGGAGAGAATTGTTTTCACTTTTTTTCTTACAGCGTTGGCATGTCCGTGCCACTGTCCTTCAACTATAGTTGTGTATTCAGTGCTTTGAGCGCTATCACTTTTTTTTCCATTTCTTTCTGTTATTTCAGTTATGCGTTCCATGTAGAAAATATTGATAAATAATTCACTGATCATGAAAAATGTGTTGTATTAGTTTTCTGGACTCCATGACTGCCGTTTCAGTTGGTATATACATGTACGTAGTTACCGCGTTGGTTTGATGAATAGAGTGTTATTATTATTTGTTGATATTATTATTCGTATTTTTTTCTTTTTAACAGTAACTTTTTAAGATATTCTTTTGTAGTTAAGATCCCAGGTGTTAAAGGCAGTGACGTGTGACATTATTTCCACTGCGTAGTGTGTTTCATTTTGCATGTGCGAGCATCGAAAACAAAAACAAAGGCAACGTGTTTTGTGCCCTGTTTTGTTCCACATGTGCGTACAGCTTAATTTTCAAGGTGCGACCGACTTATGACCATGCGTGCCAGTGGCACATGGGCTACGCTGTGTATTCAGTCACGTTGATTTTTGTTAGGCGATGATTGTAATTATCTCTGTATATTTGTATATTAGTGTCTAATCTCATTTGTTTGTTGCTGAAATACAGGGTGGTCCGAAAGAATCCACCATTTTTGTCAAATCTTCGTCATCCTATTGGAATACTTGTTAGGGCTCCCCTCATCCATAGCACAGGGGCGTCACGATATGCATACGAGGGCCATCCCAAAAGTTTCCGGCCTCGGCATATTAGAAAACAATATTTTTTTAGAATCTATACATCAGAGAAACGTACATCCTTTACTGATTCGTAGAAGTCTGCAGCGGATATGACGACATTGTATTTTATGACGTCATAGAGCACTAAACCAAAACGATTTGGAGCGCTTATGCAAACAGTGTAAAATTAGGCTCGCTAATAGCATGACAATTTTTCAATCTCTAGCTTGATTTGTAAAAGTTGGGCTTCGTGGAATCTGATCTTGTGAAAACCCTAACAAATAGGCTTACGAATTTCTCATTTGAATCGGTGAATATCGTCGTCGTCGTTCAGTGCCTTTCTCCATAAAAAGGGTTGGCGGCGCGTAGTATCGCTCTCCAACAATCACGATCTTCCGCTGCTGCAGCCACTTCATTGATCTTCATCCCAGTCCATTCCGTGATGTCATCTGTCCAACGTCGGCGTTGTCCACCACGATTTCTGTAACCTGGTACACCTCCTTGAACCATTTGCTTCTCCAGACTTTCGTATTTTCGTGTAGAATGGCCATAAAATCCCAATTTCAATGACTTCACACGGTCCAGAAGTTCTCTGTCAACTTTTAATTCGCACAGTATCCATTCATTCGTCTTGTGTTGCGTCCACGGTGAATATAGAATAGCCTAAATCTATGCTGATCGCAAATAAGAGCATGTCATGATGAGTAACCTGAGGCTGTTTCCGTTGACGCTGTGAGACGTTTCTATTTAATGCTGTGTGACACCATAAATTACAATGACGTCATAACCGCAGCAAACCCATATGAGTCGGCAAAGAATGTGCGTTTCACTGATGTATAAATTGTGGAAAATATTGTTGTCTAATATGTCGAGGCCGGAAACTTGGGATGGCCCTCGTATACAGTCCAGTTAATCACAATTTAGCTACGATAAAAATAATACTAAAATGAATGATATATGTTTAGACATATTGACTGGCAGTGTAGCGAAGCGTTTTTGTTTGATGCAGTATCTTTCATTAGGTTATCACCACAGAGTGTGCTGGTGAAAGAATTTACAAAATCATCCAGTTACTTACTAACTTACTTTGTAGTTGCTTTACTGGACCACCGTGTACTATGCTAGTGCGTGCGTGTGACTGGCTGTGAATGCGCTAGGCCCATTATCCAAGCTTTGTTTACTACTGACTTTAGTTCTGATATCTTTTGCTCGCATTCGGTTACATATAGGCTATCCAGTGAACTGTTCCGTTATGTCCGTTGATTATTGGCTGAAATCATTAAGCCCGTGATGTGTTATTATTATTATTATTATGTAATTATTGCATGATGTCTGTCCACAAGAACCGTGCTAATGATGTCTGCTGACTGACTTTTGTGTACCTGTTGTCTGATAACCAGTTAATTCAAGTCTACTAGACACGGACCCGTGCATATGGCGGCTGGCCAAACCAGTGCTAACAGTATAACTTTCATACATGTGTAACTGTCTGTTTTAAGGTGTTTTGAGTAAAAGGTAACAACGAACAATGCAATGTGATTCCGACAGTGCGCTAGTTTAACTGAGCAAACTGTTAACATGCTAGGCAGTATATAAATTATGTATTAATAAATATACAAGCGAAATGCAATAAATAATGTAATATCATCTGAAAAATCTACATGTCTCTAAGAAACTCTACAGGTGCTCTAAAAGACACAGAAGCATACAGAGAAGATTGAGTGCTTAAAATATCAATTTTGCCTTTAAAATTCCCTCAAATTCGGGTTGTTCAGCTTCAAATTTTGCATTTCCGATGGACGAAAATTTCCGACAACCCAAAATTTAGGGGAGGCAATTGTTACCCTGCCCGTTGCTCACGGCGTCACTGCCTTGGTTTGCCGGAAAAAAAATCAAATATGCTTGTTGAGGTTTTGCTGAGGCATATCGCACACATAGGTGCCGCTAGAGAAGCTATACTATTCACTACTTTCCGCGAACTACGATTAACACGCGTTTAGCCAACAACACTGCGATAATGTGAACTTCGCTAAACTACACTCTGCTTGCACCGGTGCCGTTTCCACAACTTGCGGCTGCAGTCGAGCATCATATCTCAAACGACGGTGTAGCCTATGCGATCGTAGCGTGGTTCAAAACTACGTTACGTTACAGCACTGTCTGGAGCGGTATAAACTCGTACTGCGTACTCTCTTACCCACTCCAGCAGTGCGGTGTCTAGTACTGGAGACTGCACGCGATGGGCTTGTGTCGAGAAGCCATGGGTAGGCCAATCGAGAGCCACGGGGGTGCCCGGGGAAACATTCTCTATCGCGGAGCCCCTCTGGGAAGAATATTTTTGAAATTTTCTTTTTAAATTTGTGCATTTCGGTGTACTTTGAATTTTTGAGCGACGGCAGGACCCCCTAAACGTCGCGGGGCCCGAGGTAACTTACCCCCTCACCTTATATATCGACAATATCGACCTCTCTCGATAGGCCTGGCTATGGACTGGTGCTAACGTGCTGTGTTTGCTGCGCCGATGACGACTTGACGCCGATAACACGGAACACGACCACTCGTCCATCCAGACACCCGACGTACAACCGTCCAGTTGCGACGTCGAAGAACATCCTCCGAGGCTGTTTGACAGCCGTCCGACCCACGAGATCACGCACGTACGCCAGGTTTGGGTTCAACAGAACGACGCGGTCGTTGTTGCGATCAAGCAGAAGCACGTAGCCGAAGACGTCGACGGCGATGCGCTGAGGTGAGTCCAGGCGGTCTGAGCCCGACCCGTTAGCAGCGCCGAATGACCGTACTACCTGCAGCCACAAACGTACTACAAGGTAAAGTCAGTGCTTAAATTGAGGAGGAACGCGGGCGAACGTCGTTCCACACTAGTAGTAAGCTATGATTGGGTGCTTTCTAAAAACCGTCGTTCTCCACTTCAAGGAGACTTGGAGAGAAAACTGCGCCTGGAACGCCTTATAACACCTTGGTTTGAATTTTTCTGTCACCATTTTCTGTCATCATTTTTGTACAGAAAAGACTGCCACCAGCCCTTCCCCTCTCAACGCATTCGGTGTATCAATCTCAGCGCTCGCTCGCTCGTCAGAGTTTCCCCCACATCTTTCGCCACAATAATATTTAAGCACTGGGTTAAGTTGCAATACCTGATATAGCGTAAGTCAGTAAGTATGTAAGTAAATAATTCATATAGCGCGTTAACTGTAACAACATCGAACGCGCTCGGTGTATTAGTAGAACGAGAAATAACAGTGTTTTACATGATTACACGTATCAGACTCGTTACCAGAAACGCTTCTGATGACGTGTCTGATACATGTAGGTCTAATCATGTAAAACATTTTCACTTCTCTCAATATGGTCACGATTAAATGATACTGCGAACAACTGGACCTGCGGTCCAGCCAGCAGTCATACCACCGCCCCAATCAGCCACACTATGCCCTCGCCTCCGTAGCCCGTAAATTACAAGTCACTTTCCATCCTACTGGGGTAGGAGGCTAAGTTAATTTAAACACAGAATAGGTTAACAATCTTAGTGGAGGTCCACAACTGCTAATTTTTTTTGGGGGGGGAAAGGTCGAGGACAAGGATCACTGGTTTTCTCGTCCGCTCGTTTGTCCGTTTGTTCGTCTGTCTATCTGTCTCGTACAGCTCTTCGAAAGAAAAGTTTCGTGCCCTCGCATACACAACGGTCGGATAGGATGCTGACCTTGCCGTTGTTGTCGACGACACAGAGGCGGTGCAGTCTTCCACCTTCCAGTCCGTGGCTGACGAGAAACCTTTGTGAGTCCGGTAGTGGGACGGCGTGCCAGGGGTTGGAGACGTCCTGCTGTAGACGCACTGAGCGCAGGCACGTCAAACCGTCACCCGTCAGTACTTTGATCACTCGAGACACGCTGCACGTCACGTAGACGTTGCCGTGGGAGACGCACAGGCCTGCGGGCTCGCCCTCCAGCTGAACACAGACAACGATAATTTATTATTATTACAAAACATCAATCGACTTATGCTGTTGCTGCTTGATGTCTTAGGTCTAAACATTTTACAATTTCTATTTTGCTCAAAACCCACCATGTCTCCCTCCAGGTTACTTCTTATGTTCCTAGGCTGTCCGCACATGTACAGAAAAGTCATTTAAAAGAGGGGTTAGGGAGTTAGTGGACCCCAAAGTTTTATGACGTTAATTTTTTCCTGTAAATTGCATTTTTGATTAAACGTAAAATCATGTTACTGCTGTAAAAGGTCAAAACTGCTACACTGTAATTTTACGTATTTTATTTAACATAGTTAATGTTGGTTATTAGTTGGATCCTTCATCATCTAAAAGCGTGTGGCACAGTGAAAGACGTCGATTCAGTTCCTCCTGTCACCCTCGTGACTCATGGGTTCTGCGTAAACAACTGACGACAAAATTTTGTTACGTAACTTATGTGACCTGAATTCGCGAGTAGACTTTGCCGGATGGGTCGAGGACGAAGACGAAGCCGACAGAGTCAGCGACGTAGACGACGAGCGCCGTCTGTGAGGCGACCACATCACACGGTTGACGTAGTCCGTGTAGAGTCAGTTGACGTAATGGCTGCGACGCTGCAGTAGCGCCCGCCACGCCGTACACCTACATATATAAACATATATAATATCATGCTGATAATATGGCTTGAAATCCCGTTTGGCCATGGGCGCCATTCCGTTAGTGACGATGGACTCAGTTTTCGGTAACATCGCTGACTCTGTATGCTATAAGTTTGAAAAATGGTGATTTCGAATTACTGAGAGTTGTCCCACTTATAGCGCGCCAAGAATGAACCAAAATCGTTTGCGCATGGTGCTACGCAGTCCGCCACAAACCCCGCTGGGAAGCTTACGGCGTCTCCAGAGATCTACACGCTTTATGGTCTCGCCAAACCTTGTACCTAAACCTCCGTCGGCGCTCTTCATCCCCCAGTGTTGAATTACATGTATGCACCGTGCATGTAGATCGTAGTCGCTGCGTTTCACCACTCAAAGTAATGTTTTATACTTTTACAAACACTTACTATAATTGTTTTACCATTATCTCACTGCGCTGAACGTGGCAATGTGCTCTAGCCTCGACATTCTGACAGCGTATTGTAATTGGTATTACGCGAATGCACTGTACCTCGATGGTAGCGGTCTGGCTGCGTAGCACGTACAGCTCGCCGTCCAGTATTGTCAGTCCGACCACGCACTTGTTGCCGGGTATGCTGCCTACGAGCGCCGGTCTCTCAAAGTACGGGTCCAGCGAGTCTGCACACAGACAACGACGATGTAACGGTAAAATCAGTGGTGTCATTTCAGTAAATCATTGGGGGAAGGGGTCTTAGTCTACGTAACGTATTGTTCTTGCAGCAGTAACATTGTTTCAAAAGTACGATTTACAGAAAAAAATTAAAATCATGAAGTTTGGGGGAGTCTCCAGAGATGAACACGGGTCACTTTTTTAGACCCGGATCCGACCCGACCCACAAGCGTCCGACCCGTGCCGCCAAAATTGTCATCAATCTGGCCCGCGACCCGACCCGACCCGACGCCATGCTGAAATCGCTGAAATTTTGCATGTCTAAGTTGAACACACATGGCTAATTATTCGGGTAAAAAGTTTTTCTCTACGACCTAAAGCTTAGCCACAATACATCCGTTACAGACGGACAGACAGACGGTCGACAACCATGCCAGTAGCTCGACAGTTACTTAAGTGTGGTCGGCTAAAAAGTTAAAGCACAAAATAAATACGCAGTTCTTCAATACCTACGGGTATTATTTTTTTATCCCGGGTATTATTAGGTTTATTTTATTGTACGATTTATTTTAAGGTGTCGTAGTTACAACGTAAGCTAACTGCAAAGACACCTAACAAAGTAGACGAAATAGAAAGTTAAACATAATGTTTGCGTTTAAACTGAGAAAACACAAAAGATTTCAGTTTTAAGGCGATGTCTGAAAATTTTGAGCGATGAAGCCGATACGACAGGTGATGGCAAATTAAAGTACGTAGCAAAAGCATAACCTCACCGAAAGTAACGTTTTGTCAGAAGTTCAATATTTAATTGTTAACGTCATTTCGGCAACTTTTATCCGTCACATGGCTGAAACAACTTTGCTTAACGTTTACCTCTAGATACAGTCATAAGTCAAACATTTTTTACAGTACATAGGCTTCAACGACTTCTTCTTGACTCTTGAGTATGAGCAAGTTTTCAAATAGTTCGTTTAGTTCGTTTCTCTTCTGATTTGGTCTGGCGTCTACCAGTTGTCTATTTACACTTCAAACGCCCGGTAGGCCTACGAAGTACTATATAATCGTCTGGCTGGCAGAGCTATAGTGCAATTAATACTCTTTACGCGGTCTCCTGCTGGGTGTTTTCCGGGTTCCCTGAAGTTGGTGTCATGTTCTGGGCTGGCGTGTTGTTAGCGTTGCAAACCGCCAAAATCGCTTTGAATCTGACCCGTGACTCGACCCGACCCGACCCGATCCGCGGATGGACCCGATCCGTGTCGATCTCTGCCCCAGCCCTCGCTAAATGACGTCCCTGGGTAAAATTCATGCACATGGATCGTGATTGGTGAATCGTGGTGGTCTCTGTTCACAGTTTAGTTTTTGGCCGACCGTATAGTAACGGGTGTGCCTTTGCTGCAAGACTGCGTCTGTTTGTCGTCTGTAACGCATTGTGGCTAAAGGGCAAGTCTTAGCCTACCGGATAACTGTTTGAAGAAGCAAATATGGTTGCCTGAGGGCTATCCTATATGGTATCACATCGGACCTCCCCTACAACCCACCACTTTCTCGAACGCACTAAAATATATTTAAAATTAATATCATATCGCCTGGTGAGATGACGGGCGTGACGTCTGCTATAGGCCAGTACAAGTCACCTCTGGGTAACCGCTTTCTCTTTGCGATCATGGCTTTCGGACATACGCGGTAGGGTCGGCTATTTCTAGCGATAGCAAGGCTTCTTGTTCTTTTTAATTTTGTGTTCTTAGCCGTTGTGCTTTTTCTCACGACATAACCCGAAGGCTGAATGTTTATAGGCTTATATGTTAAATTGCAACGTCCGTAAAAAGCCATGCGCCGGAGGAACAAAAACCAAAGGTGCACAAACACGCATGCAGTGCACTCGCACGATAATTGTAGATGGCGACTTTGGTTTACGTACAGTGACGTTATAGCAATAACTACGGATAATTTTTAATCATCTTGTTCAATGTCAAAAATGTTTATAGACGTTCATTAGTACCGCGGTGCAGCAACGAAGCTTACCAACGTCGAGTATGATAAGTTTCCCGAGTACGTTGGCGCGGTCTTCGGTAGACATCGAGGTGGACGGTCGAAACCTGACACTACACACGCTGACGTCATGACGTGCTTGAATGGATTCCAGACGGCGTCTCTGCGCTCTCAGACGTCCAGACAGTGACGCAATGTCGACGTCATCACCGTGTTGCAGCAGCGAGCTCGATAGTTCACGCAGACCGGTCATGGCTTTCGGACATACGCGGTAGGGTCGGCTATTTCTAGCGATAGCAAGGCTTCTTGTTCTTTTTAATTTTGTGTTCTTAGCCGTTGTGCTTTTTCTCACGACATAACCCGAAGGCTGAATGTTTATAGGCTTATATGTTAAATTGCAACGTCCGTAAAAAGCCATGCGCCGGAGGAACAAAAACCAAAGGTGCACAAACACGCATGCAGTGCACTCGCACGATAATTGTAGATGGCGACTTTGGTTTACGTACAGTGACGTTATAGCAATAACTACGGATAATTTTTAATCATCTTGTTCAATGTCAAAAATGTTTATAGACGTTCATTAGTACCGCGGTGCAGCAACGAAGCTTACCAACGTCGAGTATGATAAGTTTCCCGAGTACGTTGGCGCGGTCTTCGGTAGACATCGAGGTGGACGGTCGAAACCTGACACTACACACGCTGACGTCATGACGTGCTTGAATGGATTCCAGACGGCGTCTCTGCGCTCTCAGACGTCCAGACAGTGACGCAATGTCGACGTCATCACCGTGTTGCAGCAGCGAGCTCGATAGTTCACGCAGACCGGTCAACTGTTCTCTGTCCGACGCCATCTCCGCCGACAACTGTACCCAACACAGTGCCGCCAGGACGACTGGCTAGCTATGGTTAGAACAAGATCGTGAAGCCTTGCTCAACACTAAGTACTGCCGGCGGATAACTGCAGTCGCTTCCGCGGGCAGTAATAAGGTAGCACAATATAGCGAATGACACTTCCTGAAAAGGTCGACTGGTTCAAACAGTATCATGCACACAAAAAACACACAAAAAACCATGTGACCTTGACATTTAACATATGACCTTGATATGTTCAGTAGGCTTCTAGAGGTTCAAGTGCATGGTCATGAAAAGTGTCATAAATCTAAGTGCGGCGGCGATTTATAAGTCATCGTGTTTACAAAAAAATGGCAACAACACTAACAAGAAATTTGAGCTAATGCTTACGAGACGCGCGAAAGCCTACAGAAGTTCCGGTTCAGTAGTTAAGCTGAAAATTGGGGTGTTCACGTTAAGTTAATATACAAATACCAAATTCTCTATCGGAATCGCATAACGATAGTAGCGTGGCGCCACTTTGTGAATGACATAGACTTGTGTCGCAGCCCGAAATCGTTAAAAAAATCCATAAAATTCCCTATTTTGGCGTTCAAGGTCATTCAAGGTCATTGAATTCGGCGCCAATCGACAGCCAGTGTACGACTTCCTATTAGTGATTAATAGTAACCTAGGCCCTATCTCGCACCATTACTGAGATACAGCGACTTATTGGCCAAAAATCGCAAATTTGGCCCACCCCCGTTTCATTTAGCGCCCTCGTTCGGGGTGAGCCCTTCGAATTTATAGAAAAGCTTTACGGTTTTTGAAACTAGAGTCTTCCAGGCAGCCGATGGCGAAGATATGGTGATTTTAGCTTGCACCGTTTTTGACTGATCCACCCGTGTGCCAGACAGACGGACAGACTAACAGACGGACAGACAGAAGAGCAGTTGCTGCTTTCGCGCGTAAAAACAATACTGCCGTCGCTTCTCTGCAAGCAGTAATAGGGAAATAATGGAGGTGCCGAATACATGATACGCGTCCGTCTGTTCAGTTACAGAGACCAAACTACTTAACCGCACAACTGCAATAATTATAATGTAAATCTAAATGCAAAATTCGCTATTATTTCATCACTGGTGCAACTTGCTTTAATATTTGTACATGGCAATGACATCGCCGTAGTTTTTTTTATAATGCAGGTTCAACGGTTAGACCTATTAAAAATAACTTCGTTGAAAAATACATATTCAAAAACTGCACCGATATTTTAAAGCGTCTAGTAAAAGTTTCAGGGACGGAAGTCTTCCAGGTACAAGCGACATACAGCCGTCAACCGACTAACTGTTACTATCCGCGCCTACGATTCGAACTTCTGTTTTGACATATGGCGCGTTACAAATGCAGACTACTTACTTACTTACTTAACCGAACGCGCGAAAATTTTTTATGCGTAAGGGCGGACTTTAGACCGTTATACCTTGTCGAGATCGGCGTCTGTGTTGCGTTTTATGGTGTTGGTGTCACGCAGCAGGCGTTGTCGTTCGTTCTCAATGCATCGACTCATCTGCTGAGCGGTGTCGTTGATGAGTCGCTCGGCGTCACTGAGCTGTTGCTCGAACGACTGGCGCTGTACGCTCAACGACGCCATCAGACGATCAGCTTCGGCCGCCAACTCAGCCGCCACCTGCAGCGCAGCCAACTCAGCCTGGCCATCCCTCCGTGGTGTAATGGTAGGGTGTCGGACCTACGATCCAGAGGTAGTGGGTTCGACTCCCGGTCTGGGTCGCTATCAAGTAGTTACTACTTGGATAGCTGACTGTCTGCGGACAGGTAAACCATCTCGGTATATAACCAACGCCAAGATCAACTCAATCTTCCATCCCTCCGATGTAGGTAAATCGAGTACCGGTCTCTCCGGCTGCGGCTAACAGCGGGGCGCGTTCACCTGTGTCGATTGACAGATTGACACTGTGTGGTCATTGGTTTTCTATTAAGAGATGTACACCACCTTTACCGTTTTACCTGTTATGCAAAATGAGTACTGGCGATGGTTACGGCCTTCGCTAGGGCTAAGGAAGAAAGGGCGAGTTCTGCGTAACAGCTAGTAGGCTTTATACCAGGACTGCTGAAATACGGACCCAGTTCGTTAAAGGCGCTGGCTGTTATGGAGCCGGCCATCTTATCCTGGCGAATACAAAAGCGACTCAACGTACACAAATGCTGCTGCAATACGATCCAGATATAAATCTAAAAACCTTGAATCTAAATTCTAAACCAAATAGTTACCAAAAACTGACCACTTTCTGTTTGGGCCTTGTCCATTTTCTGCTAGAAATTTTGCTAGCGTCTGAATACATCGTGGCCACTCAGCCGTTTAGTGACACTTGTCATGCGCTTAAGACATTAAATTTTATATTACTTACTTACTAACATTGTATTTACCCGTTCGTCCTCGTCGAGTTGGGTTCGTCCGGTGCGTGCGGCCGTGGACAGATCGGAGCAGGATAAATGCTGACAGTTATTCCCATTATCCGTCTCCTTGTTTTTCCCCGAACCACCAACCACAGAACGACATGATTTACACAGAGCGCGCTCGCAGTCGCGACAGTAACTAACCACCGGCTCCACAGGATGAACAGAGCAGAACGATGAAGACGAAGACGACCTTGACTCTCGTGACCCGCTTGACCTTAACACGATATAATCAAAGTGAACATTATTATTATACCCTAAAACGATCGAAAAAGTCGATTTGGGTGGGTACGATTCCACCATTCGATCTCCGAAATTACTGGACCAAAGTTCATCGGACTTTTTTCGCCAAACGCGGGAGAATCGCAGTAGGCCATGTATTTGTCCCATTTTGAAATATCTTTATCCTTTCTGGAGATATTTGCCGTCAAAATTTGAAGTCGCCCGAAATCGCGCCAAATTTTGCATGTTTTAGCCCCTAAATTTTTAAGGGTGAGCCCCTCGAATTTTTGAGCAAAAATTCTTTAATCGAACACACTTTTCGTCGTGATGCAAAATTTCGCGGCGATCGGCCGACGGAGCTCGGAGATTTCGCAACGGGAAAATAATAGGCTTAAATGCCAGCAAAACATAAGTCGGCTCCGAAAGCTATCGCTTCCGGGCGGACTGATTACAAACAACAGAGGAAGACAAACGAAGGGCATGTTTCAGTAAATAAGCCGAGAAACTTTGAACCTTCGTTTTTCGCGGATGTTGAAAAAATAGTCAACTGGCGAGGAGACGATATGTCCTCTCTCTGAAAAAGTATAAGCGCCCCACTAAACCCCTGAGTCTAAGATGCGAACCGAGTGACCTCGACATTTCGTCGTACAATGCTATCATCTGATGACCACGTGACAGTCGCTGTTTGCGGTGTGCATGGGCGCAGTCGCTGCACATCCGGTCGCCGTCGCAGTCCACGCATGCGTACTCAGACTTTCGCCGTTCGACCGCAGTGATGACGTCATCAGCCTCAACGCCGGATGTAGAATTGTCTGAGCACACGCTGCAGTATGGCGTCACGTGACCCTCTGGTGGCAGCTGCGCATCGTTAAAATATCAAATTAATTATGTGTAGAAGAATACGATAATTAGTCGCAAGAAATGTGATAGATTGTGATCAATCTGACTCATGCTCTTCGCGTTATCCGTCGACCTGCCCTTAACTCGTATCATACTTTAAGTGTATTCGACGATAAGTTGAGGTGATATCGCCAATGGAAATTTTTCAATATGCGAGGTCGACTGTCAGTCGATCGTCAAAAATACACGTTATCCATAAAACGTTTACAAAACACGAACAGAAAGGGTAAAACGACTAAACAATTTTAGTGAAGCGTACAAAACTGTGTTTTCTTGGTTGCCATCTTTCCGTATAACGTCCGTCCCTAAAATGTGTATTAGACCCAAAAAATATTGGTGCAGTTTTTGTTTGCTTTCAAAGTTTTGCTGGAACAAATAGTTTGTATCAGTCTCGTCGATGATATTCCGTGTGTCACCTTGTTTTATGAACAGTTGTTAGAGCCTAAAATTACACGAAATGTTAGGAAATAAATAAAATTTCCGTCTCTACTTTTTTGCCAGACGGCAGCCGAAGGCACATAAATTTTAAAGGCCCTATAAGGACCAGAAATTACTCGTATTGAAATTATGATTAACCTGGCTCGAACTGTGGTCGCAGTCGCCGCCACTGGACAGCATGCGACGGCGTTCAGCCAGACGAGCATAAAACACGTTCATCGGAAGTCGGGCCAGTCCGCCGACCGGAAGCGGAAATACTTGATGACAACGTGGACACGTGACCGTCGGTTTCAGCGATCCGGCTTCCTGCGACTGTGTCAAAGCAATATCATATGTCACCGTCATATCATCATGATTTAAATTAATTCGCTAAAGCAAGTAGATAACAACTTCACAATGAACAAGTAATACAGCGAGAAAAACTAAACTGAAAGTGCACTTGCATTATTGTCTTAACTAACCGTGCCAGTATCTCCAAGTATGTAAAATTTATTGTTTCCCGTCGCTATAAGAAGACCTTGGTCCCATAAAAACGTCAGTAGACCTCCAGGTGTACGTGTATATCAACAATCGAAGAAAAAACAAGCGACGATACCGGCCCAGTTGCGACATCATAATTATGCGGCCGTCCGCCTAGCTATATGAACATGTGACACTTGTTTACTATTTCTACTTAAAGTCCACTTCTCCGTTGCCTATTGTCCGAGGCGTTCACAGTAACCTATAAGTCTTGCGTTCCTCGTATTTACGCGATATACGCGTCATTTTTAGTGGTTTTGAAGACTGGAAAACTTAATCTTTTATCTCTGAGGCTGAAAATTGGCACGCCGGTTATATCTGCCGAGAAAAATGTTTACACCAACTTTGTTTTTTTCCTACGCCATTTGTATTCTACTTAAAAGCTTCCTTCCCAGGGGACGGACAAAAGAGCAATGTATAGCCTGTAATGCGGCCTACTAGGACGGCGGCATAGAACACAGCTATTATAATAACTTAAGTTTAGAAAAGACGAGAGCTCAAAGCACTGTGGTCAGAGATAGACGAGAGGAGACGGGCCTACATTGAAGCGCTGCAGACAAGGCAGACAGAACGTATGTAGACAGGACAACATCCTGGGGGGTTCCGTGTACATCTCTCCACACTGTCCACATCTCGTCAACTTGTCATCATCATCATCATCATCATCATCATTGCCACAAACTGCTCGGCCTTCAGTCGTCTGCGCCTTGCCGTCATTAATTACCACAGACACCAGTGTTTCGCTTCGTCCAGTATCGGATTCCACAACACTCGCGACCTTTAAAATCCAAAGTCAAAACAACGACTAGTTACAGACAGCGACGGACGGCTTATCAGGTAAATCAAATTAAAATGTACTTAAACCATACAAAAGCCAGTATAATGTTCATAATAACAAAATGCGTAGTCTAATTACTCGTAATAGCAACAGCAAAAGTATCCAAAACGTGTACATGAAATCGTATAAAGCGGATAGGCCCCATTAATCCATTAATTTTTTACGTCATGTACGTCAAGCTTTTGCAAATATTGACATCGCTATAGTGAGAGTGCAAACACTACTTGCCAATTAAAAAAACCCATATTCACCACAAAATAACAGTAAAAAATTAAACACTAATTAAACGTTAAATAATTAGAATTTGCAGAATACGATAGTACAGGTAGGCATATATTGGCCTATTTACTGTCGCGCGGATTATGGGGAATAAAAGCAAAAATAACAGTGCAGTAAAATAAACCACGCACATTCTTGATTCCGATGTCATCAGAGGCCAACAGTTCGTTGTGGCATGTGACGTCATCGCTCTTTAGTTCATCAATGTTATTAGTCTCTTCAAACACATCATCCGTGTTCTGTTCAGTTGTCACAGCTTCATGCTGTCTCGTCGTCGCCATTCTTGTCTCTACAGAATGCGTGCATCACGGCATGTTAAACTACGCCGTCTGTGCCAAAAAATGTAAACCAGTTAGCCTAAAACTATTTCCGTAGCCTAAATCAACACGATACTAAAATACCTCAAGTACGATTTCTACGCGCGACAGCATATGCTGTGGCGCATATATGGCATGATGTTTCTGTCGTCTGTCGTTTGTCGCAGAATGTGTTGTGGTTAAACGGTACGTCGTAAGGAATCGGCGATGGTACCGTTAAATAGGGCGATAATAAGTTCCTGTCGATTGTTAATAGTAACCACGTTTCCATGTGCAGCGGTTTGGCCGCAGTTTTTAATGTAAAGTTTTAAGCTATAATTCGCCGTATCTCAGAAACGATGGCAGATAAAAGCCAAGGTTACTATTTACCATTACATGTAATAGGAAGTTGTCTAAGCCCTTTCAGATGAGACGAAAATCATCGACCTTGAATGATCTTGAAGGCTACTATAGGCTGTTCGTGCTGCATTGGTTAATGTTATTGACAAGCAGGACTGTCTAAGATCAAGACAGTGACAATCTGTAACGTTTTAAAACACGTCGTTGATCGATAATTGCAACACAACTCAATACATTATCAATCAATCAATCAATCATTTATTTCACTCAGGCCGAGGCCCATAGAAACAGACAAAGCAGCACAGACAGACAGAAAACATAAAAAAAGAACCAAACTAAACCAAAGTAAACTAAGAAGCTGTACAATATAAGAGCACAATTAAAAAACACAGCTGTAGCTGACAAATACGTGACACCAGTATATTGGGACATTTGCACCAAGTACGCCGGAAAATAATATGACTGTTGTGTAGAAGAGTATCAAAACTTGGTAATCCAAGTTCCAGTAAAATCTGAGATACACTGTCACTTCTCTTAAAACCAAAAAACATCTTTATACATTTATGATAGCACAGCTTAAGTTTAGACAAGCACCCAACAGCATAATTAGACCACAAACAAGCATCATACAAACACACACAGTACGATCTGAATAAAACCAGCTCAACTTTATTCTTCTATTACATCTTTATTGTATTTTTTTATTTTACTGCGCATGTGCGATCGCTAAGGCCAAGACTGTTCGATAGGTCAGACCGCCAGAGCTCACCTGGTGAAGAGAAACTTATCAGTGATGCCCAATATGTAGGCCCACACAAACGCTGTTTACTTGTCGACAGTCGCTGCTCCAAGCTACTGTGTGTTGTGCGTGTGCATGTTCTGTCGAAATGCTTTCAGCCAGTGCAGGCAATTATATGACACGGCGGCGACACATATCTAGCATCGAGCAGGCATGTGAATGCATACCTTTCGGTGTCCTTTTAGGCTTTTAGTCAAGACAAAATTCTGTTCAAACGAACATGCAGTATTCTACAGTTCGTAGAAGTGAAATTTTCGGTGGTATACAATGGCTACCCCTGTCTGCTAGAAGATAAAAAACTCTATTTTTATTATCACCGTATATAGGCCTAACACTCCACTCCACCTTTTCTTCTAAAATTTAGCCTACTACACTTTTTCTCAACTTTGTTCAACAACAATCATTCATTCATTCATTTATTTTCTTTCTTTATTATGACATCTGTCAAAACGCAAATGAAATTACCGTAATAGATCAATAAGCCCAGGATACGACGAAATCTAAGATAACCAATAGTCACTGATGAACCGGTAGGCCTAGTATCTATAACAGTAGCTAACAGTACAATAACAATTACTATAAGCTTGTGTAATACCCCGTTTATACGATCAAGCAAACATCGAGCAGTCATCGAGCAAACATCCAGCAAATGCGATCAAAATACACGTGCACGACGTGTGCTCTAATTGCTTGATGTTTGCTTGATGACTGCTTGATCGTGTAAACGGGGTATAACGGTTAAAACGTTAGACTTGCGATTATGTTATTGTGACAATAGGCCTAAATATACAGGTATGTACATTTAAATTAGCTACGATGTTAACCACTTTTATTAGTTTTCGCCAGGTGGCTGACTATAGCTGTCTAAAATCGCATTGCCTTCGGAACCCACTCAATAGCGTCTCATTCTAAATAGTGTGAAATTGACAATAGCGAGCATAATTTATCAATGGACCCAGGGGGTACTATAGTACAGAGCGCATTGGCTGTGTTAACTCTTTTTATAATTCACTCAAGCGTGAAATCCTGTATATAGCGCAATAAAATGACGCTGCATATAGGTCGATAGATGTTTCTATTAACACGATTGAGGCATGCAGTCAGGTGGCGGAGCGCAGTAGTCCAGTGTAATGTACGTCAGTAGGCCTAACGTCGTTGAAAGACGTGCTTGAAACTCGCGCAACGCTTGAACAGAACTGCGTCACGCTTGCAACGACGAATTTCTCCGCGAATGTAGCAAAAATAATGTTGTAAGTACGCGCTATAGTCGAGTTGCCGATCAAATCGCAGCATACTCGCAAATCACAATAAGTCTAGGCCTATTTATTAGAAAAATTAGCTTTAATTATGCAGAAAATTTGTTACTAAAATGTCATGTTTGCGACATGTCCCGAACTTTCGATAAATAGATAGTAAGTTTGATTAATTCATCCTGTTCTGTCAGCCTGTTGCGAAACTATTTTCCAGTGAAACAAATGGATCAATCAAGCTTAACATTTTTACAAATAAATGTAAAAATTATGACGTAGATTTATTACAATAAAAGTTATAGTTAAACGCAGAAAAAAATTGCAATTTATACAAAAATTATTTTAGCCTTTCAGTAAATGCATTGTATTATTTATTGCTTTTGTCAGGCCCTATGCAGCTTTGTTGCTTTTAGCGGTTGGAATCACCACCAGGCCTATATAGTCTTTATCTTGGTTTCTGTCTTGATTTTAATCTTGAAGAGCCTCGTACTTGAATTGTGTAGCATTAGTGCTAAGTTTTTGTTTTAAGATTTTCGGTTTGCTCACGTCGCTGAAAGCAACACGAAACAGTTTGTGATTTATAATCACTTTCAGTTCTGTTTCTTTCGCCTTAAGATGCCACGCATCGGTGGCTGATGTTAACTAACCTAACCTGTTACCTGAGGCAGTTAGTTTGACAAAATTGGCTACACTCGTTCATATTAAGACTACAGCTGTAGCTGCTGGCGTGTAGACCTAACAAGTAATTTGAGCAAAGCTCACGTGACGCGCGATAGCAGCGTCTGTGCAGTTATTTACAGGGTCACGTCACTTTAAGCCACCCGGTCGCAGATATGTCAGGCTATTGAAGTGAAAACCGTACACAATGGCTAAACTGTTCAACGCCGCACACAGTACAACTATTCGGTAGGCCACTGGAGTTGTCTGAATATATCTGACAGTCACGCTATTATACCTAGCTAGGGCCTATACATAGCGTCTCTATGCTAGAAAGTAAATGTATTGGCAAAACTAGGCCTAAAGGCCAAAAGTTAAAACGTTATGTCTATAACCCTTTATGGTAACCACTCTAAAAGCACAACACGCCATCTATCACTCGAGATCACGCCACCCGACACGTACGGTGAACGTACCTGGTCTTTTTTTTATCTCAGCGACGCCAACCGGCACTCGATTTACCTACCCCCGAGGGATCGAAAGCTGAGCTGACCTGGCTACTTGCTACAACGCTGCTAACAAGACTAAGACTTGTATCCAGAAACGCCGCATAGCCTACAATGTCAACATGAAATTTGAGCTAATGCTCACGAGACGCGCAAAAGCCTATAGCAGTTCCGGTTCTGTAGTTAAGCTGAAAATTGGGGTGTTCACGCTAAGTTAATATACAAATACCAATTTTTCTATCTGAATCGCATAACGATAGTTCCGTGGCGCCACCTTGTGAATGATATAGACTTACGTCGCAGCCCAAAATTGCCAAAAAATCCATAAAACCCCCTATTTTGGCGTTCAAGGTCATTGAAGATCATTGAATTAGCCGTCAATCGAGAGCCAGTGGACGACTTCCTATTAGTGTTTGATAGTAACCTAGGCCCTATCTCGCACCGTTACTGAGATACAGCGACTTATTGTCCAAAAATCGCAAATTTTGCCCACCCCTCTCCCATTTAGCGCCCTCGTTTGAGGTGACGCCTTTGAATTTATGGAAAAGCTTTAGGTTCCTGAAACTAGAGTTTTTCGTGCGTAAAAATGACAGTTAATTGGCACGAGTTATAATGATACCCTGACATATTCGGTGGCCATCCATTATGCTCTTTAGCGAACACTAGCGGTGCACCTGCAGACATACCACCTCACCGATCAGCCACATTAGATTTTCTCTCCGTTGCCCGTCAGCTTCTACTCATTTCTTTCCGCTGAGGATAAGAAGCTAAGTTGGCCACACTAACAATAACTATCAGATTTTACAGAAATAAAACAAGCGTGTAAAAGCGATCTTGCCATATAATAAAACACCGATAGTAAACTATTATAAATCTAAAGAAAGTTAAGTCAATGTTATGATTGTCGACGCTTTCTAAAACATCTCCAAAAGTATTTAGGGTTATAAAAGCATGTAAAATAAAATGGAAAAATAATGCGAAATCAAGGCCATGGCTCAAACTCCATTCGCTACGATTTCTTGTGGATCTGCTGTACAACATGCTGTACAACAAGCTTACGACAAATCACAAGAAATCGTAGTGGAGTGTCACTAATCTGTACTTGGTAAAACGGCGCTGGGAGAAAACAGCAATTGACTAAAACTTAACTAAATTCAATGATTTTGCGACTGTCAAAACTTTAAAATAAGTTTCTCAGAGATGCAGCGAAAGATTTCTGTCAGACACTGTGTAGATATGAACAATTTCTCGTTTTGCTGTGTGTGACAAGTGGTCGTCGTAAGTTGAAGTAAGTCAAGCTCAAGCGCGTACATTTACAGTTCGCCAGCACCCGTGTGTTAATGAGACACAAATGTAGCCAATAAAGATTAAGGGAAAAAAACTAAAAACATTAAAAACTCGTTTTCGTAAAAATAAATTGAAAAAAAAATTGCAAACGCTTAACAAAAAACATGACCTTATTTTATGCTACTTGACATATTAACAAAATGCATTGCTTTAGAGTACTGTAAAACTTTTTTACATAATTTTTTGCCATTGAAAAGATTCCGCATAATTCTCTGACAGCAAAAATAAGCAGATCTGTATGTCCTATCAAAATTAGCTATTACGGTATTTGCTTTATCAGAATATCAGTAACAGTTTAAGTTTTGTAATTTTGACAACGTTTATAAAACATAAACAAGGCCGAAAATATATGTCGTGATTTCAAAACCGTTTAAACGCGTTTTTGTGAAAATGTAACAAAATCGATGCACGTTCATCACATCGACGTTGCAGAATAGCCACTCGCATATGTAAAGAGAGCAGTGCAGTGCATGATGCGGTTTCAGTTTCAGAGGCAGCCGCACTCGTCGGCCGTCATCTCAGCCATCTCGGTGAGCACCCACTGCCCGTCATCGTTGTTGTAGAGGATGTTGATGGGCGACAGTCGCAGCGATACGCAGCAGGCCGCCGGCGACCGTGGTCCGTCCTCCGTGCTGCCGTTAGAGGCCGCCAGGTATAGCGCTTTCACGAAAGCGTGATTGGACATGATGGTCGAGTTGTCGGCAATGGTTCCAGGTGGACTGACGGTGCAGGCGCCGTCGCAGTAGTTGGCGTAGTAGCCGGTCGGGTAGCGCACCCACTGCGTCCAACCAAGCCGGGCGAAGTCCAAATACCAACGATGAACGCGGCACGATGACTCCGACGACGACATATCTACTACTGTTGCTGCTGCTGCTGCTGCTGACGATGATGGCGATGATGATGATGACGACGATGACAGTAACGATGGTAACAAATCGCGGCGATGTCGACGCCGTTGCTTGGATACGTTTGTTTCCATGACGACAAAATCCGGACGCTGCAACTCGGCACAGTTGCATGGCGTGGCTGCAGAGGGTCCGTCGTAGAACACCAGCAGCTCGCTGGTGACGTCAGTTCCGTTGAAGCCAGGCCTCCAAGTGTGCCAGCTGATTGTCACCTGACTGCAATAATACAATACAATACAATCATACTGTCAAACTGTCAGTTTAATCTAGCACAATAATAGCATAATATCACACACATCATCATAATCATTATTATTATCGTCAACCACACCATCACCACCGAACGCGTGGATTAAGTTTACTGACTTAAGTCAACAAAGGCAAAGAAAGTTATTGCAGCTTATGACCAGAAGCTGTCTTAGATCTCGGACTTCCGCCGATAATGGTGCTGCAACCTGGCGAACACGACGGAAATTCGCACCAAAGTGTCACGAACATGTCATTTTACGAACTACGCTATTAATATCACAAACTAACGAAAATGCGCTGGCATGTTTTTCACTCATGATGTAAAAGTCACGTGACTGAATGCTTAAAACTGTTAATTACGCATACTGTACAGTTGTCGGGGCGTCATTCAGTCACTTGCAAAGCAAAGCGTCTGCCTGAACACTACCAATCAGCTCAGATCCTAAAATCGCAGTGACCACTGATCAATAATCAATTAATGGCACCGCAGTTTACAGCAGATCACTAATTTAGCCTATTTATGTGACTTGAGCTGATCTTCAATAATCTGCGGTGTTTATGCAGACCGCTTGCAAATCGATTGATTAAATCATTTCGAAAATAGGCTGAAATCGGCATTTCTTTAACTTTGGGATAATCTTAACTTGCCGCCTGCAGCCTGCAAGCGATCTGGCTCCTATTTTTTCAGCAGACTCTAAAACGTATCTGTTTACTGCCGCGTTTGATGACAAGTCGTAAACTGTGTCTATATATTTTGTAATTAAAGGTGCGTACAGAGCGACAAAAATGACATAAGGTGAAATGAAATGAAATGTAATGAAAGCCGGAGCGCACGGCTTTTATGTCATTTTATTTCACTTTTGTCACTGTGTTCGCGCCTTAAGATTCTGCGTCGTTCTATAAATGTGTCTTTAACTATCTAACCTGCTTTCGATGTGTTTGCTGGCAGCAAGTCCTCGACGCATTTTGTCGAAGAGCGTTGTCAGGTTGTATCGCTCGTAACGGTTGTTTGGACAGTTACTGCACGTCAGTGCCGGTAGTGTATCTGACCATTCGTTGACGACGCCGTCACCGCTCTGAGTCTTTAGTGTGATTGTTCCTCGTGCTGCTGCTGCTGATGATGATAATGATGATGACGATAATGATGACGTGCAGCTTGCTACCACGAACTCGACGTTGTTGAACGTCTGACGCTGTTGTTGTCCCGTCACCAGCAACTTACCGACGTCGTAGCTAGACCGGTAGCCGTGCCTCGTCGCTTCTTCTGTTGACGGAGAACAATACAACGTCAAAACTATTATAGTAGCATTATGAGTAGCAGTTTAAAGCAATGCAAAGTTCTCCGTCGAGGACAAACCGCGCGATGTTTCGCGTCATTCGAAGAGTTTTTCAAGTTGAGAAGTTTAAACAGGGAGAAGGCAATAATGTTTCCATCACTTTGATCTGTTTGTTTGTTTATTTGTCCAGAAGACTTACACAAAAGTCACTGACCGATTCTGGTTGCATTTTTTGTAGGCGTGGGGCTATTAGAGACCACGATTCAAATTCAGTAAAAAGACAGACAAATCGACAGACCTGAGTAAAACATAACAAATTAATAGCCTAAACATGGGCTCACCGAATGAAGGGCTAATAGCCAGAGCGGAAAACGGTGATTGGTCGAGAGACGATGACGTCATCTGCATGCGACTGCGGACAGTCATTAGTTGTTTGAGAAAGTCGGGAACTTGACGCAGCTGCAGCTGTCTGTCAGCCGGTGGTCTTGGTACCTTGTCTAGGCCCAGACGCTCGAGAAACTGACGCTGTAGTTGACTCTGAATATCTGCTTCCATCTCCACCTTAACACCGTGCACAGATAACTGCTAGAAAATATATAGGCCTGAACGTCAATAAACATACTTTTTGTGAAAGAGGAGAAAAAGGTTTACAATACCTTATATCCATATCTACGCAATCTAATGTTTCATAATCATTTGAGCAAACATGTTTTATGCCGACATGTATGCGGCTGTCCGCCTGTAATTATATAGAGTACGTGTCTACTGCACTGCGTCTAGTGTGCAGTGGGCACTGAAGCCGACTAACGCGCGTGAGCCGGCCAGCCGCCAGTCGTAACTAAACATGTACGCAAGATAATCCGTTATTTTTGCAGAGTTTTTAAGGTTCTGTGACTTTTGGAATTTGAGCGGAATAGTGGCACACTGACCAATCCTGCTCTAATCAACGTTTGCGCCATTTTTGGTTTGTCTGCGGTATTTTTGTTTTTGAGTTAGGAACGCATTCGAGACAGACGGGCAGATAGATAATTTTTATCGAGACAAAAGTATTAAGTCCAAGTCGCGACATTTAGACCCGATCAACTGCAAGCCGTGCACTTACGTCATGGCGTTTTCTTTCCGGTATGGAGGCACTTCCGGTGAAAACGTCACGTGACGTAATCACGCTGATTAACACAATAACCGACTTCGTTATTATAAACATTGTTCCAGTCACGTTTGATAGCGATACGAGAAACAACATAAACTATTATGCCGGAAAAAGAATGTTTTAAAGTTTAAGTATCGTCCCCCTGGACTAATATCAGCACACTGTGTGTTATTTTCGCCAGTGTTTTATCTCGTCACTAAACCATTGAGAACGAAATATAGACTAAGAAAAACAATGCGAGACCCGTAGGCCCGCCGAGAAACAAAAGCTGAAGAGGAATACTTAATGAGTGGACAGTGAACCCCCACCCAATCAGCTGTGCACATTTTGGGCAGTTCGGCCAAATCGGTAACCATTGGGCAAGTAGGCCTAATACGACAAATAACATCAAATAAAGAACGCTTTAGACTATGTTAGTGATTACCAACCAAAGTCAGCTTGTAAGGACGTCATATGCATAGCCCCATCTAAGGTTACCCAAATAATTTTGGCTGTTTTAGAGGATCTTGGTGATATTTGTTGTACATGCCGAGGTATAGCCCATTTTGTCTTAAATTTTGTTGCCATGGCAAGAAGGGTCGGTCGGGCATTTGATGGCCCATTTCCGAAAACTCCCCCACAGATGCAACAATCTCGCAGATATCTCCCAAGTTATAGCCAATTCTGTCCCGACTCTCGTTGCTATGACAACGACGGTCTGTCAGGGGAAAATGCTAAAGGGATTTTTTTACTATTTTCGCACTTGGGATAATCTCTCCTAATTCTATAAATTAATTAATGTTAAATTACAAAAAAAATTGTTTATCGGCGGTCTTTAGAGGCAAACAGCATTTTGGGGAAATTATCGTGTGGCCCAAAATCACATTGCATCCACATAACGATCATGCGGCGCAGCAGTGGAGGCTACGTTACCGCGACATCAAACCACTGATCATGACATTGCAAACAAGACTTATTTGACGACTACAACTACTAATTCGCTTTGCACAAGTGCAAATACAACTATAATTTGCAATACAAAAATTGGACCCATGGCATGCAGGGACAAAAATTTATTTTAAGGTAGCTCGCTTTCTACGGATACCGGTATATCTCATTCTGCTTAAACTTTCTCCAAAAGTATCGACAAAGATGTGAAGTCTTGATGTCTCAGATAAACATGTTTGATTTGATTTGATTTGATTTGAAAAAGCATCAGCCACCAGCAGAATTAAATATCAAAACAAAACTCCCAAAAGCATACAAGTTACTGAGCCATAGAACCCGAAGAACAGCATCCTGAGTCCGAAGTTCGGGCAACTGCTCGTGCGGGCGAATGTTCGTGCGAGTGGATGTCGGTACGGGCGAATGTCCGTTCCCTGCTGGAAAGATACTGTAGAACTAACGGGTGTACAGAAACTGCATTCGCAGCATGTAGGCCAGTGTCCAATTCAGCAGCAAGATGGCTTTCTGTCTTTCGCCTACCTACAACACTAGCCAGATGCACGCTAAAACGTACGTTCACAATATAGTAATTAATCGCATGATTGGGTCTAACGCTACGTGAAGTTACTCACTGGAAATCTCTAGCTTTAACTGACTGATAGATTGATTGGCATAGGCCTAAAGGGTCACCCAGTCGGTCAACGCCTGCAAGAATGTGACGAAGTCCACTAGAAACGTGTCAGAAAGCGTGAGTGCATCGAACTGACTGGCGTGAACAGACTTCAGCGTTCGTAGTAATCCGGCCATTCATCACGTTATTTACGCTGGCCGCTTTCTGCTGCTCCGCCGAAAATAACACATCAATTAACAAGACACAAGAAATCTGAGTTAATGCTCATGGGACGCGCAAGAGCCCAACCAGTTCCTGTTTGCAGGTTGTCTTGGTTTATCTTTATCCATTTCGTCGCAATTCACTTTTGAAGTGTGTGCTGCAGCCTAAAATTGCGAAAAATTCACCGAAGACCCTTATTTTGAGGGTTTAAAGTCTTTCAAGGTCATCGATGTTAATAAATCCAAAAAGCTCGTTACCAGTGTTTGTTATGATATTTGTGCTTATCAGCAACCATTTTTACGCTAGACGAGCCAATAGCGGTAGAATAACGTTTCAAGGGGGTTGTAGCCTTCGTTTGAGGGGAACCCCCTGACCCAGCGGCATCAAATTTCGTCGCGAAATACTAGATACTCTAGGCTATCATAGGGCCTACATGGTGGAAACTGGAAACCCCGAGTCTCTATCTTACTAGGGCTTGAATTGGTACCAGTGTAATGTATAATAATGACCCCCATATAATAATAAATCCCCAGTCATTATTATATGTACAATTTACACTTCCCTAGTCAAAATTTTTACTATTAAGCTATAAACATATACTTCATAAGTAGCAACAACGATTTTCAAAGAAAAAAACTGTTATTAGTCACCGTAATATCAAATAAAAAGTTAATATTATACTAGGGGGAGTGTAAACTATACATATAATAATGACTGGGGAAGTTATTTTTAGAGGGTATCATTATTATACATTATACCCGGTTTAGCCGGACAGACAAACGGACAACGGTCAGGACAGAGTTACCAGTCATGGGAATGAGGAATGAGAAATCAGTGCGTGTAAGACAACAATAGTGGGCCGATAGCATAAGACTTTCGAGCAGTTCCCACGAACTATCGTATGTCTGCTGACGCCAGAGTTGACTTGAAATGTCAATCACGCATAGCCGCAGAGCGTGGCTTCCCAGTGCCGCATTTTAGGCCTGCTAGGTCTATACTTTGTCACAAAAACCAAGTTTTGAAACCGAATGAAAAACTTCGTCCAAGATGTCACAGTTGAGGCATTCGTTTAAATTGAGCTGATTACTTATTATTGGCTAATGTGATCCTTAGGCCTAGGGGCCTATTTTTTTCTCGAAAACTCGTGGACAAGCTGAAAACGCATAGAAATAAGGCTACTCGTATTTTACACGAAAATCAAATGAAAACAATCAGAAACGATCAGAGGCCTACTGGAATATAAAAAATCACGAAACACAATAGATGCAACACAGCGAGATTACGAGAACACTTGTTGGCCAATGACAGTTATAAAAAAAATATCCCGTCATGTAGCTAAAAGAATATCACGTCGTCATTTTCATCAGTAGGCTAGCCAAAAAGCATAATTAAAAGCAAGGTGCGCACCATGGAGAAAAAGTAAAACTAGACAATAGCACATGCTACAGTAGTGTGACAATAGGGTGGCCCAGACGTTGCATTGCTAGTGTTTTACTGCACTTTGAATAATGTCGAAATAGCAATATGTAATTTTCTCTCAGATGTCACGGAGCAGTAACGTAAACACGTCGTGTACGCTGTATACTGGAGTTCCTCGACCTCTTGGCCTATGATGTGCTGCTGCTCTAGCATAGGTTCACGCAGCGCCATGCCATAACAGCGCTACGGCACAGAAGTTAAGCCACAGAAGGCACAGCGTCTGTATATGCCAAACCACTGTCTGGAGTGGGATAAGACTAAAAGTTATACACCCCAGTCAGTAGCTTAACCGACACTTATTCCGCGGTCGTCGACGGTCGGTCGTCAAGTGCACTATCGTTCGTTTGCTCGCACTTATGGCGTTATATATGTAAAAAAACAACTTACCAGTTTACAACTGTGTGTAAAAACGATGTGATGATATCAGTCTTCTAAAACAGTAAAAATCATTTGGGTAACCTTAAATAAGGCTATGCATATGGCGTCCTTACAAGTTGACTTTAGTTTTACGACTTACTTACTTACTTAATTCACTGCAAACTTATTATGGATTTCAACTTTTACCGGCACTGTGAAACCATGACACTAGCCTGGCATTCACGAACCGGGTCAGCGAAGCGTGGAAAGTGCGAGCCTACAGTATATGGCTCGTCAACACTGCTAGGCACTGTAGGCCATTGGAAGCGTATCTTTATACTGTTGTTCTGTAAAACGCTGTCTCCACTACTTCGATCTTTTGCCGACTAGCTGGAGAACAAGTCGTACAACAAACTGTTTAACGTTTTGATATTTCGAGATATGAATCTATCGCAAGCCTTCGATTTTTGCGGATTTGTGTTAAGTTGTACAATAAATTGAAGCAAGTGGGGTTTGGACTTAAGCTCCTACCGCAGTATGTGCAAAAGTCGAACTACCTATTCATTGAATTGCCAACAACAAGGAAGCTAATGACTTTACTTGTGTACAGACGATTGTGACGTATATGACGAAAACTTCGCAGTCTATTTTATACAGCTATAAAATTTACCATAATTCGTAAAAACTATTAATACTGGATACAGCATTGTTTAACTGATAACACTTTCGTGAGGAACGCCTGCGTCGAAGTCGTTTGTGCTGGAATTAGGCCTATATACACGCCAAAATATCTACTGGTCAGTTTATCGTTCGACAGTTTATACGTTCTTCTATTTGACAGAGAAACATTCTTTTAGGTTTCTGGCTCCAATACTTAGGCCTATTAGAACGATCTGCCACACTGGTAACTTCGGATCTGCGTTGCCTGTAGGCCCGCTATTAAAACTCAAACTCCACTTACTTCTAGTTGTTGTGAATTTGCTGTATAACATACTATACGACAGGTTCACGACAGATCCGAAGCCTACATCAACAATTGACAACATCTTCACAATTCATAAGCAGCAGATGTTGAATAGCTTGTTGTACCACTTGTTGCAAAAATGTCTAGAACAAATCGAAGTATAGTGAAGTTTGGGCTTAAGGCATCTTCTTGGAACATGTTCTGGTGCCGTTCCTGGCATGAGACTATACACATATTAAAATCTAACCTTTACTCATCACGACACTTTTATTTGCCGGGGACTTGTTAGATAACAAGTTGGACAACAAGCTGTAAAACTTTGTTGACCTATATCAAGATGTTGTGACTTTGTTGTAGGCTTTTGGTTTGGGATCGATTTATTGTACAAATTGATGTGTAACTTTGATTTGTTGTACATTTGTTGTAAAAAAAATCTATAACAAATTAAAATAAGTAGAATTTTGGAATTTTGCCATTAGTGACAATAGTCTTGTTCTTGGTCTTGAAAAAAAGGTTTCTTTACATCACGGACAAAAAAGTGCACACCGCTGTTTTCTTTAGGCTACAGTCTGTGGTCTGGACATCTGGCTGGCGGATAGTCCTATAGATCCTGGTTCGAACGCTGACTGGAAGTGGACACCGGTAGGATGGCTTATCTAAACCAGGACGTGACGTCATCAGGTGGTGGAGCAGTTGAGCAGACTCAGCCGGAGAAGCGGAAAGCGCAGAAGCTAATCTCGCTGGCGATGACAAATTTCCTCGAGCCGACCGTCCACCGTCTGTACAAGGTCAAAGCTCCGCTCAGAAGTGCCTCCTCCGTGCTGTTTTGCAGCCCCTTCTCCACGAAGAGTTCCTACAGTACGGCGGGGGATCTGCAGCGCAGCGGAGGACTGCTGGTGGCGGATCTGAGTGCGGGGAAGATTGTCCAGTTCTCGGCGTCAGACGGTCGGTACTACTGCGACCTGGTGTCGGACGTCGATCCACACGACATGTGCATGTGCGGTGCCAATCGTCTGGCAATGGTCGACAGCAACGAGTGGGGCAGCTGCGTCAAGGTTAGATCAATCAATCGTCAACGATTACGTGATATGTTACTCATTCATTTGTTTCAAGAATACAATATCATGCACTCTAAACTGCATGTACATGTAAAAAAGTACTAAAACATTGTGTTCTGGAGGCCAGAAAAAAAACTTACAATTGGAGATTTTAACCTTCGAAGTAGTGATTCGGTAGCGCACACAGAAAAAATATTGCAAATGGAAAAAGTGTTGTTACATATAAATAAAAAAAATCAAGAAGCAAGTTACGGAACATATGGGCTACCTATAGCTACCTACAATTTGTACAGGCTATATTACATCGTATTGTATCAATAAATTTGCTCGTGATGCGGATTCTGTAGCGTAGCTTAATCTATTGGAATTGTTGTTAATTTCTTTCATGCCTTTTTTCTGTCATATTTTGTTAAAAATATACAATTTGTTTACACATGCAGCTAGTCAGTGAACATTATACTTTTTCGACAGCATTCGGACCAAATTACATTTTATTATTGGTCTACTGTGATCTGTTGTACTTACTTGAGAAAGTAACCTAAATACTATGACAACGATGGTGATGCTGATGATGCTGATGAAGATGGTGTCTATGGAGACGGGTAACGTTCTGTCGACGTGGGGTCGACAACTCAAAACTTGGACTCCGAGAGCGATCGCTACCACCAGAGATCAAAGTCTTCTCGTTACTAACATTCATCCACAGGCAACCAGCCGCCTGACGCTGTTCACGCCTGACGGAAGGGAGGTAACCACTCTTGATTTTTTCTATTTCTAATAATCTTACTATAATGCGCGAGAAGTTTGTCTGTTTGTTTTTTGTCTGTCATACCCCTATGGCGCTTTTTGTGTTGCACGGTTACCCGGTTGCGGACCCCGACCGCGGCGTTTGAGTCCTGGGCCTTAGGTACGGGCGCCTCCACCTTGCCTCTACCTTCTCTCACGGGTAGCCTGAGGGGGGTTAAGTTGCCGGCCGGCTATCAGTATAATGCTTAGTGCAGCGTGTAGTGCTTCGTGACGCCATCTGGCGAACGACGGCCACTTAAAGGTCTTCTCGCCCGTAAGGGGGTACTTTGCTAGTAATACTAATAGTAGCAATACTGATAGTAATAATAAACTGTTGGCTATACTGTCAACGATCTTAAGCAGGTTTTCTTATTTTTGCCACTAGCTGAGTAAACCAAGTCTTTCAAAAGATCTCTTTGGGAAAACCTTTGAAAATTACAGGAAATCATGTGCTCTTCTCCGTGCCTATACCCAGTGTAAACGGCGTTTGCATCATTTTGTGAATTTGTGTCATCGACAGATCAGTCAGTTTGGTCGCGCGGACGGGCCAGGAGATGCCATCTTCCGGTCGCCGCTGGGCGTTGCCTGTGACGTCACTTACGGTAGAATGTTCACCGCTGACGCCGAGACCGGATGCGTCAAGGTCTACGACGCGCGCTGCCACTACGTCGCTGAGTTCGGCAACAGTAACAACAACAATAGCACTTCCACTTCCTCCGGAAGTCGTCGTGCTAACAGCTCGACCACCGCCATGTTGGATCGTCCTCTAGGCCTGTGCTGCGACGGTCTGGGTAACGTCGTTGTTTGCGATTCCGGAAACCAGCGAGTCGTCCTGTTCTCGTCCGACGGACGATATCTCTGCACTCTCGCTGACTTCAGAACCGCGAGTGGGAGACGATGGCGACTCAAGACGCCACAGAGCGGCGGCAGCAACCGTGGAAGGCTTGTTCCGGTCTGTGTCGGCTTAGCGTCGCCGGGAAATAGAATTGCGATTGGTTTGAACGACATTGCTGCCAGGTCGTCGCGTTGCTTCCGCAAACTCATTGTCTACAGTGTCACTCCGGAACTGTGAAATGAAAACATCCTTATTAAACCTATTTGTTGCATAGAACATAAATAAATACTAGCCTGTAACTAAATAAATAAAATCGACTAAACGTAAAATTGGTTAAAGTGCGTGGCAGAATGATCTTGCATAACGAGCTGGCCTCGTTTTGAGCAATTCGTACATAGCAGTGATACGACCACGCCGCAAACAGTTAGATGACCTGAAATATTGCCGACACGAACCGAACATTGGCAGTGCATGTAAGTAGCCTAAATCAGTAAATAAGCAAAACGTACATTGTTCTTTTGTATTCGCCAGGCGGTAGCACCTATTTCATCAGTAGTTTGAGATCTCTGATGTCATATATTTTCATTTTTTTCACAGGGGTGGGTCGAAACCAACCACCCTCAATTGCAATCAAGACTAGCCTTTATGAGCGGCCTGCGTTTCTGTAGAACTGCAGGCTGGAGCTGCAATAGGCTTACAGGTTGGATGTTGTGTGGGCGGCTTTATCCGCTGGTCTGGCACGTTTATAAATCGACGGCTTTTCATAATCCGCTCTGATAGGCCGCATTACGGCTTTTGCCCTCCGTTTGACTGTCCGTTCGCCTGTTTGGATGGGGCTCCCAACCCGAAAATTGAAAAAGGTTTAGAGAAACCGACATTAGGCCTCTCGTGAATGTTTCCCAGTGTGTCAATATTTAGTTTATAGGGTCAAACACAAGAGTTACCGTTAGGGCTGCACCCTCTAGGTAGACGGCCGCTTATTAAGTCGGCACTTGGCTGACATTTTTCTAGTTTAGACATACTGTCTAAGCCAGGTCTGGTATACCTAACTCAACTACTGAAAGTAAACGGAAACGGAACCGGAAACGCTTTGCAATCTATCGGAAATTTTAAAAACACTGGTTGACTATATGCCTTGTATGCGTCAATGTCGACAGTAGCCGTTACGTGACACCATATAAGCCTAAGAAGACGGACCAAACAGGAGGCGATGGACGGGCTATTTATTTGGCGCGACGGCTCTAGTCTTCAGTAGCAGCCATTGTTGCTGGGCGATTGTTGGAGGCTGGGGCGGACGGAGTTTTAGCGTCAGCGAGTGCGTTGTAAATCGTTAACCGGTCGTCGCTTGACCAGTCCGTCTCCGCAGACTGTCTTGCGTCCGTCTCCTCGCACGGTTCTATCACTTGACGGCACGCTATCCATCCCGACCACATTCACAACACACTGTACACACGGGCTTTAATGTGTTGTAGGTTTGTTGTACAAAGTGTTATACGACAAGTCTAAGGCATATCCAAGTAATAAAGTTTGCATCTTTGCCCTGTCCAGGAAATGCTGTTTTCAACTAAGCTCCGTTTTATAGACGTGCTTCTTGGTGTTTAGGGAATGAAAATTGAGGCGTAGAAACTGTGAGATTCATTAAGCTCCAGCCTCCCCTCCGAGTGAAAACGGGTGCGAGCCCCTGAAAAACGTACCGTACTTATGCTAGGTTCTTCCTGGCACTGTCAAAAGCAGCGCACATAGTTGGTCTATTTTTGACGCCAGCTCAAACATCTATTTTTTTTATTAAAAGTCATTTTAGGCTTCCATCTTTCTCCTTTCTTTTACTTGATTTCCTTAGTTATTTTGGTATTACACAAATTAGTTAGATCAGTTGAATATTGAGTGCTCGGTCTGTAATTTCATTAGACCTTGGCCTATTTCCATTTCTATGACAGCCACTACGCGTGCCTCTGTTACAAATTGTTAAATTTTATTTTACATGAAAGCAAAACAGATAAAAGAAGCAAGAGTTATCTGCGGGCTGTCTCGGCCCATCGAAGAAAGGGCAACGTTATTGTCTGTGATGGCGAGAGCTATAGCGTTGCGTTGCGTCGATCTGTGAATTTAATTCGCTCGACCGGTCGCGCGCCTCAGACGCCAAATTGCGTTTTCCCGGCTGCGTGCCCAGTGTGCACTGCTGTATATCAATATTTCACCGCGGTTTCGCTGAATAATTCAGAGTTCTAAACGACGTCACCAGCTGATCTCGGCTTGTATGTGACTGGTGGTCAGTCAATGGTCAGTGCTGTGGTGACCACTGACCGGAAAGTCGCACCGGGCATGAGTGCGTTATACGCTTGTCACTTCTCTATGCAACATGTTATGCCATGCACGCCCCACCAGGGATGAGTGCTGTCTGCTGCATTCATGCCTGGTGGGTCCACAGCTTCATAGACCGACACGTATAGAATAAAACTGCCGCAGTACTGCTGAACACTTTTTACCTCCGCCAAGGAGGTAATGTTTTTGCCAGACTTTGTTTGTCTGTCTGTCTGTCTGTGTGTGAGCAAGATAACTCAGAAAGTTATGGACAGATCTTTCTGAAATTTTGAGGGTATGTCGGGCACGGCACAAACTACCAGCGATTGAATTTTAGGGGTGATCCGAAAGGAATCCTGGATTCTGAATCACTTTGAAATTTTCGTTACCATTGCGTTAACGGGGGCATAAGGGAACCGATGGCAAAGTGAATATGGTGACGCCACCTGGCAAATAACATTGCCTTGGCGAAGGTACCTGCGGGCTATGACTGCTAGTTTCTAGTTTTATTTTTTGACCGCATTCGTAGAAGGTTTAAGTATCGATATGTTTCAATATAAGCTTACGGACCTAAAATATGGAACGATTTTCATTCGAGTCATTGTGATCCACCCACACATTTGAGTGTCAGGCACCCTGTCCGTGATGAGACTCTTCGGTTGATAAATCTTTCGGGTTTATAGTAGACTGACCTGACTTCATAAGCTTACATGTTCATGTCCTTGTCCCAACCGCGGTACTGTTATAGCAGCGGTTCTTTCCTATAGTAGTGTTTTATAGATTCTTTCGCAAATTTTTCACAATAAAACAATTTTAGCGACACCGGCACGCGACATAGTGTGTCACCTTAATCTTCTCATCACTGTCGCCGCCTTGTCCTGAAAAGTCTCCCCGTGGTTTTTCCTGCTTTTGCGAATACATGAGGGACATTTTAGGCCTACTACGATGTCAGCAAACGACCTATATCCTATTCAGCAGATGCGTTATTATAGGAGCGCCTCTTCGTAAAGAGTCTTCTCGGCGAACTTTCCACGAGGACGGAGAGGAAGACTGGTGTAACACCAGTTCACAAGACGTCGCGGTGTCGGTGCAGACCCCGGCGAGACTGAAGCCTCCCACATGCAGCAGTTTGTCGTGTTGCTTGCTCGTTGCGCCGGGAGGTCAAGTTGACAGCTGTCAGTTCGACTGCGTTTTGTTCATCCCAGGACGTACGACCACACGACACGTTTTGTCACGAGACCGCATCATCGCTCACTGTCACTCAGTCACCGGCGTAAAAGAATTAAAAAGAAATAGATTTTCTCGACGCCCAAGGACTTCTGCGGCTGTCGCACGACGAAAGGGCATGCGGCTCCCATTCAGCAACAGCGTGACCTTCCGGTTATATCAGGACTGTTTATTAAATTTTTAAGCTAATTGTTTTCTTCCTCAGTATTTTTTACTGAAATGTTTCAGCCGCAACCGACCGTCTGTGGCTTGCAGGCCTACCACCTGTCCGGCAAAATATTTTGCACGCTGGCATTTTTTGCAAATGTTCATGGACTTGAAGCCGCAAGCGACAGTTTAAACAAAATCTTAAGATTTGGTTATACGGTTGTGCTTACTCGTAACAGGCGCCTCTGAGAACTTTTGTTCAAGAGCTGCCCAAGAAATTCACGTATTGATTGATTGATTAATTGACAGTTTTGTGAACGTGTTTAAGCGTAAACATCTCTGCAATTGTCTCGGACGTTGTCCGTGTAAATTTAAACACAATACATTTTGGCAAATGTTTTTCTTGTTTTACATAACGGCCTAACTATTGTTAATAATAGATCACAGTGACGTAATAATTTTAGAATATCAAAGAGTCTCACTTGTCGAATATATTAAGTCGTGAAGTTAATATTAAATTAAAAATGTTGTGTTCGTTGGTCAATTTTTTGCTCGTTGGCCAGCGATTTTCCAACAAGCCAAGACGTTACCTGAATCTTCGGCCAAGGTGTAATTTAGTATATATATTTTATGCCAACCGCAACGTGCTTATGCGTATATACAAATCAAACGCTCGATTACTTTGCGTGAAAACTAGCACAATTCACAAACTATTATGCGCATCAAACATTCAATCAATTAATCAATTATTGTAACAACATTTAAAGGCTTATACATGTAGAGGACGAGCAAAGAAGTTTTCTGGCGATGAAGAGCTATCAGTAAGCTTAGGCCTATACCTACTTGCTAACAGTTATACTTGGCTATATTATACTCGGACCTGGCTGGTTGCTTACACCTGGACGGCAGTCATAATGGTCACACGTGACAAAACAAGGCGACTGTGGCTTGCGGCATTCGCAGCAGGCACTTGCCTGCTTGCGGCGCAGTCCTACTATACTATACGTACTGCATATACGAGGCCTGTTGTTGTTGTTGCTGCTGCTGCTACTTGGTGTGACGTCCCGCGTGTCACGAGAGAACGGTCTCTCACAGCGCGTACAGGATCACCTGCAGTGGATCGGAAGTCATGATGTCCAGTGGCGGATTAGCAGTACCGAAGGTTTGAAACCGCTGTTGCTGAGTAGCCGAGCAAGTTTGTAGCAAACGTCGCAGTGTTTGTGATGACTGACGGCATTTTTGACATAATGGGTCAACTGGCAGATCGATGATGTTGTGGTACGCCGCGAGTTTGTGACGACGTCCCGTGTCTCGAGAAGACCTGCAGGATCACCTGCAGCGGTTCTGTTGTCAGGATGTCCAGTGGCGGATCAATTGTGTGGTAGGTCGTGAGTCGTTGTTGCTGTTGTTGTTGCTGCTGCTGCGTCGTAGGCCTATTCATTGCTTGCAAATGCGCACGTCGCGTCCGTCCAGGCCCGTCGAGAGGGAAGGGGTGGATGGGTAGGGGTAAGTTACCCCGGGCCTCGCAACGTTTGTGGCCCCGCCGTCGCTCAAAAAATATAAGGTGCACCATAATGCACCGTTTTAGAAAGAAAAGTTTTAAATATATATTTTCCCCCAGAGGGGCCCCGCAAGAATGTTTTCCCGGGTCCGCTGTGGCTTTCGACTGGCCTGCGTCTGTCTCTCTGTCTGTGTCGACAGATTGCGCATCGTTCAGTAAAGTTAAAAGTAACGCACACTCTCTCGGTGGTGTGATGGGGTCTATCGCTATACTATAGTGAGATCGCGCTGCTGTGAGTCTGATACTTTGATGTCCGGGATATTATGACGTGGGGACTCGAGTACCCGCGGGAGAGTTGGGTGTAAATTCACGCGCGTGCTTCGGAACGCTAAACTGTGCAGTCAACAAAAATTACTGTTAGAAACGGTCCCGTGTGGACGGACGCGTATATTTTGCGATTACGGCAGCGTTACGTAATACCTGACGATTATCGGATGATTGATGGTTACTTGTGATGCATGGTTTTAATAGTGTGGGAAAACAACCCGTACTCGTATATATGTGAACGGCCGCCATTAAAATTCACGTACACTCGTGTTTGCCGGAACTCGTATACGGGAACCCGTACAGTGCCGGACTCGTACTCGTGTCTGTGTGACGTAGCTGGAAATACCGGTTGAATTTTTGCATGTTTTTGCTTTGTTTTTTAAAAATTATAATATATGTAAAAATGAAATAAAATAATTACAGTACATTACAATTTTTTCCAAATTTGTAATTTTCTCAACCACAGAAACGGTAGCAAAATTAAATTACAGACAAATGAGGTAAACAGATGAAATTGTGAGCCGTTTTTTCACGTACGATTGTAAAAAAGCGCATTGTCTTCCTAGAAAACGTTGAGACAGCTTTTTACATCCAATATACAACTGTGCATGTATATTGACGGAGCAGAACCTGATTTATATCAATCCACCATAAACGGTATTACGTATGCAATGACAACGCTAATTAAGCCGGCTTGTCATTGCACCCGCAGCGACGTACTGTCGACGCGTCGCTGGTGTCCCATCTCGTCACAGTGCAAGAGCTGCGTCAGTCCCCGGTGCATCAAGTAGTCGAGCGTTCTGCGCGCGTGTTCGTGCGTCGTCTGCAGTGACACTCGGCAGCAACGGACCAACCGACGAGTCAGTCATCTCGGCACAGACCGGGCAGAGACTCAGAGAGTCAGACTGCTGGGACTCCGTACCGCACCAGTCCACGGTATTACGTTACGTTACGTTAGTCGTGATGTGAGACGGCCAACAGTGCAGGCATACGCCATCAGAGAAAGAGCGCGAACTATTGTACTATATTGTAGTAGGCCTACAGTAGTCGGTCAGTCAGTGAGTTATCCGACGCAGAATGACGTCAACCCAGAAGCAGCAGCAGCAGCACGCTCGACAACTGTTACTGATGACAGTCCTGCTTCTTGCATCCATCATCCCACTCTCCGGAGGTCTGTAAGAAAAAAGTTATACATTATTTCATACGTTACATACATCATATGTATTGATATTTTTTGCTCTGTACTCATATGCATACTGTATACATGTGTCGCGCTGCCGGCTTAGTTGTGGGAATAAACGCTGATAAACGTCTTATTACTACGTGTATTTAAAAATTTTATTTCTCGTTAAACGGTTTTTGTAAGAAAAATAGTCGGTGATTCAAAATAATGATATACGAGAAAATCGAACAGTGCATTTTATTGATTGATTTTTGATTGACTGATAATCATTTATCATTTATTTAGACGCATCAACCGTGCATCACACAGCAAAGCAAGTATGACCATTTTTTAAATTTTGATTTATGCATTTATTCATTACAACAAAACGTGTGATAAATATGAGAAAAGCCGCATCCCAAAACAATGACATTTTGTCCATGCGTTGCGCAAAAAGAGAATATGCGTTTACAAACGTTGTTTTTAATTTCAAAAGTTTTTTATTTTTTGATTTTTTAACGCTTAGTACGTTTATTTATCACCGCTGGCTTTGGATATGTTTTTTATTCAGCTTAAATGTCTTTATTACATTATTTCGATTAACTTGATAATTTCTGTCCAAAATTGGCTAAAGCTGTGGGTACACATAAAACAAAAAATCGCAGAAATATTTTGCAAACAAACTTATTACGCTTTATTTTACACGTATTTTCGTCCGAAACATTTGCGAATACAGTTTTGCGCTAAACATTTACAAAAAATGTTTTAACAAATATGTTTGCTAAAAAATAAGAAAGAACGCGAAGATTTGATGACAGTAAGTGGTTATATTCACATGTGAACATTTTTGCGGCGGACCTTTTTTGCGTTGCATTTTGCTCGTAACGGCGTCTATAAAAGCCGTGCGCAATTGTGCTAAGAATGTTTTAAAATATTTTACAATACTTTCACTCTGCACGTTTGCTAAAGCTTTAAAAAGTAACCGCGGGTTCGGAGATACGTATCACACATATACTATTTTTGTCGAACAAATACTCATATTTATACTAACATCTTTTATTTCAGCTTACCAGTACCTTGTAAATTGTATCGTCCAACATTGCAAAAAGTCGACAGCCCTAAAAATTTTTGGTTACCGCGTTACGAAACTTTTTTTGCAGAAAGTAGGTTACAATTATTAATAGACCACCGTATTAAACTAGAATGTGTTCACACGTTATTAGTGAATTAACCGTCCGAACGAAAAAGATTTCGGTGGATTATAAGCGGAAAATTAACAGCAGATGTTTCGTTCATAAGCCAACGTGGTACCGGCGATCTATAGAGATCAATATGCTAATAATATCCTCAGAGACATGACAGACAGACAACGGACCACTAAATAATAGCACGGCACAGACAGACAGACACATGTCGCGCCAATTAGAATAACCTAATTATCGGTACAGCGCGACAGAACATAGCCCTCGGTGTGGAACGAATTTGGGTCATAGCTGGAAAGGACACAATAGTAGACGTGTTTTCAATTCTGATCTTAAGAGATTTTTCCAACGTAGTTAAGTAAGTAAGTAAGTAAGTAAACAGTTTATGGCACATACACTGTGCCTAAAAACTGGACGCCTGTTTCGTTTTTAAATAACTTTAACAATTCTGGTGCAGTGTCAATAAATTTTGGTTCAAAAAGTCGCTGTTTGTTGACGTTTAAACTTATTTGAATTTAAGGACACTTTACAGAAACGCTTTACGATCTGAGAAGTGGCAGCTAATTGGCATGAGCTAAGGATGCCGCGGTACTATCGGCTACCGCCGCTTCACAAACTGTGATGTACCATGTTTTTATTCGGCCCTATGGCAAAAAAACACATTTTAGACAAAAAATAAATAAAACGTTACGAATCAACCGCCAGCCCTGCCTGCAGAGCTCGACTTGCTCTATCATAACCTAGAGGTTATCACAACCGTTTGTCATGGCGGGGGTCAATTTGATCGATTAATCACACGCTGTCTTTTCTGCCGGTCTAATATCGAAAACCGCTAGGCCTATGGAATATCGATAGATCTATCATTCACTGTGCAAATGTTCATAATTGCGTGCAGTCTTTATTCTGCATTTTTGAAGTTCGCAACATAGTTGCTTTGCAGAGTAAAATATGTTCTCTAGTGCAAACAAGCAACATAAAACAACTGCGACGTTGTAAGTTTGCGCAGTTCAATTAAGTTCAGTTTAGTAGCTTATTTATTCGGTTGCTTAATACCAACATGTCAGTCACCAATGTCACTAATTTTCATGCCTTTTTTGTTTGTTTGGGATTTTGGTCAAAAATTTTGACGTTCTAGCAAACAGAAGTGTGCAAGGTGTTGGCTTTGAGGGGGGGCATGGCAGGTTGCTTTTCGTTAAAATACGCAACTGGCAGGCGCAACCGTAGCACTTCGGTTCATATCTTAGTCTTAAAATAACTAAAACCCGTTTACTTGCACGCTTAACGCCACTAATTGACGTGACATTAAGTCTTTAAGATCATCGCACCGTGAGTGATTTTTAATGCGTCGCGAATGCTCCAGCGGTTACAATTATAACAGTGGCGTGACAGATTAGCCGACGCGAAAAATTTTCACCAGCGTGCTCAAGGAAAATGCGCATTATTATCGGACAGTTTGCGTTTCGCTCTGGGGGAGGGGCCATCGAGAATGGGCCCTTTTGGGATTGGCCATCTTCGCGGATAGTTTTTTTCCTGTCCATGCATGGAATTGCCTATCTTAACGCACGGTCGACCGCGTTCTGTATACAGATGCAAAAAGCATAATCTTCGTTTCTCGTCGGCATCCGTTTAGACTAGCATCATACAGTTTAGACTTTATCATCATGATCATCGTCATCATCATCATCATCAGCAGCAGCAGCATTGCGCAGACATAGGCACTCGACAGAGTATTAAGCTTTACTGTTGCTTTCTGTAAGAAAAAAATGATCGACAAATAGATGCAGATGATTGCTGACTGTCAAAATTAGAGACAAGCAACAGTTTATTACCTCCGCCAAATGTGGATATCACGGTTCTGGGCATATCTTTTTGTTTATCTTTGTTTCTGTTTGTTTGTTAGCTGGTTTACTTGGAAATTATTAAAGGATTTTGACAGTAAGTTTGTGAAAAGCTATTACTTGAATTTTGGTGGCAAATCTTTGGTGGATTTTTTATTATTGCTTAGGATTCTTTACCATTAGCCAATAGAACATAAATTTACATTTTGCAGTGTAGCTTATCTCAGCAAGTTGTAAACGTGTTTTAATAATATAATACAGAGCTGTGTAACCAGTAAGGTAATCATGGAGACTAAGATTTTGGCCTTGAGGCTTCTCAAGAACAAAGTTGTGGTCTTGGTTTTTGTTTTGCCAAAAAAAGCTTTGATTTGTGTATTAAACTTGACTAAACAGTTTAGAGAATTTCAATAACGTCAAATAATAATAATAATTTTTATGGTTGTCGTCAACTGACATCCATTAGCATACATTGCAGCACTACATACTTTTTTACATTTAATCATAAATCATGACTTCTTTGACGAAAATTCTTAATTAGTGAGTGAAATTAATTCGTTAAAATTTGTTGAAACGTTTTAATGCTGCATGAAAAGCTTTGAAAAAAATGTTTATATTAATAAGTGAAACGCTTGAAACAATGCGACTAAAGGGTATGTATAGCTGTGCACAAGAGAAGCCGTGGAGAATAATGTGCTAAAGCTGTTGCAGCGATAGATTTGGCTCAGGTCCGCTGACTTGCATCGAACCGCGGTTTGTATCGATCAAGCACTTGTTACTGACGAATAAAGATGTTTATGGACTTCTGGCTATGTAAAACAATAACATTTTAAAAGGGTTTTTTATAAATGTTTTATGTTTTATTGCGTCTGTAACGACGTCCAAAACAGCTGCAAATGTTGTGCGCTAAAACATTTGTAAAATGTTTTCAAACATTATAACAGGATTGTGCCCGGCTTGGAGATAATAGGTAGTTAATAGTTATGCAGTGTAAACACCTGGTATAAATATTTACGAAATATTTTTTAATGTTTTTTTTTGTATTTTACATTTAACCAATGCCATAAAAATGCCAGTTTAAAAATTAATTTTATTTCTTATTTTATTGTGATTTTTGAGTTTTGCTACAATTAAACAAAGCCGATATGACAGGGAAGATGTTCTTCCTGGGTCGTGATTTTCAAAATTTTGTGCCCAGCTTTTTGTACACAAAACTGCAAAATACTTGTTTTAAATTGTTAAAAACTTAAAATCTTAAAACCTAAAATCTAAAAAAAGTTTTTTTATAGAATATGCTTTTATCCAGCTCTAGTTTTGAGTCACGGTTTCCTGGTGTGTCGGGTACGGTCGCATGTGAAGGCGAGTCAATTTATTCATAGCTACAGAGCCTGCAGGGGCCTACCATCCGCCCACCCGTCTCTTGTATCAGATATACGTCTACACGGATGGATGTGTTTGGTGTCAGTGACATAATTGAAACGGGATTTTTGTTCACCGTGTGATTGACATATCTACCACGATCGACGCCATACATGTCAATACTCGAACGTGCCGCTAAAATTATGAAACATATCGGTGCCTTTTTCCTCACATCGAGCGAAACAACTTGGCAATAGAGATTATAGGTTTAAAGTCAAGAAAAGCCAGAAAAGTAAAGCGCCTAGGGGCAGAAATATATTGGAGGCACTGTGTGAGATTAACTTACAATCATCACACTGTAGCCCCTCAACTATTTTTGCGTGGCGGCATATCAAGTAACCACGCTCGTGTCACTGTAAGAGAGAGAAGCCCCGATTTAAACAAAAACAATTTGTGGGTTAGAAACCAAACAAAATGTGTGCATTGCAAACTGTAGCTAAACCATTAGCGTTACCGGAATAGTTATTATATATCAGTGGCGTATTTAACGGGAAGTGGTGCGGAAAACCTACCATGCTTTTCAGAGCTGACATCTTGCACAATTTTGCTTGCTGAAACATCAAAATTTAATTATTAATTTATAAAAAGACCTCGGCTTCTGTGGCAAGTCCTCCAGACTCCTGCTCGCCGTTTTTTTTTAAATTCTAAATACGTCACTGCTATAGCCAGCCTATACAGGAACATTAGCGACGCCATATCCGACGGCGCCGTCTCCAACACTCTTACGACTTGTCTTTTCCTTCACATGTTCGCAGGGACGCACGGCTGCCGCCTTGTGGCCGCGTGCGTTTGCGGTAGTATTTTACTCTCAGTTACTGAAGCTACGTGAATAATTTACTTATGACAACGTCCTCAGTCCAGGCTTCTATAGAAGTCTTAGAGAATGCAAGTCGTCGGCGCGACGGCGCTGCCACGAAAGTGCTGCTGTGCAAATATTGACTGTGCGAGTTGCTGCTGCCGCAATTGTCGACACGCAGATTGTCTGCGATAAAACACGTTATGCAAACTGAGATCGTTTTACCTTCTTCGAGCCAAGTGAGGAAAAAAGATTATGTTTATGGGTCAATCGATTTTGTCAACTGGATTTTTTGGAAGTTGTGAACGGATTTTTTCCTGAATTTTCTGGAGGAGTTGGCCATAGTTCAAAAAGGAAATGGTCAGATTTCGGTAGCGATCGGTGCTTTTGTGAATTTCGTAGCCTACTAGAAGAAAACAACTGTATTAAATTATGTGTATTCCCCAGGTGGTAACGTTATTTTTTGCGGATATTTAAGATTTTTGATTGCTTCTAGCTTCTGGCTGTGATCATTGCGAAATCTGGTCACCTGATACAGTTTATAGCTGTTACATTGCAACAGTAAATACCGTATCGGCTCATATGAAGTCGTCTGCAAAATCTACGAAAAAAAAATTACAATGAACAAAATGATAAAACAAGATTTTATGCTGCCGCCTGGCTGATCAAAATATACGAGTATTATTACGGACAGACAGTATAATACACTGTGTCCGGAAAAAAGTAAACCCCTAGACATCGTACAGTAGAAATGTCACATTTAAACAAATTTAACTAAAATTTCGTACACCTGAAGAAAACACTAAATTTTTTTTAAATATTATTTTTAGCATAGTTATTAATTGTTGAATATCGACAAGAAAATATCTCCGCTCCGTTACCAATATGACGACACATAAGTGAACCAGTCTGGTGTCATCCACAAAAACCTAAACTAAAGTGTTTTAGGGAACCTCACAAAGGTCGCTGTAACAATGGTCCATTGTTGACGTAAGATTTTATCAGAATCAGTCCTGATGTTGTTTTTTAGAGTTACGCAAATGTACATTAACAGAAGGGTTTACTTAATATATATGAGTTTATTTCGCAAAAATGCAGACAAACATAGTAAAAACACATATCATACGGTCAGTAGTACATACAGTTAGGCTTACATACAAGCTGAAATAAATTTCAGGTTGACGCGATGTCTTATACAAAAAAATGTTACTATGTAACGCCATACTGGTAATGAAGATATTTTGTTTTCGATATTCAGCAATTAACAACTTTATTGAGGAATAATATTTTTAACGAAATTTAGTGATTGTTTCAGTACTTTATTAATAATTTAGTGTATAATAGTTTAGTGTATAATTTAATAATTATAATTTATAATGTAATTTAAAAATTAAAATTAAAAAATATAATGTATAATTTAATAATTTAGTGTATAATAATACAGTGTCGTTGCAGATGATTTCAGCGATGCTTCCTCCTCTTTCTTCTGTTTCTAATGGTAATGACAACAAATAATAGTTATGATAATCTTTTACTCCAAAATAATAAGCTTCAGTAGTTGTATAGTAGTATTGTATTGTGTAGTTCATATTTGTGTTCGCGTGATTGGTTTGATAAAATGTATTTAGTAGTTAGTATCTTAGTAGTCTTTTTATGTTCAGTAGGTTTAGTTTAGATAATTAAAACAGAAATTGTATGTGTTTAGGTGGCCAGCTTTGTTGACCAATATGGTTTTCTGGCAACCTGGCTCAGTTGTATTATATTATGTTATCAACTACTTGTATTTTTGTTTGAGCCAAATAAATTTCTTTTTCTTCTTCTTCTTCTTCTTCAGATATTTGAGAACAGAACCGATATAGCAAGTGTTACGTTGCGCTGGAAGATTTTCTAAAACTATATTAAAAACAAATAAGTTACGTCAGCAAAGACGACTCTCGAGAAGATAACGTACTAGTTGGTGACGTGGCGTAGCGGTAACGCGTTGTGTCTGATCAACGAAGTTGCTCTACCCCGGCCCGGGTTAGTACTTATATGGGTATGTAACCAGCCGCTTAGGTCAACTCAGCCTTCCATCACTCAGGGGTAGAAAAATCGAGTAACAGTCTGAGAAAGCCTGTCTATAGAGTCGTGACGTAAAAGCTCTAGTTCTTTGGGACAAACAAAGACGGCGCTAGGCACTGTATGGTGACCGTGTTTTTGCGAGGTTAGCGCAGCAGAAGAGAGAAAAAAAGTTTATTTTCCATAATCAAAAAAACACAATAACTAAACAACAGTTAATAATACAGGAGGGTTGCTAGAAGAGCATGCACCCATCAAATGCTGGCCACCCAACTGCTGATCTGTTGAGTTTTGTATACCGAGTATACACGGTGTTTCATAAAAAGGACCTCTTTTTCTTTTTTTGTAATTCTCTCAAATGATGATAAATTTACATCAAATTTTATTAGTTGTAGCTGAAGAAATACGGTCTATGCGAGAGGTAGCTTCATTAAACACTCCGAGCAGACTTTATTTACCCGATTCCACAGTGCGAATAGAATCCATCGAAATCGACGATTTACAGCTTCACTATACAGTTAAGTAACGGCTCTCAGACGAGCTCCGTACTTCTCAGCGTTCAGAACTCATGACTCTTTCAAATCTACTGCGCAGCAACTTTCGACTGCCTAGCAACAAGCCTACAATGACGTCAATACAGCTAAGCCGCCTTAGACGCAGCTAAGCGTTCCCAGCTATGACAAGAAATTTGAGCTAATGCTCAAGGGACGCGCGAAAGCCTATAGCAGTTCCTGTTCGCAGTCTATCTCCAGCCATTTCGTCGCGACTTTTACGGGGATACCGCTATTTGATGCCCTCGTATGCAGGTTTCCTTGAACCTAGAAAATCGAGACTTGGACCGTCGAAATCTACGTTCAATGCTGAAAATTTCATATGAGCTTGTCCATGTCTATCTCAATTGGTTTCGGCGCAATTCGCTCTTGCAATGTGCCTTGCAGCCCGAAATTGCCAACAAATCCATAAAATCCCCTATTTTGGCGTTCAAGGTCATTCAAGGTCATTGAATTGGGCGACAATCGAGAGCCAGTGTACGACTTTCTATTAGTAATTAATGGTAACCTAGACCCTATCTCGCACCGTTACTGAGATACAGCGACTTATTGGCCAAAAATCGCAAATTTTGCCCACTCCCCTTTCATTTAGCGCCCTCGTTCGGGGTGACCCCCTTTGAATTTATGAAAAAGCTTTACGGTTCCTGAAACTAGAGTCTTCCAGGCAGCCGACGGTGAAGATTTGGTGATTTTAGCTTGGACCGTTTTTGCCTGATCTACCCATGTGACAGACAGACGGACGGACGGACAAACAGAATTGCGATGGCTGAGACGCGCTGAAAGCTGTAGCTGCTTTCGCGCGTTAAAACCGTCCCCCCAAAAGGGAGCGGAAGACGGCATAGAGCTGGCTCCTGCGCTTACGCACAGCTACTGGCTAAACTCCCTAAATTATTTCAGTTCTAGGCACTCTGCTGCATTCCTATACCTTTGCTCGCACAGCTATCCAGCAAAACCTACTGTAACTAAGTTTCCTAAGCTAAATTCTTCTCTATTTTCAGAGTCCTATCTTCGACTGCTGCTAGCCAACCACACCCAAATGACACCTTCTATTTATACCATAACTCATATACACCTACTCAGCTCTGCTCCATACTGTATAGTATACCAAGCATGAATGATCAAATTTCGGGTCTTAATAGAACACAAATTCGTAATGCTGTACAAGGCATAAAAGTTAAAAAGAGATTCGTGAAAAACAGGGCTGCTGAAGAATATCGGATAAGGCGGAAGACGACCGCACAAAATATCGGCACTGGACCGACACACTTTTCTCTAGTTTCCCCCCCCCGAAATTCAAAGTACGCATGCGCACACCATTCGGTGACGACGAGTTGACGAGTAAAACGGATCACGTCTATCAGTCTGCAGACAGAGATAGCAGCGACACCATGCGGCGGCGCCGTGTACTACTCTAGCAAGTGCTATTGCCCCAGTGTATAGTTCCAGAGCATGCGCAGTGGCGTCTCCAGGGACACGAGGCACTGCAGTCTCTTCAGCAGCTGCTACACTGATGTCTTGTACATCGAAAGCGGACATAATCACCCAACCGGACAAAATCTCCATCTTCTAATTTTTCACTAAGAGAAAACCCACCGAGACGGAAAGTCATTGTTACGTTCGTTAAGGTACGTGAAGAGCGACAGAAATGAAGTGACATGAAAGCCGCGCGCTCCGACTTTCAATTTACATGTATGTCAGTTCAGCTCAGTTTATCTCTGTCGCTCTAAACACATTTTTAGTGTCCGTCCGTATTACAGGTGGTATTCCGTTTGGCATATATTTTGTCCCACAGAAAATTTTCATATTTTAGGGAAAGAGTGCCCAAAGGGTATGTCCAAAATTCATCGCTTATAAGCTTTTACTGTGTTGTGTTTCTCATCCGTGATATTGCCTGCCTTTGAACGATCCTAACTGTTCCACGAATTACCGCGAGCTGAAAAAGTGTTGATGCAGGACTACGTACGGTGGCATAAAAATCAGTTTTGACAGTGTAGTATAAGCTTGAAACCCACACTCCACTAGTTCGACTTGTTGCACTCTGTGTTGGGCAATTGCTGTGCAGCTTGTCGTAGAGTATGTTGCACAACAAATCGCAGTAAGTGAAGTCTGGGTTTAATGAGAGATAAATCGATTAAAAAGTTAAAGGGGTGTATTATTTTACGGCTATTTGTGGAAAACTTATTCAAAGCTACGGAGCGTCACCTGCCATGTGAGATCACATACTATTACTTGCCACCTGATTCAGGAAAACTCGCTCCATCTCTCGATTCACCTTTACCCCGAAAGGATGAAAGGCTGAGTTGACCTTGGTGTTAATTATACACAGATTACCAGTGGTTACCAGTTTGCAGCCAGTCGTCCACCCAGTTAGTGACCGCTTGATAGCCACCCGACGAGAAGTCGAACTTACGACTTTTTATCGTAAGCCAAGCCTCCTACCTGTTACGCCACAAAGTGACTTAGCTCGATGACAGATAATAGTTTTAACGAAATTTGGTGATTGTTTCAGTATTTTATTAATAATAAGGTGTGCGAAATTTTGTTTATATTCGTTCACATTTGACGTATCTACTGTACTATGTCTAGGGGTTACTTTTTCCGGACACAGTGTATTATTAAGTATAATTAAGTGACGTATTCTTGAGATGCAGCAACTTTTTGCTGATCAGAACAGTATTGTATATAGGCCTATAGTTTATAACTTAGCTAGAAGCGATCAAAGATCTCAAACTTCCGCCGAGGATGGTGCTGCCACCCGACGCGGAATAAACCCTACAGCGAATCTTGTGCATGCAGCTGTCAGCTGTTTATGATGTACGTATTTGGTTTTTCCATTTTTGGATCTGGATAAGGATTTAGGAACATTGGAGCCGACAAGTTCTGAACCCGATCGCTACCAAGATCCACAACAAGTAGAAGCCAGCGGAGTCCGCTCCGGACTTAAACAGAACAGCGCTGAAAGTTTTATGTGGTGCCGTGCGAGTCGTTAGCGTAGCGAGTGTATAGTGGCGAAGGCGACGGAGTGGGCGCGTGTCGATCAGTGATAGTAAGACAAAAAGAACAAGAAGCTTCTGATCGCGTACGTCACCCTCGATGCTGCGCAGGCTCTCTCTACACTGTGTCTCAAAAAAAGCATGTGACTACATTTTTGGCAATAACTGGAACAATGAATGTCCGATTATAATAATTTTTGGCACACTTATTAATGAGACTAT